>Ga0233425_10000169_pt1 | contig 167531 bp, 181 predicted proteins | sample Watercolumn_Towu_2_FD_181712 | JGI IMG/M metagenome (GOLD analysis project Ga0233425, IMG submission 181712) | Freshwater microbial communities from Lake Towuti, South Sulawesi, Indonesia - Watercolumn_Towuti2014_140_MG | ecosystem: Environmental > Aquatic > Freshwater > Lake | place...
CAAGCATCCGCCCTAGCTCATGAATCACTTTATCCGCCGACAGATCCTCTAGGCACTCACTGCGCTTGGTACTCGGACATCCGTCACGCCCGCAAGGCGCACAGTCGCGATCATCCTGAACGACCCCATGGGGCGGCATGTGTTTTACCCCATTCCAGCCGGGAAACGGGGTTCCATCCCCATCCCAGCCATTCGGCCACGGGCCCCAATCAAAGGTTCCAGAGGGTCCAAAAATCCCCAGTGTCGGCGTACCCATTGCTGCCGACATATGCATCGGCGCTGAATCCACGCCAAAAAACAGACGGCTCATACCGGACAGGGCCGCAGTCTGTTTGAGTGTCAGCCGTTCACCCAGGTCGATGGGGCGCGTTTTACAGGCAGCCAGAATCGAATCCAGAAATGCCCGCTCCCTGGCATCCGGGGCGCAGGTCAAGGCCACGCGGCATCCTTGCCCGTGCAACCAGTCGATCGTTTTAGCCATCTGGTCGGCTGGCCAGCATTTGAACATCCAGCGGGAGGTGGGGTGACAATGGATCAGCGGGCTTTCAGAGGAGGGGGCATAGCCCTGCTCAGACAGCAACACGCTCAGCCGCGCCTTATCCGATTCAGAAACAGACAGTTTCACCTCTCGGCATTCCTTCAGGCCCAGTGGCGCAGCAAATGCCAGGTTGCGGATAACGGTATGAACGAAACCTTGCAGGGGCTTGAATTGCCGGGTGAGCAAACGCGCCTGCCAGGTCTTTTCGCGGCCGTCTTTAACTAACCCCCAGCGTTCTTTGGCACCGATCAACCAGGACAGCAAAATGCCGCGATCCCCTTCGGTCGTGTTGATGGCCAGGTCAAAGTGTTCCTGGCGCAACTGGCGCAAAAACTTGAGCGTGCGCACAAAAAAGCCTACAGCGGACTCATCCTTTTGTCGCATGGGAACCACATACAACGCATCCAGATCCGGGAGTCCTTCGAGCATGGTTTCGGTGCCGGGCTTGACCACAGCACATACCCTTGAATCCGGGATGCCCCGCTTCAGCGTAGAGATCAGCGGTGTGGTCAGCAGCACATCGCCGATGTGTCGGAACTTGATGACGAGAATGCGCTTGGGTTGACTCATGGCACGCGAGGACACGCCTGAAAGGGTTGATAGAGCGCCAGCATCGCCGCCGTCATGGACTCCATGCCGAGTTGCTCGGCAATTTTGCACGAGACGGCTGACATCTGCCCTGCGTTCGCAGAAATGAGGGCTTTTGCAATACTCACTGCCCAGGCTTTGTCATCCAGCGCATCCAATGCCTCATTGGGAAAAAAGTCTGCACTACCGCAGGTTTTGCTGACGATCACCGGCAGACCGCAGGCCATCGCCTCCAGCACGGCATTGGGGAACGGGTCATACAGACTGGGAAACACAAACAAATCGGCCATGCCGTAATAGGGGCGCACATCCGGTTGCGGGCCGACGAAAAACACGCGCTCTAACAAACCCAGTTGCCTTGCCATCCGCAAATAGCGGCTTTGCTGACGGTCTTTGCCGACCACCACCAAGTGCGTATTTGCGTCCAGCCGGGCAAGCGCGCGAATAGCGGTCGCCAGGCCCTTGCGTTCAAAACCGCTACCGACAAACAGCAATACGGGGGCATCAGGTGCGATCCCCAGGCTTGCGCGCATGCTCTGGCGAAAATCGGCCTTCAGCCCAGGATGAAATCGCTGTCCATCAACCCCGTTATAGATCACCTCGATAGAGGCTCGGGTTTGCGGGTAATGGCGCAGGATGTCGGCCTTCACGCCTTGCGAGTTGGCGATGATCACCTTGAGCCGGGGCGAGGCAAACATGCGCCGCTCTTGCCACAGGCCCAGTTGATGAAACGGGGACAACCTCATCAACCATCGCCTCCAGGCAGGCAGAATGCGGCCGCGCTGGATGATCCATTCGCGATGCACGCCATCGCCGGCGCGAAAGATGTCGCAGCAACACAGCCGCTCATGCGACTGCACCAAATCATAATGGTCTTGTTTCACCGCATTGCACGCCGCACGGGCGAAGGCCCACAACCGCCAGACTCGCCCGATGTGAAAAGGGTTGCACACAACCACACGATGCGGCGAGGCTTGCGCACGCCATTCACGGGTGATCACCGTAACATCAAGGTCACTCTGTTTTCGCAACGCAGCCAATGCGTTTTCGATAAAGCGCTCAGCCCCGCCAAACGGGGTATAGCGCTGGCGGATGATGGCCAGCTTCACGCACGGCCCTCAGCCAAATACATCAGTTTCAGGTAACGGTAATAGGTCGTCTCGGCGTTCGCCACGGCCAGCAAAAACCCTTCCCGCCCATCGAGAAACCCGGCACGAATCACATAGGTGCGCACAAAAGCCCACAGCCCGCGGCCAATCGCACGGCCCAGCCCGCCGCGCTTTCCCTGGTGGATGTGATTCTGAGCGCCATCGGTCGAGTAACGATTGAGCTTGACCAGCATCTCGTCAAGGGTACGGTAGGTTTCATGCATGATGGGCTCTTGTAACACCGCATGCGTCCCGGAAAACACCAGTCGTTCATGCACCAGATCGTCCGAAAACCGTGCGGCTCCGCGTTTGAACAGGCGCGTGACATGGTCCGGCCACCAACCGGAATGACGCATGGGGCGACCACAAAAACTGGAAAGCCGGGGCAGCGCGTACACATCGGACTGCGGAGCCTGCAAAACCTGACGAATCTCGGCGGCCAACTCGGGCGTCAGCCATTCGTCAGCGTCTAACGACAGCACCCAGTCGCCCGTCGCGTGCGCCAAAGCACGATTTTTTTGCGGGCCGAAGCCGGGCCAGTCGGGCGTTACGGTAAAGCGCGCGCCATATTGACGGGCAATGTCCGGGGTCGCATCCGCGCTGCCCGAATCGACCACAACGATCTCATCGGCGATGGTGCGCACCGACTCCAGGCAACGCGGCAACCGTTCTGCCTCGTTCTTGGTGATGACAATGACAGAAAGGGCTGCCAATCCGCTCATTCCCGCCTCAGCACGACATCGTTGATAAAACTCGCCCATCCGCCCGATTTGAATTCGCGATTGATCTTTTCCCGGTCGGCGATATTTTCGGCCCAATCAAGGAACTCTGCGTCTGGATGATTGCGCTGGTAATCCAAAAATTGTTCCAGATAAAAATCAATCTTGCCGGCATGGGAATGGCGAATATGCCCGAAAGGCCATAGCTTAAGCTGATCGGTATCGGCAATCGCAATGCCTTTGCGGAAATATTGATAAAAGGTCGAATAAATACCCGCGCGATCAGCGCCCGCCTTGCAATGAATCCAAACCGGGTATCTGGCTGATTCAAACACCTCTTTGGCACGACGAATGCGGCCGCCTTCGGGGATGCCCCGTGAATAGATATCGATATCCACCATATCAATGCCCAGTTTGGCGCATTGCTCTTTTTCAAATGCGTAATAGGCCGAACCGGGATTGGCACCTTTGAGATTGATGATGGTCTTGATACCGCGCCTTTTGACCTCGCGCCGCAATTGCCACATCGTGGGCTGCGAGGAACGATAGGCCTCATCCGATATCTGATGAAAATTAAAGCGAATGATATTGGTGAAGTTGTGCTCGACGAACATGGCATAAAGCCAGGCCCAGGCACGCCCCCACGGGGTTTTCAGGTTGAATCTCATGGCCGCACCCGCACCAACACAATGCCTTTGTTACGATACAAAACCTCATGCGCGGGCATCTGCGCCAGCCAATCGCTGCGGGTGACGACCACATCGCCGGCCACCGGATCCCGTTTGTGAACGACGCGCCCGGCATAAACGCTAAAACTGGGCATATCAAGCCCCTGCATCACCAGCGGCGCATCCAGCGTAGCGGCGATGCGGCCCGCCTCGCGCACCGAGCCTTGCAACAACTGGCCGACATGGGCGACCCCGTGTGTAGTCAACGCCCCCAACAACAACACAGCGATGCCCAGCAAAGCCAGATGCTGGGCGCGCCAGGCCAGGCCAAACAGCGCCAATCCCAGCACGGCCAGCCAAACCGCACGATAGGTGTGGTCAAAAATGTCATACAAATCAGACAACTGCACTTGATAACGAGGCTGAAGACGCGCCATCTGGCTACTCACGATATCTGGAAAAAACAGCCAGAACCCTGCCAGCAACAATGGCGCCAACCACAGCCCACGGCTCACCGGTTGCATCACCAACCGCCGCGCCAACACGATCCACAACAGCGAACAACCATAAAGCAGGTAATGCGGCAGCTTGGTCGCCGAGAACGAAAACAGCGCCAGTACCCACAAAAACAGGATCGCGGCATAACAACCAAAGTCGTCGCGCCACAGGCCGCGGAGGTCCCGCATCAGGCCAAAAATCAGCCCGGTAAACGGCAACGCCAGGATCAGCAACACGGGCAGGTAATACAATGGTCCGCCGCCATGCCCCTCCATCGCCCCGGCATAGCGCGCCACATTGTGTTTGAGAAAAAAGCCTTCGATGAAGACCGTGCCGTGGGTTGCCGTCACTGCGGCATACCACGGCAGCGCAATCACAACGAACAGCCCGATGCCGCGCCAATCCAGCCCATAGCGAAAAAACTGCGCCCACTCGCGGCGGCTGGCGCAATACAAAAACGCCGTGCCCAGCGGCAAAATCAGCGCCACCGGCCCCTTGGTGAGAAAACCCAGCCCCATCAGCGCCCAGGCCATCAGCGCAAAGCGCCGATTCTCTTCCCGCAGGGCGAAATACTGTGCAAACAAGGCCCCGGCGAGCGCCGCGTTCAGCAAGGCATCCGCCGTCGCCGCGTGGCTGACCAGCGCCACGCCCAAGGTCGTCGCGGTCAGCACTGCCGCAGCGACCGCCGTGTTTTCGTCGTACAAACGCCGGGCAAAGGCATAAGCCATCGCCATCCAGGCAAGCGCGGCCAACGCCGAGGGCAAGCGCAGCGCCCATTCCTGCCAGCCAAACAGCGCCACGCTCGCCGCCTGCAACCAGTAGATAAGAATGGGCTTGTCGGTGCGCGGCTCGCCCATCAGATAGGTCATCAAAAAATCGTCGCGGGCGAACATCTCCAGCGTCGCTGCCGTGAACGCACCCTCGTCCAGATCGAACAGCGGCGCACCGCTCAAGCCGATGAACAGGCTGGCGGCGGCGACGAGCAATAACCCGCGCGTCAAAGGTGTCATTGATACAGCTCCCGAAACGCCTCGCAGTCACGCATCAACTCTGCGCGGCTTCCGGCACAGATCACCTTACCGTGCTGGATCAGATAGATGCGGTCTGCCATTTCCACGCTCCTCAGGCGATGGGCGATGATGAGGGTGATGACATCCGGGGCCAACGCCCGCACGGTATCGAGAATGGCGGCCTCGCTGGCGTTGTCGAGTGCGCTGGTGGCCTCGTCCAGAATCAGCACCTCGGGCTTGCGATACAGCGCGCGAGCAATCGCGATGCGCTGACGCTGGCCGCCAGAAAGGTTAGTGCCCGCCTCGTTCAATTGCGTGTCCATGCCGTCTGGCAGTGCAGCCACATGGACCCAGATATTGGCCTTTTCCAGCGCCGCCTGTACCCGCGCGCGGTCGATCTCGCTGCCGTAGGCCACATTCGCCGCGATGCTGTCATTAAAGATGTGCACCCGTTGCGTAACGATGGCCATGCGTGCGCGCACCGACTGCAACGAAAAGCCGCGGATATCGTCGCCATTGACCTCGACCTCGCCGCTTGTGGCATCGAAAAACCGCAGCAACAGGCTGGCGATCGAACTCTTGCCGCCGCCGCTGCCGCCGACCAGCGCGATGATCTCGCCCTTGCGTGCCGTCAAGCTGATGTCGCTCAATGCATTCTTGTTGCCATAACGCAGCCCGGCATGCCGCAACGCAATCGTATTTGCCGTTGTCAGCGTCGCATCCCCACTTTTCACCTCGGGCTTCAACGCCAGCATGGCCTGAATGCGCTCGTGCGCCGCCACCGCGTCCTGAAGCTGCGCCACGGTTTGCGACAGGCGACGAATCGGATCGACCGCCATGAACATCGCCGTCAGAAAAGAGAAAAACGCCCCCACCGTCAGGCTGCCGTCGATCACCTGCCGCCCACCCACATAGATCACCGCCGCCGCCGAAAACGCCGCGAACAGCTCCATCACGGGAATCACCAGGCCGCCGGTGCGCACCGATTTCATGTTGATGTCGAAACAGGCCTTGTTGGCGCGGGAAAAACGCCCGGTCTCGAAGTCTTCGGTGTGATAAGCCTTGATCGCCTCGACATTGCTGAACATCTCGGACAAGTTGGCGGTCAGCTCGGCGTTGCGCCCCTGCGCCGTGTGCGAAATTCGTTTCAAGCGTTGCGAGATCAACCGCACCGGCACGAACGACGCCGGAATGACCACCAGGGTAAAAAACGACAGCACCGGGCTTTGGTAGATCACCACCCCGATCAGCGCCGCCGCCGTCAGGCTCTCGCGCACCAGCGTCGCCAGATTGCCCGATACCGCGCCCTGGATGCGACCAATGTCGTTGGTAATGCGGCTGATCAACTCGCCCGAATGATGGCGATGAAAAAAGGCCAGGTCGGAATGCAATAGATGATTCAACAGCCGATCGCGCACGCGGCGCACGATGTCCTGGCCCACAAAGCTCATCGCATATTCCTGCACGAATGCGCCGCCGCCCTTGAACACATAGGCCACGATGATCAGCACCGGCAATACCGACAACATCCCCATATTTTTGTTGATAAAAATCTCGTCCAACAGCGGTTTCATCATCCACGCAATCGCCGCCGTCGATCCCGCCACCAAAAACATGGCGACGAAGGCCAGCGTCAGCTTGCCGCGATAGTGGCGGTACTCGGGCAGATAGGTGCGGATGAGTTCAAACATGGGGGGTTATCCAGCCAATGCCTCGGACACGGTGTCACGGAGCGAATCTTCAAGCAATCGTTCATCCACCTCGGCCAGCACTCGCGCCGGCAAAAGGGTGTTCAGACAGTCCCGGTGCCCCAGTGGGCAATCGCGCTTAAAACAAGGGCTGCACGCAAAATTCAGCGACAGCACCCGCGCCCGCGCCGACAACGGCGGCGTGTAGCCGGGGTCTGACGAGCCATACAGCGCAATCAGCGGCACGCCAACTGCCGCCGCCACATGCATCAGGCCAGAATCGTTACTCACCACACAGCGCGCTGCCGCCAGCAGATCGACCACCTCGGTCAGCTGGGTGTTACCGGCAAGATCCGTACAACGACCGTCACACAACCGGTTGATCTCGGCCGTCACCGTCACATCCTTTGCGGATCCGAACAACCAAACCTGCCAGCCCGCAGCGATTTTTTCTGCAGCGATTTGCGCGTAATGCCCCGCCGGCCAGCGCTTGGCCGGGCCATATTCCGCACCGGGGCACAGCGCCAGAACCGGCCGATCGAGCGTTAGACCCAGGCGCGCCAGACTGCCTGCCTGCGCCACCGCATCCACCCGCAGTTGCGGGTCCAACGCCGGCGCATCGTTTCCCGCCAGTCGCCGATAGCGATCCACCAAGCGCGGCAAGGCTGATTTATCCAGTCGCAGCGCTTCGTTCAACAGGCCGTAGCGAAACTCGCCGACAAATCCCGTGCGCTGCGGAATCTTGGCAAACCACGGCACCAGCGCCGATTTCCAGGAGTTCGGCAAAACAAAGGCGCGCTGATACTGCCCCCGCAATGACCGTCCCAGTTCCCGCCGCGCGCCCCAGCCAAAGCGGCCATGCCCCACCGGCATATCAACCACCCGACGCACCTCGGGCATGCGCCCCAGAATACCCGCCGACCAGGCCGGCGCCAGCACATCGATCGTGTAACCACGAGAATGGAGCACGCGATACAAGCCCTGCGCCATGATCATGTCGCCGACCCAGGAGGGGCCGACGATGAGGCACTTGAGATCAACGGTCATGAGAGAAAACCGCTGATCTCCAGCATGGCCGTATCACCCCTTCAGCCGCCACGCCGGGTGGGCTCACCGGCGTTGAGCCAGTCCAGGTATTTGGCCACGCCTTCTTCCACGCTGTGAAAGCGCCCGTCGTAACCCGCCGCACGCAATGCAGAGATGTCGGCCTGGGTATAGCTTTGGTAGGCGCCTTTCAGATGTTCCGGGAACGGCACATATTCGATGCGCGCATCGATCTGGCGATTGCGCGCATGCCAGGCCACCACGGCGCGGGCGACATCGTTGAACGGCTGCGCCCGACCGGTGCCGAGGTTAAAGATGCCCGATTTTTCGGGATGATCGAAAAACCACAGGTTGACCGCCGCCGCATCCTCTACGAAAACGAAATCGCGCTGCTGCTCGCCGTCGGCATAGCCATCGGTGCCCGCAAACAATTTGCACACGCCATTGGCCAAAATCTGATTGTTGAAATGGAACGGCGTCGAGGACATCGAGCCCTTGTGCGCCTCGCGCGGGCCGTACACATTGAAATAGCGGAACCCCACCACCTGATGTTTTAACTGCCCCTCCAGGCTGCGCACATATTGGTCGAACTGAAACTTGGAGTAGGCGTACATATTGATCGGCTTTTCCGCAGCGCGATCTTCCTTGAAGCCGTTCTCGGCCAAGCCATACACCGATGCCGATGAGGCATAGAGATACTGCGCCCCCATCGCCTGACACCAGTGCAGTAACACCTTCGAGTATTCAAAGTTGTTGCGCATGATGAACTGGCCATCCCACTCGGTCGTCGCCGAGCAGGCGCCCAGATGAAACACCGCCTCGACCTTTCCGAAATCATGCCCGACCTGCACACGCTGCAAGAAATCCTCACGATCGAGGTAATCGCGAATGTCGAGATCGGCCAGATTGCGCATCTTGCGACCGTTCTTCATGTGGTCCACGACCAGAATATCCGTAATGCCGCGCGCATTGAGCTGGGCGACGATATTGCTGCCGATAAGCCCGGCACCGCCGGTAACGATGATCATTTCAGTTTCCTTCCTTGATTTTGGCAATCACGGCACTGGTCGAATGTCCTGGCAGAAAATCCAGGATTTGCACGCGACCTCCGGCGGCCTTGACGCATGCGCCGCCGGCGACCTGATCTTCGGTGTAATCGCCGCCCTTGACCAACACATCGGGCAACAGTCGGCAATACAGGCGCTCAGGCGTGTCCTCTGAAAACGGCAGCACCCAATCGACGCAGGCCAGGGCAGACAACATGCGCATGCGCGTGGCCAGGTTGTTGACAGGTCTAGCATCGCCTTTCAGCCGGCGCACCGATGCATCGTCGTTGACTGCCACGATCAACCGGTCGCCGAGTGCACGGGCCTTTTCCAGATAGTCGATATGACCCGGATGCAGGATATCGAAACAGCCATTGGTCATCACGATGCGTTCGCCATTGGCGCGTGCTGCGGTCATCTGCGCCAGCAGGTCGTCCTCGCCACAGACGCCACGGCAACAAACACCTTCTCCGCCGCGCAACGCCTGCGCCAGTTCAGCGGTACTGACCGTGGCGGTGCCCAGCTTGGCAACCACGATACCGGCAGCGATGTTGGACAGCGCCACGGCCTCGGGGAGCGGCACGCCAGCAGCAATCGCCGCTCCCAGTGTGGCGACCACCGTATCGCCGGCACCGGTGACATCGAACACCTCTTGCGCCCGGGTCGGCAGGTGCAAAGGCGCATGACCGCGCGCCAACAGGCTCATGCCCTTTTCACTGCGGGTGACCAGAATGGCGTCCAGATCCAGGCTGTCGCGCAGGGCTGCACCGCGTTGCTCGATCTCGGCCTCACTGGCACAGTGCCCCACCACGGCCTCGAACTCGGACAGGTTGGGGGTTATCAGCGTCGCGCCGCGATAGCGCTCAAAATCGGTGCCTTTGGGGTCGATGATCACCTGCTTGCCAGCCGCACGAGCCAGCTTGACCAGTTCGGCCGAACGCCGCAGTACGCCCTTGGCATAGTCGGACAGGATCACCGCATCGACCTCGGCCAACCGGGCGGCAAAGTCAGCGGCCAGCGCATCGCCATCCCAGCTGGGGAAGTGGTCCTCAAAGTCGAGACGGATCAACTGCTGATGGCGCGACAAAATGCGCAGCTTGGTGATGGTTTTGCTGCCCGGCACACGCTGCAAGCGGCATTGCACACCGCGCTCGCCCAGCAAGGCTTCCACCTGATCCGCCGTCGCATCCGCGCCGGCTAGGCCCAGCAACTGCGTTTTCGCCCCCAGCACGGCGGCGTTCAGCGCCACATTGCCGGCGCCGCCGATGCGCGCCTCTTCCTGATCGACCCGCACCACCGGCACCGGTGCCTCGGGCGAGATGCGCGAGGTCGGGCCGTGCCAATAGCTATCGAGCATGACATCGCCCACCACCAACAGGCGGGCCGTCGAAAAATCGGGCAGGTTCAAAGAAATCACACTCATAACAGCACCAAGGTAGCCAACCCCAAGAAGATCAAAAAGCCCATCGAATCGCTGACGAAAGTCAGTAACACATGCGAGCCAAAGGCAGGATCCAGGCCAAAGCGGGTGATCAGAATAGGCGCATAAACCCCCGCCACGGACGCCACCATAAGGGTGAACAACATGGCCGCAAACATCACCAAAGCCAGGGGAATCTGGCCATAGATCAGCCAGGTCATAATCCCCATGATGCCGCCCCACAGCAGGCCACTGAGCAGCGCGATGCCCAACTCCTTGAGCAGCAGATGACCCGCGTTCTCGCGCGACAGGATGTTGAGCGCCAGGCCACGCACCACCAGTGTTAGCGTCTGGCTGCCCGAGTTGCCGCCCATACCGGCCACGATCGGCATCAGCGCGGCCAGCGCCGCCAGCTTTTCGATACTGCCCTCAAACGCCCCCACCACCCGCGAGGCAAACAGCGCGGTACACAGGTTGATACCCAGCCACAGCCACCGGTTTTTGGCCGACTTCCACACGGTAGAGAAGATGTCCTCTTCCTCACGCAGGCCCGATGCCTGCAACAAATCGGATTCCGATTCAGCACGGATAAAGTCCATCATCACATCGACGGTCAAGCGTCCGACCAGCATGTCTTTTGCATTTACGATCGGCGCCGAAACCAGGTCATAGCGTTCAAACGCCTGCGCCGCACCGGAAGCGTCGTCGGAAGGATGAAAGACAACGGGGTCGTCCACCATCACTGCTGCCACGAACACATCCGGGTCGTGCACCAACAAGCGTTTCAAGGGCAGCGCGCCAATCAGCCGGCCATCGCGCTCGACCACAAACAGCTTGTCCGTATGCTGCGGCAAATCGCCCAGGCGGCGCAGATAACGCAGTGCGGCCTCTAGCGTGACATCAGCGCGAATGGTGACAAAGTCATAGTCCATCAGCGCGCCGACCGAATCTTCCTCATAAGCCAGTGACGATTCGACCTGGGCGCGCTTGGCCGCATCCAGCGACTTCATCAGCTCCTGCACCACATCGCGCGGCAGATCAGGCGCCAGATCGGCGATCTCGTCGGTATCCAGACTGGCGGCAGCGGCTACCAGCTCGCGGTTGTCCATGGTGGCGATCAGCGATTCGCGCACCGCATCCGACACCTCGATCAGGATCTCGCCATCGCGCTCGGCCTTGACCCGATCCCACACCAACAGGCGGTCTTCCAGCGGCAGGGCTTCGAGGATGTAAGCGATGTCAGCCGGGTGCAGCGCATCCAGATGTTGTTGCAGCTCGGAGAGGTTTTGCTTGTGCACCAGCGCCTCGATCAGCTCGTGGCGCGTCATGTCGCCACGCGACTCTTCCTGCCGATGCACCAGCGATTCGACCAGACGATGCTTGGCCAAAAGCTCCAGCACACGCCGAAGGCTTTCTTCGACATGGTTGATGCTGTGGGTGTCGGCGGTATCACTCATGGGCCGCGATGTTACCTTTTATTTTGGGATAGAAACCTGCCACATCCGCGCCGCGATAAGGTCCTGGCGTTTCAGCAAACCGCGTGCGCCACGGTGCTTTTCGTAATAACGCGGATTGGGAATCATCGCCGCCAGATGTGCGGCCTCTCCCGGGCCCAGATCGGCGGCACGGCTTCCGAAGTAGCGGCGCGCTGCGGCCTCGGCGCCATAGATGCCGCTGCCCCATTCGATCACATTGAGATAGACCTCCAGGATGCGTCGCTTGGGCCAGATCACCTCGATCATCACCGTAATCACCGCCTCCTGCGCCTTGCGCAGCGGATTCTTGGAAGGCGACAAGAACAGATTCTTCGCCAGTTGCTGACTGATGGTCGACCCCCCCGCAGCAAAACGGCCTTTCTGGATATTCTTTTCAACCGCCTTCTCGATACCCTCCCAGTCGAACCCTTCATGGGCGATAAAACGACTGTCCTCAGCCGCCACCACGGCGCGTTTGAGGTGCACCGAAATGCGCGCATACGGCGCCCACCGATGTTTGAGAAAGGCGTCCGGATTGTCCTCCTGCAAGCGTGCAAGCCCCGCTGCCATGAACGCAGTCTCCGCCGGATCGTTGTAGCGCCACCACAGCACGCTGCCCAAAAACCAAAACTGAAGGCCCGTCACCGCGATCAGCGCATAGATCAGAATGCGCCGCAGCATCAGGCGCTTTCCTGCAACAAACGCAACACCGGCGCAGTATCCGGACGCACGCCGCGCCACAGCCAGAATGCCTCGGCCGCCTGTTCCACCAACATCCCCAAGCCATCGGCGCCACGGGCACCCTGCTGGCGTGCGAATGCCAGGAACGGCGTATCCCGACCGTACATCATGTCGTAAGCCCAGGCTTCGGCCGCAAACAAGGTGTCCGGCAGCGGCGGCAATTCACCCGCCAGGCTGGCGGCAGTGGCATTGATGACAAGATCAAACGGGGCCGCCGGAATCTCCGCAAAACCTCCCCCATGACAACCCGACCACGCCGCCAGTTCAACCGCCTTGCTGGCCGTGCGATTGGCCACAAACAGCGTCTCGGGGCCTTCTGCCAGCAAAGGCCCCAGCACCCCGCGCGTCGCCCCCCCCGCGCCCAGCAACAGGATGCGCTTTCCTGCCAGGGTCAGCCCAAGATTGTGGACAAGGTCGCGCACCAGCCCCGCGCCATCGGTGTTATCCGCATGCCAGCCGCTGTCTGTGCGCAGCAGCGTATTGGCCGCACCCGCCCTTTCTGCCCGCTCGCTGCGCGTCTTGGCAAGCTGCCAGGCTGTCTCCTTGAACGGCACCGTGACATTGCAGCCTTTTCCGCCTGCCGCCCAAAATGCGGCTAACGCGCCAGCGAAATCATCGAGTGGCGCCTCGATGGCGACATAGCCCATATCCTGCCCGGTTTGCCGCGCAAACTCGGCATGAATCCGGGGCGACCGAGAGTGACTGATGGGATGACCCAAAACCGCGTACTGATCTGTCATGGAACGCACCAAACAAGGGCACTAACGCACCAACATGGTGCGCAAGTGCCGTAAAAAAAATAGAGCTATTAACCATATCCGCTTGTGGCACAATGCCCGCCGCATATTTTCGGGCATGGCACGGATTCTGCTAAAGAAGATCAACCCGCTTCCCGCCAGCCCGAAGCATTCTAATGCTGGTTTTGCTTTTTTCGTTTTATCAGGAGTTGAACATGGCCATCGCCGATGTAATGAAGATGATCCAGGACAACGATGTCCGCTTCGTTGATTTCCGTTTTACCGATACCCAAGGCAAGGAACAGCATGTTTCCGTGCCGGTTTCCGCTTTCAGCGAAGACAAGTTCACCGACGGCCACGCCTTTGACGGCTCCTCCATCGCCGGCTGGAAAGGCATTCAAGCCTCCGATATGCTGCTGATACCGGACCCGGACACCGCCAACATCGATCCTTTCTTCGATGAAACCACCCTCATCCTCACCTGCGATGTCGTCGAACCTGACTCCGGCAAGGGCTACGACCGCTGCCCGCGCTCCATCGCCAAGCGCGCCGAGGCCTATCTGCAAGCCTCTGGCATTGGCGATACCGCCTACTTCGGCCCCGAGCCCGAATTCTTCATCTTCGACTCCGTCTCTTGGGGCGTCGACATGTCCGGCTGCCATGTCAAGATTCGCGCTGATGAGGCTGCATGGTCTTCTGGTGAACAGACCGAAGCGGGCAACTCCGGTCACCGCCCGCGCGTCAAGGGCGGCTATTTCCCGGTTCCGCCGGTCGATTCCTTCCAGGACATCCGCTCGGCCATGGTCATGGCGATGGAAGAAATGGGCGTTCCGGTTGAAGTGCACCACCACGAAGTCGCCACCGCCGGCCAGTGCGAGATCGGCACCAAGTTCAGCACCCTGACCCAGCGCGCTGACTGGACCCAGATCCAGAAATATGTCACCCACAATGTGGCACACCAGTATGGCAAAACCGCCACCTTCATGCCCAAGCCCATCGTCGGCGACAACGGCTCTGGCATGCATGTGCACCAGTCCATCTGGAGGGACGGCAAGAACCTGTTCGCAGGCAACGGCTACGCCGGCATGTCCGAACTGGCCCTGTACTACATCGGCGGCATCATCAAGCACGCTCGCGCCCTGAACGCCATCTGCAACCCTGGTACCAACTCTTACAAGCGTCTGGTGCCCGGCTTCGAAGCCCCGGTCATGCTGGCATACTCTGCCCGCAACCGTTCCGCCTCGATCCGCATTCCGCATGTGTCCAGCGACAAGGCCCGCCGTATCGAGACCCGCTTCCCCGATCCGATCGCCAACCCCTACATGTGCTTTGCCGCGCTGATGATGGCCGGTATCGACGGCATCGTGAACAAGATTCACCCGGGCGACCCCGCCACCAAGAACCTGTACGATCTGCCGCCGGAAGAAGAGGCCAAGATCCCGACCGTTTGCCACAGCCTGGATCAAGCCCTGGAAGCCCTGGACAAGGATCGTGCCTTCCTGACCGCCGGTGGCGTATTCAGCGATGAATTCATCGATGCCTACATCGAACTGAAGATGGAAGAGGTCGCCCGCCTGCGCATGACCACCCATCCGATCGAATTCGACATGTACTACAGCGTCTGATCGCATTCACAACCGAAACCAAAGGGCGACTTCGGTCGCCCTTTTTGTTTGCCTGCCCCATGCCGATATGCACCACAATAGTGCACACAGTTACCGTTTTCCTGCAAAATCCATTGGCCTGTTTCTTGCAGAGCATCCCCTATGCACACCATCACCCTCGACGCACTCGCTACCGCCGTACTGGTGCTGGATGCGGACAACCGCGTGCAGGTGATCAATCCGGCGGCAGAAAACCTGCTCGGCATCTCCGCGCGCCAGGCCCGTGCACGCCAGCTGGCGCAGCTTCTGGGAGACTGCGCCACACTGCCATCCCTGCTAAAACAGGCTCATGCGCGCGGCATCAGCATCACCGAACACAATCTGGTGCTAAACCTCAGCGCCCAGCGCATCGAGGCCAGCGTCACCATCACCCCGCTGGAAGAGGGCTCCCTGCTAGAGTTTCACCCACTCGGAGGCCGCTTTCGCATCGCCCAGGAAGAACACGCCCTCGCGCAGGCGCAGGCCAGCCAGACCCTGCTACGCCAATTGGCCCACGAGATCCGCAACCCGCTGGGCGGCATTCGCGGTGCGGCGCAGTTGCTGGAGGCCGAGATCAACGAATCGCCCGACCTGACCGAATACACCCGCGTCATCATCGCCGAATCCAGCCGCCTGCAAGCCCTGCTCGACCGCATGCTGGCACCGGCCAAGCGGCCCAGCATTGCCCCCCTCAATGTCCACGCCGTGCTGGAGCGGGTTCGCAGCCTGTTGCTCGCCGAGTTCCCGCAACTGACGGTCAAGCGCGACTACGACACCAGCCTGCCTGAAATCGAGGGCGATACCGAGCAACTCATCCAGGCCGTCCTCAACATCGCCCGCAACGCCGCCCAGGCCATTGGTGGCGAAGGTCGCATCCGCCTTGCCAGCCGCATCGCCCGGCAGATCACCCTGGCGATGAAACGCTGGCCGCTGGCCATTCGCATCGATGTCTGCGACAACGGCCCCGGCATCCCCGAATCGATGCGCGACACCCTGTTTTTTCCGCTGGTTTCTGGCCGCGACGGCGGTACCGGCCTGGGGCTGACCCTGGCGCAAACCTTCGTGCAACGCCACGGCGGTGCGATCCATGTCGAAAGCACCCCCGGCAACACCTGCTTTTCCATCTACCTGCCCATCCAGGAGCCGCGCCCATGAACACCGCCAGCCTCAAACCGGTCTGGATCATCGATGACGATCGTTCCATTCGCTGGGTATTCGAAAAGGCCCTGCAACGCGAGGCGCTGCCGCATCGCATCTTCGACAACGCTCAGGACGCGCTGGACCAACTCCAAAAAGAAACCCCCAGCGCCATCGTCACCGACATCCGTATGCCGGGCATGGACGGCATCGCCTTCATGGCCGCGATCAAAGAGCACCAGCCCAGCCTGCCGGTCATCGTCATGACCGCCTATTCCGATTTCGATTCGGCCATGTCCGCCTATCAGGGCGGTGCCTTTGAGTACCTGCCCAAGCCGTTCGACATCGGCCAGGCGCTGGAACTCATCCACCGCGCCCTGGAAGAAAACCAGCACGAGATGAATGCGAACCCCATGGACATCAGCGGCCAATCGCTGCTGGGGCAAGCACCGGCCATGCAGGAGGTGTTTCGCATCATCGGCCGGCTATCGCAAAGCCAGGTCACCGTGCTCATCACCGGCGAAACCGGCACCGGCAAAGAACGGGTAGCGCACGCGCTGCACCAGCACAGCCCCCGCCGCAACAAGCCCTTCATCGCCATCAACACCGCCGCCATCCCGCGTGACTTACTGGAATCCGAGCTCTTTGGCCACGAACGCGGCGCGTTTACCGGCGCCACCAGCTCGCGTCGGGGCCGTTTCGAGCAAGCCGACGGCGGCACCCTGTTTCTGGACGAGATCGGCGATATGCCCGCCGAACTGCAAACCCGATTACTGCGCGTGCTCTCCGAAGGCGAGTTTTACCGTGTCGGCGGCCATACACCGGTGAGCACCGATGTGCGCGTCATCGCCGCCACCCACCAGAACCTGGAAGAACTCGTCCGTCAGGGGCGCTTTCGCGAAGACCTGCTGCATCGCCTCAATGTCATCCGCATCCGCCTGCCGGCCCTGCGCGAACGCACCGAAGACATCCCCCTGCTGGCCCGCCACTTCCTTGCCAAAAGCGCCGCCAGTCTGGGTGTCGAATCCAAGCAACTGTCGGACGCCGCGCTCAAGACCCTGACGCGCATGACCTTCCCCGGCAATGTGCGGGAGCTGGAAAACCTGTGTCACCGCCTCACCGTCATGGCTCCGGGCCAGGTCATCGACGCCACCGATCTGACCGAAAACCACACCGCCACCAGCACGCCTGCCGGCACCGTGCCCGATTGGTCAGGCTCACTGGAAGAGTTGGTCCGCCAGAAACTCAACGCAGGCGAAAGCAACATCCTCGCAGCACTCACCCAAACCTTCGAGCGCGCCCTGATCCACGCCGCGCTGGAACACACCGGCGGCCGCCGCATCGAAGCGGCGCAACTCCTGGGTTACGGGCGCAACACCCTGACCCGCAAGATTCAGGAACTGGACATGGAACAGCCTGGGGCTTTGCGCGGATAATCGCGCCCCGTGACGCCCCATTTTTTCATCCAACTGCTGCTGCAAGTCTGGCTACCGATCGCCCTTCTGGTCGCCGCCGGTGGCGCCTGGCGGCGATTCCGGCCGCAGGTTCCGGCCGACCGACTGCGCCAGGACCTTAACCGACTGGTCGTCGATGTACTGGCGCCGCCGCTGTTTTTTGCCCTGTCGGCGCAAGCGCATATCAGCCTGGATCTGTTGTCGGTGCCGCTGATCACGGCCATCGGCATCGGTGTTGGTTTTGTCGTGCTCTATCCGGTTTTATACCTGTCGCCCATCGGTCGCGACCTCAGCCGCGAAACCCGCGCCGCCATCTTGCTGGCTGGCGTCTTCGCCAATGTCATGTTCATGGGCCTGCCCACCCTGGGATTTTTATTCGGTCCGGCGGGCGAACCCTATGCCGCCTTTGCCGATGTACTGGCCTCAACCCCCATCCTGTGGACCTTCGGCGTCTGGGTTGCCACCCGTCTGGGGCATCCGCACGGGCACGGCGAATCGTTGTTTCATACCGTGCTGAAACTGCCGCCGGTGTGGGGCTTCATGCTGGGCTTCAGCGTCAACCTTGCCGGGCTGGAGGTCGAACCGCTGGTCAAGGCCGCGCGCTTCATGGGCATGGCTACGGTGCCGATCATGCTGTTCACGCTGGGGCTATCGATTCCCTGGAACAATCTGCGCCCGACACTGCCCGTCGGCGTCGCGGTCCTGGTCAAACTACTGATCGCGCCCTTGGGCGCCTGGCTGGCAGCACGCGCCATGTTCGGCGAGCTGGCCGAGGCGCAACAGGCCGGCGTGCTGGAGGTTGCCATGCCAACCATGATCATGGCCGCCTCATTCGCCGACCGCTTCCGCCTCGATGTCCGCGCCGCCGCCCTGACCGCCAGCCTCTCCAGCCTGGGCTTTTTGCTGACGCTACCGCTGTGGATTGCGGTGTTGCGCTAGCAAATATCCGGACTAGGCCAATGCCGCTGTCACGATGGCCTGCGCCTCGCTGACGATGGTGTCGAGGTGGTCGCGACCTTTGAAGCTCTCGGCGTATAGCTTGTAGATGTCTTCGGTGCCGCTGGGCCGGGCGGCAAACCAGCCCTGGTCTGTCGTGACCTTGAGGCCGCCAATGGCGGCGCCATTGCCGGGGGCGTGGGTCAGCCTTGCGGTGATGGCATCACCGGCCAAGGTTGCAGCGGCCACCTTGGCGCCGGTCAGTTGCTTGAACGCGGCCTTTTGCGCCGGGGTGGCAGGAGCGTCAATGCGGATATAGGCCGGAGCGCCGTGCTCTGCCACCAGCATCTGGTAATACTGGCCCGGGTCTTTACCCGTCACAGCGAGGATTTCAGCAGCCAGAAGGCCCAGGATGATGCCGTCTTTGTCGGTGGTCCAAACCGTGCCATCACGCTTCAAAAAGCTGGCGCCTGCCGATTCTTCGCCGCCAAAACAGACGCTGCCGTCGAACAGGCCGGGCGAGAACCATTTGAAGCCGACCGGCACTTCCAGCAATTTCCGACCCAAGCCCCCGACCACGCGATCGATGAGGGCGGACGACACCAGCGTTTTGCCGACTGCCGCATCGGCTGACCACTGCGGGCGGTGAGTCAGCAGATAGTGGATGGCGACTGCCAGATAGTGATTGGGGTTCATCAGCCCTGCCGACGGCGTGACGATGCCGTGCCGATCGACATCGGCGTCGTTGCCCCAGGCGATGTCGTATTGGTCTTTCAACGCCACCAGGCTGGACATGGCGTAGGGGCTGGAACAATCCATGCGGATCTTGCCGTCGTGATCCAGCGTCATGAAGGCGAAGGCCGGGTCTACCTTGGGGTTGACCACGGTGAGATTCAAGCCGTAACGCTCGGCGATCGGCTGCCAATAGGCCACCGCCGCACCGCCCATAGGATCGACCCCGATTTTGAGATTGGCGTTGCGGATCGCATCCATGTCGATGACCTCGCCCAGCGCCGCAACGAAGGGCGCAACGAAATCCTCGGCACGGATGTTTGCCGCCGCATTGGGATTGGCGCGTTTTACGGCGTCAAGATGGCCTTCGAGAATGGCGTTGGCGCGGGCCTCGATCCAGCCGGTGGCGTCGGTATCCGCCGGACCGCCGTGCGGCGGGTTGTATTTGATGCCACCATCCATGGGCGGGTTGTGCGACGGGGTGATCACCAGACCGTCGGCACGCGGATGGGCGGGGTTTGCGTTCCAGGCCAGTATGGCGCGCGAGATCACCGGCGTCGGGGTGAATCCATCGTCGGCTTGAATGCGGGTATCAACGCCGTTGGCGGCCAGCACCTCCAGCGCGGTTTGCTCGGCCGGCGCAGACAGCGCGTGGGTGTCCTTGCCCAGATACAGCGGGCCGCTAACGCCTTGCGCCGCACGGTATTCGCACACGGCCTGGGTTATGGCGAGGATGTGCGCCTCGTTGAAACTCTTTTTCAACGCGCTGCCGCGATGCCCGCTGGTACCAAAGGCCACGCGCTGGGTGGGATCCTTGGGATCGGGACGCTCTGCGTATGCCGCCAGCAGGGTGGCGATGTCGGTCAGATTTTCCGGAAGGGCTGCAAGGCCCGCACGCGGGTGTGTCATGGCATCGTCTCGGGAGTTGGAATAGGCGCAATATTACGCCACTTCGCACGCCACCTCGACTCAGCCGAAGTGGTCAAAGCCTTGTAACTCACACAACGACAACGCGCCATCCGCACCCCGCAGGCGACAGCCCGGCGCGGCGGTGATACGGCCTATGCGGTGTGCGCCAAGCGGCTCGATGCGGGCCCGGTGTTCTGGCGGGGCGGTAAAACACAGCTCGTAATCGTCGCCGCCCGCAAGGGCGCAGCGCTGAATCAGATGCGGAAAGGCGCCAAACGCCGCGTCCAGCGGCATATCGTGCAAGACGATCTCGGCCCCGACGCCGGAGCGATCGAGGATGTGACCCAAGTCGGCCAGCAGGCCATCCGAAATATCGATGGCGGCATGGGCCAACCCCACTAGCGATTGCCCCAATACCAGCTGCGGCGTGGGGCGATGCAGCCGTTGCAGGCAGGCCGCCGCATATTTTCCAAGATCGATTGCGCCGTTGAGATGCTTTAACGCCAGCGCCGCACCACCGACCGGGCCCGACAGCCAAATGTCGTCACCAATCTGCGCAGCATCCCGGCGCAATGCGCGGCCGCTTTTGACTTCGCCCAGCACTGTAATGCTGATGTTGAGCGGCCCGCGCGTGGTGTCGCCACCGACCAGCGATACGCCGTGCGCCTCCGCCAGCGCGTACAGCCCGCGCGCAAATGCGGCAAGCCAGGCGTCGTCGGCCTCGGGCAACGCCAGTGCCAGCAAGGCCCAGCGCGGCTGCGCGCCCATGGCTGCCAGATCAGAAAGATTCACCGCCAGCGCTTTGTGGCCCAAGGATTCAGGATCGGCATCCGCAAAAAAATGTCGCCCGGACAGCAACATGTCGGTGGATACCGCCAGTTCACAGCCCGGCGTAGGCACCAGCAAGGCGGCATCGTCACCCACGCCCAGCACGGCATTGGCCGCCGGGCGGGTGAAATGGCGGGCGATCAGATCAAATTCGCCGGGCACGCCGGACCTTTCTCAGCGGCTTTCGATTTCGGTGCGGCGCACGGTCTGAGCGAGCTTGTCGAGCACGCCGTTGACATATTTGTGGCCATCAGTGCCGCCGTAGCGTTTGGTTAGCTCAACGGCTTCGTTGATCGCCACGCGGTAGGGCACCTCCAGGCTATGGATCAGCTCGTATGCGCCAATTTGCAATGCAGCGCGTTCGACCGGTGACAACTGCTCGAAATCGCGATCCAGACAGGGCTGCAAGGCAACATCCAGCGCCTCGGTCTGTTGCAGCACGCCCTCTAGCAGGCTGGCAAAAAAATCCTGGTTGGCCTGCCTGAAATCGTCGCCGTCATGCGCCTCGACCTTCAGTTCGGCCAAGCTGCTGCCGTTCAGTGCACGGGAGTACAAGGCACGCAACACGAACTCGCGTGACAAACGCCGGCTACCGCGTCCGCCTTTAGTCTTGGCACCTGCGGGGGTCTCTGTCATAGCGTTTTAAGGATGCAGGCCATTTCCACGGCGACGCGGGCGACATCAACGCCCTTCTCGTCCATCCGCACCACCGCCTGATCTTCGTTCTCCAGCGTCAATACCGCGTTGCCAATGGGCACCCCGGTGTCAAGTTGCACCCGGGTGATGCCGGCATTGGATTCGTTTGACACCACCTCGAAATGATAGGTTTCGCCGCGAATCACGCAGCCGATCGCGACCAGCGCGTCGAACCGGCCCGAATCGGCCATGCGTTTCAGCACCACCGGAATCTCCAGCGCGCCGGCAACATCGACGAGGCGAATGTCTGCTTCATCAACCCCCAGTTTGACCAGGGTATCGATACACGCAACCAGCAGGCCCTCGGTGATGGTGTGATTAAAACGGGCGCGGACGACGCCGATCTTCAAGCCCTTGCCATCCAGCGCGATTTCGCGCTCTTGCACACGGTCGTATTGAGCCATTTTCTTAGTTTCCTTGTTCCATGAATCCAGTGACTTCCAGACCAAAGCCGGTCATCGACGGCATCCGGCGCGGATGCGACAACAGGCGCATCTTGCCCACGCCCAAATCACGCAAAATCTGCGCGCCGATGCCGTAATTGCGCAGTTCGACCTTGCCAACGGCAGAATTTCCGGGATGCAGCCGGTTGAGCAGGTCTTCGCCGGTTTCCGGGCGGTGCAAGAGCAACATCACGCCCCGTTCAGCCCGCGCCATCGCTTGCATTGCCGCATCCATGGTCCATGAATGCCCCGTGCCAGCGTCGATGAAATCGAGCACCGAAACCGGTTCGTGCACCCGCACCAGGGTTTCTTCACCCGCCACGATTTCGCCGCGCACCAACGCCAGGTGGGTTTCGTTGGCTGTGCTGTCGTGATAGGCCAGCAGACGGAACGGGCCCCAGGGCGTGCTGACCGGTTTTTCGGCCTTGCGTTCAACCAGACCTTCGGTCTCGCTGCGGTAATGGATCAGGTCGGCGATGGTGCCGATCTTCAAGCCATGTTCTGCGGCAAACACCAGCAAATCGGGCAGACGCGCCATGGTGCCGTCGTCTTTCAAAATCTCGCAGATCACCGACGCCGGCGTGAGGCCCGCCATGGCCGCCAGGTCGCAACCCGCCTCGGTATGGCCCGCGCGCTTCAATACGCCACCAGGCTGGGCGCGCAGCGGGAAGATGTGGCCTGGCTGAATGATGTCGGCGGGCTGCGCATCCTTGTTCACCGCTGCCAGGATCGTTACCGCGCGATCAGCCGCCGAGATACCGGTAGTCACGCCTTCGGCGGCCTCGATCGACACCGTAAACGCGGTGCCGTGCGGGGTCTGGTTGTCGCTCACCATCTGCTTCAAGCCCAGTTGCCGGCAACGGTCGTCCGTCAGGGTCAGGCACACCAGGCCCCGGCCATAACGGGCCATGAAGTTGATCGCCTCCGGCGTGGCGAACTCGGCCGCCATCACCAGATCGCCCTCGTTTTCGCGATCTTCCTCATCGACCAGAATGACCATGCGGCCCGCCTTCAGCTCGGCCATGATTTCGAGAGTGTTTGCGATTGTCATGTGGGTTTATTCCTTGTTGATGTATGCCAGCAGGCGATCAGCATAACGGGCCAGCATGTCGGCCTCCAGATTGATGCGACTGCCGGGCTGGAGATCTCCCAGCGCCGTGTGCTCCAGGGTGTGCGGAATCAGGTTGATGGAGAAGTCCCGGTCACTGACCGTGTTGACGGTGAGCGACACGCCATTCACCGCAATCGAGCCTTTGGCCGCCAGATAACGCGCCAGCGATTCTGGTGCGCGGATGACGAAACGGTAACTCTCGCCGCCGGGCCGCCCCAAGGCGAGAGCAGCACCCCCTTGGGGGGCTGACACCTCACTGATGCGTTCCAACGCCAGCACCTCGCCCACGCCATCGACATGCCCGGAAACCAGATGTCCACCCAGCCGGTCTGACAGCCGCAGCGCCTTTTCCAGATTGACACGCTGCCCCGCCGCAAAGCCGGTGGTACAGGCAAAGGTTTCCCCCGACACATCGACGCTATAACGGGTGCCATCGAGGGCGACCACCGTCAGGCACACGCCGTTGGCTGCGATCGAGTCGCCCAGCGCGACATCGGCAAGATCCAACACACCTGCGTCGATCACCACACGCGCGTCGCTTCCGGAGAACGGCACCACACTGACGATTTGACCTACGGCCTGAATGATTCCGGTAAACATGGCAAAGAACGGGCAAGTGCGACTGGGCAAAGGGCGGTCATTCTAGCTGAAAGACCGTACACTTGTCCGCCCCTGATTAGGAAGGCATTTCCCATGAGCCTAAACACCCTGCAACAGCTTTCGGAGGCGGTACGCACCTTCGGGTGCGAGCGTGACTGGCAGCTGTATCACACCCCCAAAAACCTGACCGCCGCGCTGATCGTCGAGGCGGCCGAATTGCTGGAACCGTTCCAGTGGCTAACCCCCGAGGAAAGTCTCCATCTGCCCGAGCCCAAACGCGAGGCGGTGCGCCAGGAGATGGCCGATGTGTTGATCTATCTGGTGAGCCTGGCCAACTGTCTTGAGATTGACCTGCTCAAGGCCGCCCAGGACAAGCTGGCGATCAACGCCGCCAAATACCCTGTAGAAAAGGCGCGCGGCAACGCGGCCAAATACGACGAGCTGAGCTGATATGAGCTACTACACCCGCCACCTGTTTTTTTGCCTCAACCAGCGCGACGACGGCCAGCCGTGTTGCACCGATCACAACGCCGAGGCGCTGTTTGAATACGCCAAGAAAAAGGCCAAAAAACTGGATCTGCATGGCGGCCGCGGTTATTGCCGCATCAACCGCGCCGGCTGCATGAACCGTTGCGGCGAAGGCCCGGTATGCGTGGTTTACCCCGAAGGCACCTGGTACACCTTTATCGACGAGGCCGACATCGACGAGATTTTGGTCGAGCACCTGCAAAACGGTCGCGAGGTTGCACGGCTGAGGCTGGACTGATGCGCGAGCATGTGCTGATTCCCGGTCCGGTCGGGGTCATCGAAACCGTCATCGAGATGCCCGCCATCCAGCCTGTCGGCCTGGCGCTGATCGCACATCCGCACCCGCTATACGGCGGCACGATGAACAACAAGGTCGTCACCACGCTCGCCAAGCTGATGCGCGAACACGGCCACATCACTGTGCGCTGCAACTTTCGCGGGGTGGGTCAAAGCCAGGGGAAGCATGACGCAGGCATAGGCGAAACCGATGACCTGCACGCGGTGACCGATCACCTCAGTGCGCACCACCCAGGGCTGGCCTGGTCGCTGCTCGGCTTTTCGTTTGGCGCGTTCGTGCAGAAACGACTTTCCACCCGCATCGCCGCGCAACGGCTATTGATGGTAGCCCCGGCGGTCAGCATTCGTCCCTTTGGCACGCCGGGCACGGCGGCACACATCTTTCAAGGCGATGCCGACGAGATCATCCCGCTGGCAGCGGTGGTCCAGTACGCCCGCCGCGAGGCCATTCCACTGACGGTCATCCCCGGCGCCAGCCACTTCTTTCACGGCAAGCTGCTGGAGTTACGCGAGGCCGTGCGCGCAGTGATTTAGAAACGCTCGTTCGGACCCAACAGCCGCCACTCGCCGACGGGTAAATGGCCCAACATCACACGGCCAATACGCACCCGTTTCAAGGCCACCACCTTCAGCCCCACCAGTTCGCACATCCGGCGGATCTGGCGTTTTTTGCCTTCGCGCAGCACAAATCGCAACTGATCTTCGTTTTGCCAACTTACTTTGGCCGGCAGCAAGCGCTTACCATCCAGCGACAATCCATGGTTCAGCAGCCGCAATCCATCCGGACGGAAGCTGCCGTCGAACTGGCCGGTGACACGCACCAGATACTCCTTTTCGATCTCGGAGTTTTCGCCAATCAACTGCCGGGCGATGCGGCCATCCTGGGTCAGCACCAACAGCCCGGTGGAATCGATGTCCAGCCGTCCCGCAGGCGCCAGACCGCGCAGCCAGCTCCGGTCAAATGCGGGGCCGCGATCCTCGCGCCAGCGGCTCTCGCCGTAAATCAGCGACACGGCCGGCTCGTAACCCGGCTCGGGCTGGCCCGAAACAAAGCCAATCGGTTTATTGAGCAGCACCGTCACCCGCTGCCGCTGCGCCTGTCCCGCCTCACGCGCCAGGCGAATCACACAATCAGGGCTGACCTTGGTGCCCAGCACGCTGACCGGCTGGCCATCGACCAACACCCAGCCGCGCTCGATGTAGTGATCCGCCTCGCGCCGCGAACACAGTCCGCGCTCGGCCATCAGTTTCGAAAGTCTCACAGGCTCAGTCATGTGCGCGCTCCAACACGGGTTTGAGGTATCGCCCGGTATGGCTATTGGGGCTGGCGGCCACCTGTTCGGGGGTGCCTTCGGCAATGATCTGGCCGCCACCGGCACCGCCTTCGGGGCCCAGGTCGATGACCCAGTCTGCGGTTTTGATCATATCCAGATTGTGTTCGATCACCACCACGGTGTTGCCGTGTTCCACCAGCCGTTGCAGCACACCCAACAGCAGGGCGATGTCGTGAAAATGCAGGCCGGTGGTGGGCTCATCGAGGATGTACAGCGTGCGCCCGGTATCGCGCTTGGAAAGTTCCAGCGCCAGCTTTACCCGTTGCGCCTCGCCGCCCGACAGCGTGGTCGCCGACTGCCCCAGGCGAATATAAGAAAGCCCCACATCGACCAGGGTTTGCAGCTTGCGCGCCACCGCCGGTACGGCATCGAAAAAGACGCGCGCATCTTCCACCGTCATCTCCAGCACCTCGCGGATGCTTTTGCCCTTGTACTGGATTTGCAGGGTCTCGCGGTTGTAGCGCTGGCCGTGACAGACATCGCAGGGCACAAAGATGTCGGGCAAGAAGTGCATCTCCACCTTGATCATGCCGTCGCCCTGACAGGCCTCGCAGCGACCGCCTTTGACATTGAACGAAAACCGCCCCGGCTCGTAGCCGCGTTCACGCGCCATCGGGGTGCCCGAAAACAGCTCGCGAATCGGCGTGAACAGACCGGTGTAGGTGGCCGGGTTAGAGCGCGGCGTGCGGCCGATCGGGCTTTGGTCGACATTGACCACCTTGTCAAAAAACTCCAGCCCCTGCACCTCGACAAACGGCGCCGGCTCTTGCGATGCACCATTGAGCCGGTGCGCCGCCACTGCGTGCAGGGTGTCGTTGATCAGGGTCGATTTGCCCGAGCCCGAAACCCCGGTGACACACACCAGCACACCCGTCGGCAGGTTCAGCGTGACCGATTTCAGGTTGTTGCCCGAAGCGCCGGACAGGCTTAACACCCGCCCTTCGCGCGGCGTGCGGCGCGTCGTTGGCATGGGAATGTTTTGCTTGCCGGACAGGTACTGCCCCGTCAGCGAATGCTCACATTTCAAAATATCGTCAATGCTGCCGGCAACGATGATCTCGCCGCCGTGTTCGCCCGCGCCGGGGCCCATGTCCACAACAAAATCGGCGGCACGCATGGCGTCTTCATCGTGTTCCACCACGATCACGCTATTGCCCAGGTCACGCAGATTCCGCAGGGTGCCGAGCAGCCGGTCGTTGTCGCGCTGATGCAAGCCGATGGACGGTTCGTCCAGCACATACATCACCCCGGTCAGGCCCGAGCCGATCTGGCTGGCCAGGCGAATGCGCTGCGCCTCGCCGCCCGAAAGCGTGTCGGCCGAACGCTCCAGCGACAGGTAATCCAGCCCTACATCGTTGAGGAATGTCAGCCGCGTCATCACCTCGCGCACGATTTTGTCCGCCACCTGGGCGCGCTGCCCGGAAAGGCTCAGACCCGCAAAAAAATCCAGCGCCGCACGGATGGGCAGGTGCGACAGCGCATGCAGCGTCTGCCCGCCGACGGTGACATGGCGCGCCTCGCGCCGCAGCCGCGCGCCCTCGCATTCCGGGCACGGACGGGTGGCGATGAATTTGGCCAGATCCTCGCGCACCAGTTGCGATTCGCTGTCCTTGTAGCGTTTTTCCAGGGTCGGGATCACCCCCTCAAAGCTGTGCTTGCGCGGCTGGGCGCGGCTGCCGGCACCCAGGTAATGAAAGGTAATCTGTTCACGCCCCGAGCCGTTCAACACCATCTCGCGCACCGTTTGCGGAAGATGCTCCCAAGGCATATCGAGATCGAAACCATAATGCTGCGCCAGGGCTTCGAGCAGGCGAAAAAAGAAGGCGTTGCGACGATCCCAGCCCTTGATGGCACCCGCCGCCAGCGACAGATGCGGAAAGGCCACCACCCGCTGCGGGTCAAAAAAAGTGACTTGTCCCAGACCATCGCAGCGTGGGCAGGCGCCCATCGGGTTGTTGAACGAAAACAGGCGCGGCTCCAGTTCGGGCAAAGCGTAGTCGCACACCGGGCACGAAAACCTGGCCGAAAACAACTGCTCCTCGCCGCTATCCATGTTCACCGCGATCGCCCGCCCATCGGCATGGCGCAGTGCGGTTTCAAACGATTCGGCCAGCCGCTGCTGCGCATCCGGGCGCACTTTCAAGCGATCGACCACCGCCTCCAGGGTGTGCTTCTTGTTTTTATCGAGCGGCGGAATGGCGTCGATTTCAAACACATCGCCATCCACCCGTAGTCGCACAAAGCCCTGCGCGCGTAGTTCGTCGATCAGGTTGAGCTGCTCGCCTTTGCGCCCCACCACCAACGGCGCCAGAATCATCAGCCGGGTTTCTTCGGGCAGCGTCAGCACCTGATCGACCATCTGCGACACCGTTTGCGCCGCCAGCTCGATGCCATGCTCCGGACAGCGCGGCGTACCGGCGCGGGCGAACAAAAGCCGCAGGTAATCGTGAATCTCGGTCACCGTGCCTACCGTCGAGCGCGGGTTGTGGCTGGTGGCCTTCTGCTCGATCGAGATCGCCGGCGACAGGCCTTCGATCAGATCGACATCCGGTTTTTCCATCAACTGCAAAAACTGCCGCGCATAGGCCGACAGCGATTCGACATAGCGGCGTTGCCCCTCGGCATACAGCGTGTCAAATGCCAGCGACGACTTGCCCGAGCCGGATAGCCCGGTAATCACGATCAACTTGTGCTGCGGCAGATCGAGATTGATGTTTTTGAGGTTGTGTGTGCGAGCGCCACGGATGCGGATCATGTGGATTGCGGGTTGGTTAAGAAACAGACCAAAAGATGGGCCCGTAAAAAGCGGGCTAATATACGCACATCTTGCGACAGAACCAAAACCCTTTGAATCTCCCCATGCTTCCCACAGAACGCCGTGCTGCCACCTCGCTGGCGGCAATTTTTGCCCTGCGCATGCTGGGCATGTTTTTGATTCTTCCCGTGTTTGCGCTTTATGCCGAAACGCTGACCAGCGACCACGCCCTGATCGGACTGACCTTGGGCGCTTATGGTCTGACGCAAGCCCTGTTGATGATCCCGTTTGGCATGGCCTCTGACCGCTTTGGCCGCAAGCCGGTTATTGCCCTGGGGCTGGCAATCTTCGCTCTGGGCAGCTTTCAGGCGGCACTGGCGACGGACATCTACGGCATTCTGATTGGCCGGGCATTGCAAGGCGCTGGCGCGGTTTCGGCCGCCGTCACCGCGCTTTTGGCCGACCTGACACGCGAGGAGAAGCGCACCCAGGCGATGGCCCTGATCGGTAGCAGTATCGGTCTGGTGTTTGCCTTTTCGCTGGCAACAGGCCCCTTGTTTTATCGCTGGATCGGTGTCCCCGGCATATTCGCCATGACCGGCGTGCTGGCGCTTTTGGCGATTCTGGTGGTGCGCTTTGTGACGCCCAACCCCGGCCACACCGCATTTCACTCGGATGCCGAAACCCGTAGCGACCGACTTGCCGGCGTGCTTAAAAACCGCGAACTGCTGCGCCTCAATTGGGGCATATTTGCGCTGCATGCGGCGCAGATGTCGATGTTCGTGGTCATTCCATTTGCGCTGACCCAAAGCGGCGATCTGCCGGGCGATCAGCATTGGCAGGTGTATCTGCCGGTGGTGTTGGTGTCCTTCGTGCTGATGGTGCCGGGCATCATCGTGGCCGAAAAACGCGGGCAGATGAAACCCGTCTTTGTGGGCGCCATTGCCCTGATGCTGGGCGCGCAGCTGTTGATGTCGATCAGTCTGGCGCACTTTTGGGGCATCGTCGCCGCGCTGCTGCTGTATTTCATCGCGTTCAACCTGCTGGAGGCCAGTCTGCCCTCGCTGGTTTCCAAGATTGCCCCGCCCGACGCCAAGGGCACGGCCATGGGTGTGTACAACACTGCGCAGGCGCTGGGGTTGTTTTTTGGCGGCGCGATGGGCGGCTGGCTTTCCAGCCGTTTTGGGGCCTCGGCGGCCTTTATGTTTGCTGCCGCACTGATGCTGTTGTGGCTGGCGCTTGCCGCCCGCATGACCCCACCGCCGCGGGTTAAAACGCAGATGTTCCACATCGGCGCCATTGACGCGGCAAAGGCCAAACACCTGGCCACCCAGCTCACCGTGTTTTCGGGCGTAGAGGCGGTCACCGTGCTTGCCGAGGAAGGCTCGGTATTGCTCAAGGTCAGCCAGCTTGGCTGGGACGAAGCCGGGGTGCGCCACCTGCTCGATGCAAAATCGTGACCCTTCCGGCGGATAGCCATGCCGCGCTGGACACCCTGCGGCAGGTGTTTGGTTACCCGGCCTTTCGCGGCGAACAGCACGCCATCGTCGACCAGGTCAGCGGCGGCGGCGATGCTCTGGTGCTCATGCCCACGGGCGGCGGTAAATCGCTGTGCTACCAGATTCCGGCCCTGTTGCGACCCGGCGTGGGCGTGGTGGTATCGCCACTCATCGCGCTGATGCACGACCAGGTCGCCGCACTTACCGAACTGGGCATACGCGCTGCTTGCATCAATTCTTCGCTCGATGCCCGCGCGGCCGCTGCCACCGAAAAGCAGCTATTGGCCGGAGCCTTCGATCTGGTCTATGTCGCGCCAGAACGGCTGCTCACTGCGCGCTTTCTGGCTCTGCTCGATAGCCTGGCGCAACGCAATGCCATCGCCCTGTTCGCCATCGACGAGGCGCATTGCGTGTCGCAATGGGGGCACGATTTTCGTCCGGAATACATCCAGCTTTCGGTACTGGCAGCGCGCTTTCCCGGCGTGCCGCGCATCGCGCTGACCGCGACCGCCGACGCCCACACCCGCGCCGAGATCGTGGACAAGCTTTGCCTTGGCGACGCGCACCAGTTTGTGTCCAGCTTCGATCGCCCCAACATCCGCTACCGCATCGTCGATAAACAAAACGGCCGCCAGCAACTGCTCGATTTCATCCGCGACGGGCATGGCTTTGATGCCGGCATCGTCTATTGCCAGTCGCGCAAAAAGGTTGAAGAAACCGCTGACTGGCTCAATGCCCACGGTGTCCAGGCATTGCCCTATCACGCCGGCATGGACGCCGCCACACGACGCCGGCATCAAGACCGTTTTCTGCGCGAGGATGGACTGGTGATCACCGCCACCATAGCCTTTGGCATGGGCATCGATAAACCCGATGTGCGCTTTGTTGCCCACCTCGATCTGCCCAAAAGCATCGAAGGCTATTACCAGGAAACCGGCCGCGCCGGCCGCGATGGAGAGCCGGCAGACGCCTGGATGGCCTACGGCCTCAACGACGCGGTACAGCAGCGCCGCATGATCGAGGAAGGCGAGGCCGAGATCGAACACAAGCGCCGCGCCCATGCGCGTCTCGACGATCTGTTGGCCCTGTGCGAAACGGCCTCCTGCCGCCGGCAACGGCTGCTCGCCTATTTTGGCGAGGACAGCGGCCCCTGCGGCAACTGCGATGTCTGTCTGAATCCGCCCGAAACCTGGGATGGCACAGTAGCCGCGCAAAAGGCACTCTCCTGCGTCTGGCGCACCGGCCAACGCTTTGGCGCAGGACATGTCATCGCCGTGCTGCTGGGGCAAGACAACGAGCGCATCCGCCAGTGGCAGCACCAGCGCCTATCCACCTACGGCATCGGCACCGAACTTGACGAAAAGGAATGGCGCGGCATCTTCCGGCAATTGCTGGCCCTGGGCTATCTGGAAGTCGATGTCGCCCAATATGGCGCCCTGCGGCTATCTCCCAGCGCACGGTCACTGCTTAAAGGCGAACTGAGCCTCACCCTGCGCCGTCCCGGAAAAATGTCCCCTGCCCGAACCCGTACTCCGCGCCCCAACAACAGTCTCGCTCCCGCCGCGCGGCCCATCTTCGAACGCCTGCGCGCCTGGCGCGCCGAAACCGCCAAGACCCACGGCGTGCCGGCCTATGTCATCTTTCACGACGCTACCCTGGCCGCCATCGCCGAAGCCCATCCCGCAGACCTCAATGCCCTGGCCGATGTCCCCGGTATGGGTGCCACAAAGATGTCGCATTATGGAATGGCAATTCTCGATCTGTTGCGGGACGGATAGAATCCCCCCACTTCAACACCTGCGGAGATACTCATGGCATCGGTAAATAAAGTCATCCTCATCGGCAACCTCGGCGCGGATCCCGAGGTGCGCTACCTGCCCAGTGGCGAGGCCGTTGCCAATCTGCGACTGGCCACGACGGACAAATACAAGGACAAGAACGGTGACATGCAGGAAGCGACCGAGTGGCACCGCATCAGCTTCTTCGGCCGCCAGGCCGAGGTGTGCGGGCAATATCTCAAAAAAGGCAGCCCGATCTATGTCGAGGGCAGCATCCGCACCCGCAAGTGGCAAGACCAAAGCGGCCAGGATCGCTACAGCACCGAGATTCGCGGCGACCGCATGCAAATGCTGGGAGGCCGTAGCGGTGGCGGAGATGCCAGTTACTCGCAAGAGCCCCGCGACGATGGCGGATTCTCGCAAACACCCGCCGCACCCCGAAAACCGGCACAGCCAGCAGAGAGCTTTGGTGCCGCAGACCTGGACGACAATGGCGATATCCCGTTCTAGAAGCCAACCACAAAACACGCGATGACGGCTTGGTGGAATCTCCTGCGCACGAGAGGATCGGCGCAGCACACCGCAAAACTGGATGAGCTGTTGCAACGCCACGCACCAGGATTGCTGGCGGTGCACGGCTATCCCCGCCTGTTTTTGCCAGCCTTCGAAACAGCGCTGGACTATGCCCGCAATCTGGCCTCACAGGTGCCGGGCGTCATCGAGATCAGTGAAAAGTCCTACGGGACCGATCCGCTGGTACGGCACCTGTTTGCGGATCTCGACGCTTTAGAACACACCGTAATGCTGTCCGAGGCCACCCGGGAATGCGCGATCCGTCACTGCGAGGAGGGTACGCAGGCCTACGCGCTGCTGGGCGTGCGCCGTTGGCGCAAACAACGCTTTGGCATTGCGTTGAGCGGCGCCAATTCTGACCAGATACACCGTGATGTTGCCCAGGAAACCCTGTCCTTTCAGGACCACACCTTCAGCCTGCCCGCCAATTCCGAGCAAGGCCTGATGGACAACCTGACTCACGGCTTCATAGCCAGTCTGGTTTTGAGCGTAGCGGATCGCTGGCACGCCTCTCGCGACGAGTTGATTCAACTACGCATGGAACGCGACCGCCTGCGCGACATGCTGCGCCGCGTGCCGCAGCCCGAACGCGAGGCGCTACAGGCCCAGCACGATGCCTTGCTGACCGACATGCAGGCGCAAGCCCAAAAACTGGCCCCCGAATCGGCGCTGGACGCATTCAATGCGGTTATGCAAGACCCTGCAAAACATCTGCGCCTTGAACCCGACGAGATCACCCTCAACGACATTGGCATCCTTTGCGCAGAGGCCGACGGCGGTCATCGACTGCTGTTTCAAGACCTGGTGGGTCGCGACCGGCGCCGCTGGTCGGTCATGCGCGTGCGCTTTACGCTAAACCACGCCCCCAGCATGAGCGAACGACTGGCCGAGGCGCATCGCTGGCTGTCGGTATAACGCCCATCGCATTGACGCGGCTCCTCAAAACAAAACGGTATTACCGTATTTCAACCGGAGCCCGCCATGGCGATTTCCGTACGACTCGACCCCTGGCTCGAAACCCGCCTGGAAGCCGAGGCACGGCGGCGCGGCGTCACCAAATCCGATGTCATCAAGGACGCGCTAGAGCGTGTATTGAAACCAACCCCTACCAACTTCTACAGCAAGTACGCCAAAACCCGGATTACGCTGCCAGCGAGCCGTCTACTGCGCTATCCGAGAACACCGGAAGCCGGTTTAAAACACGGCTTCAAGGCACGGCATCGGACACCAACGCCTGATGCGTAACTGCCTGATCGACGCCGGGCCCATGGTGGCCTTGTTTTCACCCACTGATATCCACCGCGCACATTACGAGGCCCTGATACTCAAAGCAGAGGCTGCCTCCGGCATTCGTCTGGTGACAACCTGGCCGTGCATCGTTGAGGCCGCGTATCTGCTGGATGCCGTGGATGCAGCAATACACCGAGCCCGGCAAATGCGAGATGGATCTCGCCGATGCCTCGCTGTATTGTCTGGCTTGAGACACCGGGATCATGACCGTGGATCATCGCAACTTTTCGCGCTATCGCCTGCCAGACGGGCGCGCCTTCTTTGTCATGTAAGGACAGGGCCTTCCCCCTTATAATCCGCGCCTTACTTTTCGGGAGTTGTGAAATGCCCATCTATGCCTACCAATGCAGCGCCTGTGGCTATGCGCATGACGAGTTACAAAAGGTCAGCGATGCACCGCTGACCACCTGCCCGCAGTGCGGGCAATCCAGCTATGCCAAGCAACTGACCGCCGCCGGTTTTGCCCTGAAGGGCAGCGGCTGGTATACCACCGATTTCAAGAATGGCCAGCCGGCCAAATCCGAAGCCCCCGCCTGTGGTGCGGGCGGTTGCTCCGGTTGCGCGGCGACTTAACAAATGAAACGCTATTTCATCACCGGCCTTTTGATCTGGGTGCCCCTGGGCATTACCGTTTGGGTGCTCAACGCCCTGATCGGTGCCATGGACACATCGCTCCTGCTGCTGCCCGCGCACTGGCGTCCCGAAGCCTGGCTGGGTATGCCCATCCGTGGCGGCGGGGTGGTGCTGACGCTGCTGATCATTTTGGTCACCGGGCTTTTGACGACCAACCTGCTAGGGCAAAAGTTGCTGAGCCTATGGCATATCGTGCTCAACCGCATCCCGGTAGTGAATTCGATTTACAGCAGCGTCAAGCAGGTATCCGATACCTTGCTGTCTTCCGAAGGCAACGCCTTCAAGAAGGTTCTGCTGGTGCGTTATCCGCATCCGCAAGCCTGGTCGCTGGCATTCCAGACCAATGTACCGGGCGAACTGATGCCGCAACTGGGCACCGATTATGTCGGCGTGTTCATCCCCACCACGCCCAGCCCGGTCAACGGTTTTTATTTCTATGTGCGCCGCGATGAGACCCTTGAGGTCGATGTCTCGGTCGATGCCGCACTCAAATACATCATCTCCATGGGCGTCGTGGCCCCCCCCCAGCCTGCGGACCCAAATTAAGGAAAATCCATGCGTTCTCATTACTGCGGCGCGGTGCGCGCCGAGCATATCGGTCAGGAAGTTGTGTTGTGCGGCTGGGCAAATCGGCGGCGCGATCACGGCGGGGTGATCTTCATCGATCTGCGCGACCGTGAAGGCACGGTGCAGGTCGTGGTCGATCCCGATACCGCCGAGGCCTTTGCCATCGCCGAAGAGGTCCGCGGCGAGTTTGTGTTGAAGATACACGGCCTGGTACGAGCGCGTCCGGCGGGCACCGAAAACGCCCACATCGGCACCGGTCAGATCGAGGTGCTGACGCGCGCCATCGAGGTGCTCAACGCCAGTGCCACCCCGCCCTTCCAGCTCGACGAAGACAACATCAACGAAAACATCCGTCTGCAATATCGCTACCTGGACCTGCGCCGCGAGCCGATGCAAAAAAACATGATGTTGCGCTACCGCGTGGCCAAGCTGATGCGCGATCACCTCGACAGCAACGGCTTCCTGGAGATCGAAACCCCGATGCTGACGCGCAGCACACCGGAAGGCGCGCGCGACTATCTGGTGCCGTCGCGGGTGCATGACGGCTCGTTCTACGCCCTGCCGCAGTCGCCGCAACTGTTCAAGCAATTGCTGATGGTGTCGGGCTTCGAACGCTATTTCCAGATCACCAAGTGCTTCCGCGACGAAGACCTGCGCGCCGATCGTCAGCCCGAGTTCACCCAGGTCGATCTGGAGATGTCTTTCGTCGAAGAAAACGATGTCATGACCTTGGTCGAAGGCATGATCCGCGCCACCTTCAAGGCCGCGATGGCTGTCGACCTGCCCAACCCCTTCCCGCGCATGCCCTACGCCGAGGCCATGGATCGCTACGGTTCGGACAAGCCCGACATGCGCGTGACGCTGGAAATCACCGAGGTCACCGACGCGATGCAAGCCGTCGCATTCAAGGTGTTCTCAGGCCCCGCCAACGATGCCAAAGGCCGGGTGGCTGCCATGCGCATCCCCGGCGGCGCATCGCTGTCGCGTGGCGAGATCGACGCCTATACCGAATTCGTCAAAATTTATGGCGCCAAGGGTCTTGCATACATCAAGGTCAACGATGTCACCCAGCTCAATGAAACCGGCCTGCAATCGCCCATCGTCAAAAACCTGTCCGAATCTGCACTGGCCGCCGTCATGCAGCGTACCGGCGCACAGAATGGCGATCTGATCTTCTTTGGCGCCGACAAGGCCAAGGTAGTCAACGATGCGCTGGGCGCACTGCGCGCCAAGATCGGCCATGAAAAGGGCTTCGTCGATGGCCGCGCCTGGGCGCCGCTGTGGGTGGTCGATTTCCCCATGTTCGAGTTCAACGAAGACGAAAACCGCTGGGACGCCCTGCATCACCCCTTTACCGCCCCCAAGGACGGCCACGAAGAACTGCTTGAAAGCAACCCCGGCGCTGCACTTTCCAAGGCCTACGACATGGTATTGAACGGCTGGGAGGTCGGCGGCGGCTCGATCCGTATCCATCGCGAAGCCGTGCAGGAAAAGGTGTTTGCCGCGCTCAACATCAGCGAGACCGAGCGTCGCGAAAAGTTTGGCTTTTTGCTCGACGCGCTGCAATTTGGCGCACCCCCGCATGGCGGTCTGGCCTTTGGCCTCGATCGTCTGGTGACACTGATGGTCGGTGCCGAGTCGATCCGCGATGTCATCGCCTTCCCCAAAACCCAGCGCGCCAACTGCCTGATGACCGGCGCGCCCAATGTGGTTGACGAAAAGCAGTTGCGCGAACTGCACATCCGCCTGCGCAACCCGCAACCGCTTGCACAGCCCTAACAGTCAGTCTCATGGATTCGCGTGGATGCCGAGGCGCGCATCCGCGCCCCAGTCGCGCGAAGCGAACCGCAGCCATAGCCGTAGCTATGGCGAGGATGAGCGACAAAGCGAATGGGGATGCGGGGCGTGCCGAACATAGCAGAATCTATGAGACTGACGACCAAACCCTTCAAAACTCCGGTATCCGTCCTGGTGATCATCTACACAACCGACCGCCAGGTGCTGATGCTGGAGCGCGCCGACCACCCCGGCTGGTGGCAATCGGTCACTGGCAGCCAAGAAGCGGGCGAAACCCTGCGAGACACCGCCATCCGTGAGTTGTTCGAAGAAACGGGGCTGACGGCAAACGGGCTGGCGGACTGGGGCTATCACACCGATTATGAAATCTACGACTGTTACCGCCATCGCTACGCGCCTGGCACCACGCATAACCGCGAGCATGTGTTTGGTCTGGAGCTGACCGCACCGGTCATGGCGCAACTGGCGCCGGGTGAACACACGGCACAGCGCTGGCTGTCCTGGCAAGACGCGGCCGCCGCCTGTTTTTCGCCGTCCAATGCCGAAGCGATCCGGCGATTGGGAGCCCACCGTGCGGCTTAGCATCGCTTCGTACAACCTACACAAGGGCCTCTCTTTTTTCGGCAGCCGCGTCGTGGTTCACGAGATGCGTGACCGCCTGCACGCACTGGAGCCGGACATCGTGTTTTTACAAGAGGTGCAAGGCCACCATGCGCACCACCCAGCCCGCTTCGACAACTGGCCGCAAAAACCGATGCCCGAGTTTTTGGCCTCACGCATGTGGCAAGACTTCGCCTATGGCCGCAACGCCGTGTACGAACACGGCCATCACGGCAACGCCATCCTCTCGCGCTTCCCCATCGCCCGCTGGGAAAACATCGACATCTCTGCCCACACGCTCGAACAACGCGGCCTGCTGCACTGCGAGATCGCCATACCCGACAAAACCCATCCCCTGCACGCCATCTGCCTGCATCTGGCGCTGACCGAAGGCAGCCGCCAACGCCAGTTGCAGCAAATCATCACGCGCATCCGCCATGTCGTTCCAGACGACGCACCGCTCATCATCGCCGGCGATTTCAACGACTGGCGCGGCCGCGCCTGCGCGCGCCTGTCGCAAGAGCTGGGCCTGATCGAGGTGTTTGATACGCACCATGGTCGCATCGCCCGCAGCTTCCCTGCAGCCCTCCCCCTGTTCACGCTGGATCGCATCTATGTGCGTGGTTTTGGTATCGAGCACGCCGAAGTCCTGCACGGCCCACAATGGCGGCGGCTATCGGATCACGCAGCGCTCACGGCAAAACTGGCGCTCACCCAATAAGGGCCTCGTCAATGCTCCGCGCCGGAAACCACATCACCCTGCTGCAAAACGGCGCCGAATACTTTCCCGCCCTCCTGGATGCCATCGAAACGGCGCAGCAGGAAATCTTCCTCGAAAGCTATCTCTATGCCGCCGACCGCACCGGTCTGGCCATGGCGGCTGCACTGGAACGCGCCGCATTGCGCGGCGTGCGCGTGCATGTGGTGCTGGATGGCTTTGGTGCGCGGCATTTCGATACCGGCATTCGCACCCGTTGGCGCACAGCGGGTGTGCATCTTATTCTGTTTCGCCCGGTGCGCTGGAACACCCCCTGGCGCCGCCCACGATTGCGGCGCATGCATCGCAAACAGGTGGTCATCGACGCGCAGGTCGCCTTCATCGGCGGCATCAATATCATCGACGACAGCAACGCACCGGGACACCCCGATCATCGCTATGACTACGCCGTGCGCATCGAAGGCCCGCTCCTGGCCGACATCTACCCGGCAGCGCTGCGGTTATGGAGACTGCTACGATGGAATGAATTACGCCAGCGTCCGCCCTACACCCCCAGTCTGCCCTTGAACATGGCCCCCAAAGGGGAACAATTGGCGCAATACCTGCTGCGCGACAACCTGCAACACCGACGCGACATCGAGGATGCCTATCTGGCTGCCATTCGCACAGCCCGCCGCGAGATCATCATCGCTAACGCCTATTTCCTGCCCGGCCACGCATTGCGCCAAGCGCTGATACACGCCGCCGAACGCGGTGTGCGGGTCGTGCTGCTGATGGAAGGCCGACCGGAATACCGCATCGTGCATCTGGCTACACATGCGTTGTACCGTGAATTTCTCGATCACGGCATCGAAATCCGTGAATATCACGCCAGTTTCATGCACGCCAAGGTTGCTGTCGTGGATGGTCGTTGGGCAACTATCGGCTCATCCAACATCGACCCCTTCAGTCTGTGGCTTTCGCGCGAGGCCAATATTGCTGTCTGGGACGAGACCTTTGTACGCGAACTGCACGACAGCCTGTGCGCCACCATGGCGCGCGGCAGCCATGCCATTCACCGCATGCGCTGGCGCCGCATCGGCTGGCCACGGCGATTGGCCTCACGCCTGGCTTATGGACTACTGCGTAGCCTGGCCGGCATCGTCGGCCTGCCGTGGACAAAACGCTAAAAACCGCAACATCAGCGCTTCTGCGCCGCCATCAAAAATACCGGGTAATCACGCGGGCCGGCCGCTTTTTCCTTGCGGATGCTGAACACGGTACTAAATACGGCCTCACCCAAGCCCGCAGCGTGCGCCTGCCTCGCCAGTTGCGCACGATCGAAACCGTGATGCACCTCGAACTCGATGCCGTGGAATGAACCATCTTCCTGGTCAAGATCAATGAGACACAGCCACCCTCCCGGATTAAGCAACGCGCCAAAGATGCGCAGGATGGCGTCGGTATCTGGGATGTGGTGCAGGGCCATGGCGCTATAAATCAGGTCAAAGCGTTGCGCCGGCAAGGGGTCGGTCAACAGATCCAGCTTCAGTGCCGTCATGTTGCCGACCTTTTGCGCCGCAATTTTTTCGTGCAACACCTCCAGCATCCCGGCCGAGCTATCCGCCAGCGTGATGTGTGCCAACGATGGTTGCAGCGGAAAAGACAGCAACCCGGTACCGCTGCCGTAATCGAGCGCGCGCCAGTCGCTGGCCAGCGGAACAGCGGCGGCAATGGCTGCGGCCATCTTGCGGCCACGCTCCTGAAAAACCGGGTTTTCGTCCCACTGCCGGGCCTTGCTATCGAAATGACTCATACAAACGCCTCATCCACAAAGATAGCGACCAGGGTAGCACCAGCAAAAACCAAGGGGCAGAGTAAAATCGCGCTTCGTTTGATTACGCACAGGCAAGTCAAGATGGCAGGACATAGTAAATGGGCAAACATCCAGCACCGTAAGGGCCGGCAGGATGCCAAGCGCGGCAAGATCTTTTCGCGCATCTCCAAAGAAATCACCGTTGCCGCCAAGATGGGCGGCGGCGACATCAGCTTCAACCCGCGCCTGCGCATGGCGGTGGACAAGGCCAAGGCCGAGAACATGCCCAACGACAACATCGACCGCGCGATCAAAAAAGGCACAGGCGAGTTGGAGGGTGTGAGCTACGAAGAGGTGCGTTACGAGGGCTACGGTCCCGGCGGCGCGCCGGTGATCGTCGATTGCCTGACCGACAACAAAACCCGCACCGTGGCCGATGTGCGCCATGCCTTTTCAAAATGCGGCGGAAACCTGGGCACCGACGGCTGCGTCGCCTTTCAGTTCAAGCATTGCGGCCAGATCATTCTGGAGCCGGGCGCTGACGAAGACCGGGTGATGGAGGTGGCGCTAGAGGCCGGAGCCGAGGACATAGAGACCCACGACGACGGCTCGATCGAGGTGTTGACCGCCCCCACCGGCGACCTGTCCACCGTCAAAGAGGCGCTGGCAGCCGCAGGTTTTAAGGTGGCGATCGCCGAGATCACCATGAAGGCGCTGAACGAAACCGAGGTCGGTGGCGACGATGCCGGCAAGTTCCAGAAGATGCTCGACATGATCGACGACCTCGACGATGTGCAAGAGGTCTATACCGCAGCCATCCTGCCTGAGTAAGGGTGAGAATCCTCGGCCTCGACCCCGGCCTGCGCATCACCGGCTATGGCTTGATTACCCAAACCGGACAACGGCTGGAATACCAAACCAGCGGCGTGGTGCGCACTGCTACCGGCGAACTGCCGGGACGACTGGCCATCCTGTTCAACGGCGTGCGCGAGATGGTGGAGCAGTTTCACCCTGACGCTGCCGCCGTCGAAAAGGTGTTCGTCAATGTCAATCCGCAATCTACCCTGCTGCTGGGACAGGCGCGCGGCGCCATCATCGCGGCACTCACCCACATGGGGCTGCCGGTGTTTGAATACACCGCGTTACAGGTCAAACAAGCCGTGGTCGGCAACGGCCATGCCGATAAAACCCAGGTGCAACACATGGTCAAACGCCTGCTCAGTCTGACCGGAGACCCCTCAGCCGACGCCGCCGACGCACTGGCCTGCGCCATCTGCCACGCCCACGGCGGCCAGGGCCTGGGCGCCATTGTCACCGCCGGCCGCCGGCGCAAATCAGGACGCATTTTGTAAGGCACAACATGATCGGTCGCATTACCGGAACCCTATTGGAAAAGAGCCCGCCGCAGATCGTGGTCGATTGCCACGGCGTGGGCTACGAGCTGGATGTACCGATGAGCTCGTTTTACAACCTGCCCGCTGTCGGCGAGCAGGTCGGTCTGTACACGCAGTTTGTGGTGCGCGAGGACGCGCAACTGTTGTATGGCTTTCTATCCGCCAAAGAGCGCGAGGCCTTCCGTCTGCTGACCCGCATCACCGGCGTGGGCCCCAAGATGGCGCTGGCTTTGTTGTCTGGCATGAGCGTCGATGAGCTGGCGCAAAGCGTCGCATTGCAGGAGGTGGGACGCCTCACCCGCATCCCCGGCATCGGCAAAAAAACCGCCGAACGGTTGCTGCTGGAACTCAAAGGCAAACTCGCCGACGCATTGCCCAACGCCGCTGGCGCGCATACGCCCGCCAGCATCCAGCACGAGGCCCTTGCAGCCCTGATGGCACTGGGCTATTCCGACAAAGAGGCGCTGCCGGCGCTGAAATCGCTGCCGCAAGAAATCAACCTTGAGGACGCGATCCGCCAAGCATTGAAGCTATTGATCAAAAAATGACCGAAAATAGCCCCATGAACACGCCGTACACCAACACCTTGCGTTTTACCAAGATGCATGGCCTTGGCAATGACTTTATGGTCATCGACGCCGTGCGCCAGTCGGTTTCCCTGTCGCCCGAGCAGGTGCGGCAATGGGGCGACCGCCATTTCGGTATTGGTTTTGACCAGTTGCTTCTGGTCGAATCCACCGACACACCGGGCGTAGATTTTCGCTACCGCATATTCAACGCCGACGGCGGCGAGGTTAGCCAGTGCGGCAACGGCGCGCGCTGTTTTGCCCGTTTTGTGCATGAACAAGGGCTGTCCGACAAGCGCGAAATCCGCGTCGAAACGGCCTCGGGCATCATCGTCCCGCGCCTGGAAGACGACGACACGGTTACGGTCAACATGGGCCCGCCGCGCTTTGCGCCCGCCGACATCCCCTTTCTGGCGCCACAGCCTGCGCTGACTTATGTACTCGATGTCGCCGGCGAACCGGTTGAAATCTCGGCGCTGTCGATGGGCAACCCCCATGCGGTGCGCGTGGTCTGCAATCTAGACGCGGCCCCGGTGCAAGAACTGGGCAGCCGCATCGAGGTGCATCCGGCCTTTCCAGAGCGGGTCAATGTCGGTTTCATGCAGGTGTTGCATCGCCGCGAGGTGCGACTGCGGGTATTCGAACGCGGTGCCGGCGAAACCCTGGCATGCGGCACTGGCGCCTGTGCGGCGGTGGTGGCCGGCATCACCCGCGGGCTGCTGGATGATCGCGTAGTCGTTCACACCCGTGGCGGCGATCTGTCCATTCAATGGTCTGGAGGCACACAGCCCGTGTGGCTCACCGGCCCGGCCGTCACTGTTTTTCAAGGCGAGGTAACCCTATGAATATCACCCAGGAACAAGCTGCGCACTATCTGCGCGAGCACCCCGATTTCTTCATGCATCAAAACGAGCTGCTGATTCATCTCAGCCTGCCCGGTGTGCACGGCGGCCAAATCGTCAGTCTGGCCGAACGGCAGACGCAGGTGATACGCGAAAAAGCCGCCAAGCTGGAATCCCGTCTGCATGAGTTGATTCAATACGCCGAAGAAAACGAAGCCATCTCCGACAAGATTCACGCGACGAGCCTGGCCCTGCAACGCGCCCGTTCGATCGATGCCGTATTGCAGGCGCTGTATCAGGAACTTTCCGATCGCTACAACATCCCGCACAGCGCCATGCGTCTGTGGGGGACGACGCTGACACCGGACCTGCCCGAGTTTTTATCTGCCAGCCTGTCGGTACACGAGCTGGCCGATACCTTGCACAAACCGCGTTGCAGCGCCGGAATCCCCGCTGATATACGTGCCTGGTTTGACGAACCGGGCGAGCACCTGCGTTCTTTCGCCGTGCTGCCGCTACGAGAGGGCGACCTGTGCGGCATGTTGGTGCTGGCCTCTGAAGACGCGCGCCGCTTCTATCCGGAGATGGGCACCCTGTATCTGAGCCGCATCGCCGCCCAGATTGGCGCTGCGCTCTATCGCTACTTGTAACCCCACGGTGATTCTGTCTGTCGCCATCGACGCCTGGCTCTCCGATCTGGCCGCCCGTCAGTACAGCCCATTGTCGATTGCCGCGTATGCACAGGATTTGCGGCATCTGACCGACACCCTGGACGATGGCGAAGCCGCCACCATCCGCCCGACCGACATTCGTCGCGCCCTGGCCATCCTGCACAGCCGGGGGCTGGCGCCGCGTTCGCTGGCACATGCCTTGAGTGTCTGGCGCGGGTTGTTTCGGCATCTCGGCCGGCAGGGCCAGATTCACGCCAATCCGTGTACCGGCATCCGCCCGCCGCGCGGCGAAAAAAAACTGCCACACACACTCAGCCCTGACGACCTTGAACAATTGCTGCGCGCCGAAACCGATGGCGCCCCGCTAGTCCTGCAAGACCATGCATTGTTCGAACTCGCTTACTCCTCCGGCCTGCGCCGTGCCGAGCTGATCGGCCTGAACATCGATGCCATCGATCGCCACACGGGCGAGGTACGGGTGACCGGAAAAGGCAACAAAGAGCGCATCGTCCCCGTAGGCCGCAAGGCGCTGACAGCGCTGAATGCCTGGCTGGCCGTACGCGATCAGGTGGCGCGCGACCCCCTCGCCCTGTTCGTCGGCAGCAGAGGCGCGCGCATCGCCGCCAGCACTTTGGCGCTGCGACTGAAACGGCTGGCGCTGCGCCAGGGGCTGGTGCAACCGGTGCATCCACACGCCCTGCGCCACTCTTTTGCCAGCCATGTGCTGCAATCCTCGGGCGACCTGCGCGCCGTGCAGGAGATGCTGGGCCACGCCAGCCTGTCCACCACGCAGATTTATACCCATCTCGATTTTCAGCACCTCGCCCATGTGTACGACGCCGCGCATCCACGGGCGAAGAAAAAGTGCTGAGGTAGAATCGCACCATGAATAAAAAAACACCCAAGGATTTCGAATCGGCCCTCCGCGAACTGGAGGCACTGACCCAAGAAATGGATGCCGGGCAGATGAGCCTGGAGCAGTCGCTGGCCGCCTATGCGCGCGGTATCGAGCTGCAACGCTGGTGCCAGCAATTCCTCGACGACGCCGAACAACGCCTGCTGGTACTGGAAGCCGAACAGGGCATTCTGAAACCGCTGGAACTGGATGCCCCCGCCGATGACTGATAACACCGCCACCTCCTTCGCCATCTGGTCGCGATCCTCGCAAGAGCGTACCGAGGCGGTGCTCGCCGCCTTGCTGCCTCGGACCGAGCTCGCTCCGGAGCGCCTGCACGCAGCGATGCGCTATGTCAGTCTGGGCGGCGGCAAACGCGTGCGTCCCATGCTGGTATATGCGGCCGCCGAAGCGCTGGGCGGCGCCGCGACGGCAGTCGTGGATGCGGCGGCGGCGGCGATCGAGCTCATTCATGTTTTCTCCCTGACGCACGACGACCTGCCTGCCATGGACAACGACGACCTGCGCCGGGGCAAGCCGACCTGTCATGTCGAATACGACGAAGCCACCGCGCTCCTGGTTGGCGATGCGCTGCAATCGCTGGCCTTCGAGATACTGGCACGCCCGGGCCTGACCGATTCGGCCGTTCAGGTCGAGATGCTGCACACGCTGGCGCGCGCCAGTGGCTCGCGCGGCATGGCCGGCGGACAGGCGGTGGATTTGGCCAGCACCGGCCAATCGCTGGAGCTGACCAAACTGGAGTTTATGCACATCCACAAAACCGGCGCCCTGATTCGCGCCGCAGTGTTGCTGGGCGGGCTTGCCGCCGGGCCGCTGCCGGATAAATCCCGCAGCGCGCTAGAGCGCTACGCGCACCACATCGGCTTGGCCTTTCAGGTGATGGACGATGTGCTCGATGCCGAAGCCGACACCGCCACGCTGGGCAAAACGGCCGGCAAGGATGCCGCGCAAGGCAAGGCTACCTATCTCACCCTCATGTCTACGGCCGAGGCACGCCGCTACGCCACCGAGCTGATCGACACCGCGCTGGACGCCATCGCCCCCTTGGGCAAGGGCGGCAGCCGTCTGGCGGACATCGCGCGCTTCATCGTTTCCCGAGCGTATTAAGCGAGCGCACCCCATGAATGCCCCCTCCACCCCGTTGCTGGACACCATTGCCAGCCCTGCTGATCTCAAGTCGCTGTCGCTGGACGAACTCAAGGCACTGGCCGACGAGTTGCGCGCCGAAATCATCCACAGCGTCTCCCGCACCGGCGGCCATTTCGCCTCAAATCTGGGCGTCATTGAGCTGACCGTCGCCTTGCACCGCGTATTTGACACACCGGATGACCGCCTGGTCTGGGATGTTGGTCACCAAACCTACGCGCACAAAATACTCACCGGTCGGCGTGGCCGGATGCCCAGCCTGCGCCAACTCCATGGCCTGTCGGGCTTCCCCAAGCGCGAAGAAAGCCCTTACGACGCCTTTATCGCCGGACACTCCAGCACCTCGATCTCTGCCGCGCTGGGCATGGCCATGGCCGCCCGTCTGGCGGGCTCCGAGCGCCGCGCGGTGGCCATCATCGGCGACGGCGCGATGACCGCCGGCATGGCCTTCGAGGCCCTCAACAACGCCGGCGCATCCGACGCCAACCTGATCGTCGTACTCAACGACAACGAGATGTCGATCTCGCCCAATGTGGGCGCCCTCAACAACTACCTCACCCGCTTGCTGTCCGGTCGCGTGTACAACGCCATGCGCCACCAGACCGAACGCCTGCTGTCGATCTCCCCGCCGCTGTACGAACTGGTCAAGCGCGCCGAAGAGCACATGAAAGGCATGGTCACGCCCAGCACCTTGTTTGAGGAGTTCGGCTTCAATTATTTCGGCCCCATCGATGGCCACGATCTGCCTACTTTGGTCGCCACACTCTCCAACCTCAAACGCATGGAGGGCCCACAGCTTTTGCATGTGATGACCAAGAAGGGCAAAGGCTACAAACCCGCCGAGGCCGAGCCGACCCGCTATCACGGTGTCGGTAAATTCAAGGTCGATGAGGGCATCATCGCCAGCCCCGTCGGTCTGCCCAGCTATACCGAGGTGTTTGGACAGTGGCTTTGCGATCAGGCCAAGGCCGACCCACGCCTATTGGCCATCACCCCGGCGATGGCCGAAGGCTCGGGCATAGTCAGCTTCGCAGAGCGTTTTGCCGATCGTTTTTTCGATGTCGGCATTGCCGAGCAGCATGCGCTCACTTTCGCCGCAGGACTTGCCTGCGAAGGAAACAAGCCGGTTGTAGCGATCTATTCCACCTTTTTGCAGCGTGCCTACGATCAGCTTATCCACGACATTGCCCTGCAAAACCTGCCGGTGCTGCTGGCCATCGACCGCAGCGGACTGGTCGGCGCCGATGGCCCCACCCACGCCGGTGCATTCGATCTGTCGTTTTTGCGCTGCGTGCCCAATCTGGTGATCGCAGCCCCTTCGGATGCCGCCGAATGTCGCCGCCTGCTTTCCACCTGTTACCAGCATAACGGCCCGACGGCCGTGCGCTACCCGCGTGGCGTCGGCCCGGCAGTCGCAGTTCCCACCGATCTCGAGCCCCTGCCCATCGGCAAAGGCGTGGTGCGCCGCCAAGGCCAAGGCGTTGCACTGCTCGCTTTTGGCAGCATGCTGGCACCGGCGCTGCAAGCGGCAGAGGTGCTTGATGCAACCGTGGCCGACATGCGCTTTGTCAAGCCGCTGGATCTCGATCTCATCCGCACACTGGCGCAAAGCCATGTCCGCCTGGTGACACTGGAAGAAAACACCATCGCCGGCGGCGCGGGCAGCGCGGTGGCCGAGGCACTTACCGCCATGAATATCTCCACCCCCATCCTGCACATGGGCCTGCCCGACCACTTTGTCGAGCACGGCGACTCGGCCACCTTGCTGGCGCTCCGCGGCCTGGATACTGCGGGCATCGTGCGTGCCATTCGCGGGGACACCGCCTAAGTTGACTTATTTACTCAAGTATTGACCTCTGCTAAACTGGCGTCTATCTCAAACTGGATTGATTTCATGAGCACTTGCGAAACAGCCTGTCACTCTGACGCCCCTTGCCCCATCGACGCACCGATCGCCGATGTGCAGAATTATGCCGACACCCGCCAGATCGCCATCGACAAGGTCGGCATCAAGGCCATCCGCCACCCCATCAAGGTGGCCGACAAATCCGAGGGCGTGCAGCACACCGTCGCCAGCTTCAGCATGTATGTGTACCTGCCGCACCACTTCAAGGGCACGCACATGTCGCGTTTTGTCGAGATTCTCAACAGCCATGAGCGTGAGATCTCGGTCGAAAACTTCGAGCAGATGCTGCGACAGATGGTCGAGCGACTGGAGGCCGAATCCGGCCATGTCGAGATGAGCTTTCCGTACTTCATCAACAAAACCGCCCCCGTGTCCGGCGTGCAAAGCATGATCGACTACGATGTGTCGTTCATCGGCGAGGTGGATCGTGGCGAATATCGTCAATGGATCAAGGTTGTAGTGCCCGTCACCAGCCTGTGCCCCTGCTCGAAAAAGATCTCTGACTACGGCGCTCACAACCAGCGCTCGCATGTCACCCTGACCGTGCGCACCAACAGCTTTGTCTGGATCGAAGAAATCGTCCGTTTCGCCGAGGACAATGCCTCTTGCGAGTTGTGGGGGCTACTCAAGCGTCCGGACGAAAAGTTTGTCACCGAGCGCGCCTACGACAACCCCAAATTTGTTGAAGACCTCGTCCGCGATGTCGCCGCCTCACTCAACGCCGACCCCAGAATCGACGCCTATGTGGTCGAAGCTGAAAATTTTGAATCGATACACAATCACTCTGCGTACGCATTAATCGAACGCAACAAACTCAACTAATCCGCAAGCACTGAAGAACCTCTCGAGGTAGCGTCTTCTCCCGGCCAATGTTGGCCGTGGCAATGGACGACCTTTTCCAGCAGTTGCTCATAGCCGGCGTGGATGTTTTCCCATGCCAGGTGACGAATACTGGCATGGCACGCAGCACGCCAGGATTCTCCCTGGACCAGGTGCTGCGCCAGCGCACAGGATGCCGCCACAAATCCGGCGGTATCACCAAGTGCGATGCACTGGCCATTGATGCCCTCGCGCAACAAGCTCGCAGCAGCAGCATGATGAAATGCGACGACCGCCGTGCCGCTGGACAAGGCCTCAGCCACCACATTGCCAAAGGTTTCGGTAACACTGGGAAACAAGAACAGATCTGCGCTGGCGTAGTAAGCCGCAAGCTCTTCGCCATACCGGGCGCCGACGAATCGCACTTGCGGATACTTGCGCGCCAAACTTTCTCGCATGGGGCCATCACCCACACACACCATGCGCGCGCTGGGATGTTGTTGCTGGATAGCCGCAAACGCATCCAGCGCCAGCCCCAGATTCTTTTCTGGCGCGACACGCCCAACCACGATACACACCAGATCATCCGATGCCGCACCCCACTCTGCGCGCAAGGCCAAGCTGCGCCGTGCGGGGTTAAACAGCAGGGCATCCACGCCACGAGAGAGCACACCAACGCGCTCAAACCCAAGGCAAGACAACTCAGCCGCAAGCGCCTGGGTCGGCGCCAGGGTAAAGACCGTGCGGTTATGAAACCAACGCAAATAGCGCTCAATGCTGTTTTTCAGCCAGCCAATACCATAGTGCTGGCTGTAAGTATGAAAATTGGTATGGAAGGTCGATACCACCGGAATGCCCAAGCGACGCCCGGCATTCAGTGCAGCAAAACCCAGTGGCCCCTCTGTAGCGACATGGATGACATCCGGTGTTTGCTCACGCCACAGTCTGCGCAATTGACCCACCACCGGCAGTCCAAAACGCAGTTCGGAATAACCCGGAATCGGCAGCCCCGGCGTCAGGCAATGACCGTTAGATTGCCGCCCGGTTTCTTCATGGCGCTGGCGCGGTCGCACGATGTTGACCTGATGGCCACGCGCGGTCAGACCCGCTGCCAAACGCCCCAAGGTCATTGCCACACCATTGACCTCGGGTGCATAGGTTTCGGTAACCAATGCGACATGGAGCCTGTGCAGTGAGTGCATACGATTTACCCAATCGGTGCTTCAACCAGAACGACAGGCGCTTTTGCGGCTTGCTGACGCCACTCCAGCAACTCTAAGCGCCCGTTTTCGTGCTCGATAATGGCGGTGCAGCTATCCACCCAGTCGCCACAATTCACATAGCAAACGCCATCGACTTCGCGGATGGTGGCACTGTGGATGTGGCCACAGATGATGCCGTCCAGCCCACGATCGCGCACGGTGTGAATAACCGAGTCCTCGAAATCGAAGACAAAAGACACCGCGCTTTTCACCCGTCGTTTGGCATAGCCTGCTAGCGACCAGTAGCCCGAGATGCGCAAGCTGCGGCGCAACCACGATAACCAGCCGTTGATGCGTACCAGGATGTTGTAGCCAACATCACCCAACACGGCGAGCCAGCGGTGATGGCGCGTTACCTGATCGAACTCGTCGCCATGCAACAACAAAAAACGACGGCCATCGGCAGTTTCATGAACATGTTCGCCCACCACCGTGATATCGCCAAAAGAAGCGCCGACAAATTCGCGCAGGGCTTCGTCGTGGTTGCCGGGAATCAGCATCACCTTCTCGCCGTGGCGCGCACGCCGCAGCACCTTTTGCACCACGGTGTTCTGGGCGGCGCTCCAGTGAATGGATCGGCTCATCGCCCAGAAATCGACGATATCGCCCAGCAAAAACAGATGATCGGCTTCATACGCACGCAGGAAGTTAACCAGATTTTCGGCCTGGCAACCGCGCGTGCCCAAATGGATATCAGAGAGAAAGATACTGCGCACCTTCATGGCGCGCATCGTCTGACAATCGCGCTACGGCATCATGACCGTCGTGTTGCAAAAATGTGTCAAAGCAACACATCAGACAAAATCAGTGCCCAAACCGTGATCACATTGATCAGCGCAATCAGCACCGCTGCACTGCCGATGTCCTTGGCGCGCTTGGCCAGACGATGGCGCTCCAGGGACACGCGATCCACCACCGCCTCGACCGCCGAATTGAGCAACTCGACCAGCAACACCAGCAGTACGCTGCCTATCATCAGCGCATGCGCCACAGCCCCCACCGGCGTGATGATCGCCAACGGAATCAGGAAGGCTGCCAGCCAGACCTCCTGACGAAAGGCATCTTCATGCCGAAAGGCCGCAGTAATGCCCGCCAGAGAGTAACGAAATGCATTCCACGCCCGCGTCAGCCCGGTTTTGCCCTTGAAAGGGCTTTCATCCCCGTCTTCAGCCACGCGCATTTCTGACTCATTCATTAACAACATTCCCGGTAAACCCCTGCCAATCGGTGCGCACAAGCCTCCGTAGACCACTCCGTGGCAAACAAACGCGCCGCCGCAGCCATCTGCTGCCGCCGCGCTGGATCGTTGGCCAGCGCCGCCAAGGTCCGCCCAAAGTCTGTGGCATTCTGTGGTGCCACCATGGCGCCGCGACCGGACTCGACAATCTCCCGCGTACCCAACGCCGCGAATGCCAGCACCGGCACCCCGGAGGCCATCGCCTCCAGCAACACCAGTCCCTGCGTTTCGGTACGAGAGGCAAACACAAACACATCGGCGGCAGCGTAACTATCCGGCAATTCACTGACCCGATCCAGATAACCGACAAAACGCACCTGCGAGGCAATACCGAGCGCCTCAGCGCGGCGTTTTAGCGCCGGTAACGCCGGCCCCTCTCCCGCCACGACCAGGATTAGATCGGGCCGCTCACGCAATGCGTGTGGCATGGCATCGAGCAAAAAGTCGATATTCTTTTCATGGGCCACGCGCCCCACAAACAGCGCCATCGGTTGCGTAGCACCAATACCATGACGCGCGCGGAATGCCTGACCGTCGCCAGATACAAACCTTTCCAACGGAATACCGGTCGGCACCCGATGCATGGGCGCAGTCACACCATAGGCAGACAGCGTTTCTTCCATGGCGCGTGACGGCACGATCACCGCATCGACGCCGTTGCATTGCACTCGAGCCAACTGCCGCGCCGCCGCCCGCAAAGCGGCCTTGGGCAAGGCCGGCACATAGTGAAACAGATACTCCTCGAAATGAGTGTGATAAGTCGCCACACAAGGCAGATTATGCCGTCGGGCAAATCGCTGCCCGGCAAAATGCGCGGCAAACGGCGTCTGGATATGAACCAGATCAAATCCCTGCCCAGCGGCTTGCTCAAGCGCCTGCCGCAAGGACGCGAAGCGCATCAAGCGATCTTCGGGATCGAACGGTATCCGCCATGAATCGACCCGAATCACACCAGCGTCATCGTCATAGGGATGCGGGTAGCGCGGCGCCAGCACCGTCACCTCGATCCCTAGCAGAGCCAGCGAAGACCAAAAAGACTCGATCGAGGTCGAAACACCATTGACTCGAGGGAAAAAGACATCCGAAACCATGAGTACCTTCATGGGCGCTACATAATGCCTATAGTTTGTGACGAAAACATTGCAAACCTGCGTATTTCGCCTCATCGTGACCGGTGTAAATTGCTGGCTTATGTGACGGCGGCATATCCCCTGGTGCGGTGATCCTAAAAACCGAAGTTGAATCCATAGAAATCGCGTCAAACTCCGCCACCGCACGAAACAGGCATAATAATGGCGCAACGCAACAAGAGGAGATCGTCATGCAACACCTGACCCCCAGGGAAACCCTCGCCTTTTTGCAAAACAATCCTGGAGCGGTATTTGTCGACTGCCGCTCGGAATGGGAGTTCCTGTTCGTCGGTCACCCTATCGGGGCCATCTTGATTCCCTGGTACGAAGGTGAGAATTGGGACATCAACCCCAAGTTTCTGGGGGATGTGCGCATTGCCAGCTCGATCAATCGCCCCATCGTACTGATTTGTCGCTCGGGCAACCGCTCTAAAGAAGCGGGCGAATTCCTGGAAAAGAACGGGTTTTCCAACATCTACAATGTGAAATACGGGTTTGAAGGCGAGCTCGACGAGCAGCACCATCGTTCCACCCAGAATGGCTGGCGCTTCGACGGACTGCCGTGGGAACAATGCTGACAATTATCCGGGCTCAAAAGAGCGAACCGCTGTTTTCGATCGTCATGCCGGTCTACAACGTCGCGCCCTATCTGCCGGCCTGTCTCGACAGTCTGATCGCGCTCGATCCGCCGCCGGACGAAATCGTCGTCGTCGACGACGGTTCGACCGACGATTGTCCGCGCATCCTCGCCGGTTACCCCGTTTCAGACTCATTCTCCCTTGAAAATCCACACCCAAGTTCAGGCTCATACCTCGTTGGACAGGCCAAGCCTTGAACCCAGACACCATATTCCTGTAACATCTCCCCTTCTGTGGGCTCGACCTGGTTTCGACGGGGGTCGCGAAGCAGCGTAGTGCATACCGAGGACCAGTTCCCTCGTAAATCTACTGGAAACAAACAAACGCCAACGACGAGCGTTTCGCTCTGGCCGCTTAATGCCAGACCGTACACCAGCCAGTTTCCGGGCTGGGCCGGGCAACCGGCAGTACGGTAACCTCAGGAAACTCGCAATGCGCCGGGCCACTTGTCGCAACGCTAAAACCAAGGTGGATCGCCTGATCGCAGCCTGTTCGGCCGGCGTCGCTCAGGTTAAAACCAAATGACCGGACTAAGTATGTAGAGCTGCCTGTAGAGGGCTTTCGGACGCGGGTTCGATTCCCGCCGAGTCCACCACCATTTAGCAAAATCCCAACCCTTATCCGGTTGGGATTTTTTCGCATGTTCCCCCCTGAAACGCGCCGTTGCCTCGCGAGCGTGACCACCCCAAAGTCGGCGTTCTGACCCCGGTCCGGGCGTCTCTGCTCCCGGTTTTCTGACCCCATCCCCAACAAAAAACCCCGCCAGAAGGCGGGGTTTTGCGTCCACAGGAAGGGCTGGATCAGAAGTCCATACCACCCATGCCGCCCATGCCACCCATACCGGGGGTCATGTCAGGCGCGCCGCCTTTTTTGTCTTCGGGCAGGTCGGCCACCATGCAGTCGGTGGTGAGCATCAGTGACGCCACCGAGGCTGCGTTTTGCAGTGCGGTGCGGGTGACCTTGGTGGGGTCCAGAACACCCATGTCCATCATGTCGCCATAGGTGCCGTTAGCGGCGTTGTAGCCATAGTTGGCCTTGCCGGACAACACCTTGTTGACGACCACGGAGGCCTCTTCGCCACAGTTGTTGACGATCTGACGCAGCGGCTCTTCGATGGCGCGCAGGACGATCTTGATGCCGGCATCCTGATCGTGGTTGGCACCCTTCAGCTTGGTGATGGCAGAACGGGCGCGCAGCAGGGCGACGCCGCCGCCGGGGACGATGCCCTCTTCAACGGCGGCACGGGTGGCATGCAGGGCGTCTTCGACGCGGGCCTTTTTCTCTTTCATCTCGACTTCGGTGGCGGCACCGACCTTGATGACGGCGACGCCGCCGGCCAGCTTGGCCTTGCGCTCTTGCAGCTTTTCCTTGTCGTAGTCGGAGGTGACCACTTCGATCTGCTTGTTGATCTGGCCAATGCGGTCCTTGATCGTGGAGGCATCACCCGCGCCATCGATGATGATGGTGTTTTCCTTGCCGATCTCGATGCGCTTGGCGCGACCCAGGTCTTGCAGACCGGCCTTGTCCAGAGACAGGCCGACTTCCTCGGCGATCACGGTGCCGCCGGTGAGGATGGCCATGTCTTCCAGCATCGCCTTGCGACGATCGCCAAAGCCCGGGGCCTTGACGGCGGCGACCTTGAGAATGCCGCGGATGGTGTTGACCACCAGGGTAGCCAGGGCCTCGCCCTCGATGTCCTCGGCGATGATCAACAGGGGCTTGCCAGCCTTGGCAACCTGTTCCAGCACCGGCAGCAGGTCGCGGATGTTGGAGATCTTCTTGTCGTGCAGCAGGATGAACGGGTCTTCCAGCATGGCCATTTGCTTTTCGGCGTTGTTGATGAAGTAGGGCGACAGATAGCCACGGTCGAACTGCATGCCTTCGACGACCGCCAGTTCGTTTTCCAGACCGGAGCCGTCTTCAACGGTGATCACGCCCTCTTTGCCCACCTTGTCCATGGCATCAGCGATGATCTGGCCGATGGATTCGTCGGAGTTGGCGGAGATGGAGCCGACCTGGGCGATCTCTTTGGAGGTGGTGCAGGGGCGGGAGATGCTGCGCAGTTCGCCAACCATGGTGGTCACGGCACGGTCGATGCCGCGCTTCAGATCCATCGGGTTCATGCCGGCGGCGACGAATTTCATGCCTTCGTTGACGATGGATTGTGCCAGCACGGTGGCGGTGGTGGTGCCGTCACCGGCGATGTCGGAGGTCTTGGAAGCGACTTCCTTGACCATCTGCGCGCCCATGTTCTCGAACTTGTCCTTCAGTTCGATTTCTTTGGCAACGGACACGCCGTCCTTGGTAACGGTGGGGGCGCCGAACGAACGGTCCAGCACCACATTACGGCCCTTGGGGCCCAGGGTTACCTTGACGGCATTGGCCAGAACATTGACACCGGCCACCATGCGATGACGCGCTGCATCACCAAAACGAACTTCTTTAGCTGCCATTTTTATATTCCTTTATTCAGTGATTACTGGGTGATTACGCCCATGATGTCTTCTTCGCGCATCACCAGCAGTTCTTCGCCATCGACCTTGACGGACTGGCCAGAGTATTTGCCAAACAGCACGCGGTCGCCCACTTTGATGTCCAGCACGATGTGCTTGCCGGCGTCGTCACGCTTGCCGGGGCCAACGGCCAGCACTTCGCCTTGATCGGGTTTTTCGGTGGCGGTGTCAGGGATAACGATGCCAGAGGCGGTTTTACGCTCTTCTTCCATGCGCTTGACGATCACGCGATCGTGCAGGGGACGGATTTTCATGGGTTAATCTCCACAGTTGGGGTTGGTTAATAAGTCGCGCGGAGATCTTTGTTAGCACTCATCCGCGACGAGTGCCAATAGTAGGGACACCCTTTCAGGCTTTCAACCCCTGCCCTTAAAAAATATCTGACTCTCTGACGGCAACGCAAAATAATCGGGGCGGCTCATGAAGCCGCCCCGATGATTGAGACAGTGCTCTACGCTGCGATCAAACGATGCCCATCAGATACAGGGCGCCCAAATGGGTCGCCAGAAAAAAGGCGACACCATAGGCCACGGCTTTGTTTTCGCTTTTCTGAAAGGCTTTTTGCATGCTCATTGCTTAACTCCGGAGGATGTGGATGGGATGGCTTGCATTGTGAGGGTTTACCTCCGGAGGCGCATTGATCTGGATCAACCGCCAAGCCAGGCCTCAATCATCGACCGGGACGGCACGCTGCCGGCATGGACGACACGGCCATCGATGACCACGCCCGGCGTAGACATGACGCCATAACCGAGGATGGCGGCCATGTCGGTCACCTTTTCCAAATGAATGGCGAGGTTCTGGGCCGCAGCCACCTCGACGATCAGCTTGGCGGTGGTGTCACAGTTTTTACATCCGGAGCCGAGTACTTTGATGTTTTTCATGGGGGGTTTCTTTGGGCGGTTTCGTGAAAGCACCGTCATTCAAGGGCGGCCATGATTAGCAGCAGGATTTTCCAGAGGCTGTGGGCGTGCAGCAAGTGGTTTGCGGTTCGACCACGGTGATCTTGGCAAACAGAGTTGCTGGCGCTTTTGGGGAGGCCAGCGCTGCGTCGAGGCGTTGGTCGAGCATGCTCGCGGCCTCATCGCGAATATGACGGGCGATTTCGATGACCGTGTCGATGTGCGCCCGGGCAACGCCGTAGCCTTTTAGGCGGTCAATCTGGCACAGGCCCTGGTTGGGGTGATTGGATGCGATGTTGGCCGCAAGCGCTGCGAGGGCCACGATGGGGGGATGGAGCTCGGGCGTAGATTGCATACGGTTTTAGATAAAAAGGTTGAATAGCCAGCCGACCAGGCTGATGGAGACAGCCAGAATGGCGGTGAACAGGGCGAGCGCCGGCCAGCGGATGATGCGACGCAAAATCAGCAGTTCCGGCAACGAAATCGCGGCAATGCTCATCATGAATGCAAGGGTGGTACCCAGAGGCACACCCTTGTTCAACATGGCCTCGGCGATCGGAATGACGCCGGTTGCATTGGCATATAACGGTACGCCCAGCAGCACGGCGGCCGGCACGGTGTACCAGTCGCCGCCGCCCAGATGGGCACTCACCCAGGCCTCGGGCACATAGCCATGGAAGGCCGCGCCAACAGCGATGCCAAACAGCACCCAGCGCCAGATGCGCCCCACCAGTACACGCACCTCGTTCATCGCAAAGTGGTGCCGGCCTCGTAACGAACCATCGCTTTTCGGCAGACCGGCTTCGCCCATGCGAATCTGCCAGACATAGGGCTCCACCCAGCGATCCGGACGAAAGTACCCCATTAACACCCCACCCACCCAGGCCACGGAAAGCCCGGCAGCCACATAGAGCAAGGTCAGCTTCCAACCCAAAATACTGGCCAGAATAACGACAGCGACCTCGTTGATCATGGGGCTGGCGATCAAAAAGCTGAATGTCACGCCCAAGGGAATGCCGGCCTCGACAAAGCCGATGAACAGCGGCACCGAGGAACAGGAGCAAAACGGCGTGACCGCACCCAGACCGATGGCCGCCGCGCGTGCCTGCCACTCGGACCGGCCGCGCACCCGTTCGCGCACGCGCTCCGGGGCAATCAGGGTGCGGAACAGGCCCATGACATAGATCACCCCGACCAAAAGCGCAAAGATCTTGAGTGTGTCAGCGACAAAAAAATGCAGCGCAGCCGTCAGCCGGTCCGCTGGCGGAAGCCCTAGCTGCGCATAAACGACCCAGTCTGCGAATGCTTCAAACACTTCCGGTGGCCTTGTGCGGAACCAGCCAGCGAAACAGCACCGTGGCGGCAAACGCGCCCAGAATCTGCGCCATGATGAAGCCCGGCGCATCGACCGGGCGAATGCCGGCAAAGGTGTCTGTGGCAGCACGGGCCAGCGTCACGGCGGGGTTGGCAAACGAGGTCGAGGCAGTAAACCAATAGGCGGCGGTAATGTACAAACCCACGGCAAAGGGCGTCACCGCCGGGCGCTGCCGCACGCAGCCCCAGATCACCGCCAGCAGGCCGAAGGTGGCGACGAATTCTGAAAACCATTGGTCCGGCCCGGTGCGCATGTGTTGCGAGGCCAAAAATAGCGGCTCGGCAAACATCAGATGGGCAGCGGCCACACCTAAAAACGCCCCCGCCACTTGCGCCAACAGGTAACCGGGCACCTCGTGCCAGGGCAATCCACCCTGCCAGGCATCGGCCAGCGTCACCGCCGGGTTGAAATGCGCGCCCGAAATCGGTCCAAAGGTCAGGATCAGCACCACCAGCCCGGCTCCGGTCGCAAGGGTATTGGCCAGCAGCGCCAGCGCCACATTGCCGCCCGCCAGTCGCTCGGCCATGATCCCCGAGCCGACGACGACAGCCAGCAAAAATGCGGTTCCAAGCGCCTCGGCGGTCAGTTTGCGATTCACTTACAGCCCCAGCGCAATTTTGACCGTGGCCACCAAACGGGCGCGGATATCGTCACGAACGGCGATGAACGATTCCAGCGGTTCACCGTGCGGATCGTGGAATGGCACATGGATGCGCGGCACGGGGCGCGGAAAGATCGGACAGGTTTCCTTGGCGTTGTCGCACACCGTCACCACCAGATCGATGTCGGCATCCAGAAACACATCGGCATCCTTGGGGTAGAGGCCATCCGTGGGCAGTCCAGCGTCCTGAAGTGCGGCGATGGCGCCATCGGCCACCTTGGGCTGCGGCCGGGTTCCGGCGGATACCGCACGCGCCTTTCCAGCCAGATCATGATTAAGAATGACCTCCGCCATTTGCGAGCGGCAGGAGTTTCCGGTGCACAGCACCAGAACAGTGGGAAGCGGGTTTGTCATGCGCAATTTTCCTTACAGGTTGAATTGGGGGAACACGCGGTCGGATCACTGCCACAGCAGTTTTCCGAGAGGTAATCGATCAGCCCGTGCATTACGCTGAAATCTGCCGTGTAGCGCACAAAGCGGCCTTCCTGCGTGCCGTGGATCAATCCAGCCTGCGCCAGCGTGCGCAGATGAAAGGATTGCGTGGCGGCAGGCAGTCGCAGCGCTTCGGCCAACGCGCCGGCCACCATGCCTTGCGGCCCGGCCTGCACCAGTTGGCGATAAATGACCAGCCGGTTTCTTTGTGCGAGGGCTGCCAGTGCGGTCACAACGATGCTGATTTCCATATCCAACAATTCTACATTTCCAATTTTATGGAAATTTTACACGGCAACCTCCGTTCTGGCAAACCTCAGCTATCCTTGGCGTATGCGTCACCACCTCTGGCATCCCTGCACCCAGATGCAGCACCTGGAATCGCTGCCGCCCTTGGCTATCGCACGGGGCGAAGGTGCTTGGCTGATCGATACCAACGGGCGGCGCTATCTCGACGCTATTTCATCGTGGTGGGTTAACCTGTTCGGGCACTGCAACCCGCGCATCAATGCCGCCATCACCGATCAACTGGGCAAGATCGAGCATGTCATTCTGGCCGGATGCAGCCATGCGCCGGTGCTGGAATTGTCGGCAAGGCTGGCGCGGCTTACCGGTTTGGACCATGCCTTTTACGGCTCGGATGGCGCCTCGGCGGTCGAGATTGCGCTGAAGATGAGCTTTCATTATTGGAAGAACACGGGGCGCCCGGACAAGACTGGTTTTGTAAGCCTGAAGCAGAGCTATCACGGTGAAACGCTGGGGGCGCTGTCGGTAACCGATGTGGCGATCTTTCGCGAAACCTATGCGCCGCTGTTGCGGCATACGCATCAGGTAGCCTCGCCCGATGCGCGTCAGGCTTTGGACGGTGAAACCGCTGTCGATGTCGCGCATCGTGCCGCTGCGGATTTGGAGGCTTGGCTGGAACACCATGCCGCAACAACAGCCGCATTGATCGTCGAACCGCTGGTGCAATGCGCCGCCGGCATGGCCATGCACCATCCAGAGTATCTGCGACGGGTAAGGCAGTTGTGCGACCGTTTTGATGTTCACCTGATCGCCGACGAGATCGCCGTCGGGTTTGGTCGCACCGGCACCCTGTTTGCCTGCGAACAGGCCGACATGCGACCGGATTTCATCTGCCTGTCCAAGGGGATTACTGGCGGCTACCTGCCGCTGGCCTGCGTGCTCAGCACCGATCGCGTTTATGACGCCTTTTATGCCCCCGATGTGCGCCGGGGGTTTTTGCATTCGCACTCATACACCGGCAACCCGCTGGCCTGCCGGGCCGCATTGGCGGTGCTGGACATCTTTGAAACGGATGCGGTGTTGCAACAAAACCAGGCCAAAACTGCGACTTTCAACGCGCGGCTGGCATCGTTGACGCAGCATCCGCGTGTGCGCCATTTCCGCAACCAGGGAATGATCTGGGCCTTCGATGTGGCCGATGCGGATCCCGGGTTTGCTCGCGACTTTCATCTTGCCGCACGCGCCGCCGGCGTATTGCTGCGGCCGATCGGCAATACCGTGTACTTCATGCCCCCGTATGTGGTGGGCGAAGCGGAGATGGATTTGTTGCTAGAAACCTGCACAAACCTGTTAAACAGCAGCACTCGATCATCCGTTTCTACTATTTTCCGCATCCCGGCCGTGCCTTAAGATGCAACGGTGCCATCTTGGGCGCAACTTTTTTGGAGCACCACATGAAACTCGCATTTGCAATTACCGCTGCGGCCTTGCTGGCCACCTCCGGCATCGCCAGCGCCGATCAGAAACTAGCCCAATCCAAGGCTTGCCTGTCCTGCCATCAGATCGACAAGAAGGTCATGGGCCCGGCATTCAAGGAAATCGCCAAGAAATACAAGGGTGACGCTGCTGCGGTAGCGCATCTGGAAACCGTCGCCCAGAAGGGCGGCAAGGGCAACTGGGGCGCCGTACCGATGCCGCCGCAGCCCCAGGTTTCTGCCGATGAAGCCAAGAAACTGGTGGCCTGGGTGCTATCGCTATAAGCAAGCGGCCCGCATCAAAAACACCGCCCTGTGGCGGTGTTTTTTTATGTGCGCCCAACATGGCCGCACTCTACTGACTGCCCTGCCCGATTTGCATGTCAAGGGTTGAGCAGGCGCAAGAAACTCAAAACATCAAACAATCGAGCGATTGTAAGCCTGCCGTAAGAAACTCGTACTAGGATGAAAGATGCCTTGTGTTGTCAGGTTCAATCTCTGCAATCAGATGTTTTACCTGCTTCATGGGGTTGTTTCTTAGCTATAAGGCCAATGTCTGGGGGCCTATCAACCTTCCTGGGCGGTTTTGGTTGGAGGAGAGCAGTTATGCAACTAACCGACAAGCACCAAGAATATTGGCGCAAAAACCTGAGGCTAACCTCAGTACTCCTGGGCATCTGGTTCGTCGCGACATTCGTGGTGATCTGGTTTGCCCGTGCATTAAACGAAATCACCTTCTTTGGCTTCCCGTTTGCCTTCTATATGGGCGCGCAGGGGGCCTTGATCATCTATGTGCTGGTCATCTGGTATTACGCACGGCGTATGAATCAGATGGATGTGGACTACGGCGTCCACGAAGGAGACGATTAAATGGCTACCGCTTCTTCCAATCTTGCCTTCTTCAATCAGTTGAAGAAGTACTACACCGTTTATACCGGCGGCTTCATCACCTTCGTCATCATCCTGGCCATCCTGGAACAGATGGGCTTGCCACCGACGATCATCGGCTACATCTTCCTGGCAGCGACCATCCTGCTCTACGCGGGCATCGGTGTGATGTCCAAGACCGCCGATGTGTCCGAGTACTATGTGGCCGGCCGGCGTGTACCGGCGCTGTTCAATGGCATGGCGACCGGCGCGGACTGGATGTCGGCAGCCTCGTTCATCGGTATGGCCGGCACGCTCTATGCGGCGGGCTATGACGGCCTCGCCTTCGTCATGGGCTGGACCGGCGGCTATGTGCTGGTGGCGTTGTTTTTGGCACCCTACCTGCGCAAGTTCGGTCAGTTCACCATTCCCGACTTCCTTGGCTCCCGTTACGGCGGCCATCTGCCCCGGACCATCGGTGTGCTGGCGGCCATCATCTGTTCCTTTACCTATGTGGTGGCACAGATCTACGGTGTTGGCCTGATTACCTCGCGCTTCACCGGACTGGAGTTCGAAATCGGCGTATATGTCGGTCTGGCCGGCATCCTGGTGTGTTCTTTCCTCGGCGGTATGCGTGCGGTGACCTGGACCCAGGTGGCCCAGTACATCATCCTGATCATCGCCTACATGATCCCCGTGGTCTGGTTGTCGATGAATGTCACCGGCAATCCAGTCCCGCAGATCGCCTATGGCAGTGCGCTACAGGAAGTGACCAAGATCGAGAAGGAACTCAACGATCCGACCTCTGTAAAGGGTGCTGCCGAGGCTTCGGTTCGTTCGCTCCACAAAGAGAAGGCTGCTGAATGGGGTGAAAAGATCAAAGCCCTGGACGAAGCGGTCAAGGCTGGCAATGGCGAAACCTTCTACGCCGAACAAAAGGCCAAATCCGTGCAAAAACTGGCCGATTTGAAGGCCAATCCATCCCCCGATGCCAAGGCCATCGCAGCGGCTGAGAAAGATGTCAAGGATTTTCCGGCCAACATCGACAAGCTGAAAGCCAAATGGGTGGGTGCCGAGAAGGGTGCCAAGGGCAAGTCCGGTCCTGTCGCCGCCCATGCCACACCGTTCTCTGGCAAGGGTGCAGAGAAGAAACTGATGAAGGAAGCGGAAGCCAAGGGTGAAACCCCGACGCCGGAAGCCGTTGCCAAAGCCAAGGCCGAGGATGAGAAGGCCTCCAACGACAAGCGCAACAACTTCATCGCCCTGGTGCTGTGCCTGATGGTGGGTACCGCCTCCCTGCCGCACATCCTGATGCGTTACTACACCACCCCCTCGGTGCGTGAAGCGCGTACTTCGGTGTTCTGGTCGCTGTTCTTTATCTTCCTGCTCTATTTCACCGCACCGGCACTGGCTGTGTTGGCGAAATACACGATCTATCACGACCTGGTGGGATCATCCTTTGCCAGCCTGCCGTCTTGGGTACAAAACTGGCAGAGCGTGGATGCCACACTGATGAAGATCGTCGACATGAACAAGGATGGATTGATCCAGTTGGCTGAAATCACCATCGGAACCGACCTGATTGTATTGGCCACACCGGAAATCGCCGGTCTGCCCTATGTAATCTCCGGTCTGGTGGCTGCGGGCGGTCTGGCTGCAGCACTGTCCACCGCAGATGGCTTACTGCTGACCATCGCCAATGCCCTGTCGCACGATGTGTACTACAAGATGGTCGACCCGAATGCCTCCACCATGCGTCGTCTGTCCGTATCCAAGGCGCTGCTTCTGGTGGTGGCAATCCTGGCGGCTTATGTGACCTCCTTGAAGCCAGGAGACATCCTGTTCTTGGTGGGCGCTGCATTCTCCCTGGCAGCCTCGGCATTCTTCCCTGCCCTGGTTTTGGGCGTGTTCTGGAAGCGGGCCAACTATCTGGGTGCAGTCATCGGCATGTTGGCCGGTCTGGCGGTGTGCATGTACTACATGTTCATGACCTATGAATTCTTCGGCGGCGTGGATGCCAACCAGTGGTTTGCCATCAAGCCGATCGCTGCTGGCGTGTTCGGCCTGCCTGCGGGCTTCCTCGGTGTCATCATCGGGTCCCTGCTGACCAAGGAGCCGTCCAAAGAGATCCAGGATCTGGTGGACCATGTCCGCTATCCCAACCTGGAGAATGACATCAACACCAATGCAGCCTAACCGCTGCTAAAGATAGCCGCCCTTTGCGGGGCGGCCCATCTGGACAAAGGGCCCGCATTGCGGGCCCTTTGTTGTTTGGATGGCCTGTGCCGAACGAATCCTTATTCAAGCAGATGCGTCAGGTCGCTGCGCTGGGCGTCATGTATCAGGCGTTTCGCCGCCGGACCGTCGTGGTGCAGGCAATGCTCGATCACCCGTTTGACGGCATCGGGCTGATGGGTATGGTGGTACGCCATTCCAAGGGCATGCCAGGCCGCCCCATTGAAGGGCTGCAACTCGGCAGCCCGTTCGAAAAACTCGACTGCGCGACCATGTTCGCCCTTGTGCGCAAGGATCATGCCTGTCCCATACCAAGCACGGTCATGTTTTGGATTGAGCTCGGCGCAACGGCCGAAGGCCTTCAGCGCGGCTTCGGTCTGGCCCAGCTTTTCCCGAGCATAACCGAGATTGAACCAACTGTCGGCATGGCCGGGCTCCAAGGCGACAGCCCGCTCGAACCATTCCGCCGCAGCCTCCCAGCGGTGTTTCTGAGCGTGTATCCAGGCGATGCTGCGCACGGGAATAGTGTTTTCCGGGCGCAGCCGGGCACAACTCTCCCAGGCCGCGAGGGCCCGTTCAGACTGCCCGAGCCACTCAAACAGCGTGGCTCGCAGCGTGAAGCGAAAATGGTCAAAGCTCATCCGGCAACCCCAAACAACGATAGCAGGGCAACATTTTCAAGGCAGTTGTCCAATGGCACAAGCTAGAATGCGCGGCATACACCGCGCATATTTGGAGAAATTCTTCATGGAACTGTTATTGATTTCGGCCGCTCGCGCCCTGATTGAGGTTGCGGGCTTCGCACTTCTGGGGCAAGGTGCATTGGCACTGCTGGCCGGGCAACGCCGGCATGACAACCTGTTTTACAAAATCTTGCAGATCATAACCGCGCCTGCAATCCGTCTCACCCGCCTGATCACTCCCCGAATCATCATCGATGCTCATCTGCCCTACCTGACCTTCTTTTTGTTGCTGTGGTTGTGGCTTGGGCTGGCTTTCCTGCGCCAGACGCTCTGTGCGGGAGAAGGCTTGTCGTGCTGAGTCAGGCTCGCTTGCCATGTTCAAATCCGTTAGGGATGTCGTAGTCAGGTTGTTGTAAGCGGCCAGCATTATGATGTCGCTTCCCTCCCCGTGTTGCGGCGAGGGTTTTTTGTTGTTTTGGAGCTAAGCCAATGATGAGACATGAAATTAACTGGGCGGCAATCGACGCGGACCCGCGTTTCCAAGCGCTGCATGCGAAGAAGACACACTTCCTGTGGAGCCTGATGATCATCTCCGTGGTCTATTACTTCCTTCTGCCCATCGGGGCGGCGTATTTCCAAGATCTGTTCAAGGTCAAGGTCTGGGGGCCGGTCAATATCGGCATTCTGTTCGCCCTGTCCGAGTTCATCGTCGCCTGGACCATCGCCGGCGTTTACGCCAAGCGCGCCAACCGCGAGTTCGACGCCATGGCCCAGGAAATCATCAACGACGCCCACAACATCAAGTAAGGACCTTGCCATGAATCTGAAACTGATTGGCGGCGCCGCCGCCGCGGCCGTCCTCGCGGCCGTCAGCACCCTGGCCTTCGCCGGTACCGGCGCGGTGGCCGACGAGTTCAAGTGGATGACCTTCGCGGTCTTCGGCGCGATCATCGCCGTGACCATGTACATCACCTACTGGGCCGCCCGGCAGACCCACTCGGCCTCTGAGTTCTACGCCGCCGGCCGCTCGGTCACCGGCGTCCAGAACGGCTGGGCGATCGCCGGCGACTACCTGTCCGCCGCCTCCTTCCTCGGTATCGCCGGCCTGATCTCCCTGTACGGCTACGACGGCTTCATGTACTCGGTGGGCTGGCTGGTGGCCTACATCACCGTGCTCCTGGTGATCGCCGAGCCCTGCCGCAACATCGGCAAGTACACCCTGGGCGATGTCCTGGCCTTCCGCAACCAGCCCAAGGCCTCCAAGACCATCGCCGCCCTGTCCACCATCACCGTGTCGACCTTCTACCTGACCGCGCAGATGGTCGGGGGCGGCGTGCTGATCAAGACCCTGATCGGCATCGACTACGCCGTCTCGGTCACCGCCGTGGGCATCCTGATGCTGGCCTACGTGGTGTTTGGCGGCATGAAGGCCACCACCTGGGTGCAGATCGTCAAGGCCGTCCTGCTGGTCACCGCCTCCATCCTGCTGGTGATGTTCGTCTGGGCGCCCTACGGCTTCAGCCTGCCCGGCTTTCTGACCGCCGTGACCGGCGACCCGAAGGTCCAGTCCCAGGTCGCCAAACTGCTCGGTGACGCCGCCCTCAACATGACCCCCGAGGAACTCGGCCAGCGCTTCCTGGAGCCGGGCCTGTTCCTGAAGAACCCGATCGACCAGATCTCCCTGGGCATGGCCCTGGTGCTGGGTACCGCCGGCATGCCGCACATCCTGATGCGATTCTTCACCGTGCCGACCGCCCAGGACGCCCGCAAGTCCGTCATCTGGGCCATGGCCATCATCGGCGGCTTCTACGTCCTGACCCTGTTCCTGGGCATGGGCGCGGCCATCAACGTCGGCTCCGCCAACATCGTCGCGCTCGACAAGGGTGGCAACATGGCGGCCCCGCTACTGGCCCAGTTCGTCGGCGGCGGTCCCGAGTCCATGCTCGGCAACCTGTTCCTGGCCTTCGTGGCTGCCGTGGCCTTCGCCACCATCGTCGCGGTGGTGGCCGGCCTGGTCCTGGCGGCCGCCTCCGCGATGGCACACGACCTCTACGTCGGCGTCGTCAAGGGCGACCATGCCTCGCCGCAGGAGCAGGTGATCGCGGCGCGCGTGTCCTCCGTCGTGGTCGGCCTGCTGGCCATCTACGTCGGCATCGCCGCCGAGGGCCAGAACGTTGCCCACCTGGTCGCCCTGGCCTTCGCCGTGGCCGCCTCCAGCAACCTGCCGGCCGTCTTCCTGACCCTGTACTGGAAGAAGTGCAACACCTACGGCATCGTTGCCGGCATGTTCGTCGGCGCGGTCACCGCCATTGCCCTGGTGATGATCTCCCCCAACATGACCTACCCCAAGGCCGTGATCTCCGCCGCCAAGAAGGTGCTGGAAGGCGAACCCGCCCAGCCGGCCAAGGAGGCCGTGCCCGCCAAGGCGGCCTCCAGCTTCATGTGCGAGCTGTTCGCCCTGGAAGGTTGCGTGGCGTCTTCGCCCGCCAAGGCCGCTTCCCCCGAGAAGCCGGCCAAGCCGGGCGCGGCCGAGAAGCTGGCCAAGCTTGGCGAGAAGGTCGCCGGCATGGAGGCCGCCAAGGTCGCCATGACCGACCCCGCCGCCGTCAAGAAGGCCGACGAGGACATCGCCAAGGTCAAGAAGGACATCACCGCCACCGAGAAGGCCAAGGCCAAGGCCGAGTCCGACCTGAAGAAGTTCGAGGGCCAGACCGCCAGCATGATGGGTCTGGAGAAGCCCTTCTTCCTGCTCAAGAACCCGGGCATCATCTCCATTCCCCTGGGCTTCCTGGTGGTGATCCTGTTGTCCCTGGCTACACGGGACAAACGGTCCGAGGAGATGTGGGACGAGCTTTATGTTCGCCAGAACACCGGCATCCACGCCGAAGGCGCCACAGCTCACTAAGGCAAGCTCGAGCCCGCATCGTGCGGGCCGCGCAAAAGCCCCCGGCTAAAACCGGGGGCTATGCGTATGGCAGGCCGAAGGTGCGCATACGCCGATCCTGCTCTATGCCTTGCAGATCATGGAAGGTATCAAAGTGGCGTCCGACCATGAGCGGGTGCAGGGCGAGCAGCAGCTCGGCCGTAGATATGGCGTCGGCAAGGGCGCTGTGGCGAGCGAAATTACCGATACTGAAATAGCGCATCCAGTCGTCCAGTGAGCGGTGCGACCGGGCTGCGTCCGGGCATAGTTCTGGTGCGAGGTAGGCCAGATCGGCCCACGGATGCTGAAAACGCAGACCGAGGAATTGCCGCATGGCCTTGCTGATCATGGTGCTGTCAAATGCGACATGGAATGCGAGCAATGGATCCTTGCCCAGATATTCGAGCAGGGTCAGCAGGGCATCGGCCGGAGGTACGCCGGAACATTGGACCTCACCGCCGATACCGTGGATGAGGATGTTGTCCTTGCCGCTGGCCTGTTTTTGCTGAAGGACGATGTCCAGGCCATCGGCATAGTCGATTTTGTTGCCGTGCACAGCGATTGCGCCGATGGCGATCAGGTAGTCCTTATTAAGGTCGAGACCGCTGCTCTCCACATCGACGACGACGAATCGCCCCTCGGACAGGGGGCGTTTCAGGTTGGCCCCGGGTAGGGCGTGCCAAGCCTCAAGGCGTGCCTTCTGCAGGGAATCGAGCTGGACACCCTGACCTAACAGCCTGGCGAGCCAATTCATTCGCGCACCTGATAATCGAGGCGCAGTTTGGTCTGTAGCTTGCGCGCCTGCCGGAAGGCCTCCTTGAGGATACGGCGATCCAGATTGTTCAGACTGTCGGGGTCGATTTTGTTGCTTAACTCGCCGCCCTTCTCGATCTGCTGGTGGTGCAGGCGCAGGCGTAACAACTGGATAAACAGGAAGGACTCGATAAAGACATCCGCATCCTCCTGGCGCAGATGGCCGTTTTCGGCGAGTTCGCGCAGGCGGCCTACGGTATTGGTCTGATGACCAGAGGTGGCGAGGAAATAAATACGGGCGGCGTCAACGAAGGGGGTGACGCCGTTCAGCTTGAGGTCCAGGGTGTGGTTGTCGCCGGTCACGAAATCCCGGATCAGGCCGAGTGGCGGCTCATTGCGCAGGGCGTTGGCGGCGAGCAGATAAAGGAAACGGCTGTTCTGGTGAGCGCAGCCTCTCAGCCATTCGCGCAGCTCAACCGCCAGCCGCTCTGCGCCATAAAGAGGTCGGAAGTCGAAAAAGATTGTGGCGTAAAGCAGCGCCTTGGGGTCACCATGGCAGATCCAGTTATCGAAGGTAGCGCGCCATTCCTGAAGTGACAGGCACCACTTCGGATTGGAGGCCATCACCTCGCCGTTGCAGAGAGGAAAGCCACACTCGGCCAGGGCCAGGTTGATCCGCTTGGCGAAGGGCAGCACCACCGCTCTCATGGCGTCTGCATCCATACCGTCCTTGAGGCTAAAGATGATGCCGTTGTCCTGGTCGGTATTAAGGGTCTGCTCAAAGCGGCCCTCGGAACCCAGCACAATCCAGCAGAACTCGATATCTTGAAGCGGGCTGTCACGCACCTCTAGTTCGATGATGCGATGGGTCAGTAAATCATTGAGTGTGGAGATGATCTGGGTCAACTGCTCGGCCGCAACTCCCTGAGCCATCATGTTGTGAGCCAACTGGCGGATGTCCCGAGCCGAATCCTTGAGGGTATCCAGCGTCTCGGCGTTGCGGATAGTGCCCCCGATCTGGCGCAGGCCAACCCGTTGCAGGGAGAACAGGTCTTTTTCCGAAATCAACCCCAGGAGGCGACCGTCTTCCACCACCAGGATATGACGAAAGCCGTGCCGGGCCATGACCAAAGCCGCCTCATAGGCAAAGGCCTGTGGCGGCATGGTATAGGGGCTGTGCGTCATCACCCCGGACAGCGGGCCATCCAGCGAAATACCGGGCAATGCAACCCGTGAGAGGACATCATGCAGGGTAAATATACCCACCGGGCGAGCGTCTGCGTCCACAGCCACCATAGAGCCAATGCCGTTACCGTGCATAAGCTCCAGAACCTGGCGCAAAGGGGTGTCCGGAGTACAGGTAATGGGGTCTCTCCGGATAAGAATCGACAGCGGGCTGGACATTGACTGCTGTTCGCTGGTGGACTTGGCGTACTCGGCCTGAATCACCTGTTTGGACTGCTCCAGCAGATTGGCGATACGGCGGGTGCAAAAATCGTGAAAAGCGGCACTGCTCTTGAGCAATTCATGGAAATCGGTCGCCGCCAATTCGTAGCAGAAGGTGTCGGTCCCGGCCCGGTAGGTGCTGGTGACGCCGCGTCTGGATAGCAGCGCTCCAAGTGGAAAGCATTCGCCCTCGTGGAGCTCAAGCCAGGCGACATTCTCCTGGGCCCGCACCACACCCTGCTCGCCCAGGATGGTGCCCTGCTTGATGATGTAGAAGGTATCCACCGGTTGCTTAGCAGCGGTCAGAACAATTTCTTCTTTGGCGTAATAGCCAACCTTGAGGCGATCGACAAGCCAAACCAGGTGTTCGCGCTCCATCTGGTCGAAAGGGGCGAAGCGGGTCAACAGGTCGATCGTCGCGGTGATAAGCGAATAGGGCGTGGTCATGACAGTGTTTTGTCCGGACAGTGTTTCAACATCATGCTACGAAATGCGACTTTATGTGCCTTTTTCAGTAGGGACACTCGCCCGAATGGTGTATTTTGCGCACCCAACTGGATGTTCATACTCGCAGCCATGTTTTCGCCCCATGATTCCGCACTCGCAACAACCACACGGCATCCCAAAGCCTGTCGTATGAATGCGTCGCCCCCTGCGTCCAACATAGACGAGGAAGGCTGATGCCTCAGTTCGAAACACGCCTGAAGCGCTATTACAGCTTCTACACCGGCGCATTTGTGATGTTTGTGCTGGCTCTGGCTGTAGCCGAGTATATGGGAATGCCAGAACAGTGGATTGGATGGACCTTTATGGCGGCCACGATCCTGCTCTACGCAGGCATTGGCATCATGAGTCGCACCACCGATGTCACCGAATACTATGTGGCCGGCCGCCGCGTGCCGGCGATCTTCAATGGCATGGCGACCGGCGCCGACTGGATGAGCGCCGCGTCTTTCATCGGCCTGGCCGGTACGCTCTATGCCATGGGGCACGATGGCCTCGCCTTTGTGATGGGCTGGACCGGCGGCTATGTACTGGTGGCGCTTTTGCTGGCCCCTTATCTGCGCAAGTTTGGACAGTTCACCATTCCCGACTTCATAGGCGCCCGCTACGGTGGCCACACCGCACGCGGTATCGCGGTGATTGGCATCATCATCGCCTCGTTTACCTATGTCACCGCGCAGATCTATGGCGTGGGTATCATCACCAGTCGCTTTCTAGACATCCCGTTCGAGGTGGGCGTATTCGTCGGTCTGGGTGGCATTCTGGTGTGCTCGTTCTTGGGCGGTATGCGGGCTGTCACCTGGACCCAGGTTGCGCAATACATCATCCTCATCATTGCCTACCTGATCCCGGTTTTGTTTATGTCCTACCAGGTCACCCAGATACCGCTGCCGCAACTGGTCTATGGCACGGTATTGGAAGAGGTGAGCGCCCGTGAGCACGAGATCATGGCCAATCCGGCGCAAGCGACTGCGCGCGCGGCATTCCAGGCCCGCGCCGACGCCTTGAATGCGCGTATTCGCCAGCTGGAAGCCCAATCCGGCGTCGATGGAGGCATCGACAACCTGCGCCAGCAACGCGATGCCGCGCTGGCTCAGGCCCGCTCTCCTACACCACACGCCGAGCCTTTCCCCGGACAGAACGGTGCCGAGCGTGATGCTGCCCGACGCAATTTCATCGCTTTGGTGCTGTGTCTGATGATGGGCACAGCCTCGCTACCCCATGTGCTGATCCGTTTTTACACCACGCCTTCGGTGCGCGAGGCACGCGAGTCTGTGTTCTGGTCGCTGTTCTTCATCTTCCTGCTGTATTTCACTGCACCGGCATACGCCGTATTCGCCAAGTACGAGATTTATACCCACCTTGTGGGCAGTAGCATCATGGAGCTGCCCAATTGGGTTGCCTCGTGGTCACGCCTGGGACTGGTCAATATCGAGGACATCAACCGCGATGGCATCCTGCAACTGGCCGAGCTCACCTTGAATCCGGATATCATTGTGCTGGCTACGCCCGAGATCGCCGGGCTGCCCTATGTCGTCGCCGGCCTGATCGCTGCCGGCGGCTTGGCAGCGGCGCTGTCCACGGCCGATGGGTTGCTGCTCACCATTTCCAATGCACTGTCACACGATGTGTATTACCAAATGATTGATCGCAATGCGTCAACCCGTCGCCGTCTAGCCGTCTCAAAGGGAGTATTGCTGGGGGTTGCGCTGATTGCGGCCTGGGTGGCTTCGCTCAAACCAGACAGCATTCTGTCGATGGTCGCATGGGCTTTTTCCATTGCCGCATCCTGCTTCTTTCCAGCGCTGGTGCTGGGTATTTTCTGGAGACGAGCCACTTCTCAAGGCGCCATCGCCGGTATGTTGACGGGCCTGGGCATCACTCTGTTTTATCTGGTCGGTGTGCGTTTTTTTGAGATGAACAAGTGGTTCGGAATCCACGATATCGCTGCCGGCATATTCGGCATTCCCGCCGGTTTTGTTGTGATGGTGGTTGTAAGCCTGCTCACTCCCATGCCCGACCGCGCAATCCAGACATTTATTGAAGGCGTGCGCTATCCGGTGCTGAATGACCCCACAGCAGATTAAACAACTACCTCCCCTCCCCTGAACCCTCCTGTCAATATGCGTATTCTCATCGTTGAAGACGACGAAATCCTGGCCTACAGCCTGACGCGCGCCATGCGTGCTGCGGGTTATGCCGCCGACCTGTCGAGCGATGGCGAGCAGGCGATGGCGATGCTGCTCGACGGTTGTCACGACCTGGCCATTCTTGATCTCAACCTGCCGCGCCTCGACGGGCTCAGCATCTTGCGCCAGCTGCGTGCGGCCAAACGGGTGCTGCCGGTCATCATCCTGACGGCCCGCGATGCGGTGGAAGATCGCGTGCTGGGGCTGGATTTGGGGGCCGACGACTATCTGACCAAGCCGTTTTCGCTGTCCGAGCTGGAGGCCCGTGTGCGCGCCTTGTTGCGCCGTGGACAAAGCGGCGGTGCAGCGTTGATCAGTTGCTGCGGCCTGGTATTCGATAGCACGGCCCGCCGCGTCAGTCTGAATGGCGAGCCGCTGGAACTGTCGGCGAGGGAATTGGCGGTGCTGGAAACACTGCTGTTTCGCCAAGGCAAGGTCGTGAGCAAAGAGCACCTCATCGAAAGCCTGTGCGACTGGGGCGAAGAGGTGACGCCCAACGCCATCGAGGTGTATGTCCACCGTCTGCGTAAAAAACTGGAGGTGGGCGGGATTAGCATCCGCACCCTGCGCGGACTGGGATACATGATCAAAAAGGTGGCGGAGAACACTCCGTGAAGTCGGCTACTGGCGGCGAGGCCGAGGACGACATCCTCTCTCTGCGCCACCATCTGGTGAACTGGCTGTTTACGCCGCTTTATCTGCTGCTGCTGTTTTCGACCGTGACGGGCTATATCGCCGCGTTGCAGCTTTCCAACCAGCCTTACGATCTGGTGCTGACCGAACGGGCGCGGCTGTTGGCCAGCCGTTTTGACCTCACCACGCACGATGAAGCGGCGCAGCCTGATCTTTTGCTGCCGGATGGCGCATCGCATCTGCGTTTTACTTTGTTCGATGCGCAGGGAAGGGTGGTGCTGGGCAATGCCCGGCTGCCGCACCCAAGACCGCGCGATCTGTCGGCCGAAGGACCGGTGTTGCGCAACACGACACTGAGCGGTGAAAAAGTACGCCTATTGGTGCTGCACTTTCGCAGCACCCGTCGCGCACCGGGCAGCGAGTTTGTACTGGTGGTGAGCGAGCCGGTGCGTAATCGCCTGGTGCTGGGCCGCAGCATTCTCGGCAACATCGTCATCCCGCAGTTCATCTTCATCCTCATCGCCGGTCTGGCGGTGTGGATTGGGTTGAAGCGCGGCTTTGCGCCGCTGGAGCAGCTCCGTCAGGCGCTGGCCCGGCGACCGCTCAACGACCCGAGTCCGATCGACGCATCGCAGGCGCCAGGCGAGGTCCGTCCGCTGATTCTCGAGCTGAACCGGTTGATTGAGCGACTGCGCGCCATGCTGGAACAGCAGCGTCGTTTCGTGGCCAATGCCGCGCACCAGTTGCGCACCCCCTTTGCCGGCCTGCGGGCGCAAGCCGAACTCGCCAAGCGCGAACCGGTGACCGAACCGGTACGACGCGCGCTGGAGGGCATTTGTATCAGCGCCGGGCGTTGCAACCGTCTGGTGGAGCAACTGCTCACGCTGGCGCGCAACGACCCGGATGCACACAGCGAGGCGACTGCCACGCAAAACGATCTCAATCGTGTGGCGCAGGATCTGGCCATGGAATGGGCGCCCGAAGCGGTGCGCCAAGGCATCGATCTGGGCTTTGAAGGCGCGGGCCGACCTTTACTGGTGGACTGCAACGAAGGCGGTCTGCGCGACATGATTGGCAATCTGATCGATAACGCCATCCGCTACACCCCCGGCGGAGGTCGCATCACCGTGCTGACGGGTGCAACCAGTGCCGGCACACCCTGGTTGCGCGTGGAAGACAGCGGTCCCGGTATCCCGGTTGAAGAACGCACCAAGGTGTTCGACCGCTTTTACCGCGTCGCGGGCAGCGGAAAACCGGGCAGCGGTCTGGGCCTGGCTATCGTGGCCGAGGTGGCCGAGCGTTGCGGTGCGCGCGTGGAAATTGGTGAAACCCTGGGCGGGGGTGCGGCATTTCGTGTGGATTTTATGGCCCGCACGACTCGCAAAGCACCTGCGCCCTAAACGCGGTAACCTTACCCCCCTGTTTTAAGCACAGCTTTGTATTCAATTTTTTATAGACTAGGTCAGATAAACCCAAGATTTCTTGGGGGTAGAATCCGCCGCTCACAACTGGAAGAGACATGTCCGTCCTGCATAACGACACCTTTTTGCGCGCACTGATGCGTCAACCGACCGAATACACCCCCACCTGGCTGATGCGTCAGGCGGGGCGCTATCTGCCGGAATACTGTGCCACCCGCGCTCGCGCTGGCGATTTCATGAGCCTGTGCAAAAACCCGCAACTGGCGTGCGAGGTCACGCTGCAACCGCTGGATCGCTACAAACTCGACGCGGCCATCCTGTTTTCGGACATCCTGACCATCCCCGACGCGATGGGTCTGGGTCTTTATTTCACCACCGGCGAAGGCCCGCGCTTCGAACGCCCGCTGCGTACCGAGGCCGATATTGCCAAGCTCACCGCCCCCGATCCGCACGGCCCGCTGCGTTATGTGATCGACGCCGTCGCCGAGATTCGTGGCGCGCTCAATGGCCGGGTGCCGCTGATCGGCTTTTCTGGCAGCCCGTTTACGCTGGCCTGCTACATGGTCGAAGGCAGCGGCAGTGATACCTATGCCGCAACCAAAAAGATGCTGTACGGTCGCCCGGATCTGTTCCACCGCATCCTTGTGGTAACCGCCGATGCCGTGACGCAATACCTCAACGCGCAGATCGAAGCCGGCGCGCAGGCGGTGATGGTGTTCGACTCCTGGGGGGGGATGTTGTCGCAGGCCGCTTACCTGGAGTTTTCGCTGCCCTACATGACGCGCATCATGGAAAACCTCACCCGTGAGCGTGAAGGCCGGAGGGTGCCGCGCATCGTATTTACCAAGGGCGGCGGCCAATGGCTTGAGCAGATTGCCGCCTGCGGTTGCGATGCCGTGGGTTTGGACTGGACCACCGACATCGGCGATGCCCGCCGCCGCGTCGGCGACAAGGTTGCCTTGCAAGGCAATATGGACCCGTCAGTACTGTTTGCGCCGCCGGAGGCCATTGCTGCCGAAGCGCGTCGCATCCTCGATGGCTATGGTGCCGGATCGGGCCATGTGTTCAATCTGGGTCACGGCATTTCTCAACACACCCCCCCCGAGCATGTCAGCGCGCTGGTCGATACCGTGCGCGAATACAGCCGGAGATATCATCCCTGATCGTGAACGGCGAACGGGTCCGCAAGGTATTCATTGTTTCCGACCATACCGGCATTACTGCCGAGATGATGGCGCGTAGCCTGTTAAGCCAGTTCCCGGATTACCGCTTTTTTGAAACCACGCTGCCTTTCATCGACAGCCCCAGAAAGGCCGCAGACGCGGCGGCGCGCATCCGTAGCGCTTGTGCCGATTGCACGCAACCCGCCCTGGTGTTTTCGACGCTGACAGACCCGCATACACGCGAGGCGCTGATGGCGAGCGGCGGCTGCGTACTGGATATCTACGCGCATTTTCTCGGCCAGATCGAACAAGAACTGGGACAAACCGCCACGCCGCGCGCAGGGCGGGCGCATGGTGTAGCCGACCCTGGGCATTACCATCACCGTATCGATGCGGTGAACTTTGCCCTGTCGCATGACGACGGACTGGGCATGGAACGCTACGAGCGCGCCCAGATCGTGTTGCTGGGGGTCTCACGCAGCGGCAAAACGCCGACCTCGCTCTATCTGGCCATGAACGACGGCCTGTTGGTGGCCAACTACCCCATCACGCCGGAAGATTTTGAACGAGGCCGCCTGCCAGCCCGGGTGCTGGCCCAGCGCAAAAAGTTGCGCGGTCTGACCCTGGAGCCCGAGCGCCTGGCGCTGATCCGCGAAGAGCGCCGCCCTGGCAGCCGCTACGCCGCGCTCGACACTTGCACACGCGAGATCATGCAGGCCGAGCAATTCATGCGCGCCAACGCCATCACAATGTTCGACACCACATCTCGTTCGGTGGAAGAGATCGCCACCCTCATCAAACAAACGCTACCCGATTGGAGATCACAATGAGCGCACCTTATGTCCTCGATTTCACCGAACTCAAACTAGGCGATGTACCCAAGGTGGGGGGCAAAAACGCTTCGCTTGGCGAGATGCTGGGTGCGCTGGCGCACAAAGGCGTGCGCGTGCCCGGGGGCTTTGCGACCACGGCAGATGCCTATCGCAGCTTTCTGCAAGGAGGCGGACTGAAACAATGGATCGATGCCGAGCTTGACCGGCTCGATGTCGAAGATGTCACCGCCCTGGCGCGGGCCGGTCAGTCCATTCGTGCGGCGGTGGCCAACGCGCCGCTCCCTGTGCAACTGGAGGCCGAGATTCGTGAGCACTACGCCAGGATGAGCGCCGACAGCCACGAAGCCACCGTGGCAGTGCGCTCCTCCGCGACGGCCGAGGATCTGCCCGACGCATCCTTTGCCGGCCAGCAGGAAACCTTCCTCAATATCTGCGGCATCGACAATGTGCTGCATGCCATCAAAGAGGTGTTCGCGTCGCTGTACAACGACCGCGCCATCGCCTATCGCGTGCACAAGGGCTTTGCCCATGCCAATGTAGCGCTGTCTGCCGGCATTCAGCGCATGGTGCGTTCCGACATCGGTGCCGCCGGGGTCATGTTTACGATCGATACCGAATCCGGCTTCCGCGACGCGGTATTCATCAATGCCGCCTGGGGTTTGGGCGAGACCGTGGTGCAAGGATCGGTCAACCCGGACGAATACTATGTGCATAAACCGCGTCTGGCCGACGGCTTCCGGCCCGTGCTGCGCCGGCACCTGGGCGACAAGGCCACGCGCATGATCTTTGATCAAGGCCAATCGGCTGGCACATCCACCGTCATCGTCAGCAACGATACCGCGCTGCGCGAACGCTTTGTGCTATCCGACGACGAGTTGCTGGAACTGGCGCGCCATGCCATGACCATCGAGACGCATTACCAGCGTCCGATGGACATCGAATGGGCCAAAGACGGCAACGATGGCCAGATCTACATCGTGCAGGCACGCCCGGAAACGGTGAAATCACGCGAGGGGGGCCAGGTTCTGGTGCGCTATCGCATGCTGGAAAAGGGCGAGGTGCAAACGATCGGGCGCGCGATTGGCAACAAGATCGCCAGCGGCGTGATCCGCAAGATCACCAGCGCTGCCGAGATGGATCGCGTGCAACCCGGCGATATTCTGGTGACCACGATGACAGACCCCGACTGGGAGCCGGTGATGAAACGCGCTGCGGCCATCGTCACCGACCGTGGCGGACGCACCTGCCATGCCGCCATCATCGCCCGCGAGTTGGGCGTGCCAGCGGTGGTGGGGTGCATCGATGCGACCCAACGGCTGCATGACGGCGAAACCGCCACCGTATCCTGTGCCGAGGGCGAGGATGGGCGCGTCTATCGCGGCCTGTTGAAATTCGAGAAAACCGAAACCCCGCTCGACAACCTGCCGCCTACCCCGGTCAAGATCATGATGAATGTGGGCAATCCCGAGCAGGCCTTCCATTTCGCCAGCCTGCCCAACGACGGCATTGGCCTCGCGCGGCTGGAGTTCATCATCAATAACGAGATCGGCATACATCCCGGTGCAGCGCTGACCTACCCGGCGGTGGATACGCAGGTGAAGGCGCATATCGAGCGGCGTATGCGCGGTTACGCCTCGCCGGTGGATTTTTATGTCAACAAGCTGGCCGAAGGTATCGCCACCCTGGGCGCGGCGTTCTGGCCGAATCGCGTCATCGCCCGCATGAGCGATTTCAAGTCCAACGAGTACGCCAACCTGCCCGGCGGTGACCGTTTCGAGCCGCATGAAGAAAACCCCATGATCGGCCTGCGCGGAGCCTCACGCTATGTGCACCCAACCTTCCAGCGCTGCTTCGAACTGGAATGCCGCGCCATGCGCAAGGTGCGCGGCGAGATGGGGCTATCCAATGTCGAGATCATGATCCCCTTCTGCCGAACGGTGGACGAGGCTGATCGCGTCCTGTCGCTGATGGCCGAGTTTGGACTGAAGCGCGGCGAAAATGGTCTGAAGATCATCATGATGTGTGAGATCCCCGCGAATGTGATCCTGGCGGATCAGTTTCTGGAGCGCTTTGATGGCTATTCCATCGGCTCGAACGACCTGACCCAGTTGACGCTGGGCCTCGATCGCGACTCCGAGCTGGTGGCACATCTGTTCGATGAACGCAACGATGCGGTGACCCGCCTCATTGCCAGCGTTATCAAAGAGGCCAAGGCGCGCGGCAAATATATCGGCATCTGCGGCCAGGGCCCGTCCGATCACCTGGACTTTGCCAAATGGCTGATAGATCAAGGAATCGACAGCCTGTCGCTCAACCCCGACTCGGTGCTGCCAACACGGCTGGCGTTGACGCAGGATCTGCACCCATGAAAATCCATTGCTTCACGCCACACATTCAAGGCCGGCGCCATCCATGACGACCCTGGCTCCTTACGCTTGCAACAGTGCACACACCCGGGGACGACGGCATCCAGAGCCGCCGGCAACGCCGCGTTCCGAGTTTCAGCGTGACCGCGATCGCATTGTCCATTCCACCGCCTTTCGGCGGCTGGAATACAAGACGCAGGTGTTCGTCAATCATGAGGGCGACCTGTTTCGCACCCGGCTGACGCACAGTCTGGAGGTGGCGCAAATCGGTCGTACCTTGGCACGCACGCTGGCAGTGGATGAGGATCTGGTCGAAACCATCGCGCTGGCACACGACCTGGGGCACACGCCGTTTGGTCATGTCGGGCAGGATGTGTTGAACGACTGCATGAAAAATCACGGCGGCTTTGAGCACAACCTGCAATCGCTGCGGTTGGTCGATCATCTGGAGCAGAAATACGCCGATTTTTCGGGGCTCAACCTCACCTTCGAGGCGCGCGAAGGCATTCTCAAACATTGCTCAAAAAGGAACGCCGAAAAATTGGGTGATGTCGGCGCACGCTTTCTGGAAGGCCGACAACCGTCGCTGGAGGCACAGATCACCAACTTGGCTGACGAGATTGCATACAACAATCATGATGTCGATGACGGCCTGCGCTCGGGCCTCATCACCCTCGAACAACTTGAGGAGGTCGCACTGTTTCGCCGCCACCTGGACGAGGTTCGCGCGCGTTATCCCAGCCTGTCGGACCGGCGCCTGATCCACGAAACGGTGCGGCGCATGATCAATGCGCTGGTGGTGGACCTGCTGGCGCAAACCCGCACCAATCTATCCGAACATGCCCCGCAAACCGCTGACGAGTTACGCACTTGCCCACCCATCGCCGCATTCTCACCGCAGATGCGTGAGGACAACCTGGCGCTCAAGCGTTTTTTGTTCGCCAACCTGTACCGTCATTACCGGGTCGTGCGCATGATGGACAAGGCCAGCCGCATCGTGCGCGAACTATTCGATGCCTTTACCGGCAACCCGCGCGTCCTGCCGCCCGAGTTTCAGGACCGCGCCGAGCACGGTCTGGAGCGCGCCGTGGCCGACTATATCGCCGGCATGACCGATCGCTATGCCATGACCGAACACCGCCGACTGTTCGACATCCACGACCCCGGCCACTGAGCGCCGAGACAGAGCGAACCTCACAGCGTTCGCGCCACCACCCAGGCCTCCACCGTCACCGCACCGGCGGCCAGCGCCGCACGCGCCAGCGCATCGAGGCTGGCACCCGTGGTCATGACATCGTCGATCAAGGCGATGCGCCGACCCGCCACGCGGGCGTCACAGACGAATGCGCCACGCATGTTTTGCAGCCGTGCGTCATGCGCCAGCCCGGCCTGCGCCGGGGTGTCGCGCAGCCGTTTGGCCGCATCGAGCCACAGCGGCATGCCAATCTTGCGCGCCAACGGTCGCGCGATCTCCACCGCCTGATTAAAGCCCCGTTCGCGCATCCGCTGTGGATGCAGCGGCATGGGAACCAGGGCATCTGGCCGCGAAAAATCCATCACTGCAGACGCCATCAGCTCGGCCAAAGCCGGCGCAATCGCCAGCTCACGGCCATATTTGAGCCGCTGGATCAAACCGTCGGCGGGCCAGGCATAGACCAGCGCCGCACGGGTGCACGCAAACGCCGGCGGCGTCTTCAGACAGCGCCCGCAGATTGCACCATCCACCGTCGGCTCGGCGCAGATCGGACAATGCACGGCGGGCAGGCGCGGCAGATCGGCGACACAGCCCGAGCACAACTGACCAGCGCCACCACCACAACGCGCTCCACAAAGCAGACACGGCTGCGTCGGCTGCATCTTTTTTAGACAACCGTTCAGAATTTCAAACGCAGTGTTTGACAATATTCCCCCGCTTCTCCACCATCGCGCCCTTTCATCGTTAGCAAGCTGCCGTGATGAGCACACCTTCGACACCCAAGCGCATCTTCACCGCCGCATCGTGCCGGTGGCAGGCGCGTTTATTCAACCTGCTGGCCATCGGCTCGACCCTGCTGTCCTTCGTGCTGTTCGCACTGGGCAGTCAGTTTGCCCCGGCCAATATGCCTTTTCTACCGTTTGCCATGGCCTTTCCACCGATCATGCTGTGGCTGGCGGCGTCTATTTTCGTCTATGCCTCGATTGCCCACCACCCCAGCGAGACGGTGCGGCATTTCAACAAATGGGCGGGCTACCGTTATTACGCCATCGCCGGCTTTCTGACCATTTTTGCCAACGACATCGCCCAGAATCTTCCCGGCGGCTGGCTGACGGTGCTGGGTCTTGGCGTCATCGCGCTGGTGCCGTGGGCGAGCTGGGATGTATTTCAGGCGGGTCGTGCGAACTGGGTTGATATCGAAGTAGAGGTGGAACATGGCTGAGTGGACGCTAGAAGCGGTAGAGGAACTTTTTGCGCTGCCGCTGGCAGATCTCATTCATCGCGCCCAAACGGTGCATCGTCAACATTTCGACCCCAACGCGGTACAGCTTTCGACCCTGATGTCGATCAAGACCGGCGGTTGCTCGGAAGACTGCGGCTATTGCTCGCAATCGGCGCGCCACGACACCGGGCTTGAGCGCCAACGCATGGCCGAGGTCGACGAGGTGGTCGCCAACGCCCGCGTTGCCAAGGAAGGCGGTGCCACCCGTTTTTGCATGGGCGCGGCCTGGCGCGGCCCCAAGGATGCAGATCTCGACCGCGTCGAAGCGATGGTGCGCGGCGTCAAGGCGCTGGGCATGGAAACCTGCGTCACCCTGGGTATGCTCAAGCCGGGTCAGGCCGAACGACTGAAGGGCGCCGGACTGGATTATTACAACCACAACCTCGACACCGCCCCCGAGTTTTACGATCAGGTGGTCACCACGCACGGCTACAACGACCGGCTCGACACCCTGAAACAGGTGCGCGAGGCGGGCATCTCGGTGTGCTGCGGCGGCATCATCGGCATGGGCGAGGATCGCCGCATGCGCGCCCGCATGATTGCCGAACTCGCCAACCTCAACCCCGCGCCCGAATCGGTGCCGGTCAACATGCTGGTGCCCATTCCCGGCACACCGATGGCAGCACAGACGGTCGAGCCGATGGAACTGGTGCGCACCATTGCCGCCGCCCGCATCACCATGCCTACTTCACATGTGCGGCTTTCGGCCGGGCGGCAGGCGCTGGGCGAGATGGGCCAAGCCTTGTGCTTTCTGGCCGGAGCCAACTCCATCTTTTACGGCGACAAGCTGCTCACCACCGGCAACCCGGAATGGACCGCCGACCAAGCGCTGTTTGCCAAGCTGGGATTGAAGGCCGAACCGGTCATCGAGGGCCAACGGCGCTGTGCCCACTGACCTCAAGGCAGCGCTCGCACGCCTGAAAGACGACGGCCTGCTGCGCCGTCGCCGCATCACCCAATCGGCGCAAGGCGCACGCATCGTCGTCGAAGGCCGCAAATACCTGTCCTTCGCCAGCAACGACTATCTGGGGCTGGCAGCGCATCCGGACATCGCCGCTGCCGCCTGTGCCGCCGCACAGCAATTTGGCGTCGGCGCTGGCGCATCGCACCTGCTCACCGGCCACCATGCCCTGCATGACGCATTCGAAACCGCCTTTGCCCGCTTTGTCGGCATGGAATCGGCGCTGCTGTTTTCCACGGGTTACATGGCCAATCTCGGCATCATTGCCAGCCTGCTCGGTCGCCATGACGCCCTCTTTGCCGATCGTCTCAACCATGCCTCGCTGGTCGATGCTGCGCGCTTGAGTGGCTGCGATCACCAGCGCTACCGCCACAACGATCTGGCCGATCTCGCGCAACGCCTGGCTGCCAGCCGCGCGCCAACCAAGCTGATCGCAACCGATGCCGTGTTCAGCATGGACGGCGACCTTGCCCCGGTTTCAGAACTGCTGGCACTGGCCGAGCGCTACGACGCCTGGCTGTATCTGGACGATGCCCACGGCTTTGGCGTTTTGCCCCGCGCATCCCTCAATGACCGGCGGGTCATCTATCTCGCCACCTTCGGCAAGGCTGCGGGCGTAGCGGGAGCTGCCGTGGCCGGCAGCACCGATCTGATCGAGTTTCTGGTCAACCGCGCCCGCACCTGGATTTACACCACCGCGCAACCGCCCATGCTGGCTGCGGCCGCGCTCAAAAGTCTGGAACTGATCGCTGCCGCAGACGATCGCCGCGCCCATCTTTCCCGCCTGATCAGCCATCTGCGCCGCCGCGTAGCCGGCCTTGCGTGGCCACTCATGGATTCATCCACCCCAATCCAGCCGCTGCTGATTGGCGATAACGCCACAGTGCTGCGGCTATCCGAACAACTCGCCCAACGCGGCATCTGGCTGCCGGCCATCCGCCCGCCCACCGTGCCCGAGGGCAGCGCCCGCCTGCGCATCTCGCTGTCTGCCGCACACAGTCTCGAAGACATCGAGCAGTTGTGCGCTGCGCTGGATTTGCTGGCATGACACTACCCGTCGTCTGCCTGCACGGCTGGGGGATGCGTGGCGCAATCTTTCGCGGGATAGCACAGCCCGGCTGGATCACGCCAGACCTGCCCGGTTATGGCACATCAACCCTGCCAGACAACGCCACAGCGGCAAGCCTGGCCGATGTGCTATCGGCACAGGCACCCGACAAGATCATCCTTTTGGGCTGGTCTATGGGCAGCCTCATCGCACAGGCCTGGGCGGCACGGCATCCGCAGCAGGTGGAGGCATTGATTCTGGTAGCCGCCACGCCCTGTTTCCAGCAGCGCGAAAAATGGGCCCACGGTTTGCCTGCCGCCGATGTGGCCGCGTTTGCCCAAGGCGTGGCCAGCGACTGGCGCGCCACCCTGAACCGCTTTTTGTCCTTGCAGGCGCGCGGCAGCGAGGACGCCCGCAGCCTGATCGCACAATTGCGCGCCGAGATTTCCGGCGCCGGCGAACCGCGCCCGGAAACGCTGGCAGCAGGCATGCGCCTGTTGGCCGAAACCGATCTGCGCGACGCTGTATCAACGCTCAAACAACCGACCCTGCTCATCCACGGTGAACGCGATGGGATCTGCCCGTTACCCGCGGCGCAATGGCTGGCGGCACAGATGCCCAATGCGCAACTGACGCTGATCGCACGCGCCGCACATGCGCCGTTCCTGTCGCACCCGCAGGCATTCAACACCCTCGTTTCCGGGTTCATCCATGCACGCTGAAACCTTGCGCACCATCCGCACCCGCTTCAATCGCGCCGCCACGAGCTATGACGCGGCGGCAGTGTTGCAGCGCGAGGTGGCTGCGCGGCTCGATGAACGGCTCGACCTGATGCGCATTCACCCGCAGCGCATCCTCGACCTGGGCAGCGGCACCGGCGATGCCGCCGCGCTGCTGCGCCGCCGCTTTGGCCGTGCGGCGCGCATCGCGCTGGACCTGGCACCTGCCATGCTGCATCAGGAACACACGCAGCGCAGCCTGACGCAACGCTGGCTGGGACCGCGCCGCGACTTTATCTGCGGCGACATGCACACATTGCCGTTGCGGGATGCTTGCGTGGACATGGTCTGGTCCAGCCTGGCGCTGCAATGGGCCAGCGACCCGCTGACGGTTTTTGGCGAATGCCGCCGCGTGTTGCGCCCAGAAGGGTTGCTGCTATTTTCCAGCTTCGGCCCGGACACCTTGCTGGAGCTGCGCCACGCATTCGCAAGGATTGACACCGCGCCGCACACCAATCGTTTCGTCGACATGCACGACCTGGGGGACGCACTGCTGGCCACCGGTTTTGCCGCCCCCGTCATGGAAACCGAGCGCATTGTGCTGACCTATGCCGACCTCAAGGCGGTGCTGCAAGATTTGAAATCCATCGGCGCCAATACCGTGGTCGAAGGCCGCCACACAGGACTGATGGGCCGTGCGCGCTGGCAGGCGTTGCAAGCCGCTTACGCCACCTTCGCACACGCCGATGGCCGCCTGCCCGCCACCTTCGAGGTGGTGTATGGCCATGCCTGGGCCGGCACCCCGCAAATCCCCAAACACCCACAGGGCGAAAGCGTGATTCGCTGGCAATCGCGCGCAGCCAATCCGCGATGAAGGCCGGATATTTCGTGGCCGGCACCGATACCGGCGTCGGCAAAACCCGAACCACCTGCACCCTGTTGCACGCCTTTGCGCGTCTGGGCCATTCCACGCTCGGCATGAAGCCGGTGGCCGCCGGCTGCGAGCGCCATGGCGATGTCTGGCAAAACGAGGATGTCGAGGCATTGATCGCCGCCTCCAGCGTTGTAGCCGATCGCCGCCTGATCAACCCCTACACCCTGCGCACCGCCATCGCCCCGCATCTGGCCGCCGAGCGGCAAGGCGTTAACCTGCGCATCGCCCCCATACGCGACGCCTTCGAACAACTGGCCCTGCAAGCCGACATCATCCTGGTCGAGGGAGCTGGCGGATGGAGTGTTCCGCTCGACGACCACCACGACATGAGTGATCTGGCTATCGCACTCGGCCTGCCCGTGATCCTGGTAGTCGGCATGCGTCTGGGCTGCATCAGCCACGCCTTGCTGACCGCCGAGGCCATCGCCCACCGCGGGCTGAAACTGGCCGCCTGGATTGCCAACGATCTGGGCACCGGCATGGCGGCATACAGCGAAAACCTGGCAACGCTGCAAGCGCGCCTGCCGGCCCCACTGCTGGCCGAACTTCCCTGGAAACCGAATCAACAAACAATTGACGCCGCTCAAATTGTTTCGCTAAAAAGACTCTCGGATCTCTTGGCAAAGACATCCGCCTATCTATAATGCCGGCGTTCCAACACTCATCGGAGGCCGGCCATGGTTCTGTCCCGCACCAGCCAATATGCCGTCCAGGCCCTGATTTACATCGCCACCCAACCCAAGGGCGAACCGGTGCTCAACCGTGACATTTCCGGACGCCTCGGCACCCCCAGCGCTTATCTCGCCAAAATTCTGCAAAACCTGTGCAAGCAAGGCATCCTCGACTCATTCCGCGGCCGTCTGGGTGGCTTCCGCCTCAAGGAAGACATGGAAAAAACCACATTGATGCAGATACTGCTGCTCACCGAAGGACCACAATTCACCGAAAGTTGCGTGTTAGGGCTCAAGGTATGCTCGGATACCACCGCCTGTCCGCTGCATCACAAATGGCAGCCGATCAAGCAAAAGCTGACCACCCTGCTCAACGATGCCACACTGGATTCGCTGGCAACCGCTGTACGCACCGGAAAATACCGCCTCTCTGACCTGCCGACCCCTCTGCTTAAAGCCTGATGCTGCAACGCCTCTTTTTTATCTTTCTGGCGTTCTGGCTTGCCGGATGCAGCAAACCCGTGTCGCCATTCATCGGCACGGATATCTCGGGCGAATCCTTCGGCGGTCCGCTGCAACTCGTGGACTTTGACGGCAAGCCGCGCAGCCTGGCAGATTTTCGCGGCCGCTGGATCGTTCTCTTTTTTGGCTACACCCATTGCCCCTCTGTGTGCCCCACCACACTCAAGGACAGCGCCGACGCACTCAAGTTGCTAACCCCCGAAGAAGCCAGGCAGGTTCAGATCCTCTTTGTTTCGGTGGACCCTGCGCGCGACACCGGGGCCATGCTCAAGCCCTATGTCACCTATTTTCACCCGGACTTTCTGGCACTGACCGGCACCCCGGAGGCCGTCAAAAAGGCCGCCGACGATTTTCGCGTGATCTATCGCCAACAGCCTTATGGCAATGCCGGGCAATATCTTGTTGATCACACCGCCGGCAGCTATGTCATTGACCCCAAAGGCAAACCGCTCCTGTATCTGCCCTTTGCCCAGCCAGCCAAAGACATTGCCCACGACCTGCGCCTGTTGCTGCAAGCCCATTGACCCGGATATCCGGATGCTTGCGTCAACTTTGTGATTGCACATATACTTGCCCGGTTTTTGCCGAACAATATTTCCTGGGAAAAACCCGGTCGAGCACAAGGAAGCGCTATGTCAGCCACTGCACAAGAATACGATTACGACATTGTCAAAAAGTTCACCATCATGGCCATCGTCTGGGCCGTGGTCGGTATGTTTGTTGGGGTGTACATCGCCTCCGAACTGGCGTGGCCGTTCCTGAACTTTGACCTACCCTATCTCACCTTCGGCCGCTTCCGTCCGGTACATACCGGCGCTGTGATCTTCGGCTTCGGCGGCTCCGCCCTGTTTGCCACTTCCTACTATGTGGTGCAGCGCACCTGCCAAACCCGACTGTGGGGCGGCGGCCTGGTGCCGTTCACCTTCTGGGGCTGGCAGGCGATCATCGTCATGGCCGCGCTTTCCTATGTCACCGGCTACAGCCAGGGCAAGGAATACGCCGAGATGGAATGGCCGATCGACCTGTTCATCGTGGTGGTGTGGGTCGCCTACCTCGCGATCTACTTCGGCACCCTGATGCAGCGCAAGCAACCGCACATCTATGTCGCAAACTGGTTCTATGTGTCCTTCATTCTGGCAACCGCCATCCTGCACACCTTTAACAATGTGGCGGTTCCGGTTGGCCTGTTCACCCTCAAGTCCTACAGCATCTATTCCGGCACACAGGACGCCATGATGCAGTGGTGGTATGGCCACAACGCCGTCGGTTTCTTCCTGACCGCCGCCTTCCTCGGCATGATGTATTACTTCGTGCCCAAGCACGCGGGCCGTCCGGTTTACTCCTACCGCCTGTCCATCGTCCACTTCTGGGCACTGTCCTTCATGTACATGTGGGTCGGCACCCACCACCTGCACTGGACCGCACTGCCGGACTGGGCCTCCACCCTCGGCGCCACCTTCTCCATCATGCTGCTGTTGCCTTCCTGGGGCGGCATGATCAACGGCATCATGACCCTGTCGGGCGCCTGGGACAAACTGCGCACCGACCCGGTGATGCGCTTCATGATCGTGGCCCTGTCGTTCTACGGCATGTCCACCTTCGAAGGCCCGATGATGTCGCTGAAGGATGTCAACGCCCTGTCGCACTACACCGACTGGACCGTGGGCCATGTGCACTCCGGCGCTCTGGGCTGGGTAGCGATGATCTCCTTCGGTTCGATCTACCACATGCTGCCGCGTCTGTGGAACACCACGCTGTATAGCGAGAAACTGGTCAACATCCACTTCTGGCTAGCCACCATCGGCGTGCTGCTGTACATCACCGCCATGTGGATCTCGGGCATTTCTCAGGGCCTGATGTGGCGCGCCTTCGACGACTTTGGCAACCTGCAATACTCCTTCGTCGAATCGGTTGCCGCGATGCACCCGTTCTACGCGATGCGCGCCATCGGCGGCCTGTTCTTCCTCGTCGGCATGTGCGTCATGGCATACAACGCCTACCAGACCATCCGCCAGGGCCAGCGTCAGGCTATCACTGCCCAAGCCGCCGCCCAGACTGCCTGATCCGGAGCACACCAAAATGAGCAAATTCACGCATGAAACCATCGAAACCAACGCAGGCTGGCTGATCGTCGCCACCATGTTCGCCATCAGCATCGGCGGACTGGTCGAGATCGTGCCGCTGTTCACCATTTCGGACACGGTTGAAAAGAACGAAAACCTGAACGGCATTCGCCCCTACACCCCGCTGGAACAGATGGGCCGCGACATCTACATCCGCGAAGGCTGCTACACCTGTCACTCGCAGATGATCCGCCCGTTCCGCGACGAGCAACTGCGCTACGGCAACTACTCGCTGGCCGCCGAATCGCAGTACGACCACCCCTTCCAGTGGGGCTCCAAGCGCACCGGCCCGGATCTGGCGCGCGTGGGCAACAAATACTCCAACGCCTGGCATGTGCAGCACCTGATTGCACCGCGCTCCGTGGTGCCCGAGTCGGTGATGCCCAACTACGCCTGGCTGATGCAGCCGCTCAACGCCTCCGACATCGGCGACCGCATGTCCGCCCTGCGTACCACTGGCGTGCCTTACTCGCTTAGCCAGACCGAGCTGGAAGCCAACACCAAACGCTGGGGCGCAGAGGTTGCCAGCCGTTTGCACATCCCTTCCGCCCAGGAAGCCTTGTTGGCCCAGGCACAACAAGTCAACTATGACGGCGACAACACCAGCGTCTCGGAAATGGACGCCATGGTGGCATACCTGCAAGTGCTGGGCACGATGGTGGACTTCAGCAAGATCAAACCCGAGGAGTTGGTGAAATTCCGTTGATGGACTGGTTACACGACCCCGTCACCGGCAAAACCCTGGGTTTGCTGATCTTTTTCGTAACCTTCTGCGCGATCGTGTTGTGGATTTATGGCAGCCGATCTCGCAGTGACAAGCTGGAACAACACAAGCACATTCCCTTTCTCGACGATGACGAGAACGCACCAAGGACTGAGGACTGAACATGGCTGACAACACCACACGCACAACCGGGCATGTCTGGGACGACACGCTGGAGGAATACAACAACCCGCTACCGTCCTGGTGGATCTGGGGTCTGTACATCACCATCGCCTGGGCGCTGGCATACTGGGTCATCTATCCATCCTGGCCGATCGGAAAATCCTTTCTTTTCGGCGCCAACAGCGTCAGCTACCAGAACGCTGACGGCTCTGCAGGCGACTGGCACTGGAACACCCGCGCCAAGCTACTCAATGAGACACAGGCAGCCCAGTTGGCACAAAAGCCCTACCTCGACAAACTGGCTGCCATGCCCTTTGAGCAGATTGCCAAAGACCCCGAGATGAACAGCTTCGTGCTTTCTGCCGGAAAGCCCCTGTTTGCCGACAACTGTGCCGGCTGCCACCAGTCCGGCGGCCAGGGCCTGGCCGGCTCCTACCCCAACCTGACCGACGACGACTGGAAGTTTGGCGGCAGCTACGCCAAGGTGTCCGAGTCCATCACTGAAGGCCGCACCGGCTACATGCCCTCCTTCGGCGAGGCACTGAATCGCAACCAGATTGACGCGCTGGCCAACTATGTTATCAGCCTGTCGGGCGTGAAAACCGATGCCGCCAAAACGGCCGAAGGCAACAAGCTGTATCACTCGCACACAGCCGGCTGCTATTACTGCCACGGCGAAAACGCCAAAGGTCGCCAGGATCACTTTGGCGCCCCCAACCTGACCGACTCGATCTGGCAATGGGCCAATGTCCCGGCGCAGCAGGATGCCGCAGGCAAGGTAGCCGAGGTCAGCAAGATCATCACCAGCGGCATCAGCAAAGGCGTGATGCCCGCATGGAAGGCCCGCCTCTCGCCAGCACAAATCAAGCTGCTAACTGCCTATGTGCATGAACTTGGCGGCGGCAAGTAAGCACTAACACTCACCTTTCGGCCCCGGACCTCCGGGGCCTTTTCCATTGAATGACGACCGACCATGAGCGAACACCCCCTGCAACTCTATGCCAAGCGCGCTGCAGTCGTGCCGCGCAGCATCAAGGGCCGTTTCCGTCTGTTCAAATCTGCCGTCCTGTGGGTTGCATTCGCCATTTATTTCCTATTGCCCTGGCTGCCCTGGAACCGCAACGACGGCCCGGCGCAGGCCATCCTGTTCGACATCCCCGGACGCCGCTATTACCTGTTCGATCTGGTGATGTATCCGCAGGATGTGTTCTGGCTGTCGATGTTTCTGTTCATCGCCGCCGTCATCCTGTTCTTTGTCACCGCCCTGGTAGGGCGCGCATTCTGTGGTTACTTCTGCTTCCAGACGCTATGGACAGACGCATTTATCTGGATTGAACACTGGCTGCAAGGCGAACGCCCGCATCGCCTCAAACTCATGCGCGAACCGTGGAGCAACCCTGAAAAACTGTTAAGGGTCGGCAGCACCAAGCTGCTTTGGGGCTTGCTGGCATTCTGGACGGCCTTCTCGTTCGTTCTGTATTTCGGCTATGCCCCCGAACTCACACACCATTTCTTTACCGGTTCTGCACCGGCGGCGGCATACATCACCACCGGGGCGCTCACCCTGACCACCTGGCTATCTGCAGGCACGCTGCGGGAGCATGTATGCGTGTACATCTGTCCCTATGGCCGCTTCCAGAGCGCGATGTACGACACCGAAACACTCACCATCCACTATGACCGCGCCCGTGGCGAGGGTCATGCCGGACGCATCGCTGCCAAATCGGGTCTGCGCGAACTGGGCGAACGCCAGGCCAAAGGCCACGGTGATTGCATCAATTGCAGCCTGTGCGTGCAGGTATGCCCCACCGGCATCGATATCCGCGACGGCATGCAGCTGAAGTGCATCGCCTGCGGCCTGTGCGTGGATGCCTGCAATTCGATCATGGACCGCATGCACTACCCGCGCGGATTGGTGCGCTACGACTCCGAAAAGAATCTGCATTCCACCGCCCCCAAACAGCCGCGCATCGATTGGCTGCGTCTCAAGGTGCTGGGCTACGGCATCTCGATCATATTGATGACCGCCTATATGTTCTACGACATTAGCCATCGTCAGAGCTTCGAATGCAGCGTGCAACAGGTTCGCCAGCCGCTGTTCGTGACCCTGTCAGACGGCAGCATCCGTAACCGTTATCAGGTACGCATCAGCAACCTGTCCGGGCATGATGCCATTTATCACATCCGCACCCAGGGCATTCCGGCCGAAAGCCTGGATCTGGGTAACTTCCAGGAGGTGCGCGTCAAAAACGGCAAGAGCGTGATCGTTCAGGCCAGCGTCCACCTGTCGCCGCAACAAGCCGCCCAGACCACCGATTTCAGATTCGAGATCGAAAGCCAAAAAGGTGAGGTGGTCAGCGAAGCCGCCCGTTTCTTCCATCCCTGATTCGAGAGATCAATGATTCTGTTTCTGACCCTGTTTGGCGGCATGGCCCTCACCGCTGTGCTTTATGGCCTTGGACGATTGGCGAAGCTGTCCAACTTCTGGGCATCGGTCACCGCCTGCGGCATTCCGGTATTCGCATACCTCGGCTGGGCCTTCATCACACAGCCCACGCTGGACGCCATCACCCTGCATGTCATCGCCTACCCCACGGTCTCGGTACTGCTGTTCCAGTTGTATGACCAACGCCGTCAGGGTCGGGTCAACGCCCCGCTGCACTGGGCACCGCTGATGATGGTGGGGCTATTCGTAGTACTCACCGTCATCATGGGCAGTTTTGTTTACATCTCCAAGGAAGGCCTGCCGCCGGCACTGGCACAGATGCTGCTCCCCGGAAATCACAAAGTGCACACCGGCTTTGCCGGCGTGGTCGCGCATCAGGAAGAAGCCGCAAAAACCATCGCCCACCGGCGGCGCATGGATGACCGCCTGCAAAAACTGGGCTGGCAGATCGAGATTTCGGGACTGGAACACGCCAGCATCAACAAACCGCTGGCATTGGCGGTCATCCTCCGCGACCGTAACGGCGCCCCGTTGCCCCAAGCCACCGTGCGCTTCGCCCTCGCCCGCCCCGGCGCCAAACCGGAATGGATCTCTTTGCCAGAGGTGCATCCCGGTCGTTTTGAACAACAACTTCCCGCCGTAACTGCCGGTACATGGGTGGCATTTATCACCCTGGCGTCCGGCGCAGAAAAGATCAATCTCGAACGCGACCTGGCGTGGTAACCCGCTCACCAACATCGCCCCCGGCACTCCGCTTTCGCGCCATTCTCGTGGACAAAGGGGCTTTAAGCCCTTACCCTGCGGGCCGTTATAGGTGAACCATTAAAGCCTTGGGGCATCCATGACCCACACTCACGAAATGCAACTCTTGCAATCCATCGTCCGCATTACCGGACGCAAAGACCTGCCAGGCCTGGGCAAGACCCTGGTCGAAGAGCTGCAACGGTTGCTGGGTGATGCCATAGCGCTGTTCAATTGGATCAACGGCGAACAGGGGCCGTATCTGCGCTGTCAGGCCCATTCCAGCAACTACCAGGAATCCCCCGACGCCATGACCGCCTTGCAGCAGTGCCTGGAAACGCACCAGATCGTGCATTTCAAAGGCTGTACGGTCTTCCCGCTGATAGAGCATGACCAGGTTACCTGGGCGCTGTGCATCCACAATGCACACATCAAACCCCAGCAGGAAGAGATTATCCACGCCTTTATGCGGGTTTTTCGCAATTATCTGGAGATCATCCACGACAGCGAGCACGATCACCTGACCGGGCTCTCCAATCAGCGCCAGTTTAACCGGCGCATGGCCGAGATCCTGTCGTCCGAACGCAATCGCCGCCGCAGCGATCGGGCCACCAGCTTCGTACTGGCGGTGCTCGATATCGACCATTTCAAACAGGTCAACGACACTTTAGGGCACATCTTCGGCGATAGCGTGTTGATGGCGCTGGCGGCCAAGATACGCGACCACTTCCGCGAAGACGACCTGCTGTTCCGCTACGGCGGTGAAGAGTTCGCCATCCTCTTGTGCAACATTGACGAAGAAACGGCGCTGGGCATACTTGAGCGTTTCCGTGCCCGGATCGCTGACACCCCTATCAGTGGCGGCATCAGCATCAGCGTCAGTATTGGCATCACCGGCATCAGCCCGGAACGCCAGCAGCGCCCCGAGCGCGTGGTAGAAGAAGCCGACATGGCGCTGTATTACGCCAAGGAACACGGGCGCAATGCCGTGTTCGGCTATAGCCGCCTGGTCGAAGATGGCAGGATTACGGCACTTGCCTGAGCACCGCACGGCGTCGCCGCAGCACCTCAATAAGCCCCGGCATCAGTGACAGGGCGATAATGCCCAGCAGCACCAGCGTCAGATTGGCCTTCACCCACGGCAACCCGCCAAAATAAAATCCGGCAGGCACCAGCAGGCCCACCCACAGCCCAGCGCCCAATACCGAATAGCCAAAAAAGCGCCGCCAGGTCAAACGGCCGATGCCGCATACAAAAGGCACGAAGGTGCGGATGATGGGCACGAAGCGGGCAATGATGATGGCCTTGGGGCCATGGCGCTCCATGAAGGCATGGGTGCGATCGAGGTTTTCCTGCTTCAGCCAGCGGCTTTGCTCGCGCTGAAACAGCTTCGGCCCTATCCAGCGCCCCACTGCATAATTGACATTGTCGCCACACAAGGCCGCTGCGATCAGCGTCGCCATCAATAGCGGCGCCTCCATGCCCCCCGCTGCCGCGATGGTTCCGGCCACGAACAGCAACGAATCACCGGGCAGAAATGGCGTCACCACCAAGCCGGTTTCCATGAATACGATCAGGAAGAGCAGGCCATAGACCAGCGCGCCGTGCTCGGCTACAAAGCGGGTCAGGTGCACATCGAGATGCAAAAAGAGATCAACGATCTCCAATCAAACCACCGCGCCGGATTCTTCCTTGGGCGGCTTGATGAAATCCTCGCGTGACACGCCCAGCCAAAGCACGATGGGGCTGGCCACCAGCACCGAGGAATAGGTGCCAACCAAGATACCGATGGTCAGCGCCAGGGCAAAGCCGTGCAGCACCTCACCGCCCCACAGCAGCATCGCCAGCACCATCAGTTGCGTGGTGCCGCTGGTGATGATGGTGCGCGACAGGGTTGCGGTCTTGGCGTTGTCCATGATCGCAGCAATATCGGTCAACCGGGTCTTGCGGAAGTTTTCGCGGATTCGGTCGAACACCACCACGGTGTCATTCACCGAATAGCCCAAAATCGCCAGAACGGCCGCCAGCACGGTGAGCGAAAACTCCCACTGAAACAGCGACCAGACTCCAAGGATGATGAATATGTCATGCGCCGTGGCAAAGATCGCGCCCATGGCAAAACGCCATTCAAAGCGCATAGCCAGATAGATGGCGATGCCCAGAGACACCACCAACAGCGCCAGCGCGCCGTCCTCGAACAACTCCTTGCCGATCTGCGGGCCGACGAACTCGATACGACGCACCTCGACCTGTGCGTTCTGGCCACGCAGCAATGCGCCCACCTCCTCAGAAAGCTGCGCCGAGGTGCGCCCGACCTTGACCGGCAGGCGAATCATCACATCGCGCGAGGAGCCAAAGTTTTGCACCTGAGCATCGCCGTGACCGTTGCCGGCCAGCAAGCCACGCACAGCAGTCAAATCAGCGGCACCCGGATAGGCCACCTCCATGATGGTGCCGCCGGTGAAATCCACGCCCATGTTGAGGCCCTTGATTGCCAACAGGCCCACTGAGGCCAGGATGCACGCGACCGAAAAAAAGATGGTCGTGCGCGCCCAGCGCATGAAGGGAATATCGCGTTTGAGTCGGAACAATTCCATGACATCAGCCTCAGACGGAAAGTTTGGTCAGGCGCTGCACCCGGCCATAAGAGAGATTGACCAGCGCCCGCGTCACCATCACGGAGCTGAACATCGAGGTCAGAATCCCCAGACACAGCGTGACAGCAAAGCCGCGCACCGGACCCGAGCCCAGCCAGAACAAGGCGACACCGGCAATGAGCGTGGTGACATTAGAGTCCAAAATCGTGCCCCAGGCGCGTTCAAAACCGGCAGTGATCGCGGCATGCGGGGTGTTCCCCAGGCGTAATTCTTCGCGGACGCGTTCGATGATCAGCACATTGGCGTCGATCGCCATGCCCAGTGTCAGCGCGATACCGGCAATACCCGGCAGGGTCAGCGTCGCCTGCATCAGCGACAACAGCGCCACCAGCAACAACATGTTGGCCGACAGCGCCACCACCGAAAACAGGCCAAACACCTGGTAATAGATCACCATGAACAGCGTAATCAGGGCAAAACCCAACAGGGTCGAGTTCATTCCCTGAGCGATGTTGTCGGCACCCAGGCTGGGGCCGACGGTGCGCTCTTCAACGATCTCCATCGGCGCCGCCAGCGCACCGGCGCGCAGCAACAACGCCACATCGCGCGATTCTTCGGTGTTATCCATGCCGGTAATCTGTACCCGACCACCGCCGATTTCTTCTTGAATCACGGGCGCGGTTACCACCGTGGCACCGGTTTTTTCGATCAGCAAAATCGCCATGCGCTTGCCCACATTGGCGCGGGTAACATTCTTGAAGATGCGCGACCCTGTGCCATCCAGGGTGATATGCACCGCCGGCTGACCATTGCTGTCAAAACCGGGCTGGGCATCGGTAATGCTCTCGCCGGTCAGCTCGATCTCTTTTTTCACCAGAAGGACGCGGCCACCACGCTCGGGGAACGCCTCGTCGCCAAACGGCACCTGACCGTTTGTCGCCGCTTCTACCGCCGCCGGATCGTCCATGCGCGCGTCATCCACCATACGAATCTCCAGGCTCGCCGTGCGTCCCAGAAGCTCCTTGGCCTTGGCCGTATCCTGTACGCCCGGCAACTGCACCACCACGCGATCCGTGCCCTGCTGCTGAATCACAGGTTCGGCCACGCCCAGCTCGTTCACCCGGTTACGCAAAGTGGTCAGGTTTTGCTGTAAGGCATATTCAGCCACCTTGGTGCGGGCCTCGGGCTTGAGCGTCGCCGCCAGCAGATAGCCGCTGACAGCATCGCCCTGAACCAACAGGGCCAACTCGGGGTAGGCGGTTTCGATTTCCTGCCGTGCGACCTGCATCACACCTTCGTCTGCCGTGCGCACCAACACCCGCTCGCCCTCGCGAGAGATGCTTGAATAGCGCACTTTTTTCTCGCGCAACAGGCCGCGCACATCACCCTGATAGCGCTCTGCCGCCTTGGCCATGGCCGCCGGCATATCGACCTGCAATAAAAAATGCACGCCGCCGCGCAAGTCCAAACCCAGATACATCGGCAACGCACCCATATCCGTCAGCCATTGCGGCGAAGCCGAGACCAGACTTAACGCCACCGTATAGCCATGCCCCAGTGCCGTCTCGATGATGTCCTTGGCCTTGAGCTGGGTGTCGGTATCGGTAAAGCGGGCGCGCACCCCGCGCGCTTCCAGACTCATTCCGGTCGCCTGGATTCCCGCTCCGGACAGCGCCTGCTCGACCTTTTGCAGCAAGGCCGTGTCTGCCTTGTCCGAGGCTCGCATCGGCGCCACCTGCACCGCCGGCGATTCACCATAGAAATTGGGCAGGGTATAGATCAGGCCGAGCGTCAGCAGCAGCGCAATCAGCAGGTTTTTCCAGAGCGGGTAGCGGTTCATCAAATATCCTTCAGGGTCCCCTTGGGCAGCACGGCCTGGATGGCGTTGCGCTGGAACACGGTGTTCACGCCTTCGGCGATCTCCAGCGTCACATAGCCTTCGGACAACTTGGCGATGCGCCCGACCTGACCACTGCCCACCACCACCTCATCGCCCTTTTGCAGGCCCTCCTGCATCTTTTTGGACTCCTTCGCACGCTTCATTTGCGGACGAATGATGAGAAACCAGAAGATGATAAAGATCACGATCAACGGCAAAAAGCTGGTAATCGGATCGGCCTGAGGTGCGGGGTCGGCGGCATGAGCAAAAGAAATCATGGTGAACTCCAGAAAAAAACGCTACGGATTCTAACACGCTGCCATAAACGGCATTTCTGCAACCCGCTTGGCCAACTGACCTTCGGCAATCGCCGCGCGCAGCGTACGCATCAAGTCCTGGTAAAAATGCAGGTTGTGAATCGAATGCAGGCGCGCGCCCAGTTGCTCGCCGCTGCGGTGCAAATGATGCAAATAGGCGCGCGAAAAGTTGCGGCAGGTATAGCAGGTGCAGGTCTCATCCAGCGGCGCATGATCATGGCGATGCGCGGCATTCTTGATATGCAGCGCGCCCTGCCATGTGTAGAGCACGCCATGACGGGCATTGCGGGTGGGTAGCACGCAGTCGAACATATCGATGCCCTGCTGCACCGCCTGCACGATGTCCTTGGGCGTGCCGACCCCCATCAGATAACGCGGCTGATGCTGCGGCATTTGCGGCGCGGTGTGCGCCAGGATGCGCGCCATGTCGGCCTTGGGCTCGCCCACCGACAGCCCGCCGATGGCGTAGCCATCAAAGCCGATCTCGGTCAGCCGTTGCAACGAACGATCGCGCAGGTCTTCATACATGCCCCCCTGAACGATGCCAAACAGCAGATTGGGATTGTCGCCATGCCCCACCTTCGAGCGTTCGGCCCAGCGCAGCGACAACTCCATCGACCGCCGCGCCGTCTCGAAATCGGCGGGATACGGCGTGCACTCATCGAAGATCATCACGATGTCCGAGTTCAGCACGCGCTGAATCTCCATGCTGGTTTCGGGCGTCAGCATCAGCTTCTCGCCGTTGATGGGCGAGGCAAAGCGCACGCCCTCTTCCGACAGTTTACGCAGCGCCGCCAGACTGAACACCTGAAAACCGCCGGAGTCCGTGAGGATGGGGCCGTTCCAGCCGATGAAGTCGTGCAATCCGCCAAAGCCGCGCACCACCTCCAGACCGGGGCGCAGCCACAGATGGAAGGTGTTACCCAGAATGATCTGCGCATCCAGCGCCTTCAGCTCGTCCGGCGCCACGCCCTTGACCGCACCGTAGGTGCCCACCGGCATGAACACCGGGGTTTCGATGACACCATGCGCGGTGGTCAGCCGCCCACGCCGGGCCAGACCATCACGCGCCAGGAGATCAAAGGTCATCGCTGCGCCGGATGTGCTGGCGCAGCTTCGCGCGCCAGCCGTTCGAACATCTGCCCGGCGTTGATTTGCGCCTTGGCATAGCCCTGTTCGGCCGCCTTCACAAACCAGACCAGCGCCGCATCGGCGTCCTTGGCCACGCCCAGGCCATCGCGCAGCAGCACGCCGAGGTTGTTTTGCGCCGTCGCATCGTTCTGTTCGGCCGCACGCCGATACCACTGGGCCGCCTGCGCCGCATCGGCGCTGATACCGTATCCCTTTTCAAACGCCACGCCGAGGTTGTTTTGCGCCGGGGCATAGCCCGCCTCTGCCGCCTTCTTGAACCAACGCGTTGCCGCCTCAGCCTCGCCCGCCGCTTGCAACAGCGCGCCCAAACGGGTTTGCGCCAACAGGCTGCCCAGTTCCGCCGCCTGCCCTAGCCATTGCCGCGCGGCGGCGAGATCTTTGGCATCCTCCGCCATCACCCCGAGGTTGAACATCGCCAACGGTTCGCCGGCCAGCGCCGCCTTTGAAAACCAGTCGCGAGCCTTTGCGGCAGAGATTCCCACACCGCGCCCGTCGCGGTACAACAGGCCCAGGTTGTTTTGCGCCTGGGCATCGCCTGCCTTGGCCGCCTTTTCGTACCAGGCGAAGGCACCGGCCAGATCCACCGCGCCTGCCGTGCCGTTTTCCAGCATCCAGCCCAAATGCGCCTGGCTGGGCACATCCCCCAGCTCGGCCGCGCGGCGATACCAATCCATTGCCTGGGGCAACGATTTTTCGATGCCCTTGCCCTGTTCATACATCCAGCCCAGTTTGGCCGCCGCGCTGGCATAGCCTTGCTCGGCCGAACGGGAAAGCCACTTCACCGCCTGCGCCGCATCGGCCGCAAGCCCCGCACCGCCGTCCCGATACAACGCGCCCAAATTATGCTGGGCCGCCGCGTTGCCCGCCTCGGCGGCCTTGACCAGCCAGCGCACACCCGCAGCCTCATCCTTGGCGAGACCCTCGCCATAAATCAGGCGCCGCGCCAGGTTGTTCTGTGCGACCGCCTCGCCGCCCTCGGCGGCCTTGATCAGCCAGAACAAGGCCTTGGCCGGCTCAACCGGCACGCCCTCGCCCTTGAGATACATCTCGGACAACTGGTTTTGCGCAACCGCATAGCCAGACGCCGCCGCCTTGGCAAACCAATCGGCCGCAGCCTTGACATCGACCGCCGTACCGCGCCCGTTGAGCAGCGCCAGACCCAGGTTGTACTGCCCCCGCTCGTTGCCCTGCTCGGCAGCCTTGCGATACCACACCAACGCCGAATCCAGGCTCTTGTCCACGCCAAAGCCCTGTTCGTAGAGCACGCCCATGCGCGTTTGCGCCTCCGCATCACCTTGCGCGGCCGCCAGGGAATAAAAACGGATCATCTGCGCCATGTGCGAACCATCTTGCGCCGCGGGCAGCCGCGACCCGTTGAGTGACGGCACCACGCGGATCATCTGCTCCATGGCCGAACCGCCTTGCGCCTGCGCACAGAACGAAAACACCCACAACGCTGCAAACACTGTCTTTCTCATCTCAATCTCCAATGCGGGATTTGCGGTAGGTCACCGGCAGGTCCACCCAGGCATCCACCGCCCGGCCACCCTTGATCGCCGGATTGAAACGCCATCTCCAAATCTGGTTCACCGTATCGTCGTCGAGCAGGCGGCTGCCGCTGGTTTCTTTCACCAGCACCTGGCCCACCGTGCCGTCTTTAAGAATCTGCACCCGTAGCAACACCCGCCCGCCCGGAACGATGGGCGAGAACAACAGCGACGGGTTGTTGCGCGCATAGCTGGGCTGACCTTCGACCCCGGTCACCTTTTCGACCATCGCCACCGGTTGCACCTGGGTCTGCGGGATATGGCACAGCATGCCCGGGGCATCCGTCTCCAGCCCCGGCAAACAGGCATCCTCACCCTTTGACCGCGCCTGCTGACTGGCGACGGCAACCTCTGCCGCATTGCCCGTACCGGCAGCGATCGCCTGGCCGCCGACACGGCCACGACCGGCGCCGCCAACCGACTCTGCGCCACCCGCAACCACCGCTGCGGCGGGGTTTGCCACCTTGCCGGTTGACGCGGCTGACGCCAAACCCGCGCCGGTCAAATCGGCCTTGGCCGAATCCGCTTTGCCGGCCCCCGCCAGTTGCGTTGCCAAACGGCCACCGCTGCCCGGCGCATGAGACTGCATCATGCGTGCCTCGACCGGTGCCATAGAAAAGGCCTCGCCATCGCCTGGCAATGCCGCAGCCTGTGCACGCGCCGGGGCAGTACTGGCCGAAGGCGCCGTGGTTGCGGGCGCTGCAACAGGATCTGCCCCAGCACGCGCCGGCGCCAGGGCGCGTTCAAAACGCATCGGCGCCATCATGCCAACCACCGCTTGCTGCATGGCAGCCAGCGCATATGCCGGGCCGCTGGGCACACCGCCGCTGCCGATCAGCACCACGCCCGGCCTGGCCTGAGGGCTGGCATTGAGCAAATTGCTGCTGCCTGGCGCAATCCGTTGCCCGGATTCGGCCACAAAACCGCCCTCGCCCGGCGTGGCGCGCGCCGCAGCCTGCGTCTGTGCCGTCGCGGCCTGACCTGCGGCCTTGCCGCCTTCGCGGCCAGACGCACCCCGCGCACCGCCACCGGCCACGCGCAACACCTGCGGCAACGCCGTTTCATGACCCGCCGCCGGGGTCGCACTGGATTTGCTAGCCAAGGCCGATGCCACGCCTGCCGCTTTTTCCTCCGCCGCGCGAGCCATCGTCGGCGCCGCCGCTGTCGCCAATCCCGTACTGCGCTGATCATCGGGTGAAGCGGCGGCGCGGGCGGCCTGCGACCAGGCGGCACTGCCCTGGGTCTCTTGTGCGGCACGCGCGCCCTGCAAGCGATCCGTCAACAACCCCTGCCCCTCGGCTCCGGCGCTGGTCACGGCACGCCCGGCGGCGCTGCCCGGCAAAGACAGATCGCCGCCAGATTCGCCTGCGACGAGCGCCACGCGTGCCGGTTGTTGCGCGCCTTCGGGCATTGCCGCAGGCGCTGCAACCGGCTGCGCCGCAGCCGCCGTAGCAGCGGCTGCTTGAGTCGCGGCCTGAGTCGCGGGTTTGGCCACGGCTGGAGGCGCTGCAACCGGCTGCGCCGCAGCCGCCGTAGCAGCGGCTGCTTGAGTCGCGGCCTGAGTCGCGGGTTTGGCCACGGCTGGAGCCGCTGCCTTTTGCACCGCCACAGGGCTGGATTCGACCACCTCCAACGGCACATTCGTCGGCGGCTCGGGCAATTGCACATTTTCAGGCAGATTGCGTGGCGGCTGTTTCTCTACCTGCCAACGCGCCGTCAGGGTGTGCGGCTCGCGCGGGGTGCGTGGGGGGTTGGCGGGTTTTTTGGCCAGGCGCGAACGGGGGCGCTTTTTCTCGGGCTGCGGCGGTTCCAGCATGACCTCGACCACCGGCTCGGGCTCGGGCACCGGCGGCGGCTGGATACTGAACACCCACACGGCCAAAACATGCAGCACCACGCTGCCAACCGCAGCCCAGCGGTGCCGTGGCTCTACCGTTCCATTCATCTAAGACTACTTCGCAGGTTTGGCAGGCGCAGCGCCAGCGGTGACCAGCGCCACCTTGTTAAACCCGGCACGGCTGATCTCGGCCATCACTGTGGCGATATTGCCGTAGGGCACGCGCTCGTCGGCACGCAGGCGCACCGTTGCCTCCGGGTTTTGGGCGAAGCGTTCTTTGAGCTGCGCCTCCAGCGAATCGCTCGCCACCACCGTCTTGCCCAGCAGGATGCGGCCATCGTTGGACAGGCTGACCTCCAACGCGGGCGTCGGCTTCAGCGGCGCCACCTCGGCAGTCTTGGGCAGTTTCACCCCGACGGATTGCATCAGCAGCGGCGCGGTCACCATGAAGATCACCAACAGCACCAGCATCACATCGACCAGCGGCGTGACATTGATCTCGCTCATCGCGGTGAATTCGGAATCGGTCTTGATCGCCATGTGTTCCTGCCTCGATCAGTCGCCCAGGCGATATTCGGAACGCATCGCCAGATGCATGAAGTCATTTCCGAATCGCTCCAGGTCGGCCACCATCAGGCGCACCGTGCGCACGCCGTAGTTGTATGCCAGCACAGAAGGAATGGCGACGGCGATGCCGATGGCGGTCGCAATCAGCGCCTCGCCCACCGGACCTGCCACCACATCGATGCCGGCCGAACCCGAGACGGCAATCGATTTCAGCGCATTCATGATGCCCCAAACGGTTCCGAACAGTCCGACGAAGGGCGCCGTGCTGCCGATGCTGGCCAACACCATCAAGCCCGATTCAAGGCGGTGCTGTTCTTTCTGGATCTGCGCCCGCAGGCTGCGTTCCAACACCTCCTGGCGGTCACCCGACTGCTGCAAACTGCCGCCGCGTTCGCCACTGCGCAGGGACTCAAAGCCCACCACCACCAGTCGCGCCAGGGTGCCCTGGTTGCCGCGCGCCAACTTCTCGGACTCGTCCAGGCTCTTGGCCGCCCAGAAGCGCGCCCGAAAATCCTCGTTCCACTGCCCCAGCTGAAATTGCAGCCAGCCCTTGGACAGGATCAAAAACCAGGTCACCGCCGAAAAGGCGATCAACAACAGCAGCGCAGCATTGACCGCACCGGATTGGGAAAGCGTAAGCATGTAAAAAATCCCTGACAAAAACGGCGAGCATTATAGCGAGATGATTCGAAAATCTGCATCGGCCGGATGCCTCGGCTACAATCGCCGCCCGGTTAATGTTTTTCTCAGGAGCACGCGCCATGTCCATGGCTGATCGCGACGGCGTCATTTGGTATGACGGCAAAATGGTTCCCTGGCGGGAAGCCACCACCCATGTACTCACCCACACCCTGCATTACGGCATGGGCGTGTTTGAAGGGGTGCGCGCCTACGAGGTCCCCGGCGGCACCGCCATCTTCCGTTTGCAGGACCACACCGATCGCCTGTTCCGCTCGGCCCACATCCTGGGCATGAAGATGCCGTTTTCAAAAGATGAGATCAACGCCGCGCAACGGGCCGTGGTCAAACAAAACGGCCTGAAGTCTGGCTACCTGCGACCGATGGCCTTCTATGGCGCCGAGGCGATGGGCATCTCGGCCAAGACGCTGTCCACCCATGTCATCGTCGCCGCCTGGCCGTGGGGTGCCTATATGGGCGCCGATGCCCTGACCCAGGGCATCCGGGTCAAAACCTCATCCTTCAGCCGCCACCATGTCAATGTCACCATGTGCAAGGCCAAGGCCAACGGCAACTACATGAACTCCATCCTGGCGCACCGCGAAGCCGAGATGGACGGCTATCAAGAGGCCCTGCTGCTGGATGTGGACGGCTTCGTCGCCGAAGGCTCCGGCGAAAACTTCTTCATGATTCGCAACGGCACGCTGTACACCCCCGACCTCACCGCCGCGCTGGAAGGCATTACCCGCGGCACCATCATCCAGTTGGCAGGCGAACTGGGCATTCCGGTCATCGAAAAACGCATCACCCGCGACGAGGTGTATTGCGCCGACGAGGCCTTCTTCACCGGCACGGCAGCCGAGGTCACCCCCATCCGCGAACTCGATAACCGCACCATCGGCAGCGGTGTGCGCGGGCCGATCACCGAGCAACTGCAAGCCCTCTATTTCGATTGCGTACAAGGCCGCTCTGCCGCCCACGCGGGTTGGCTTACCCCCATCTGAGGCCCGACATGAACGATCAAATCACCGTCCGCGTCACACCCGAACAGTTGCCACTCTCCTGCCCCACCCCGGCGCAGGCGTTATGGAATCAGCATCCGCGCGTATTCATCCCCCTCAGCGAAAACGGCTCGGCCCGCTGTCCCTACTGCGGCACGATCTATCACCTGGACGGCAAACCCGGCGGATCGCATTAAGGGCCGAGCCGGATCAAACAAAAGGAGAACCCCATGCCCAACAAAACATCCGCACTGCTCGTCACCCTCATGCTGCTGTCCGGCAGCACCCAAGCCAACCCGCAGCTCACCCCGGAGCAGCAAATGCAGCTGGCACAATTGCGGCAAGTGCAGATGATGTCAGCCCTGTTTGACCTGCGTCCTTCGCGTCTGGGCTTTGACGAAACCATCATCGCCCTGCGCACCGCCGCCGAAAAACACCAATGGAAGCTGGGGCCCACGCTCGACATGGGCGCTGCGATGGCGCAGGCCGGTGTCAAAGATGCCCTGCGCATGAAGGTAATCCCCACCTGTCCCGCTGACGCCGACGCCCGCATCGCCCGCGCCACCGCCGGAAAATCCCCGCCCCTGCCCTGCCGCATCACCGTATTCGTGGACAAAAACCAGAAGGTCAACCTCATCAAGCTCAACACCGCCAACCTCGCCAAGTCCGCCAAGGGCGAACTCGCCACCATCATGACCGAGATCGCAGCAGAAGAAGAATCCGTACTGAAGGGAATTGCGGAATAACACGCCGCCAAACAGCCGGTTTTTACAACCCTCCCAAGGGGTATCGCGGCACTGCCAACAAAAAACCGGGCCGAAGCCCGGTTTTTTGTGCATCAAACGAATCAGAACTTCTTGCTGTATGCAATACCAATAGAGTTTTGATCCATCTTGACCGTTTGGGTGCCATAGGTTGATCCAAACAGGTGGGTTCCACTCAAGGTGTTTTCAACAGCATGCGCATAGGAGACCGTAATCTCACTCGATTTATCCAAGCGCTTGGTCAGGCCCAAAGTGATGTGGTCTTCGATAACGGCCGGAGCAAGCACATTGAAAGACACATCCCTGGCTTGAATCGGGGAGTCCGTATGGCTATATCCGGCCCGGATCGTGGTATCAGGCGCATAGGCATATTCGACACCCAATTTAACCACATCTACATCAGACCAACCAAAACCGGCGCCTTGATCTTTACCCAAATAACCAGCACCGCCAGCCAGACCAGTCAAGTTAGTGCTTGGATTGCCAACTGATTTCACATCGCTATAAGCGATATGCTGATAGTCCAGTGCGATCGTGGTTTTTGCATTTGCTTTCAATGCGACACCAACATTCCAGTTTGCAGGCACATCAAAATCACCTTGCTCCGCGAAAAGGCCTTTGTACTTGTCAAATTTCGACATATTGATCTTTGTCGAATAAGCCGCACCGACGCTGACCTGATCGCTCAAACGCGCGTAAGCCCCCACTCTGACGCCAAAACCACTCGCCTCATCCGTGCCATTGTTGGTCAGATGTGCGGATGAATTGGAGTAACCAGAAAACGCACCCAAACCATAGGCCTCAAATCGCTGATAGCCTATCAAGGGAGAAACACCGATAGACATCGTATCGCTTGCCTTATAAGACAGCGTGGGAGCGATAATCAATTGCGACAGATCAACACCCAGTGCTGTGCTGCCCATCAACTGGTTCATCGAGCCTGTAAAAGCGTAATCGGTATTCATTCCACCGTTACCATACACAGTCACACCCAATGACATTTTGTCATTCAACATTTCATTATAGCCAAACTCTGGAACGCCAAACAATTCGTTTGCACTGGCCTGGGATTTGTTTGTCCCGGTGCCGGCCGCAGTTTCACCTGCCGTGGTTGCACTTCTCTGAGGGCTGAAGGCATCGATGCCGGCATCCCAGCGATTACCCGCCCAAACCATCGTTGCAGGGTTGTTTGCACCCCCAAAAGCATCACCGGTCATTGCTGTAGCCGCGCCAGCCATGCCTTTTGCATTCATGCCATAGCCGTGAGAAAAATAACCGTTGGTTGCAAACACCGAAGTGGCCATTCCGGAGGCCACGAGGGCCAAGAGCAGTTTGTTGAGTTTCATGTAATCTCCAATGCGTGATGTGTATTCAAATACCCGTAACGGAGCCGCGACTTTACGCTGGCAGGCACCGGGGTGGCAAGGGTTTTTTGAGGGTTTCAGATGGTTCGTTTGCACCGCCCAAGCCCGGTATCCCACAAAAGGCCAACAAAAAGCCGACGCAAGGTCGGCCTTTTATCGGGGTGCGATGGGCTTATTCAGCCGCAGCCGCTTCGGCACCTTCAGCGCGATCGACGAGTTCGATCAGTGCCATGGGGGCGTTGTCGCCCACGCGGTAGCCAAACTTGAGGATGCGGGTGTAGCCACCGGGACGGGCCGCGAAGCGCGGGCCGAGTTCGTCAAACAGCTTGGTGACGATGTCACGATCACGCAGGCGATCGAAGGCCAGGCGACGGTTGGCCACGCTAGAGGTTTTGCCGAGGGTAATCAGCGGCTCAACGACGCGGCGCAGTTCTTTGGCCTTGGGCAGCGTGGTCTTGATGGCCTCGTGCTGCAACAGGGCGTTAGACAGGTTGCGCAGCAACGCCTGACGGTGCGACGAGGTGCGGTTGAGTTTGCGGTTGGAATTGCGATGGCGCATTTTTCAATCTCTTCAGGATGGACGATCCAGCCCGGCAGGCGGCCAGTTGTCCAGTTTCATGCCAAGGAACAGGCCGCGAGCGGCGAGCACATCCTTGATCTCGTTGAGCGACTTGCGACCCAGGTTGGGGGTCTTGAGCAGTTCAGTTTCGCTGCGCTGCACCAGGTCACCGATGTAATAGATATTCTCGGCCTTGAGGCAGTTGGCAGAACGGACAGTAAGTTCAAGCTCGTCCACCGGGCAGAGGTACACGGTATCGACCGTGGCACCGGGCTTTGCCGCTGCCGGGGCTTCGGTGTCGAGCACGATGCCTTGCAACTGCGCGAACGGCAGCAGTTGCTCGATGAGCAGACGGGCCGAAGCACGCACGGCCTCTTCGGGGCTGACGATGCCGTTGGTTTCGATCTCGAGAACCAGCTTGTCCAGGTCGGTACGCTGCTCGACACGGGCAGCCTCGACGCTGTAGCTGACGCGACGCACCGGGCTGAAGTAGGCATCTATCTCGATGGCACCGACCGTTTGGGTTTCGCCCTTGGGACGCTGGTTGGCGGTTTCGTAACCGCGACCGGCGGTGACGGTGACTTCCATCTCCAGACGGCCACCCTTGGTGACATGGGCGATCACATGCTCGGGGTTGAGAATTTCAACCTCGGCACCCGCCCGAATGTCTGCCGCGGTGACGATGCCCTCGCCTTCCTTGAGGATGCTGATCTCGGCACTTTCGCGACCGTGCAGCTTGAAGGCCACGCCTTTGAGGTTGAGGAGGATGTCCACGACATCTTCTTCAACGCCGTCCACGGTGGAGTACTCATGCACCACACCGGTAATGCGGGCCGAAGTGGGCGCATAGCCGACCATGGAGGACAGCAGGATGCGACGCAGCGCATTCCCCAGGGTGTGCCCATAACCACGCTCGAACGGTTCGAGTGTAATGCGGGACTGACGCGGGGACACGCCATCGACCTCGACGATACGAGGCTTGAGCAGATCTTGGGTATTGGTCATGTTCCGGTTCCCGTGGATTACTTGGAGTAAAGCTCGATCACCAGGTTTTCGTTGATCGTGCTAGGCAGCTCGGCACGGGCCGGACGCGCTTTGTAAACACCTTTCATGGCCTTGACATCCATGTCAATCCAATCCGGGAAGCCACGGCTTTCGGCAGCTTCCAAAGCCGCTTTGACGCGCAAATGCGCCTTGGCGCGCTCGGCCACCTCGACCACATCACCCGGCTTGACCTGGTAGGACGGGATATTGACGCGACGGCCATTGACCAGAATGCCGTTGTGACGCACCACTTGACGCGCCTCGGTGCGCGAAGCACCAAAGCCCATGCGGTGGGCAACGCTGTCCAGACGCGATTCGAGCAGTTGCAGGAGGTTTTCGCCGGTCACGCCCTTTTTCTGCGAGGCTGCGGCGTAAGCCAGACGGAACTGGCCTTCCAGCACGCCGTAGATACGACGGATCTTCTGCTTCTCACGCAGGTGAATGGCGTAGTCGGACAGACGCGGCACCTTGGCGCCATGCTGACCGGGACGGCTATTGCGACGCTCGAGCGCGCACTTGTCGGTAAAGCACTTTTCGCCCTTGAGGAAAAGCTTTTCGCCTTCGCGGCGGCACTGACGGCACTTGGGATCGGTATTACGAGCCATGGGAAATTCCTTCTATTGCGCCGGTTGAGTTAAACACGACGCTTCTTGGACGGACGGCAGCCGTTGTGCGGCATGGGCGTCACATCGGAGATGCTGGTGATCTTGTAGCCCAGCGCGTTCAACGCACGGACAGAAGACTCGCGACCGGGGCCGGGGCCCTTGATGCGCACTTCCAGATTCTTCAGGCCGTATTCCTGCGCGGTCTTGCCAGCGGTTTCGGCAGCCACCTGCGCTGCGAACGGGGTGGATTTACGCGAACCCTTGAAGCCTGCGCCACCAGCGGTCGCCCAAGCCAGAGCGTTGCCCTGACGGTCGGTGATGGTAATGATGGTGTTGTTGAAGGACGCATGAACATGGACGATGCCATCGACCACATTCTTCTTGACCTTCTTGCGCACACGCGTTGCTGCTGCCTTAGCCATTATTCAATCTCTCTATTACTTCTTGACTTGCATCTGCTTACGCGGACCTTTGCGGGTACGCGCGTTGGTACGGGTCCGCTGACCACGCACCGGCAGGCCACGACGATGGCGAATGCCGCGATAGCAGCCCAGGTCCATCAGCCGTTTGATATTCATGGTGATCTCGCGGCGCAGGTCACCCTCGACCGCAAAAGCCATGACGCCATCGCGCAGCCGTTCGACCGCCGCGTCATCGAGGTCCTTCATCTTGGTGGAAGGATTAACCCCCGCCTGTTCGCAAATTTGTTGCGCACGCGTGCGACCAATACCGTAAATCGCGGTCAATGCGATCACTGCATGTTTGTGGTTGGGGATGTTTACCCCTGCAATACGGGCCATTAATTACTCCGCACAGAAAGTTATCTGGCTAAAAAAGCCGGCGATTATAGTGAACACCATCGCAAGAATCAACCCTGACGCTGCTTGTGGCGTGCTTCGCTGCAAATAACGCGCACGACACCTTGACGACGCACAATGCGGCACTTCTTGCAAATCTTCTTAACTGATGCCTGAACTCGCATGATCAGCTCCTTTTCTAAACCTTCAAAAACTTACTTGGTCCGTTACTTGGCACGGAAAACGATCCGCGCCTTGGTCAGATCGTAAGGGGTTAATTCAACCGTTACCTTGTCACCCGGAAGGATGCGGATGTAGTGCATGCGCATCTTGCCGGAGATGTGGCCCAAAACCACATGACCGTTTTCCAGCTTGACCTGAAAGGTGGCATTGGGCAACCGCTCAATTACCTCGCCTTGCATCTGGATCGCATCATCCTTGGCCATTTCGCCTGCTCCGGAATCAGCGACCAAGAAGATTGCCACCCTTGAGGTTGGCTTTCTTCAACAGACTTTCGTATTGATGCGACATCATGTATGCCTGCACCTGCGCCATGAAATCCATGGCGACCACCACAATAATCAACAGGCTGGTACCGCCAAAGTAGAACGGCACATTCCATTTCAAAATCAAGAACTCGGGCAGCAGACAGACCAGGGTGATGTAGATCGCACCGACAAAGGTCAGACGGGTCATGATCTTGTCCACATAGCGCGAGGTCTGCTCACCAGGACGAATGCCAGGAACAAACGCGCCGCTCTTCTTCAGGTTGTCTGCCGTTTCACGCGGGTTGAACACCAGCGCGGTATAGAAAAAACAGAAGAACACGATGGCGGTGGCGTACATCAGCACATACAGGGGCTGACCCGGAGACAGCGCCGCACCGATGTCCTTCAGCCAGGTCATGCCCGAGCCGCCACCAAACCAGCCTGCCAAAGTGGCCGGGAACAGGATGATGCTGGAGGCAAAGATGGGCGGAATGACGCCGGCCATGTTGATCTTCAGCGGCAGAAAGGAATTCTGGCCACCATAAATCTTGTTGCCCACCTGACGCTTGGCGTAGGTGATCGGAATCTTGCGCTGGCCGCGCTCGACAAACACCACCAACCCCAGCACGGCAATCGCGCCGACGAACAACGCCAACACCAACGGGATCGAGAATGAACCGGTACGCGCCAACTCTAGCGTGCCGCCAATCGCCGCCGGCAGGCCCGCGACGATACCCGCGAAGATGATGACCGAGATGCCGTTACCCAAACCGCGCTCGGTAATCTGCTCGCCCAGCCACATCAGGAACATGGTGCCGGCAACCAGCGTAATCAGTGTCGTAATGCGGAACATCACGCCTGGGTCATACACCAGACCCGGTTGAGCCTCCAGCGCCACCGCAATACCCAAGGCCTGGAAGGTCGCCAGCACGACCGTGCCATAGCGGGTGTACTGCGTAATCTTGCGCCGGCCCGCCTCGCCTTCCTTTTTGATGGCTTCCATCTGCGGCACAACCACCGTCAGAAGCTGCATGATGATGGAGGCCGAGATGTACGGCATGATCCCCAGCGCAAACACGGTAAACCGCGACAACGCACCGCCGGAGAACATGTTGAACATGCCCAGGATGCCGGACTGCTGGGTTTTGAACAGTTGATCAAGAACGGCAGGATCAATGCCTGGCACCGGGATATGCGCACCGATGCGATAAACGATGAGCGCGCCCAGCAAGAAGAACAGGCGATTCTTCAAATCGCCCATCTTGTTTGCTTTTTGCATGATCCCTTCGGCCACGGTGCGCTTCCTGCTTATTCGATCTTGCCGCCAGCGGCTTCGATTGCCGCACGGGCACCCGCGGTGACGCTAACGCCACGCAGGGTGATCGCACGATCAATCGCACCAGCCAGATAGATCTTGGCGCTACGCGACAACTGCGGCGCAAGACCGGTCTGGATCAACACGCCCAGATCGATTTCATCCACCGGCAAAGCAGCGACATCGACCAGGCGAACCTTGGCCTTGAAATCAGCCGTCGTGGAGATAAAACCACGCTTGGGCAGGCGCCGTTGCATCGGCATCTGACCGCCTTCAAAACCCACCTTGTGGAAGCCACCGGCACGGGATTTCTGGCCTTTGTGACCACGACCGCAGGTTTTGCCTAGGCCAGAGCCAATGCCACGACCCACGCGCTTGGCGGAATGCTTGCTGCCCTCACCGGGGCTAATGGTGTTCAGTCGCATGACTTAACCCTCTCTTAGACGGATTCGCTTTTAACCAGGTAGTTGACGCGGGTAATCATGCCGCGCACTGCCGGGGTGTCCTCGACCACAACGCTCTGATTGATGCGTTTCAGGCCCAGACCGCGCACACAGGCGCGATGCTGCTCGATGGTTCCGATCACGCTTTTGACCAGGGTCACCTTGATCTTGTTGTCAGCCATGATGGACTCCTTATTCCAGGATTTCCGCAACGGACTTGCCACGCTTGGCGGCAATATCGCTGGGGGTATTGAGTTGCATCAGACCGTTGAGGGTTGCACGCACCACATTGGTGGCGTTAGTGGAGCCCAGGCACTTGGCCAGAACATCGGTGACACCCATCACCTCGAACACAGCACGCATAGCACCGCCGGCGATGATGCCGGTACCGGGGCTGGCGGGCTGGATCAAAACCTTGGACGCGCCATGACGGCCGATCACCGTGTGGTGGAAGGTGCCATTCTTGAGCGACACCTTGAGCATGCCGCGACGCGCTTCTTCCATCGCCTTGGTCACGGCGGCCGGCACTTCGCGCGACTTGCCCTTACCCATACCGACACCACCCTCGCCATCGCCGACCACGGACAATGCCGAGAAAGCCATGACGCGACCGCCCTTGACGGTCTTGGATACGCGGTTGACGCCGATCATCTTTTCGCGCAGACCGTCGGTACGTTCTTCCTGCGCTTGCTGCTGTTGAAACTTAGCCATCAGTATTCTCTTAATCGGTTAGAACTGGAGACCGCCTTCGCGGGCGGCATCGGCCAGGGCCTTGACACGACCATGATAAGCAAAGCCGCTACGGTCGAAAGCCACCTTGTCCACGCCAGCGGCACGGGCTTTTTCTGCGATACGGGCACCGATCAGTTTGGCGGCATCGGCGTTACCGCCATTACCAACCTGACCACGAATCTCTTTCTCCAGGGTCGAGGCCGAAGCCAGCACCTTGCCGCCATCAGCGGAGACGACCTGAGCGTAGATATGGCAGTTGGTGCGATGCACGCACAAACGGCTGATCCCCTGCGCAGCGATCTTGGCGCGGGTTTTGCGCGCACGGCGTTCACGACGGGTGTTGTTATCCATTTTGGGTCCTGCTTATTTCTTCTTGGTTTCCTTGAGCACCACTACCTCATCGGAGTAGCGCACACCCTTGCCCTTGTAAGGCTCGGGAGGACGATAGGCGCGCACATCGGCAGCCACCTGACCAACCTTCTGCTTGTCGGCACCCTTGATCAGAATCTCTGTCTGGGTCGGGGTTTCAACCTTCACACCCGCCGGCATCATGTGCTCAACAGGGTGCGAAAAGCCGAGGCTGAGATTGAGTTTTTCGCCCTGAGCCTGAGCACGATAGCCCACGCCTACCAGGGTCAGCTTGCGCTCAAAGCCCTTGGTCACACCAAACACCATATTCGCCAGCAATGCACGCAGTGTGCCGGACATGGCATGTGCGTGACGGCTTGCATCCTTGGTGCTGACCTGCAAGGCGCCATCGGCGTGCACCACGGCAACCGAAGGCGTCAACGCCTGGGTCAGGGTCCCCATCGGGCCCTTGATGCTGATCGAGGCGGCGGACAGGTTGACTTCAACCCCCGCAGGCACCGCAACCGGTTGTTTAGCAACTCGAGACATCTTCTATACCTTTCCTTCGCTGCCGCCAGTTAGGAGACAACACAAAGCACTTCGCCGCCCACGCCCAAAGAGCGCGCCTTGCGATCGGTCATAACACCGCGCGAGGTGGACACAATGGCCACACCCAGGCCGTTCATCACCCGCGGCAGATCTTCACGACCCTTGTAGATACGCAAACCCGGGCGGCTAACGCGCTGGATCTTGGCGATCACGGGGCTGCCCGCGTAATAACGCAGGGCAATTTCCATCTCGGGCTTGCCATCGGCGGCACGCACCTGAAAACCGTCAATATAACCTTCATCCTTCAGCACGCTGGCAATCGCTGCCTTCAACTTGGAAGACGGCATACGCACGCTGGTTTTTTCCATTAGCTGGGCATTGCGAATGCGTGTCAGCATGTCGGCGATGGGATCACTCATACTCATTTTGAATAACTCCTTGCCTGTCGCTTACCAGCTCGCCTTGACCACGCCCGGGATTTCACCGTTCATGGCCAGCTCGCGAATCTTCAGACGGCACAAACCAAATTTGCGGAACACGCCACGCGGACGACCGGTAATTGCGCAACGATTGCGCAGACGCACCGGACTGGCATTGCGCGGCAATGCCTGGACCTTCAGACGAGCCTCAAAACGCTCTTCCTCGCTACGCGACTGGTCATTGATCACAACATCCAGCGCCTGGCGCTTGGCCGCGAACTTTTTCACCAAGCGGCGACGCTTGTCTTCGCGATTGATCATGGAAGTCTTTGCCATTTCAACCTCAGCTCTTGAAAGGAAACTTGAACGCGGCGAGCAGCGCCTTGGCTTCTGCATCGGTCTTCGCGGTCGTCGTCACGGTGATGTTCATGCCGCGCACCTTATCCACCTTGTCGTACTCGATCTCGGGGAAGATGATTTGCTCACGCACACCCATGTTGTAGTTGCCACGGCCATCAAAGCCCTTGCCACCCACACCACGAAAGTCACGCACACGCGGAATCGCAACCGTAATCAGGCGATCCAGGAATTCGTACATACGCTCGCGGCGCAGGGTCACCTTACAGCCGATTGGATAGCCGTCACGAATCTTGAAACCCGCAATGGATTTGCGCGCCTTGGTCACCACCGGCTTCTGACCTGCAATCTTGGTCATGTCGCCCACGGCAAACTCCAGCACCTTCTTGTCTGCCACTGCCTCACCCACACCCATGTTCAGGGTGACCTTGGTGATACGGGGCACTTCCATGACCGATTTGTAGCCGAACTGCTTCACCAGTTCGGGCACCACGGCCTCTTTGTAAAATACTTTCAATCGAGCCATCGTTTTTCTCTCACGCGTTCAAATTACGCATCAACGACTTCGCCGTTGGACTTGAAGAAGCGAACCTTCCTGCCATCCTCGAGCACACGGTAACCCACGCGATCACCCTTGCCGGTCACCGCATTAAACAATGCGATATTGGAAAGTTCGATCGGCATGTTTTTATCCACCAGGCCACCTGCCGTTCCCTTCAAGGGATTCGGCTTCGTAGCCTTGCGCACACGGTTGACACCATCAACCACGGCATTGCCCTCACCCACAGACAACACGGTGCCGCGACGGCCACGGTCCTTGCCGGTCAGAACGATGACTTCATCACCCTTACGGATCTTGCCCATCACTAACTCCTTACAGCACTTCCGGTGCCAGCGAGACGATCTTCATGAAGCGCTCGCCACGCAGCTCGCGCGTCACCGGCCCGAAGATACGGGTGCCGATCGGCTCAAGCTTGTTGTTCAACAACACCGCGGCATTGGTATCGAAACGGATCAACGAACCGTCCGGACGACGCACGCCCTTGGCCGTGCGTACCACCACCGCGTTGTACACATCACCCTTTTTGACGCGACCACGCGGGGCAGCATCCTTGATGGTGACCTTGATAATGTCGCCAATACCGGCGTAACGACGCTTGGAACCGCCAAGCACCTTAATGCACATCACGGAGCGTGCACCGGTGTTGTCAGCCACGTCGAGCATGGACTGCATCTGAATCATGATTCACTCACTCCAACTTGACCATCCAACGAACGATCAGTTTTGGATCCCGATTTTGGGTAACAACCGCCGGTCTTGCTCAGACCGGCAGCAATTTATTGCCTCTTGCGAAGCACCCTAGAATTTCACACTCCAGGAGAGCCGCGCATTATAGCGATGTTTTTGTGCGGTGCAAGTGTTTTTATAAAAACTTGCACTGCGCGCATTAAACCCCGCGAGCCTTTTCGACCACCTGGGACAGCGTCCAGGTTTTGCTCTTGGAGATCGGACGGCATTCGCGGATAGTGACGATATCGCCCTCACCACACTGTCCCTGCTCGTCATGGGCGTGATACTTCTTGGACAAACGAATCACCTTGCCCAGCACCGGATGCTTGACGCGCCGTTCAACCAGCACGGTGATGGTCTTTTGCGCCTTGGCGCTGACCACCTTGCCAGTCAGACTGCGGATTACCTTTGCTTTTTCCTGTTCAGACATGATCGTTCCCGTCAATTCACGGCGCTAGCGGCCTGCTCGCCCAACAGGGTTTTCACCCGGGCGATGTCACGGCGCACACGGCGCAACTCATGCGTCTTGTTGCTTTGCTGAGTGGACAATTGCATGCGCAGGCTGAATTGCGCACGCAACAGATCCAACAGCTCTTTGTTCAATTCTTCGGCATTCTTGCCGCGCAATTCGCTGATTTTCATCTTCAAATCCAAAAGTGACGAGCGACGAAGGCTGTTGGGATCGGCAACTTGGCCGCCGCCAGACGAAACGCCTCACGCGCCAGTTCTTCATCGACCCCGTCCATTTCGTACAGCACCTTGCCGGGCTGAATCTCGGCAACATAGTACTCGGGGTTACCTTTACCGCTACCCATCCGAACCTCGGCCGGTTTTTTGGAAATCGGCTTGTCCGGGAAGATGCGGATCCACACGCGACCGCCCCGCTTGATGTGACGAGTCATCGCACGCCGAGCGGCTTCGATCTGACGGGCGGTAATACGACCACGGCCAATCGCCTTCAGGCCCCACTCGCCAAATGCGACGGTACTGCCACGATGAGCCAGACCGGTATTGCGGCCTTTCTGCTCCTTACGGAACTTTCTTCTTGCTGGTTGCAGCATGACTTACTCCTGTCTGGAACCTTTGGAGCCTGCCGGACGCTTACCGCGTTTAGCAGGTTCTGCAGCGACCGGCTGCTGGACACTATTCCCCTTCTCGCCCTTGTAGATCCACACCTTGATGCCGATCTGACCGTAGCTGGTACTGGCAGTAGCCACACCGTAATCGATGTCGGCGCGCAGGGTGTGCAGCGGCACACGGCCTTCGCGATACCACTCGGTACGAGCAATCTCGGCGCCGTTCAGACGACCAGAGCTCATCACCTTGATGCCGAGGGCACCGAAACGCATGGTGTTCTGCATCGCACGCTTCATGGCGCGACGGAACATGATGCGCTTCTCAAGCTGGCGGGCGATGGAGTCGGCCACGATCTTGGCGTCGAGTTCGGGCTTGCGCACTTCCTCGATGTTGAGGGTGGTGGGCACCGACATGACGGTGGACAACTGCTTGCGCAGCACCTCGATCTCTTCGCCCTTGCGACCGATCACCACGCCCGGACGCGCCGTGTGCAGGGTGATGCGGGCGCTTTTGGCAGAGCGCTCGATGATGACCTTGGAAAGGGAGGCATGCCCCAGCTTTTTGTTCAGGAACTCACGCGCCTTGTGGTCTTCGGCCACGATGGCTGCGTAGCTGCTGTTACCGGAGAACCAGCGGCTGGACCAGTCCTTGTTGACGCACAACCGGAACCCGGTCGGATGAATTTTTTGTCCCATACTTACCTCAGTCGCCTACAGTCACGGTGATGTGACAGGTCGGTTTGGAGATACGGTTGCCACGACCTTTGGCGCGCGCGGTGAAGCGGCGCAGAGTCGAGCCCTGATCTACATAGATGGTTTTAACCATCAAGGTGTCGATATCGGCACCGAGATTGTTTTCGGCATTGGCGATGGCCGACTCGACCACCTTGCGCACCACCATCGCAGCCTTCTGCGGGGAGAAGGCGAGGATGTCGATGGCGCGATCAACACGCTTGCCACGAATCAAATCGGCAACCAGACGCGCTTTCTGAGCAGAAAGTCGGGTGCCACGCAGAATTGCTTTTGCTTCCATGATCTTTCCTTAGCGCTTGGCTTTCTTGTCCGCCGCGTGACCTTTGAAGGTACGGGTCAGGGCAAACTCGCCGAGCTTTTGGCCCACCATGTTCTCGGTCACATACACAGGGATGTGCTGCTTGCCGTTATGCACAGCAAAGGTCAGACCGATGAAATCCGGCAGAACAGTGGAGCGGCGCGACCAGGTCTTGATCGGACGCTTGTCCGAGCCCGCTTGCGCGGCCTCGATCTTTTTCAGCAGATGGCCGTCAACAAACGGCCCTTTTTTTACGGAGCGTGCCATGTCTTAGCCCTTACTTGGTGCGACGGCGCACGATCATGTTGTTAGTGCGCTTATTGTTACGGGTGCGATAGCCCTTGGTCGGAACACCCCAGGGGGTGACCGGGACGCGGCCTTCTCCGGTCTTGCCTTCGCCGCCGCCATGCGGGTGGTCCACCGGGTTCATGGCGACGCCACGAACGGTCGGACGGATACCACGCCAACGAGTGGCACCCGCCTTGCCGAGCGAACGCAGGCTGTGCTCTTCATTGCCCACCTCGCCAATCGTGGCGCGGCAGTTGACATGCACCTTGCGAATCTCGCCAGATCGCAGACGCAGCTGAGCGTACTCGCCGTCACGCGCCAGAAGCTGCACGGATGCACCGGCAGAACGCGCCAGTTGCGCACCCTTGCCCGGCTGCATCTCGATGCAGTGCAGCGTGGTACCCACCGGGATGTTGCGCAGCGGCAGGCAATTACCCGCCTTGATCGGCGAATCGGAGCCATTCATCAACACCGCACCGGCTTCGATACCGCGCGGCGCGATGATGTAGCAACGCTCACCATCGGCATAGCACAGCAACGCCAGATGCGCGCTGCGGTTGGGGTCATATTCCAGACGCTCAACCTTGGCGGCGATACCATCCTTGTTACGACGGAAATCGATCACACGGTAGTGTTGCTTGTGGCCGCCCCCCTTGTGACGCACCGTGATGTGACCGTTGTTGTTACGACCGGAACCGCGCTTTTGCGGTTCGAGCAAAGAGGCCTCGGGCTTGCCCTTGTGCAGACCCGGGGTAACCACCTTGACGACGGCGCGACGGCCGGCGGAGGTGGGTTTGACCTTGATCAGTGCCATGTCTTATTCCCCCGCAAAATTGATTTCTTGACCCGGCTGCAAGGAGACATACGCCTTCTTCCAGTCGGAACGGCGCCCTTGCAGACGACCAAAGCGTTTGCCCTTGCCCTTGACCGTGGCGATGTTGACATCCTTGACCTTGACGCCAAACAGCATCTCGACCGCCGCCTTAACCTCGGGTTTGCTGGCATCGGACGCCACACGCAGGGTGACCTGTTGACGCTTGTCCGCCACCATGGTGGCCTTTTCAGACACCACCGGCGCCAGGATGATCTTCAGCAGACGCTCTTCGCGATTGATCGCGTCATTCATTACGGCGCTCATGCGTAGATCTCCTCAAAGCCTTTGATCGCAGCCTGGGTCACCAGAATCTGATCAAAATGGACCAAGGTCACCGGATCGGCATAACGCGGCTCGGTCACCAGCACATTTTCGAGGTTGCGGGAAGACAGCCACAGGTTGTCAGCCACCTCGTTGTCGATAATCAGCACGCGGCTCTTGTCGACGCCCATCGCCTTGATCTTGCCCAGCAATTCTTTGGTTTTGGGCGCGCTCATCTCGATCGCATCGATCACCCGCAGACGGCCATCACGCGCCAGTTGCGACAGGATCGTCGCAATGCCGGCACGGAACATCTTGCGGTTGACCTTCTGGCTGAAGTTTTCGTCCGGACGGTTCGGGAAGATCCGACCACCACCACGCCACAGCGGGCTGGAGGACATACCGGCACGCGCACGGCCCGTGCCTTTTTGCTTGAAGGGCTTGTGGGTCGTGTGCTTAACCTCGCCACGATCCTTCTGGGCGCGGTTGCCGAAACGGGCATTCGCCTGGAAGGCCGTCACCAACTGGTGCACCAGTGCCTCGTTGTATTCACGACCAAACAACTGATCGGAAGCCGCCACAGAACCCGTGGACTGACCTTGCACGTCAATCTTTTGCAGATCCATTACGCACCCCCTTTGACTGCCGGACACACCACGATGTCAGCACCGCGTGAACCGGGCACAGCGCCCTTGATCAGCAGCAGTTGACGCTCGGCATCGACCCGCACCACTTGCAGATTCTGGGTCGTGCACTGCACGGCACCCATGTGACCGGTCATCTTCTTGCCCGGAAACACACGGCCCGGATCCTGCGCCTGACCAATCGAACCCGGCACATTGTGCGAACGGGAGTTACCGTGCGAAGCACGCTGGGAACTGAAGTTATGGCGCTTGATGACGCCCGCATAGCCCTTGCCCTGCGTAACGCCGGACACATCGACCATCTGGCCCGCCTGGAACAAGTCCGCAGACAGAGCAGCACCCGCGCTGTACTGCGCGGCCACATCTTCAGTTACACGAAATTCCGTCAAACCGCTGACCGGCTCGACACCGGCTGCCGCCAGATGACCCGCAACCGGCTTGGTGATCCGGCTGGCTTTACGGGTGCCATAACCCACCTGAACGGCGTCATAGCCGTCATTGGCTTGGGTCTTGATCTGACAGACGCGATTGTTCGACACGTCCAGCACAGTCACAGGAACGGACACGCCGTCTTCCTGGAAAATGCGGGTCATGCCGATCTTGCGACCGACAAGGCCTAGGCTCATTTCTCGTTTCCTTTTACAAGCGCCGACTGCAATTGGCCGGCTAAAAATGAGAGGTGACGGTCAGGCTTGCGACCTAGCCATCACCTCAGAAGGGCGCGGATCTTACTTGACCTTGATTTCTACGTCAACACCCGCCGGAAGATCCAGCTTGGTCAACGCATCAATCGTTTTGTCGGTCAGGTCCACGATGTCCATCAAACGCTTGTGCGTGCGGATCTCCAACTGGTCGCGGGAGGTCTTGTTCACATGCGGCGAGCGCAGGATATCGAAGCGCTCAATGCTGGTGGGCAGGGGCACCGGGCCCTTGACCACGGCGCCAGTGCGCTTGGCGGTGTCCACGATCTCGGCCGCAGAGCGGTCGATCAGGGTGTAGTCGTATGCCTTCAGGCGGATGCGAATCTTTTGGCTTGCCATGATAATTACTCGACAATCTTAGCGACGACGCCGGCACCGACGGTGCGACCACCTTCGCGAATGGCGAAGCGCAGGCCTTCTTCCATGGCGATCGGGGCGATCAGGGTGGCGGTGATCGCCACGTTGTCGCCAGGCATGATCATTTCGGTGCCTGCCGGCAGTTCAATGGCGCCGGTCACATCGGTGGTCCGGAAATAGAACTGCGGGCGGTAGCCGTTGAAGAAGGGGGTATGACGGCCGCCTTCGTCTTTGCTCAGCACATAGATCTCGGCAGTGAACTTGGTGTGCGGGGTGATGGAGCCCGGCTTGGCCAGAACCTGGCCGCGCTGAACATCTTCACGCTTGGTGCCGCGCAGCAGCACGCCCACATTGTCGCCCGCCTGGCCTTGATCCAGCAGCTTGCGGAACATTTCAACGCCGGTGCAGGTGGTCTTGACGGTGGGGGTGATACCGACGATTTCGATTTCTTCGCCCACCTTGACGATGCCGCGCTCGACCCGACCGGTAACCACGGTGCCACGGCCAGAGATGGAGAACACATCTTCGATCGGCAGCAGGAAGGGCTTGTCTACGGCACGCTCGGGCGTGGGGATGTAGCTGTCCAGGGCATCAGCCAGACGGAAGATGGAGGGCTCGCCAATGTCGGACTGGTCGCCTTCGAGGGCCTTCAGTGCAGAGCCAATGACGATGGGAACATCATCACCAGGAAAATCGTACTTGGAGAGCAGTTCGCGCACTTCCATTTCGACGAGCTCGAGCAGCTCGGCGTCGTCAACCATGTCGGCTTTGTTCATGTAGACGATGATGAAGGGCACGCCGACCTGACGGGCGAGCAGAATGTGCTCACGGGTCTGGGGCATGGGGCCGTCAGCGGCCGACACGACCAGGATGGCGCCGTCCATCTGGGCGGCACCGGTAATCATGTTCTTGACATAGTCGGCGTGACCCGGACAGTCCACATGGGCATAGTGACGCGTCGCCGTCTCGTATTCCACATGGGCGGTGTTGATGGTGATGCCGCGCGCCTTTTCTTCGGGCGAGCTGTCAATCTCGTCATACTTCTTCGCAGCCCCACCAAATTTCTTCGCCAGAATGGTGGTGATCGCCGCCGTCAAGGTGGTCTTGCCGTGGTCAACGTGTCCAATCGTGCCCACGTTTACGTGCGGTTTCGTACGCTCAAACTTTTCCTTGGCCATTTTCTGTGCCCTTTACCTAACTAATCCAAAAAACCAGAATTACTTCTTGCTGTTAATGACCGCCTCGGCCACATTGCGCGGAGCCTCGCTGTAATGCTTGAACTCCATCGAGTAGGTGGCACGACCTTGCGACATCGAACGCAGGTCGGTGGAATAACCAAACATCTCAGCCAGCGGAACCTCGGCCTTGATGGCCTTGCCGGCCGCCAGATCTTCCATCCCCTGAATGATGCCGCGACGACGGTTAAGGTCGCCCATCACATCACCCATGTAGTCTTCCGGCGTCTCCACCTCGACGGCCATCATCGGCTCCAACAGGGTCGGGGTCGCTTTGCGCATACCGTCCTTGAAGCCCATGATTGCGGCCATCTTGAAGGCCTGCTCGGAAGAGTCCACTTCGTGGTAGGAGCCATCGAACAGGGTGACCTTGACATCCACCACCGGGAAGCCCGCCAGCACGCCATTGTTGAGCGCCTCTTTCAGGCCCTTGTCCACGGCGGGGATATATTCGCGCGGCACCGTGCCGCCCTTGATGGCATCGACGAATTCGTAGCCCTTGCCGGATTCGTTCGGCTCAACCTTAAGCCAGACATGACCGTACTGACCCTTACCACCGGACTGTTTGACGAACTTGCCTTCGGACTCGACCGACTTCTTGATGCATTCGCGATATGCCACTTGCGGAGCGCCGATATTGGCTTCCACATTGAACTCGCGCTTCATGCGATCAACAATGATCTCGAGGTGCAGTTCACCCATACCGGAGATGATGGTCTGACCCGTTTCTTCGTCGGTGCGCACGCGGAAAGACGGATCCTCCTGGGCCAGACGATTCAAAGCCAGGCCCATCTTTTCTTGGTCAGCCTTGGTTTTCGGCTCGACGGCGATGTGGATCACGGGCTCCGGGAACTCCATGCGCTCAAGGATGATCGGCTTGTCGACCACGCAAATGGTGTCGCCGGTGATCGCATCTTTCAGACCCACGGCCGCCGCGATGTCGCCTGCGCGAACCTCTTTGATCTCTTCGCGGTTGTTGGCATGCATCAACAGAATGCGCCCCATCCGCTCTTTCTTGCCCTTGACCGAGTTGTAAATCGTGTCGCCCGCATTGAGCACGCCCGAGTACACACGGAAGAAGGTGAGCTGACCCACATACGGGTCGGTCATGATCTTGAACGCCAGCGCGGAGAACGGCGCCTCGTCAGAGGCCTCGCGGGTTGCGACAGCGCCATCCTCAAGTTCACCCTCAACCGGCGGAATGTCGATCGGCGACGGCATGTAATCGAGCACGGCGTCGAGCATGGCCTGCACGCCCTTGTTCTTGAATGCCGAACCACACATCATCGGCACGATCTCGCCGGCGATGGTGCGTTGACGCAGCGCCTTTTTGATCTCGTCTTCGGCCAGATCACCCTCTTCGAGATACTTGTTCATCAAGTCTTCAGAGGATTCAGCCGCCGCCTCGACCAGCTTTTCACGCCATTCGTTGCAGGTATCGACCAGATCTGCAGGGATGTCACCGTATTCGAACTTGGTACCTTGAGAGGCATCATCCCAAACGATGGCCTTCATCTTGACCAGGTCAACCACGCCCTCGAAATTTTCTTCGGCGCCGATCGGCACCTGAATTGGAATCGGGTTGGCCTTCAGGCGCAGACGCATCTGATCATGCACACGGAAGAAGTTGGCACCCTGACGGTCCATCTTGTTTACGAATGCCAGACGCGGCACGCCGTATTTGTTGGCCTGACGCCACACGGTTTCGGACTGCGGCTGCACGCCACCTACGGCGCAATACACCATGCAGGCACCGTCCAGCACACGCATGGAACGCTCCACCTCGATGGTGAAGTCCACATGGCCGGGGGTGTCGATAATGTTGACGCGATGCTCGGGGCGAGCCAGGTCCATGCCCTTCCAGAAGCAGGTCGTTGCCGCCGAGGTAATGGTGATGCCGCGCTCTTGCTCCTGCGCCATCCAGTCCATGGTAGCCGCACCGTCGTGCACCTCGCCAATCTTGTGATTGACACCGGTGTAGAACAGGATGCGCTCGGTCGTCGTCGTCTTGCCGGCGTCGATGTGCGCAGAGATACCGATGTTGCGGTAGCGTTCGATAGGGGTCTTGCGAGCCACGAAATTCCCCTATCAGAAACGGAAATGCGAGAAGGCCTTGTTGGCCTCGGCCATGCGATGCACCTCGTCGCGCTTCTTCATGGCAGCACCACGACCTTCGGATGCATCCAGCAACTCACCCGCCAGACGCGCATCCATCGATTTTTCGCTGCGCTTGCGTGCCGCATCCTTCACCCAGCGCATAGCCAGGGCGGCACGCCGCGCCGGACGCACCTCGACCGGAACCTGGTAGTTCGCACCACCCACACGGCGGGACTTGACCTCGACCACCGGACGCACATTGGACATCGCCTGCGAGAACACCTCCAGCGGCGACTTGCCGGTTTTCTTTTCAATCTGCGCGAAAGCGCCATAAACAATGCGCTCGGCCACAGATTTCTTGCCGCTGGTCATGATCACATTCATGAACTTGGCAACCTCGGCATTGCCGAATTTCGGATCCGGCAGGATCTCGCGCTTGGGAACTTCACGACGACGCGGCATTTCTAAACCCCTTACTTACCTTGCTTGGCGCGCTTGGCACCGTACTTCGAACGAGATTGCTTACGATTCTTGACACCCTGGGTATCCAAGCTACCGCGCACAATGTGATAACGCACACCCGGCAAATCCTTGACCCGGCCACCGCGCACCAGCACCACGGAGTGCTCTTGCAGGTTGTGGCCCTCACCGCCGATATAGCCGATCACCTCGAAGCCATTCGACAGGCGCACCTTGGCAACCTTACGCAGCGCCGAGTTCGGCTTTTTCGGGGTGGTAGTGTAAACACGGGTGCACACGCCACGCTTCTGCGGGCAGGCCTCCATGGCAGGAACCTTGCTTTTCTCGACCGGAGCCTTGCGCGGGCTACGGATCAGCTGATTGATTGTGGGCATTTTTCGCCTTTTACAAAAACACGGAGGGCACCAAACGCAGCACCCGAAAAAAAGAGGCAGGATTCTATGAGTCCGGCCCCGGACTGTCAACCCTAATCAGGCACTTTCTGCGTCAGACGGTGCGTTCATACCCTCAGACTCGGAGACCTCTACGGGCAGACCTGCTTGCAGGTCCTGCTCGTATTGCTGGCGCATACGATTTTTGTGATAGGCGATACCGGTACCACTCGGAATGAGGCGACCAACGATGACGTTCTCTTTGAGGCCGCGCAGATCGTCCCTCTTGGCCATGATTGCCGCCTCGGTCAAGACCCGCGTGGTTTCCTGGAAGGAAGCCGCAGACACGAAGGAGTCGGTGGACAAGGAGGCCTTGGTGATACCCAGCAGCACATCGTCATAGGTGGCCGCCAGCTTGCCATCGGCCACCATGCGGTCGTTTTCGGACAACAACTCGGAACGCTCTACCTGCTCGCCCGGGATGAAGCGGGTGTCGCCGGCATCGACCACATTGACGCGGCGCAGCATTTGGCGCACCACCACCTCGATGTGCTTGTCGTTGATGCGCACGCCTTGCAGACGGTACACATCCTGCACCTCGTTGACGATGTAGCGCGCCAGCGCCTCGGAGCCTTGCAGGCGCAGGATGTCGTGCGGCGAGGACGGGCCATCGACGATGGTTTCGCCCTTTTGCACCACCTGACCTTCATGCACGCTGACATGCTTGTCTTTGTGGATCAGGTACTCGTTGGCAACGCCATCCATATCGGTGATAACCAGACGGTTCTTGCCCTTGGTTTCCTTGCCGAACGACACGGTGCCTGTCACCTCGGCGAGGATCGCGGCATCCTTCGGCACGCGCGCTTCGAACAACTCGGCCACACGCGGCAGGCCGCCAGTAATGTCGCGGGTCTTCGATGTTTCTTGCGGAACCCGTGCCAGCACCTCGCCCACGCCGACTTCCTGACCATCCTTGACGGTGATCAGCGAGCCCACCTGGAAGGTAATGCTTACCGGCATCTCGGTGCCTGCAATCTTGACCTCATTGCCCGCTGCGTCGATCAGGCGCACCTGCGGACGCACCACGCTCTTGGCGTTGGCCGAACCACGACGCTTGGCATCGATAACGATGAGCGTGGACAGGCCGGTGATTTCGTCCACCTGCTTGACTACCGTAACCCCCTCTTCGACATGCTCGAACTTCACCCGGCCGGCGTATTCGGTAATGATCGGACGGGTATGCGGATCCCAGTTGGCGAGCGCCGTGCCGGCCTTGATGGCCAGGCCATCCCGCACCGCCAGGGTGGCGCCGTAAGGCACCTTGTGACGCTCACGCTCACGGCCCGCATCGTCCATGATCAAAACCTCGGCGGTTCGTGCGATCACGACCTGCTCGCCACGGGTGTTGGTGACATAGCGCATGGAGGCGGCAAACCGCACTGTACCCGCCGATTTGTTTTCAACCTGGCTGGCAGAAGCCGCACGCGACGCCGCGCCACCGATGTGGAAGGTCCGCATGGTGAGCTGGGTACCCGGTTCACCAATCGACTGGGCGGCAATCACGCCCACCGACTCGCCGGAGTTGACCAGCGGGCCACGCGCCAGATCACGCCCATAGCACTTGGCGCACAGACCCCAACGGGTTTCACAGGTCAGCGCGGTACGCACCTTGACCTCGTCGATGCCCAGGCTGTCGATCAGATCGACCCTGGCTTCATCAAGCAGGGTACCGGCTTCGATCACGGTTTCGGCGGTATCCGGGTTGACGACATCCTGTGCCGTCACGCGACCCAGAATGCGTTCGCGCAGGGCTTCGATCACATCGCCACCCTCGACCAGCGCCTTCATCACCAGGCCTTCGTGGGTGCCGCAATCGTCCTCGGTAATGGTCAGATCCTGGGTCACATCGACCAGACGACGGGTGAGGTAGCCAGAGTTCGCAGTTTTCAGCGCCGTGTCGGCCAGGCCCTTACGGGCGCCGTGGGTCGAGATGAAGTACTGCAACACATTGAGGCCTTCGCGGAAGTTCGCGGTAATCGGCGTCTCGATGATGGAACCGTCCGGCTTGGCCATCAGTCCGCGCATACCGGCCAGCTGACGAATCTGCGCAGCAGAACCCCGTGCACCCGAGTCGGCCATCATGTAGATGGAGTTGAACGATTCCTGCTTGACCTTCTCGCCCGCTGCGTTGACGGTGTCTTCGTGCGACAGCTGCTCCATCATGGAGCGCGCCACCTTGTCGCCGGCCTGACCCCAGATGTCCACCACCTTGTTGTAGCGCTCGCCCTGGGTGACAAGACCCGAGGTGTATTGCGCCTCAATCTCCTTCACTTCCTTTTCGGCAGCCGTCAGGATGTCCTGCTTTTGCGGCGGCATCAGCATGTCTTGCATGCAGATGGAGATACCGCCACGCGCCGCCATCGAAAAGCCGGTGTACATCAGCTTGTCGGCAAACACCACCGTGTCCTTGACACCACAAATACGGAACGCGGCGTTGATGAGCTTGGAGATTTCCTTCTTCTTCAGCACGCGGTTGACATGTTCGAAAGACAGCCCCGGCGGCAGGATCTCGGACAGCATGGCGCGCCCGGCAACGGTGTTGACGCGGATCGTGCGGGTTTGCAACTCGCCGGCCTCATTGGCCACCGTTTCCCGCACACGCACCATGACCTTGGCGTTGATGTCCACTTCTTTCATCTGCCAGGCACTGGTCAGTTCAGACAGATTGGCAAAGATGCGACCCTCGCCCTTGGCGTTGATGCGCTCGCGGGTCATGTAATAAAGACCCAGCACGATATCCTGCGACGGCACGATGATGGGGTCGCCGTTGGCGGGCGACAGCACATTATTGGAGGCCAGCATCAGGGTGCGGGCTTCCATTTGTGCTTCCAGCGACAACGGCACATGCACGGCCATCTGGTCACCGTCGAAGTCGGCGTTAAACGCGGTACACACCAGCGGATGCAACTGGATGGCCTTGCCTTCGATCAGCACCGGCTCGAAGGCCTGGATGCCCAGACGGTGCAGGGTCGGCGCACGGTTGAGCATCACCGGATGTTCGCGGATCACATCCTCGAGAATGTCCCACACCACCGGCTCCTGATCTTCCACCATGCGCTTGGATTGCTTGATGGTGGTCGAGAGCTCCATCTTTTCGAGGCGTTCAAAGATAAACGGCTTGAACAACTCCAGCGCCATCAGCTTGGGCAGACCGCACTGATGCAGCTTGAGATAAGGGCCCACGGTAATCACCGAGCGGCCGGAGTAGTCCACCCGCTTGCCCAGCAGGTTTTGACGGAAGCGACCGCCCTTACCCTTGATCATGTCGGCCAGCGACTTCAACGGACGCTTGTTGGCGCCAGTCATGGCCTTACCACGGCGGCCGTTGTCGAGCAGCGAATCGGCCGCTTCTTGCAGCATGCGCTTTTCGTTGCGCACGATGATTTCCGGCGCGCGCAGCTCCATCAGACGCTTCAAACGGTTGTTACGGTTGATGACGCGGCGATACAGGTCGTTCAGGTCGGAGGTCGCAAAGCGGCCCCCGTCCAGCGGCACCAGCGGACGCAGATCCGGCGGCAGCACCGGCAGCACGGTGAGGATCATCCAGTCCGGACGAATACCCGAACGCTGGAAGGCCTCCAACACCTTGAGGCGTTTGGAGATCTTTTTCAGCTTGGTCTCGGAGGTGGTGGTCGAAAGCTCGCTGCGCAGACGCTCAACCTCGCTGCCAATATCAATGGCACGCAACAGGTCACGCACCCCTTCAGCGCCCATGCTGGCCTTGAACTCATCGCCATACTCTTCAAGCTTGGCGAGGTAATCCTCTTCGATCAGCAACTGGCCGCGGTTCAACGGAGTCATACCCGGCTCGGTCACCACAAAGGCTTCGAAATAAAGCACCCGCTCGATGTCGCGCAGGGTCATGTCGAGCACCATGCCCAAACGGCTGGGCAGGGATTTCAAAAACCAGATATGCGCTACGGGGCTTGCCAGATCGATGTGACCCATGCGCTCACGGCGCACCTTGGTCAGGGTAACCTCGACGCCGCACTTCTCGCAGATCACGCCGCGATGCTTGAGACGCTTGTACTTGCCGCACAGGCACTCGTAATCCTTGATCGGGCCGAATATCTTGGCGCAAAACAGGCCATCGCGCTCGGGCTTGAAGGTGCGGTAGTTGATGGTCTCAGGCTTTTTGACCTCGCCATACGACCAGGAACGAATCTTGTCCGGCGAAGCCAGACCGATCTTGATGGCATCGAACTCTTCGTTCGGGGTGACCTGTTTGAACAGGTTAAGCAATGCTTTCATCTTTATCTCCGCGAAATTCGAATCAGTGCCGTTCCAGATCGATATCGATCGCCAGCGAACGAATTTCCTTGACCAGCACATTGAACGACTCTGGCATGCCGGCATCGATCCGATGCTCGCCCTTGACGATGTTTTCGTACACCTTGGTTCGACCGTTCACATCGTCCGACTTCACCGTCAGCATCTCTTGCAGGGTGTAGGACGCGCCATAGGCCTCCAGCGCCCAGACTTCCATCTCACCGAAGCGCTGACCGCCGAACTGCGCCTTACCGCCCAGCGGCTGCTGGGTCACCAGCGAGTACGGGCCGGTGGAACGCGCGTGCATCTTGTCATCGACCAGGTGGTGCAGCTTCAGCACATGCATGATGCCAACCGTGACCTTGCGATCGAAGGCGTCGCCGGTGCGACCGTCATACAGGGTGACCTGGGTCTTGGCCGGGGAGAAGCCGATCTTGGCGGTGTGCGGGTCTTCATCGGCATAGGCGATGTCCAGCATACCGGCGATCTCGCTTTCCTTGGCACCATCGAACACCGGGGTGGCAAACGGCAGGCCGCCACGCAGGTTTTGCGCCAGTTGCAGGATTTCGGCGTCAGACAGACCCTTGATGTCCTCGGGCTTGCCCGAGTTGTTATAGAGCTTGTCGAGCAGCTTGCGCACCTCGGCGGTCTTTGTTTGCGCATCGAGCATGCGCCCGATGCGTTCACCCACGCCACGCGCGGCCCAGCCCAGATGCACCTCGAGCACCTGGCCCACATTCATCCGGGACGGCACGCCCAGCGGATTCAACACGATGTCCACGGGACGGCCATCGGCCATGAACGGCATGTCCTCGACCGGCACGATCTTCGACACCACGCCCTTGTTGCCGTGACGACCCGCCATCTTGTCGCCCGGTTGCAGGCGGCGTTTGATCGCCACATACACCTTGGCCATCTTGATGACACCCGGAGGCAGATCGTCGCCCTGGGTCAGCTTCTTGCGCTTGATTTCAAGCATCTGGTCAAAGACCTGACGCTGTTTCTCCATCGCCTCGCGCACAGCTTCCATCTGACGCGCCGCATCTTCGTCGGCAACGCGCACATCGAAGATGTCGTGCTGCGACTTGAGATCGTCCAGATAGGCCTCGGTAATCTCCGAGCCCTTGGGCAGACGGCCGGGGCCGCCGTTGGCGGCTTTGCCCACCAGCAGGCGACGCAGACGCTCAAAGGCATCATGCTCGACGATGCGCATCTGATCGGCCAGGTCCTTCTGATAGCGACGCAGCATGTCATTGATGATCTGCTTGGCGCGCGAATCGCGCTCGACACCTTCACGGGTGAACACCTGCACATCGATGACAGTGCCGCTCATGCCGGTTGGCACGCGCAAGCTGGTGTCCTTCACATCGGAGGCCTTCTCGCCAAAGATGGCGCGCAGGAGCTTTTCTTCCGGCGTCAACTGCGTTTCGCCCTTGGGCGTAACCTTGCCGACCAGCACATCGCCGGCCGCAACCTCGGCGCCGATCACCACGATACCGGCTTCGTCCAGACGGCCCAGTTGTTGCGCCGACAGGTTGGAGATGTCTTTGGTGATCTCCTCCGCACCCAGCTTGGTATCTCGCGCCACCACCGTCAGTTCTTCGATGTGGATGGAGGTATAGCGATCAGCCGCCACCACGCGCTCGGAGATGAGGATGGAGTCTTCGAAGTTGTAGCCGTTCCACGGCATGAAGGCCACCAGCATGTTCTGGCCCAGCGCCAGTTCGCCCATATCGGTCGATGCGCCATCGGCGATGACATCGCCGCGTGCAATCAGATCGCCGCGCTTCACCAGCGGACGCTGGTTGATGTTGGTGTTCTGGTTGGAACGGGTGTACTTGGTCAGCGTGTAGATATCCACGCCCACCTCGCCTGCCGTGGCTTCGGCGTCGTTGACGCGCACCACGATACGGCCGGCATCGACATAATCGACCACGCCGCCGCGGTATGCAGTCACCACCGTACCCGAGTCGATGGCAGCCGTGCGCTCAACACCGGTGCCGACCAGCGCCTTTTCAGGGCGCAGGCAGGGCACCGCCTGGCGTTGCATGTTGGCGCCCATCAAGGCGCGGTTGGCGTCGTCGTGCTCGAGGAACGGAATCAGCGAAGCCGCCACCGAGACAATCTGCGACGGCGCCACATCCATGTATTGAATGCGATCGGGTGTCGCCAGCAAAAACTCACCGGCGCTACGGGCCGAGACCAGTTCGTCAGTCAACTTGCCCTTGGCGTCCAGATTGGCGTTGGCCTGAGCGATGATATATTTGGCTTCTTCAATCGCTGACAGGTAATCGACCTGCTCGGTCACGCGACCGTCTTCCACCTTGCGGTACGGCGTTTCGATAAAGCCGTACTCGTTGGTACGGGCATACAGCGCCAGCGAGTTGATCAGACCGATGTTCGGACCTTCCGGGGTTTCGATCGGGCACACACGGCCATAGTGGGTCGGGTGCACATCGCGCACCTCGAAGCCGGCGCGCTCGCGGGTCAGACCGCCGGGGCCCAGGGCCGAAATCCGGCGCTTGTGGGTGATCTCGGACAACGGGTTGGTCTGATCCATGAACTGCGACAACTGGCTGGAACCGAAGAACTCCTTGATCGCAGCCGAGATCGGCTTGGCATTGATCAGGTCATGCGGCATCAGGTTTTCGCTCTCGGCATGATTCAGGCGCTCCTTGACCGCACGCTCGACGCGGGCCAGGCCAGCACGGAACTGGTTTTCGGACAGTTCGCCCACGGAACGCACGCGACGGTTACCCAGGTGATCGATGTCATCAACCACACCCCGGCCGTTGCGAATCTCGACCAGCATCTTGGCGGCGGCGGCGATGTCGTCGACCGACAGCGTGCCCGTACCTTCCACCGCTTCGCGGCCAAGGCGGCGGTTAAACTTCATCCGTCCCACGCGCGACAGATCGTAGGTTTCTTCATTGAAGAACAGCCGCTGGAACAGGGTTTCGACGGCCTCGACGGTGGGCGGCTCGCCCGGACGCATCATGCGATAAATGGCGACGCGCGCGGTCCACTGATCAACGGTTTCGTCTATGCGCATCGTGTCAGACACAAAAGAGCCGTGATCCATCTCGTTGATATACAACACTTCAAGCTTGGCGACACTGGCCGCATCAAGCTTGTCGAACATCTCTTCGGTGATCTCGTCGTTGGCCCGACCCAACATCTCGCCGCTGTCCTTGTCCACCAGGTTGTGCGCCAGCACACGGCCCAGCAAAAAGTCGCGCTCGACCGCCACGCGCTTGATGCCGGCGGTCTCGATGGCGCGAATGTGACGGCTGGTGATGCGCTTGTCCTTGGCCACGATGACCTCGCCATCCTTGCCAACGATGTCAAAGCGCGCGATATCGCCCTTCAGGCGCTCAGCCTTGATTTCATATTCGATACCCTTCTTCCCCAAGTGGAAGGTTTCAACCTCAAAGAACTCGGCGAGGATCTGTTCCGTCGTGTAACCCAGCGCCTTGAACAGAATCGACACCGGCATCTTGCGGCGACGGTCGATACGGAAATACACCAGATCCTTGGGATCGAACTCGAAGTCGAGCCAGGAGCCGCGATAGGGAATGATGCGTGCCGAGAACAGCAGCTTGCCGGAGGCGTGGGTTTTGCCCTTGTCATGCTCGAAGAACACGCCAGGCGAACGGTGCAACTGCGACACAATGACGCGTTCGGTGCCGTTGATGACGAAAGAGCCGTCCGGCGTCATCAGCGGCAGTTCGCCCATGTACACCTCTTGCTCTTTGATCTCCTTGATCTTTTCCTTGCTGCTCTCGCGATCGAGAATGACCAGACGTACCTTGGCACGCACCGATGCGGCGTAGGTCATGCCGCGCTGCCGACATTCGACGATGTCGAACAGCGGCTTGCCAAGGGTATAGCTCACATACTCCAGCCGTGCGCCGCCGTTGGTGGCGATGATCGGGAAGATCGAGGTGAACGCAGCCTGCAAGCCATCGTTCTTGCGATCGGCAATGGCGATATCGGCTTGCAGAAAGGCCTCGTAGGACAATAGCTGAGTGGTCAGCAGATTGGGCACCGGAAGGATGTTCTCGCGCTTGGCAAAACTTTTGCGAATACGCTTTTTCTCGGCGAATGTGTAGCTCATGATGGCTCCGTCCGTAGGTCAGAAGTCTCGAAATCAGGGTTCAGGGATGCGTCGCAGCCGGTTCGACGGCGCATGCCTCAAGCCCGAGCAAAGCTCGATCCGGGCAAAAACGACGAATGGCCAGCAGCCCGAAAGCCGCCAGCCACTGTCTGGGCAAATCGCCCGACAACCACTGAGTTACTTGATCTCGGCAGTTGCGCCAGCTTCGATGAGCTGCTTGAGGATGTCGTCGGCCTCGGCCTTGGGGCAGCCTTCCTTGACGGGCTTGGGAGCGCCATCGACCAGATCCTTGGCTTCTTTCAGGCCCAGGCCGGTGATCGCACGAACCACCTTGATGACGCCCACCTTGTTGGCGCCAGCAGCGGTCAGGATCACATCGAAATCGGTCTTTTCTTCCACTGCGGCAGCAGCGCCACCGGCACCCGGGGCAGCCACGGCCAGAGCGGCAGCGGACACACCAAACTTCTCTTCGAACGCCTTGACCAGGTCGTTCAGTTCCATCACGGTCATGCCGGCTACGGCTTCCAGGATGTCTTCTTTGCTAATTGCCATTTGTATTACTCCAAATCAAAAACGGTAAATGAGAAACGGAAAACGGGATGCGGTTTTATGCCGCAGCGGCCTCTTCTTCGCGTTTCTTGGCGAGCGCCGCCAGCGCGCCGGCAAACCCGGAAACCGGTGCCTGCATAACGCCGAGCAGACGGGCGATAAGCTCTTCGCGGCCGGGGATGGAAGCCAAGGCTTTAACGCCTTCCTGATCCAGCACCTTGCCACCATAACAACCGGCCTTGAGCACCAGCTTGTCATTGGTTTTGGCGAAGTCGTTGAGCACCTTGGCAGATGCAACAGCGTCTTCAGAGATGCCATAGATCAGCGGCCCCACCATGTGTTGTGCCAAGTCGGCGAATTGCGTATCCGCCACCGCACGGCGACCCAGGGTATTTTTCAGCACACGCAGATAGACACCCGCTTTACGGGCCTTGCTGCGCAGTGCGGTGATATCACCCACGGCCACACCACGGTACTCAGCCAACACGACGGTCTGGGCATTCACCAGCTGGGCAGCGATCTCGGAGACCACCGCCTTTTTGTCGTCCAGATTGAGACTCATCAGGTCTTTCCTCTATTCAAAAGTCCAAACACGGCACGGACAGGTCCAGCCTTTCCGCACCACCCTCGGCGACCTGATCAGGAGTATCAGTTGTTAACCGTTCCTGTTCGGGGACACCGTCTGCGCAGGCATGACATTAAGCCGCGATCTGAAAACAAACCTTGGCACCTGCGGTCTTTGACGATCCACCGCGCGTAAACGCGGTGGCCCAAAGCCTTATAAAACCCTCAAAAAGCCTGTGTGCCGTATCAGCCAGTGAGACTGGTCTGATCCACGCGCACGCCAATCCCCATGGTGCTGGAAACCGCAAGCTTTTTCATGTATTGACCCTTGGCCGCAGCCGGTTTTGCGCGGTTCAGCGCATCGATCAGGGTACGCAGGTTCTCCAGCAGCGCTTCAACCTCGAACGAGGCACGACCGATGCTGGCGTGGATGATGCCGGCCTTGTCGGTACGGTATTGCACCTGACCCGCCTTGGCATTTTTCACGGCCTCGCCGACATTGGGGGTCACGGTGCCCACCTTCGGGTTCGGCATCAGGCCACGCGGACCGAGGATCTGGCCCAACTGTCCAACCAGACGCATGGCGTCCGGCGAGGCGATGACCACATCGAAATCCATCTTGCCAGCCTTCACATCGGCGGCCAGGTCATCCATACCGACAATGTCAGCACCGGCAGCCTTGGCGGCCTCGACATTGGCGCCCTGGGTAAACACGGCGACACGCACGCTTTTGCCCGTGCCACGCGGCATCACCACGGCACCGCGCACGATCTGGTCGGATTTACGCGGGTCAACACCCAAATTGACTGCGACATCAACCGATTCGTCGAACTTGGCCGTAGCGCCCTTTTTAACCAGCTCCAGCGCTTCGCCAACGGCATACAGCTTGTTGCTATCAAAGAGATCGGCCAGAACCTTTTGGCGTTTTGTCAGTTTTGCCATCTCACACCCCCTCGACATTCAGACCCATGCTGCGTGCGGAACCGGCGATGGTACGCACGGCGGCGTCCATGTCGGCAGCGGTCAGATCGGGTTCTTTGGTCTTGGCAATCTCTTCCAGTTGAGCACGCGTGATCGTGCCCACCTTGTCAGTATGCGGCTTGGGACTGCCCTTGGTAATGCCAACGGCCTTCTTGATCAGAATGGTGGCCGGCGGGGTCTTCATGATGAAGGTGAAGGACTTGTCCGCAAACGCCGTGATCACCACGGGGATGGGCAGGCCCGGTTCGAGATTCTGCGTCTGGGCGTTGAACGCCTTGCAGAATTCCATGATGTTCAGGCCACGCTGACCGAGCGCGGGGCCGATGGGGGGCGACGGGTTGGCTTTGCCAGCCGGCACCTGTAGCTTGATATAGCCGATAATTTTCTTGGCCATGGTTTACTCCAAAATTGAGTTCAATCGCAGCTTCGGGATATCTCCGTACTGATGCTCCTCGTGCCGGGCCTTCCCGGCGCAGATCGAAAATCCTGCTTAGGCTTTCTCGACCTGGGAAAAATCCAGCTCCACCGGGGTCGGACGACCAAAGATGCTGACCGAAACCCGCAGTTTGCTCTTGTCGTAGTTGATCTCTTCGACATTGCCATTGAAATCGGCAAAGGGACCTTCGATGACCCGCACGGTCTCGCCCAACTCGAACGCCACCTTGGGACGAGGCTTCTCTACGCCATCCTGCACCTGCCGCAGAATGGCATCGACCTCGGCCTGACTGATTGCTGCCGGCTTGGTGGTTGTGCCACCCACGAATCCACTGACCTTGGGCGTGCTTTTCACCAGATGCCAGGAGGACTCGTCCATCTCCATCTGCACCAGCACATAACCCGGGAAGAACTTGCGCTCAGTCACTCTCTTCTGGCCGCCCTTCATCTCGACGACCTCTTCGACCGGCACCAGAATCTCGCCGAAGCGATCTTCCATGCCCGCACGCACCACGCGCTCTTTGAGTGCGCGCTGCACGCCCTTCTCGAAGCCCGAGTAGGCGTGCACCACATACCATTGCATCGCCATCAGCCCGCCCCCCCCATCAGCCATTTGGTCAGCCCGAACAGCAGACTGTCCACCAGCCACAGGAACAATCCCATGACCAGAACAAAAACTACAACGACTGCAACCATCTGCAAGGTTTCCTGGCGTGTCGGCCACACCACCTTGCGCGCCTCGACCCAGGAATCTTGCGCCAACGCCAATACCGCACGACCGGCATCGGTAAACGCAGCCACCACGGCACCCAACGCCAAGCCGGCCAGCACAGAAAGGACGCGCACCACCACGGGGGCGTCCGCCAGCATATAAAACCCGCCAATGCCTGCCACTACCAGCAGCACAGCAATCAGCAACTTGATCTTGTCAGTCATGTTCGCCAACCTCCGGCCCGGCATACGCCAAGCCTCAGCAGCATCCTTTTCTATCTGGCAGGCCAAGAGGGTCTCGAACCCCCAACCTTCGGTTTTGGAGACCGACGCTCTACCAATTGAGCTATTGGCCTAATAAACCCAAAGGGCGCGCGCCGAAAGGCGCGCGCCCGCGCGATCGAGAATTACTCGACAATCTTAGCGACGACGCCGGCACCGACGGTGCGACCACCTTCGCGAATGGCGAAGCGCAGGCCTTCTTCCATGGCGATCGGGGCGATCAGGGTGGCGGTGATCGCCACGTTGTCGCCAGGCATGATCATTTCGGTGCCTGCCGGCAGTTCAATGGCGCCGGTCACATCGGTGGTCCGGAAATAGAACTGCGGGCGGTAGCCGTTGAAGAAGGGGGTATGACGGCCGCCTTCGTCTTTGCTCAGCACATAGATCTCGGCAGTGAACTTGGTGTGCGGGGTGATGGAGCCCGGCTTGGCCAGAACCTGGCCGCGCTGAACATCTTCACGCTTGGTGCCGCGCAGCAGCACGCCCACATTGTCGCCCGCCTGGCCTTGATCCAGCAGCTTGCGGAACATTTCAACGCCGGTGCAGGTGGTCTTGACGGTGGGGGTGATACCGACGATTTCGATTTCTTCGCCCACCTTGACGATGCCGCGCTCGACCCGACCGGTAACCACGGTGCCACGGCCAGAGATGGAGAACACATCTTCGATCGGCAGCAGGAAGGGCTTGTCTACGGCACGCTCGGGCGTGGGGATGTAGCTGTCCAGGGCATCAGCCAGACGGAAGATGGAGGGCTCGCCAATGTCGGACTGGTCGCCTTCGAGGGCCTTCAGTGCAGAGCCAATGACGATGGGAACATCATCACCAGGAAAATCGTACTTGGAGAGCAGTTCGCGCACTTCCATTTCGACGAGCTCGAGCAGCTCGGCGTCGTCAACCATGTCGGCTTTGTTCATGTAGACGATGATGAAGGGCACGCCGACCTGACGGGCGAGCAGAATGTGCTCACGGGTCTGGGGCATGGGGCCGTCAGCGGCCGACACGACCAGGATGGCGCCGTCCATCTGGGCGGCACCGGTAATCATGTTCTTGACATAGTCGGCGTGACCCGGACAGTCCACATGGGCATAGTGACGCGTCGCCGTCTCGTATTCCACATGGGCGGTGTTGATGGTGATGCCGCGCGCCTTTTCTTCGGGCGAGCTGTCAATCTCGTCATACTTCTTCGCAGCCCCACCAAATTTCTTCGCCAGAATGGTGGTGATCGCCGCCGTCAAGGTGGTCTTGCCGTGGTCAACGTGTCCAATCGTGCCCACGTTTACGTGCGGTTTCGTACGCTCAAACTTTTCCTTGGCCATCTTTATCCCCTAGAGACAACAACACTCATCAACAGCCAGCCAGCAGCCAGCCACGCCTATAACACTGGTGCCCATGGGCAGGATCGAACTGCCGACCTCTCCCTTACCAAGGGAGTGCTCTACCACTGAGCCACATGGGCAAAAAAAACACAACCCCATCTCTGGAGCGGGTAGCGGGAATCGAACCCGCGTCATTAGCTTGGAAGGCTAAGGTTCTACCATTGAACTACACCCGCGGATCTGAGCCTGCTACACATTTAATCTGGTGGAGGGAGAAGGATTCGAACCTTCGAAGGCAGTGCCGTCAGATTTACAGTCTGATCCCTTTGACCGCTCGGGAACCCCTCCAAAAGAGCGCAGGATTATCCAGACCCCGCGCCGCACTGTCAATCAAAAATCACACATTAAACAGAAAATTCAGCACATCCCCATCCTGCACCACATATTCTTTGCCTTCAGCGCGCAGCTTGCCGGCCTCTTTGGCGCCCTGTTCGCCCTTGCAGGCAATGAAGTCAGCGTACGCGATGGTTTGCGCGCGAATAAAACCGCGTTCGAAATCCGAGTGAATCACCCCCGCCGCCTGTGGTGCGGTATCGCCCTTGTGGATCGTCCAGGCGCGCACCTCTTTCACCCCGGCGGTGAAATAGGTTTGCAAGCCCAACAAATCGTAAGCGGCGCGAATCAGGCGATCCAGCCCTGGTTCTTCCAGCCCCATCTCGGCTAAAAAATCGCGCTTGTCGGCGGCGTCGAGATCAGCGATCTCGACCTCGATCGCTGCGCACAGCGCCACCACCGGCGCGCCTTCGGTCGCCGCATGGGCGCGCAGGGCATCAAGGTATGGGTTGTTGACAAAGCCATCCTCGGCCACATTGGCGACATACATCGCCGGCTTCACCGTCATCAGGCACAGTGGCGCCAATAACAGGCGCTCGTCTTCTGACAGGCCCAGCGTACGCGCAGGCTTGGCTTCGTTCAGATGCGGCAGCAAGCGTTCGTAGATCGCCACCAGTTGCCGCGCATCTTTGTCGCCGGAATTGGCCTTTTTTTGCTCCCGCGCCAAGGCCTTCTCGACCGCAGACAAATCAGCCAGCGCCAATTCGGTGACGATGACCTCGATGTCTGCCAGCGGATCGACCTGTCCGGCCACATGCACCACATTCTCGTCCTCGAAGCAGCGCACCACATTGACGATGGCATCGGTTTCGCGGATGTTGGCCAGAAACTGGTTACCAAGCCCTTCGCCCCTGGATGCGCCCTTGACCAGCCCGGCGATATCGACGAACTCGACGATGGCCGGCAGCACCCGCTGCGGCTTGACCACCTCGGCCAGCGCCGCCAGACGCGGGTCCGGCACTTCAACCACGCCGACATTGGGCTCAATGGTGCAGAAGGGATAGTTTTCGGCCGCAATGCTCGCATTGGTCAGTGCATTGAACAGGGTGGACTTGCCCACATTGGGCAGCCCGACGATACCGCATTTCAAACTCATGTTGACTCCAGTTTTTGGGGTTTCAATCGCGCGTTGGCGTCGCGCGTCGCCGCGTTCCAGTCGCCCGCCACAATCTTGGGCCACAAGGCCAGCGCCCGGTCGAGCGCCGTATCAATGGCCTCGCGCTCTTCGCGCCGGGGCGGCTTCAGGACGAAATGCGCCACCTCGTTACGGTCGCCCGGATGGCCAATGCCGATGCGTAGCCGCCAATAATCTTGCGTGCCCAAATGGGCGGTGATGTCTTTCAGGCCATTGTGCCCACCCAGGCCACCACCAAACTTGAGGCGTAGTTCACCCGGCGGAATATCCAGCTCATCGTGCAGCACCAGGATCCCGGCCGGCGGAATGCGATAAAAACGCGCCAGTGCGCCGACCGCCTGACCCGAACGGTTCATAAAGGTTTGCGGCTCGAGCAACCACAACTCCTCGCCGCGCAGCCGGCCGGCCAACCCGTGAAACCGCGCCTCGCGCGACAGGGTGACCCCCAGCCGCGCAGCCAACAGCTCACAAAGCCAAAACCCGGCGTTATGCCGGGTTTCGCTGTATTCGGCCCCGGGGTTACCGAGGCCGACGACCAGACGGATCGCTGACACGAAGCCGCCCGATTAGGCTGCGGCCGCCTCAGGCTCTTCTTTCTTGCCGCCGGGAATGCTGACCACCGCCGGATCTTCGCCGCGTTGCAGGCAGACCAGCTCGACACCCTGAGGCAGTTTGATCTGCGATGCGTGGATGCTCTGACCCATCTCCAGCGCAGACAGATCCACCTCGATGAACTCGGGCAGGTCGCCGGGCAGACAGACAGCTTCGATCTCGGTATAGGCATGCGAAACGATGCCATGCTGCAACTTCACGCCAGGGGCGATGTCGGCATTGGCAAAGTGCAGCGGCACCTTGACATGAATCTTGTGGGTCGGATCAACGCGCTGCATATCGACATGCATAATTTGCACGCGCACCGGGTGAATCTGCACATCACGCAGCAGCACCGGCTCATCCTTGCCGTCCAGTTTCAGTGTCAGCACGGAAGAGTGGAAGGCCTCATGGCGCATGCCCATAAACAGTTCTTTGTGATCCGTATGGAAGGCCACGGCCACACCGCCCTCGCCATACAAAACACCGGGAACACGGCCCGCGTGACGCAGGCGGCGGCTCGCACTCGTGCCCTGGTCTTTACGCGTTTCAGCAATAATTTCAAATTTCATAACTCACTCCAAAAAGACTGCCCGCGACCAGACAGCCAAACAAACCCCGGAAAAACCGGGTCACTTACTGTCATCGTCGACAAACAACGAACTGACAGAATCTTCTTTGTTGATGCGCCGAATAGTTTCTGCCATCAACGATGCCGAAGACAACACACGGATACGGTCACAGCCCGCCGCATCCGAACGCAGCGGAATGGTATCGGTCACCACCAGCTCATCCAGTTGCGAGCCGGACACGCGATCCACCGCGCAACCGGACAACACGCCGTGGGTGCAATACGCCACGACCCGCTTGGCTCCATGCTCTTTCAATGCCGCCGCCGCTTCACACAAGGTGTTGGCGGTATCGACCAGGTCGTCCATGATCACGCAGGTGCGGTCCTTGACCTCGCCGATGATATGCATCACCTTGGCCACATTGGGCTTGGGACGGCGTTTGTCGATGATGGCGAGATCTGCATTGTTGAGCAGCTTGGCGGTCGCCCGCGCGCGCACCACGCCACCCACATCCGGCGACACCACGATCAGGTTTTTGTAATTCTGGGCGCGGATGTCGGACAGCAGGATGGGCGTGGAATACACATTGTCCACCGGCACATCGAAAAAGCCCTGAATCTGATCAGAGTGCAGATCCATCGTCAGCACCCGATCCACCCCCACGCCGGTCAACATGTCGGCCACCACGCGCGCCGCAATCGGCACCCGTGCACTGCGCACCCGGCGATCCTGACGGGCATAGCCGTAATACGGCATGGCAGCCGTAATACGACCCGCTGAGGCGCGCCGCAAGGCATCAGCCAACAGCATGATTTCCATCAGATTATCGTTGGTCGGCGCACAGGTCGATTGCAGGATAAACACATCCTTGCCGCGCACATTGTCGTGCACCTCGACCATCACCTCGCCATCGGAGAATCGGCCCACGGTGGCACGCCCCAGAGAAATGCCCAGCGCTTGCGCCACAGATTCCGCCAGATGCGGATGCGCATTCCCGGTAAACACCATCAGGCTATCGAACGTCATAGACCCGCTCCGAAGGCTCGGTAAATGCGCTCCACCCCGTGGTCAAGCGCAAAAATAAAAATAAAAACAGCGTGTCTCATACACGCTGCACGATGCTTTGGCTGGGGAGGTAGGGATCGAACCTACGAATGTCGGAATCAAAATCCGATGCCTTACCACTTGGCGACTCCCCAAGCGTTTCAAACGAGATCAAACAGCGGATGCCGGTCGATGCCGTCTGCAACAAAACCCTGCATGCCTGGCGGACGCTGATCAAACACGCGTTGCGCAGCCTCCCGACAGACAAAGGGCGCGAACACACACGCCCCCGATCCGGTCATCCTGGCCGCACCCGCGTGTTGTTCAAAACGCGACAACCATTCAAGATGCAACGCCACCTCGGGGTATCGCCGCAACACCAGCGGTTGCATGTCATTGCGACCACCGTCATCCGGAAGGACCGCAATTTTGAGGCGTGGCGTGTTGCGTGTCAATCCGGGATCCGCAAAAATGGCTGCCGTGGGCACGACAACCCGTGGCATAAGCACCACATAGCTGGCCGACGGCAGCGCAATCTCGGTCAATGTTTCACCCACGCCCCGCGCGAAAGCACTGCGGCCGAACACGAATACGGGCACATCCGCCCCCAGCCTCAGCCCCAGCGCCTGCAACGCTGCGCGCGACAGCCCCGTGCCCCATAGATGGTTCAGCGCCAGCAACACCGTCGCCGCATCCGAACTGCCACCGCCCAAGCCTCCGCCCAACGGCAGGCATTTTTCCAACGCAATCTCCGCCCCCAACCGACAACCGGTTTCGAGCTGCAACAACCGGGCCGCACGCCAGCACAAATCCTGTTCCACAGGGACACCGGGAAGCGGGTGGGTCAGCACAATCACACCATCCGTGCGTGGCGTGATATGCAGCACATCCCCAAAATCAAGGAAGCGAAACACCGTCTCCAGTTCGTGATAGCCATCCGCACGCCGACCGACCACATGCAAAAACAGGTTGAGCTTGGCTGGCGCCGGAAAGGTCAAAGCTTCCATGAATCCACCACCAAACGGATTTCGATCCGCTCACCGTAACGGGCGATGATGCGCCCCGGCAACCAGCGTCCAGCGTGCGTTTGCGGGCGCGTGTACTCGATGCGCCAGCCGTCCTGAATCAACACGGCCAGGCTGCCATCGGCGTGATATTCGCGAATCACGACCGCCTCATCCTGCGACGCGCCTGCCAGCCACCAAGGGAGCCGATCCAGTGGCAGGCGCAATCCGCCCAACAGTTCAGCCAGCCCATCGATCCCACGATCGGTTTCCTGCACCTTGCCCTGCGGATCGGTCAGCCGGATATGCGCCCCCTCGCGACGCACCTCAATGCCGCCGGCCCCCAGGGGTGCGACCAGTTGCAACCGCTCTGCGGACACCGCATAGGTCCAGTCAAGGTTGCCAGAGATCACCTCATCCCCCGCCTTTACCGAGATACGACCTTGCAATTGGAACTGGGTCAGCGGGGTGTACATGATGTCCGGCCGGTTTGGCTTGGGCGCGGTTGCGCAGCCGCCCAAAAGTGCCAGCAGCAACAGCCAGCGCACGATTACCATTTAAGCCGTTCGTTCAATCGCTCGGACACGCTGGCCTCGATTGCCTGCTCACCGTGAGCGGCTTTGTGATCCAGCCCAGCACGCCAGATGGTGCGCGCAGCCTCACGGTCACCGCGCCGCCACAACGCCTCGCCCAGATGCAGCGCCACCTCGGCATCCGGCATGGCCTTGTAGGCGCGTTGCAGATAATCCACCGCAGCATCCATTCGGCCCACCTTGAACAAGGCCCAGCCCATGCTGTCGAGGATATATGGGTCTTCCGGCGACAGCTTCAGCGCCGTTTCGAGCAACGGCACCGCCTCGGCCGCACGATTCAGACGATCGGCCAAGGTGTATGCCAGTGCGTTATAGGCGTGCGCATCATTCGGACGCAGCTCGATCAAACGCCGCAGATCGCGTTCGGTCGTCTCGAAGCGCCCTAGCTGCTCGGCCGCCATCGCATGGTCATAGATCAACCCGGGATCGTCCGGCAACTGCGCGAGACCGGCATCCAGCGCACCAAAGACAGCGGCCTTGTCACCCATGGCACGCGCCAATTCGACTTCAGCCTCAATGTGGCGCAAAAGATCCTCCTGGCTGCCTGGCCGCAAGGCTTGCAGCGCCACACGCGCCTCGGCAAAACGCTGGAGCCGCGTCAGCACACTCACCGCGCGAATCCGGGCCTCGAACTGGTGGCGAGAGCCCACACTGCGGTAATGATCAAGTGCTTTTTCCAGATGCCCCTGCTTCTCGGCCAACTCGCCCAGCGCAATGCGCGTGCCATCGGCATCACGCACGCCTGCGGCCAGCGCCTCTTGCAAATAACGCTCCGCCACAGCCGGCTCGTTCAGCATGTCAGACAACATACCCAGTACCTGTAGCCATTCCGCCTTGGCGGGTGAGCCCGCCCTGACCCCGGCCAACAGGCGGCGATATTCCTCACGCGCCAACGCCACCTGCCCGCTACGCCGCAGCGCCTCGGCCAGCGCCGTGCGCAGCAACTCGGAATGCGGCTGCCGTTCCAGCGCGTCACGCCACCACGCGATAGCCACATCGAGATCACTCCGGGCCAATGCATCGCCTTTGAGCAGCAACGCACGATCCCAGTCCTTGCGTAGCGCCAGCGCCGCCTCGGCACTCCGAATGGCTGTCTCCGGCTTATCGGCAAACAGGGCCACACGCCCCCCTGCCAACACCGCCTCGGGCTGTGTTGCATACTCCCGCACCAGCGGCTCGATCGCTTGCAGCGCCACTGGCGCCAATGCTGGCAGCCGTGTCATCTGCTCGGCAAGCCGCGACCACACCTGATCCGCCGGACCCAGCTTCAACCAAAGGCGCATCTCGGCCTGCAACGCAGGGACATCCTTGCTGATCAGCAACACCCCTATTAGCCGTTCACGCGCAGCCACAGCAGTCGGCTCCAACTCCAGCCACAAACGCAGCGCCTTGATGCTGCGCGACCGCTCTGGCTGATGCCTTGCCCACTCCGCCGCTCGCCGCGCCAGCCGCGCATCGCCGGTTTTGCGCGCCAAATCCATAAAGGACTCGCTGGCCAGGCGCATATCCCCACGCTGACTCGCAATCTCGCCCAGCAAAAACTGATACATCTGCTGGCGAGTCATGCCTTTGGCGGGCGCCGAGGCCTCCGCCGCCACCGTCTGGGCAACAGCCAAACGCGTGCCCGGCTGGGCGCACGCCGTCAGCAAACACACCGTCAAAAAAATGAAAGCTTTACTCAACACGCTCATTCCCATAGACAATGCCTCGCATTATGCCGATTTCGCCCTGACATGCCATGCCCGAACTTCCCGAGGTTGAAACCGTACGCCGCAGCCTGACACCGCACTGCCAAGGCCGGCGCATCGTCGCGATCACGGTACGCGAGCCTCGCCTGCGCTGGCCCGTGCCGACCGACCTGGCCACGCTTGCCACCGGACAAACTGTGCGCTCCAGCGAACGCCGAGGCAAATATCTGCTGCTGCACCTGGACTACGGCGCATTGATTCTGCACCTGGGCATGTCCGGCAGCTTGCGCCTGTGCGCCAGCGACACACCACCGGGCCGGCATGATCACATCGACATCGTCCTGGAAAGTGGCCAATGCCTGCGGCTACACGATCCGCGGCGCTTTGGCGCGCTGCTATGGAGCGATCAACCGCACAACCACCCATTGCTCGCACATCTCGGCGTCGAACCACTCACCGATGCATTCGACGGCACCCATATCCACACCCGTACCCGTGGCCGCACAGCGGCTATCAAGCATTGGCTCATGGATGCACATCAAGTGGTGGGCATAGGCAACATCTACGCCAACGAGGCCCTGTTTCTCGCCGGCATCCGTCCACAACATGCGGCGAGCCGCCTCTCCCGCCCGCGTTGCGCACGCCTGGCCGATGCCGTCAAAACCATTCTTCACGCCGCCATTGACGCAGGCGGCAGCACCCTGCGCGACTTTGTCGATAGCAGCGGCCATCCGGGCTGGTTTCAGCAACAACACGCTGTGTACGGCCGGGCAAACGAAAACTGCCGCAACTGCGGCAGTTTGATTCGTGTCGATCGCGCATCGGGCCGGGCGACCTATTGGTGCCCACATTGTCAGAAGTAAGACGCCGGGCGCGCCACATAACCACTCCCTGCAAGCGCAAGGATGGTCTCTCGGCGCCTAAGGCTTACTTGGCAAAGCCGCAGAACACATCGTGCATCATGCGTATCAGGCTGAGGGTCCGGGTATCGCCGACGCGGTAATAAACGCGGTTGGCATCCTTGCGGGTCCGCAGCACGCCCTTGTCGCGCAGCACGGCCAGATGCTGGGAGATGTTGCTTTGCGAGGTGCCAACATTGTCCACAATGTCCTGCACGCTGATTTCCTTGTCGCCCAGCACACACAAAATCTTCAGTCGCAAAGGATGCGACATCGCCTTGAGGGCGCGGGACGCCTGTTCAATATGCTCATCAAGCTCGATCAATTGGTTTTCGTACATGGGCTTTCTACGATCGAAAAGCATGGAAACTGTTAAACACGGCGCCACCATACCGCAACAGCATCGCAACCAACAAGTATTATTCAAATATACCGATACTGATATTGATATTGATAGTCACAACAATTAAATAACCCGATGCTTCTGCTGTTGTAGAATTATATTTGGCACAAATCGCACCCGAACCTATCCATGTCACCCTCGGCAAAACCTGCATTACTGCTCATTCTTGACGGCTTCGGCATGGACTCCACAACACCAGACAATGCCATCGCCGCTGCGCGCAAACCCAACTTCGACCACTACTGGAACAGCTGTCCGCACACCCTGATTCAAGCCTCCGAGGCTGCCGTCGGTCTGCCGCGCGGGCAGATGGGCAACTCCGAGGTCGGGCACCTCAACATCGGCGCCGGGCGCGTGGTGTATATGGAATACAGCCGCATCGAGCTGGCCATTCGCTCGGGCTATTTTTTCCACAACCATGTTCTGGAAAAGGCCGTGCAAGATGTCAAGACCAAGGACAGCGCCCTGCACATCTTCGGCCTGTTGTCCGATGGCGGCGTACACAGCCACGACTCCCACATCCATGCAATGACGCTGATGGCCGCGCGCGCCGGGCTGACCAAGGTGTATCTGCACATGTTCCTGGACGGGCGTGACACCCCGCCGCAAAGCGCCAAACAATACATCGATGCGCTTGAAATGCGCCTAGCCGATCTGGGCGTCGGTCGCATCGCCAGCCTCTCCGGCCGTTATTACGCCATGGATCGCAACAAAAACTGGGATCGCATCCAGAAGGCGTACGAACTCATCACCCAGGGCTACGCCCCCTATCAGGCCGCCAGTGCCGTTGAGGGCCTGGAAATGGCCTACGCCCGGGGTGAAACCGACGAGTTCGTGCAGGTCACCCGCATCGTGCCGCCGGGGCAAGCGCCCGCGCAGGTGCGTGACGGCGACGCCGTGGTGTTCATGAACTTCCGCGCCGACCGCGCCCGCCAGATCACCCGCGCCTTCGTGGAAAAGGATTTCCAGGGCTTCGACCGTCAGCGCGTACCCAAGCTGTCTCACTTCTGCACGCTCACCCAATACCAGGCGAATCTGCCGGTCGATGTGGTGTTCCCGCCAGAAAAACTGGTCAACGGCTTTGGCGAGTACATCGCCAATCTCGGCCTGCGCCAGCTGCGCATCGCCGAGACCGAGAAATACGCCCATGTCACCTTCTTTTTCAACGGCGGCGAAGAAACCGTTTATCCCGGCGAAGAGCGCATCCTGGTGCCCTCGCCCAAGGTGGCCACCTACGACGAAACGCCCGAGATGAGTGCCCGCGAGGTCACCGACCGCTTGGTCGAGGCTATCGAATCGCGTCGTTTCGACGCCATCATCTGCAACTACGCCAACCCAGACATGGTCGGCCACACCGGCAACTTCAACGCGACGGTCAAGGCCATCGAAGTGGTGGACGAATGCATCGGTCGCGCCATCGCCGCACAACTGGCCCGTGGCGGCGACACCTTGTTGATCGCCGACCATGGCAATGCCGAAGACATGGAAGACCCGATATCCGGCCAGCCGCACACGGCCCACACCGTCAATCTGGTGCCATTCCTGTACATCGGCCGCGACGCGCAGGTCGAAAGCACCGGCGCACTGGAAGATATCTCGCCCACCCTGCTCTATCTGATGGGCCTGCCGCAACCCGTAGAGATGAAGGGCCACAGCCTCGTCGAATGCATCAGCGACAAAAACACCGCCGCACCGCCGCGCGCGTGACCCGCTTCGCTTTGCTGCTCACCAGCCTGCTCTCTGGTCTTGCTGCGCCAGCGCATGCCGGGCTGAGCGAAAGCCGACAAGAGCTGCAAGTCTTGCGCACTCGCATCGATCAACTCAAGCACGAAATCGAAACTGCCCAGGGTGAGCGCGACGAGGCGGCCGACAGCCTGCGCGTTTCCGAACAGGGCATCTCCAACATCAATCGCGAACTGCGCAATCTCGCCCGTCAAGATCAGCAACTCCACCGCGAACTGGCGCAACTGGCACGCAAAACCCAACTGGCCGAGGCCGAACAGCAAGAACAACAAAACCGCCTGGCCATCCTGCTGCGGCAACGCTACCTGCGCGGCAGCAACGAGGCCGCCTATCTCGCCCTGGCCGGCACCAACCCCGCCGACATCGTGCGTCAGATGGGCTATGCCGGCTATGTCGCCCAAGCGCGTGCCGAGCTGATTCGCAATCACACCAGAACCATCAAGCGCCTTCAGTCGCTGCGTCAGCAAACCACCGCCAGCCAGACTGAGCTTGCCGCCGTGCGCGATCGGCAGACACACGAAAAACAGGCGCTTGAACGCGAAAAATCGGCACGCCAGCGGGTGCTGGAACACATCTCGCAAAAAATCCAGTCGCAACGCCAGGAGGTGCACACGCTGGAACAAGACCAGGTCCGCCTGGCCCGACTGGTCGAACGACTGACCAAACTGGCCGAAGAACGCGCCCGCCGGATCCGGGCCAAGGCCCAGCAAAGTCACGGCGAAAAAATCGATCGTGTCGCCGATGCCAGCCTCGCCAGTTTCGACTTTCCCGCCTTGCGCGGGCGCCTTGCCCTGCCCGTTGCCGGTCGCATCACGGCCCGCTTTGACTCATCCCGCCCTGGCGGTGGCCCTTCCTGGAAAGGCCTCATGATCGAAGCCCCCCAGGGACAACCGGTGCGCGCAGTCGCCAGTGGCGAGGTGGCCTTTTCCAACTGGCTGCGCGGCTTTGGCAACCTGCTCATCATCGACCATGGCGACAACTACCTAAGTCTGTACAGCAACAACGAAAGTCTGTATAAGCAGCCGGGCGATCGGGTCAAGGCGGGGGATGCCATCGCTGCTGTCGGCAACACCGGCGGCCAAGAAAACCCCGGTCTATATTTCGAGCTACGCCACAAAGGCAAACCCTTCGACCCGCTCACATGGATTGCACATTAAGATGTCTGGCAAATTGAAATCTTTTGGATTGCTGACCGCCGGCGCACTGCTGGGCGTGGCGATCAGCCTGAACCTCCCCGCTACCGCCTCGAAAAGCGCAGACCCACTACCGATCGAAGATCTGCGTGCATTCACCGAAATATTCGGCCTGATCAAAAGCGACTATGTCGAGCCGGTCGCAGATCGCAAGCTCATCACCGAGGCGATCAACGGCATGCTGTCTGGCCTTGATCCACACTCGTCCTACCTCGACGCCGACGCCTTCAAGGACATGCAAGTCGGCACCCAGGGCGAGTTCGGCGGCCTGGGCATCGAGGTTGGCATGGAGGATGGCTTCGTCAAGGTCATCGCCCCGATCGAAGACACCCCCGCGCACAAGGCCGGCGTCAAGGCGGGCGACCTGATCATCAAACTCGATGACAAGCCCGTCAAAGGCATGACCCTGAACGACGCGGTCAAGCACATGCGCGGCAAGCCCAACACCAGCATCCGCCTCACCATCCTGCGCAAGGGCGAACCCAAGCCGCTGGTGCAAACCATCACCCGTGCCGTCATCCAGGTCAAAAGCATCAAGCAGCAGCTCGTCGAACCCGGCTACGGCTATGTACGCATCAGCCAGTTCCAGGAACACACCGGCGAAAACCTGGTCGCCGCCCTGAAGTCGCTGGAAACCGACAACAAGGGTGCGCTTAACGGCCTGGTGCTCGACCTGCGCAACAACCCCGGCGGGTTGCTCGACAGCGCGGTGGGCGTATCCGGTGCATTCATCAAGCCCAATGAACTGGTGGTGTACACCGAGGGTCGCAACGAAGATTCCCGCATGCGCCTCTCCAACAGCCGTGAGTTTTATCTGCGTCCCGGCGAAAAGGACTACCTCAAAGGCCTGCCCGAGTGGAGCCGCAGCGTGCCCATCGTAGTGCTAGTCAACGGCGGCTCGGCCTCTGCGTCCGAGATCGTTTCCGGCGCCATTCAAGATCACAAGCGCGGCCTCATCGTTGGCACCCAGAGTTTTGGCAAAGGCTCGGTGCAAACCATCCTGCCGCTCGGCAATGGCACCGCCGTCAAACTCACCACCGCACGCTATTACACACCCAACGGCCGTTCCATCCAGGCCAAGGGCATCACCCCCGACATCGTTATCGAGGAAGGCACGATCAACGACCCCGATAAGCACAAGGACAGCATGGAGGTACACGAGGCCGATTTGCAAGGCCATCTCTCCAACAATCGCGACAACACCGCCGCAGGCAACAAGCCCAAAGCGGACGACAAGACAGGCAAGACCGACAAGGAGGCTGCTGAGCCCACCGAAAAGCGCGGCATCATCTCCAACAAAGACCTGCAATTCCGCCAGGCGTTGACCCTGCTGAAGAGCCTGCATCTGCTCAAGCGCTAGTGTGCCATGCCCACGCCTTGCGACATCCACAAACGGCGCGATATCCAGTTCCACGGCCTGCCACCGGGGCAGGCTGACCGGGCGATCGCATTGTTGCAAGGCCTGCCCGGCCTGCGTTTGACGCGCACCAGCGAAACCAGCATCGAGATCCGCTATTGCGTGCAGGAATACTCCCTGGAGGCCATCGAAGGCGCGCTCACCGCGCAAGACTTTCATCTCGCCACGCCGCTTTGGGTGCAACTGCGGCGGGCGCTGGTGTATTACATGGAACGGGTGCAGCGCGGCAATCTGCAAACCCCCGAGGTTCACACCAAGAATTACCAGGCCCATGTCGAGTCCTGGGATAAACACCCACACGGCGACCACGACGAAACCCCCAGCGAGTGGCGGCAATACAAATGAACCCCGGCTGCGCCACCCCGCAGCTCGACGACCCCCGCCTGCTGCGCTACTCCCGTCACCTGTTGCTGGATGAAATCGGCGTAGCCGGCCAGGAAGCCCTGCTCGCCGCCCACACGCTGATCATCGGTGCCGGCGGACTGGGCTCGCCCGCTGCGTTATACCTGGCTGCGGCCGGGGTCGGCCACATCACCCTGGCGGATGCCGATCATGTCGACCTCACCAACCTGCAACGCCAGATTGCCCACACCCAGGACGGCATCGGCAGCAACAAGGCCGAATCCGCCGCGCACCGCATGCGCGCGATGAACCCCGATGTCGTCGTGCTGCCGCTGGCCACACGTCTGCAAGGTCATGCATTGGATCAGGCCGTGGCCGACGCCGACATCGTGCTCGATTGCAGCGACAACTTCGCCACCCGCCATGCCGTCAACCGCGCCTGCGTGCAGTTCAAAAAGCCGCTGGTTTCAGGCGCTGCCGTGCGCTTTGACGGCCAGATCAGCGTGTTCGACCTGCGCCAGACCGATGCCCCTTGCTACGCATGCCTGTTCCCCGACACGGCGAAAACCGACGAGATGCAATGCGCCACCTTTGGCGTGCTCTCGCCCCTGGTCGGCGTCATTGGCGCAATGCAGGCGGTCGAGGCGATCAAATTCATCACCCATGCCGGCAACAGCCTTGCCGGCCGTCTCCAGCTATACGATGCCCTGCGCGGCGAATGGCGCGAAATGCGCTATGGCCGCGATCCGGGATGCCTGGTGTGCGGCGCCCGATGAGTGCGCGGGCTGGCCCGCTAAACCAATCCCTTGCGCAGCAGCGCCCATTGCGCATCCCAGCCTTCCATTGGTGAAGCCCGAAAGGCTGAGCGGGTAAACAACTGCCAACGCCCCAAGGTCCAGGCAAACAACAGCCGTGCCGCCACCGCAGGGTCGGCATCAGCCGCCAAGGACTGCTGACTGGCGGCAATGCGTAGCGACTGTTTGATGCTGGACTCGACGCGATCGAAAAGTTGATTCATGCGCGAGAGCAGGCGGGTGTTTTCGTGCACCAGCGCCTCGCCGGTCAATACCCGGGTCATGCCCCGATTGCGCTCGGCGAAGGTCAGCAGCAGCCTGAGGATGGACTCGATCTGCCGCAACCCGTCGCGCTCTTCACCGTTGATGCGGTTGATAAAGCCAAACAGGGTGGATTCGATGTACTCCATCAAACCCTCGAACATCTGCGCCTTGCTGGCAAAGTGGCGATACAGCGCCGCCTCAGACACCTGTAGGCGTGCCGCCAACGCGGCGGTGGTGATCTTCTCGCCCCCGGGGGCTTCGAGCATGGCCGCCAGGGCCTGCAATATCTGCACGCGGCGTTCTCCGGGGGCGCTCATGCTGCCACCTCTGCGACTGCATAAGGCAATTCCATGAAGCTTAGCCGTGGGCCATTGCGCTCACCCAGGCTGACATCGTTGGCGGCATACGCCTCCTCGCGCAGCACCACCAGCAGATCAAAGCCCCCGCCGGGTGCCGGCGCAAGATTGGCGACCTGGCCGGCGGCCTGATCGGCGACGGCAGCACTGAACACCTCCTGCGCCAGTGCCGGCGTGGCATCGACATGCGCCAAAAACAGCCGGCGCTTGACCTTGCCTATCCAATGCGCTCGCGCCACTACCTCCTGGCCGGGATAACAGCCCTTGGCAAAGCTGATGCCATGCAAGACATCCATATTGGCCATCTGCGGCACGAAATGATCCTGGGTTTCGGGCAATACCACCGGGATACCGGCGCGCACCAGCAACCCATCCCAAACCACCGACGCCACCGGGCGTGCTTTGGCAGCCAACGCCCGCCAGACAGCGCTCGCGCGTTCAGGCGCCACGAACACATCAAAACGCCCCTCTCCCAAGGCAATGGCAAACGCATCATCACCGTGCGCCACACCCAGCTCCGGCTGTGGCACCAAGCCCAAAACCGCACGCAGCACCTCGCCCGCACCCGGTCCAGACAAGCCCATGCCAACCCAAGACCCGCTGGCGTCGCGGTGCGTCACCTTGCTGCGCAAGATGTACATGGAGAGCCGCTTTTGCAGCGGCGCCACCAGCGCACGCGGCAGCAACAGCAGCCGCTCACCCCGCCGCTCGATCACGATAAAGTTGGCCAGCATCCGCCCCTTGGGCGTGCAATAAGCGGCAAACACACCCTGCTCCGGGGTTTGCCCGCGCAGATCGTTGCTGATCTGGTTTTGCAAAAAATCGCGCGCATCCTCGCCGCCAAAGCCCAGCAGTCCGTAATGCGACAGATCGGCCAGCACCAAGTCGTTTCGCCCAGCCACGAGATCGCTCTCCAAATCCGCGCCGGGATAGCCCTCTGCAGCCAAAAAATCCTGCCATGAACTCATGATTCAAAACCCCAAAAACATACCCGACGCCACGCTAACGCAACGGCGAATTATTTTCAACAAATAGCCATGCAATGAAAGCGTGTACTTACTCTGAAGCACCTGGGCCGGGCGTTTTCATGGCCAGCGCTTCAACCCGCAACAGATGCAGGCGACGGCTGTCGGCGCGCAGCACGGTAAAGCGCATTCCTTCCAGTTCGACCGCGTCGTCACGCTGCGGCATACGGCCAAAGGCATGAATGACCAGGCCACCGACCGTGTCATGTTCGGCATCACCAAACTGTGTGCCCAGGGCCGCATTGAGATCTTCAATCTCGGTCTGCGCCTTGATGCGCCAAACGCCCAACGATTCGGAAATGATGTTGCCGGCACTCTCATCATCATCGTCATCATCGTATTCATCTTCGATGTCGCCGACGATTTGTTCCAGCACATCCTCGATAGTGACCAGACCGGCCACGCCGCCGTATTCATCAACGACAATGGCGATATGGTTGCGTGCGGCGCGGAACTCTCGCAGCAGCACATTGAGGCGTTTCGACTCGGGCACGAACACCGCCGGTCGCAGCATGTCGCGCAGGTCGATCTCTTCGCCCACACACAGCCGCAGCAGGTCCTTGGCCAGAAGAATGCCGATCACCGTGTCACGGTCGCCATCCACGGCCGGAAAGCGCGAATGCGCCATGTCGATCACAAAGGGAAGCAAGGCCTTGGGCGTCTGGTTGATGTCGACGACTTCCATCTGCGCCCGCGGAATCATGATCTCGCGCACCTGCATCTGAGAAACCTGCAACACCCCTTCGATCATCGACAGGGCATCGGCATCCAGCAGGTTGTTTTCAAAGGCGCCGTGCAGAAGTGCGATCAACTCCTCACGGGTATCTGGCTCTGGCGTGAGCCAATCGCTCATGCGTTGCAGCAAACTGCGTCTTCGACTATGACTGTCATCCATTGTACGGACTGGAAAAACCTAACCGGCGCATGATAAAGCCTTCCAGAGCCTCCATGACAAGCGCGTCTTTTTGTTTCTCATGGTCGTAACCCTGCAAATGCAGCATGCCGTGCACCACCAGATGTGCCACATGGGCCTCGAACGACTTGCCCTGCTCTGCTGCCTCGCGCTCTACCACCGGGGCGCACAGCACGATGTCGCCCTCCAGCGGATCGTCGCCATACACGAAGGTCAACACATTGGTGGCGTAATCCTTCTTCCGAAAATCACGGTTGAGCTCACGCCCTTCGGCCTCGTCCACCCAGCGCAAGGTTGCTGTCGCCGAGCCGGCCAGTGCCGCCTCCGCCCATTGCCGCAAAACCTTGCGTCGCGGCAGGCCTTTTTTAGGAACGGCGTATTGAATCGTCAGATCAAGATTTTTAGGCATGATGGCGGCTGTTGTCCCGGTGTGCGTCATAGGCATCGATGATGCGCGCCACCAACGGGTGACGCACCACATCGTCGTTTCGGAATTCGGTGAAAGCGATGCCACGCACCGTCTTCAGCACCTCGCGAGCCTCGATCAGACCGCTTTTCTGACCTCGTTGCAGGTCGATCTGGGTGATATCGCCGGTCACCACCGCCTTGGAGCCAAAACCGATGCGCGTCAAAAACATCTTCATCTGCTCGGGCGTAGTGTTCTGCGCCTCGTCGAGGATGATAAAAGCGTGGTTCAGCGTGCGGCCGCGCATAAAAGCCAGCGGCGCCACCTCGATGACATTGCGATCAAACTGACGGCTGGCCTTCTCCACGCCCATCAGATCGTACAGCGCGTCGTACAACGGACGCAGATAAGGATCGACCTTCTGCACCAGGTCGCCAGGCAAAAAACCCAGCCGCTCACCGGCCTCTACCGCCGGTCGCACCAGCACGATGCGCCGCACCAGATCGCGCTCCAGCGCATCGACCGCCCCCGCCACCGCGAGATAGGTTTTGCCAGTGCCCGCCGGGCCGATACCAAAGGTGATGTCGTGCTCCAGCATCTGGCGGATGTACTGATTCTGCCGCGCAGTACGGCCATGCAGGCCGCTGCGACGGGTCATCAACACCGGCATATCAATACTCTCGCCGGCCATCGCATCCGCGCGCTCGGCCTCGACCAGCGCCAACTGAATCTCGTCGATATCCAACGCCCGCCGCGCCCGGCCATAAAACAGCTCCAACAAGCGCCCGGCGCGCTCGGCCACAGGCGCATCACCCTCGATGCCGAAGCGCTCACCGCGCCGCACGATGTGCACATTCAGCGCGGTTTCAATCTGTCGCAGGTTTTCATCCATCGGCCCGCACAGATGAGCCAACCGGGTGTTGTCGGCATCGGCAAAAACCACCTCAACCATGCGTCACCACCTCGCCACGCAGGCTGTTGGGCATGGCCTGAGTGATGCGCACCGCCACAAACTCGCCGATCAAGCGCGCGGGGGCAGCAAAGTTGACCACGCGATTATTCTCGGTACGGCCCATCAATTCGTGGACATCCTTCTTCGAAGTGCCCTCGGCCAACACCTGCTGCACCGTACCCACCATGGCGGCACTGATCGCCGCCGCCTGTTTGTTCAACTGCGCCTGCAAGCAATACAAGCGCTGCTTGTGCACCTCAGGCGGCGTGTCATCCGTCAGGCTGGCCGCCGGCGTGCCCGGGCGCGGGCTATACACGAAACTGAACGAGTGGTCGAAATTCATCTCCTCCACCAACCGCAGCGTCGCCTCGAAATCGGCCTCGGTCTCGCCAGGGAAGCCGACGATGATGTCGGTGGCCAACGACAGGTCTGCGCGCGCCGCGCGCAGCTTGCGAACGATGGACTTGTACTCCAGCACGGTGTAACCGCGCTTCATTGCCGCAAGGATGCGATCGGAGCCCGACTGCACCGGCAGATGCAGATGCGACACCAGCTTGGGGATACTGGCAAAACAATCGACGAGACGCGGAGTGAACTCGCGCGGGTGCGAGGTGGTAAACCGCAGCCGCTCAATCCCCGGCACCTCGGCCACCAGTTCCAGTAACAGCGCAAAGTCTGCAACCTCACCGTCCTCCATCGCGCCGCGATAGGCGTTCACATTCTGGCCCAGGAGCGTCACCTCTTTGACACCCTGCGCCGCCAGTTGCGCCACCTCGGCCAGCACATCGGCCAGCGGCCGCGATACCTCGTCACCCCGGGTGTAGGGCACTACGCAAAAGGTGCAGTACTTGGAACAACCTTCCATGACCGACACAAACGCCGTCGACCCCTCCACGCGCGGCGGCGGCATGTGGTCGAACTTCTCGATCTCCGGAAACGCGATATCCACCTGTGAACGACCACTGGCCTGGCGCCGCGCAATCATCTGCGGCAACCGATGCAGCGTCTGCGGCCCGAACACCAGATCCACAAACGGCGCACGGCTGACGATAGACGCCCCTTCCTGGCTGGCGACACAACCGCCCACACCAATCACCAGGTTCGGATTTTTCTCTTTCAAAGGCCGCACCACGCCCAGATCGCTAAACACCTTCTCCTGTGCCTTCTCGCGCACCGAGCAGGTGTTAAACAGAATCAGGTCCGCCTCTTCCGGATTGTCCGTCGGCTCATAGCCCTCAGCCGCCGCCAGCACATCGGACATCTTGTCCGAGTCGTACTCGTTCATCTGGCAGCCAAAGGTCTTGATAAATACTTTCTTGGTCATCGGTATTCGTTCGCAAAAGGGGCACCATTATCCTTGATCATGCCGCCGGCCGGTTCACCCCGTAATCCACAAATGCCGCCAGCGCTTCATCCATCTCGGCGTCGGTCAGCAACACCGGCTCGCCCAGTTGGCTGGCGCGCCAGAATTGCTCGCACAGCGCCTCGACCTCGATAGCCACCGCCAGCGCCTGTTGCAAATCGCGTCCGACCGTGACCTGGCCGTGGTTGGCCATCAGGCACGCACGCAAGCCCCCCATCGCCGCGAGGATATTGTCCGACAACGCCTGGGTGCCGAAGGTGGCGTAATCGGCGCAAGGGATCATCTTGCCGCCCGCCACCGCGATCATGTAGTTGAACGGCGGAATCGATCGCCGCAGACAGGCCAGGCTGACCGCAAACGGCGAATGCACATGCACCACCGCCCCCACTTCGGGGCGCGCGGCATAAAGGTCACGGTGAAAGCGCCACTCGCTGGATGGCTTCAATCCGCCCGACCAACGACCGTCCATATCGACCCACACCACCTGCTCGGGTCGCACCTCGGCTGACGGCACGCCCGATGGCGTGACCCAAAACCCGCCTTCGAAGCGAGCGCTCACATTGCCAGAACTGATCCTATTCAAGCGTTCATGCACCGTACGCGCCGAGGTTTCGGCGACCTGTTTGCGAAATTGCTGCCCGTTCATGATAATTACATCGGCTCCTACGAATTCAATCAAAAAATATTCACTTAAGAAAGCCCCTCACCCTGCGTCGCAGGCTTTATATCAATAATGGCTATATCATGAAAAACACCATTCTGTTGCTGCTGACCTTGGGCGCTGCCAGTGCCTGGGCCGCCACACCCGCCGAGTTGCTGGCCGGCTATCGTGCCGAGGCCGCGCGGCAGGTTTCCGGCTTTCAGCCGTCTGCCCAGCGCGGTGCGGCGTTTTATCAGCGGTCGTTCAATGTCTCGGCCACGATGCCGTCCTGCACCCATTGCCACATGTCCAACCCGACCCAAACCGGACGCCATGCCGTCACCGGCAAGACCATCCAGCCGCTGGCGCCCAGCGCCAACGCCGAGCGGTTGACCGATCTGGCCAAGACCGAAAAATGGTTCCGGCGCAACTGCACCGAGGTGGTGGGCCACACCTGTAGCGCCGCCGAGAAGGCCGATTTCGTCGCTTTTTTGACCGAAGGACTGTGAAATGAAAAAGCCCCTGTGTTCCCTGTTATTCCTTGTTGGCTTGCCGCTGATTGCCCAGGCCGACAATCTGCGTCCGTTGCGCAATGCCCCCGCCGCGTTTCAAACCGAATGCGGCAGTTGCCATGTCGCCTTTCCGCCGCAGTTATTGGGCGCCACCGACTGGCAAAAAATCATGCGTGCGCTCGACAAACACTACGGCGACAACGCCAGCCTGGACGAACCCACCCGCAAGACGCTGGAAGAGTTTCTGGTCCGCAACGCCGGCAGCAGCGGGCGTGGCCGCGAAGGCCAGACCCGTGCGGGCGAATCCCTGCCACGACTGACGCAGACCGCATGGTTCACCCGCGAACACCGCGAAGTGCCGCGCGCCCTCTGGGGACATGCCAAGGTCAAAACCGCGGCCAACTGCACGGCCTGTCATACCAAGGCCGCCGCAGGCAGCTACCGCGAGAACGAAATCGTTTCGCCGGACGGTCGGCGCCGAAATAACTGAAATGCGCGCCGTTCTGGTTTGGGATTGGCCAGTCCGCATCGGTCATTGGCTGTTGGCGTGCGCCTTCGCGCTGACCTGGCTGACCGGTGACAGCGAAACCTGGAGGCTCGTGCATGCCTATGCCGGCGGTGTCGTCGTCGGTGTGATCGTGTTCCGTCTGCTGTGGGGATTCATCGGCACACGGCACGCGCGCTTTGCCAACTTCATACGCGGCCCGCAAGCCGTCCGCGCCTATATCTTCGGGCTATTCAGCGGTCACACCGCCAACCACGCCGGACACAACGCCGCAGGCGGCTGGGCGATCGCCGCATTGCTCTTGCTGGGACTTGTCGCCGGGTTCAGCGGCTGGGTGGTTTACCAGGACATCGGCGGCGAGTGGCTGGAAGAGGCCCACGAGATCTTTGCTTCCCTCATGCTCGCGGTGGTTTTGCTGCATATCGCCGGGGTGTTGGTCAGCAGTCTGGCGCATTGCGAAAACCTGGTGCGCGCCATGCTGACGGGCTACAAACGCGGCGCTCCAGACGACGCCATTCCCCACGCAAAGGTGTGGGTTGCGCCGCTGCTTCTCATCTGGGTGATGCTCTGCGCCTGGGCACTGTCGCGCTAAAATCGCGCGCCATGAACACCCGCGCACCCGTCCCCCCGCCCCACCCTGTTACCGATGTCCCGCCCGTGGTCGAAGAACAGCTCGATGACGCCACCCGCGCCGAGCTGATCGCCCGCATCAAGGCGCGCATGGCCGAGCAAAACGCGGTACTGGTCGCGCATTACTACACCTCGGCCGATCTGCAAAAGCTGGCCGAGGAAACCGGCGGCTGTGTTTCGGACTCGCTGGAGATGGCACGCTTTGGCCATGCGTCCAAGGCCCAGACCCTGCTGGTGGCCGGCGTGCGCTTCATGGGCGAGACCGCGAAGATTCTCAACCCCGAAAAGCGCGTGTTGATGCCGGATCTTGGGGCCGAATGTTCACTCGACCTGTCCTGCCCGGCGGAGGATTTCGCGGCCTTTTGTGACCAGCACCCCGACCGCACCGTGGTGGTTTATGCCAACACCTCGGCGGCGGTGAAGGCGCGGGCTGACTGGATGGTGACCTCCAGCATCGCGGTCAGGGTAGCCGCCCATCTGCACGCCCAAGGCAAAAAGCTGATCTGGGCCCCCGACCGTTATCTGGGGGATTTCGTACAGCGCGAAACCGGGGCCGACATGCTGCTGTGGCAAGGCTCCTGCGTCATCCACGAGCGCTTCAAGGCCGAGGGCATTGCCGAGCTCCAGCGCCAACATCCGGACGCCGCCGTGCTGGTGCATCCCGAATCGCCGGCCGCAGTCATCGCCATGGCCGATGTGGTCGGTTCCACCACGCAACTCATCAAAGCCGCCGCCGACCTACCCAACCCGGTGCTGATCGTGGCCACCGACAACGGCATTTTTTACAAGATGCAGGCCGCAGCTCCCGGGAAACTGCTGCTCGAAGCCCCCGTCGGCGGCCATGGCGCCACCTGCATCTCCTGCGCGCATTGCCCGTGGATGGCGATGAACAGCCTGACCAAGCTGCTGCGCGTGCTGGAAACCGGCGACAACGAGATCCGGATCGACCCCGCCGTGGGCGCCCAGGCCATTCATTCGATCAACCGCATGCTGGCGTTTGCCGGACAGCAAGGCATCGTCCTCTCGGGCCAAAGCGCGGACTGACTCTCCAGATCCGGATGCTCGCCATCCGCCAAGCAGACGACAAAAAAACACTAGATATAGAGATTTTTTAACACTCTTGCGTTACATTTAGCGCCACCGACAACAGGAGACCATGATGCAAGAAACCCTTTTCCCAGAACTCGGCGCGCAGGATATTTCCAGCGAGGTGCTGCTCGAAAAATACGCCAAGGGCGATGAGACCAGCATTCAGGCCGTGCGTCACCGGGTGGCACGCGCGCTGGCCTGTGCCGAAAAACCCGAACAACGCAACGAATGGGAACGGCGTTTTTTTCAGGCCATGGAATCTGGCTTCATCCCCGCCGGCCGCATCAACTCGGCAGCCGGCACCGAGTTGCAGGCCACTCTGATCAACTGCTTCGTGCAACCCGTGGGCGACGCGATCTCCGGTATCACCCAGGACGGCAAGCCGGGCATCTATGTGGCGCTGGAAGAGGCCGCCGAAACCATGCGCCGGGGCGGGGGCGTCGGTTACGACTTTTCCACCATCCGTCCCAAAGGCGCCTTGGTCAAAGGCACGCAGTCGCGCGCATCGGGCCCGGTGTCTTACATGCGGGTGTTCGATCGCTCCTGTGAAACGGTCGAATCCGCTGGCGCCCGGCGTGGCGCGCAGATGGGCGTGCTGCGCTGTGACCATCCGGACATTGAGCAGTTCATCCACGCCAAAGACAGCGGCGACCTGCGCAATTTCAACATCTCGGTCGGGATAACCGACACCTTCATGCAAGCGGTCGAGGCCGATGCCGAGATCGAACTGACCCACAGCACCCGTCCTGGCGACGACCTGCTCAACGCCGGCGCATTCCAGCGCAACGACGGCATCTGGGTCTATAGCAAACTCCCCGCACGCCAGCTCTGGGCGCAAATCATGCAGGCCACCTACGACCACGCCGAACCGGGCGTGCTGTTTTTAGACCGCATCAACCGCGACAACAACCTGGCCTACTGCGAAACCATCGAGGCCACCAACCCGTGCGGCGAACAACCCCTGCCGCCCTATGGTTGCTGCTGTCTGGGCTCTATCAATCTGGCGCGATTTGTCGGCTCGCCCTTCACCGTACAGGCGCATTTTGATTTCAAAGGCTTTGCCCAGGTGGTACAAACCGCCATCCGCGCATTGGACAATGTGCTCGACCTGACCGCCTGGCCGCTGGAAAAACAGCATCAGGAAGCGCAATCCAAACGCCGCATCGGTCTGGGGTTTACCGGGCTTGGCGATGCGCTCGTCATGCTCAATCTGCGTTACGACAGCGCAGCGGCACGCGAATTTTCTGCCCATGCCTGCGAATTCATGCGCGACACCGCTTACCGCGCCTCGGTCGATCTGGCCCAGGAACGCGGCGCGTTTCCGTTGTTCAACGCCGATCTCTACCTGGCCACGCCCAGCTTTGCCAGCCGCCTGCCGGCTGAACTGAAGGATGCGATTCGCACACACGGCATCCGCAACTCGCACCTGCTGTCGATCGCGCCCACAGGCACCATCTCGCTGGCCTTTGCCGACAACGCCAGCAACGGCATCGAACCGCCGTTCTCGTGGTTTTACACACGCAAAAAGCGCATGCCCGATGGGGGCCACAAGGAATATCAGGTGGAAGACCACGCCTGGCGCATGTACCGCGAGATGGGCGGCAACACCGACCGCCTGCCGGAAAGCTTTGTCACCGCGCTGGAAATCTCCGCGCTCGATCACATGCAGATGGTGGCCGTGGTCGCGCCGTTCATCGACTCGGCCATTTCCAAAACCGTCAATGTGCCCGAAACCTATCCATTTGCAGACTTCGAGGACCTCTACCTCGCCGCCTGGAAAGCCGGCTTGAAAGGCATCACCACCTATCGCCCCAACGCGGTGCTGGGCAGCGTGTTGTCGGTCGCGCCCGAAAAGGCCGCGCCGCAGGATTTTGCCAGCGGCGATGTCAACCGCCGCATCGAGATCAAGGCCATTCCCGCGCCGGTGCTGGAAAGCCTCAAATGGCCGGGCCGACCCAAGCTGCCGGGTGGCAATCTGGCCTGGAGCTACATGCTCGAATACCCCCACGGCAGTTTCGCGTTGTTTGTCGGCCATATCCAAAACGGCCCCAGCAGCAGCGCCCCCTGGCCCTTCGAGGTCTGGATCAACGGCGCCGAACAGCCACGCGGCCTGGGCGCACTGGCCAAAACGCTGTCGATGGACATGCGCGCCAACGACCGCGCCTGGCTGAAACTCAAGCTCGACACCCTGGCCAAAACCCGTGGCGACGACGCCTGTACCCTGCTATTTCCGCCCGAAGGCGAACCCAAAGCCGTGCCCAGCATCGTCTCGGCGGTCGCGCAACTCGTACGCTGGCACCTGGAAAACCTGAACTGCCTGACGCTTGAAGGCAGCACCCCCGTGCTCGATGCACTGTTCAGCCTGAAAGAGCCCAAAACCGGCACCGACGGCACCTTGTCGTGGACCGTCGATGTCAAAAACCCGCACACCGACGACGACTTCGTGCTCGGCGTAAAAGAAATCACCCTGCCCGATGGCGTGACGCGACCGTATTCGCTGTGGCTGTCCGGCGACTATCCGCGCGCACTGGACGGCTTGTGCAAGCTGCTTTCGCTCGACATGCGGGTGCTTGATCCCGCCTGGATCGGCATGAAACTACGCAAGCTGCTCAATTATCAAGAACCGCTCGGCGACTTCATGGCCTTCGTCCCCGGCGGCAGCAAACAGGAAAACTGGCCCTCAACCGTCGCCTATGTCGCCCGCCTGCTCATCCATCGCTATGCCATGCTCGGCATCCTCGACGAAGACGGCTTCCCGCTCGTACAGATGGGCATCCTCGAAACGCCCCTTCCCCGCAACGCAGGCGCCCCCGCGCCAGCCCCCATCCTGCGCGGCAAGCGTTGCAAGGAATGCGGCAACGACGCGGTGATCAAAAAGGATGGCTGCGAGTTTTGCACCGCCTGCGGGGCAGTGGGAGCGTGCGGCTAGCGAACTCGCCGCAACAGCAGCCAGCCGCCTGCCAGCAGCATCGGCACGCACAGCCATTGCGCCGTGGACAAGCCCCACGGCAGCGTGCCGAGGAAGCCCGGATCGGGGTTACGGAAGAACTCTGCGGCAAAACGGAAAGCTCCGTAACCGACCAAAAACAAACCGGAAACCCGTCCGGTTTCGCGTGGACGGGCGGCGAACAGCCACAGCAACACAAACAACAACACGCCCTCGCCGGCCATTTGATAAAGCTGCGAAGGGTGACGCGGCAATGCGTCCACATGCGGATAGATCATTGCCCAGGGCAAATCGGCCGGCGCCTCGCGACCCCACAACTCGCCGTTGATAAAGTTCCCCAGCCGTCCAAATGCCAGCCCCAACGGCACCAGCGGTGCGACAAAATCGCCCACCTGCAAAAAGCTGCGCCCGGTCTTTTTGCCGAACCAGGCCAGCGCGACCAGTACGCCGATAAAGCCGCCATGAAAACTCATGCCGCCTTTCCATACCGCAAAAATCTCCAGCGGATGCGCGGCGAAATAGGCCGGCTGATAAAAGATCACCTCTCCCAGCCGTCCGCCCAGCACCACGCCCAGCGCGCCCACGAATAGCAGGTCGTCGATCTGGCGCGCATCCCAGCCCATTTCGGGTCGCATACGCGCACGCATCCGCCCCAGCAACACAAAGGCCGCAAATGCGAGCACATACATCAGTCCATACCAATGGATGGCCAACGGCCCCAGGTGCAGGGCGACGGGATCAAAACCGGGATAGATCAAAGGCGTTTGTTGCATGGCAGGCTCGGATAGAATCTGGGTTCGATTATAGACAGCCTAGGTTTCAAGATGCCCGCTTACCGTTCCCGCACCTCCACCCATGGCCGCAACATGGCCGGCGCCCGCTCGCTGTGGCGCGCCACCGGCATGACCGATGCCGACTTCGGCAAGCCCATCATCGCCATTGCCAACTCGTTCACCCAGTTCGTGCCCGGCCATGTACATCTGAAGGACATGGGCCAACTGGTGGCACGCGAGATCGAAGCCGCGGGCGGCGTGGCCAAAGAGTTCAACACCATCGCCATCGACGACGGCATCGCCATGGGCCACGGCGGCATGTTGTACAGCTTGCCCAGCCGTGACCTGATCGCCGACAGCGTCGAATACATGGTCAACGCGCATTGCGCCGATGCTCTGGTGTGCATCTCCAACTGCGACAAGATCACCCCCGGCATGTTGATGGCCGCCATGCGCCTCAATATCCCCGCCGTGTTCGTCTCTGGCGGGCCGATGGAGGCCGGCAAGGTGGTGTGGGGCGGCAAGGTACACAAGCTCGACCTGGTCGATGCGATGGTGCAAGCGGCTGACAGCCATTGCTCCGACGCACAGGTCGAAGCCACCGAACGCTCGGCCTGCCCTACCTGTGGCTCGTGTTCCGGCATGTTCACCGCCAACTCGATGAACTGCCTGACCGAAGCGCTGGGCCTCTCGTTGCCGGGCAATGGCTCACTGCTCGCCACCCATGCCGACCGCCGCGAACTATTCCTGCGCGCGGGACGGCTGACGGTCGAACTGGCCCGACGCTATTACGAACAAAACGACGCCCGCGTGCTGCCGCGTTCGATTGCAACCAAAGCCGCCTTCGAAAACGCCATGACGCTGGACATCGCCATGGGCGGCTCGACCAACACCGTGCTACACCTGCTGGCCGCCGCGCGCGAGGCCGGGGTCGATTTCACCATGGCCGACATCGACCGCCTGTCGCGCCATGTGCCCAATCTGTGCAAGGTGGCGCCATCCACGCCCGATTACCACATGGAAGATGTGCATCGCGCCGGTGGCGTCATGGCCATTCTGGGCGAACTGGACCGCGCCGGCCTGATCCATCGCGACACGCCGACGGTACATAGCAAAACCCTGGGCGACGCGCTCGAAACCTGGGACATCCGCCGCACCACGGATGCAAAAGTGAGTCATTACTATCGCGCCGCACCCGGTGGAGTCCCCACGCAAACAGCCTTTTCGCAAGACAAACGATTTGACACCCTGGACGACGACCGTGCCAACGGCTGTATTCGCGACATCGAACACGCCTATTCCAGGGACGGCGGTCTGGCGGTGCTGTTTGGCAATCTGGCCGAGCACGGCTCTATCGTCAAAACCGCCGGCGTGGACGCCAGCATCCTCAATTTCTCGGGCCCGGCGCGGGTGTTCGAAAGCCAGGACGACGCCGTCGAGGCCATTCTGAACGACAAGATCGTGCCCGGCGATGTCGTCGTCATTCGCTACGAAGGCCCGCGCGGCGGTCCCGGTATGCAGGAGATGCTCTACCCCACCAGCTATTTGAAATCGAAAGGGCTGGGCAAGGATTGCGCGTTGATTACCGATGGCCGCTTCTCCGGCGGCACCTCGGGCCTGTCGATTGGCCATGTATCGCCCGAAGCGGCTGAAGGCGGGCTGATTGGCCTGGTCGAGGAAGGCGATAGCATCGAGATCGACATCCCCAACCGTAGCATCCGCCTGGCCGTGCCTGACAATGTGCTCAAACAGCGTCGCCAGACGATGGAAAATCTGGCTGCCAACGCCTGGCACCCCCTCGATCGCAATCGCCCAGTGTCTGCCGCCCTGCGCGCCTATGCCGCCATGACCACCTCCGCCGCGTTCGGCGCGGTGCGTGATGTCAATCAAATCACCCATAAATAGGAGCTCCCCATGTCGCAACTACAAGACCTGAAAACCCGCTACACCCTGCCCGGACAACTGAACTTCCGCGAGGATGCCAACGGCCTGTTGTTTGCCGACATCAGCACCTCGCAAGCAACCGCGACGGTCTGTCTGCAAGGCGCGCACCTCACCACCTGGACGCCCGCAGGGCAGGCCACGCCCATCATCTGGCTATCGGACGCAGCCAAATATGCGCCGGGCAAATCCATTCGCGGCGGCGTGCCGGTGTGCTGGCCGTGGTTTGGCCCGCACGCACACGAGGCCAGCTTCCCCGGCCACGGCTTTGCCCGCACCGTGCCCTGGCAGGTGACCGAGACCCACGCCCTAACCGATGCGGTACAGATCACCCTGCAACTCATCGAATCCGACCAGACACGCACGCAATGGCCCCATGCCAGCCGTTGCGAACTGACCCTGAGCATCGGCAAAACCCTGAAGATTGCGCTGTCCACCACCAACCTTGGCAGCGAGTCCTTCCCGCTGTCCGAGGCGCTGCACACCTACTTCCACATCGGCGACATCGATACGGCGCGCGTCACCGGGCTGGAAGGCGAGGAATACCTCGACAAGGTGGACAACTTCGCCTGCAAAGAGCAGGTGGGCGCGGTGAGCTTTCATGGCGAAACCGATCGCGTCTATGTCAACACCCAGGCGCACTACGCCATCGACGATCCGGTGCTCAAACGCCGCATCAAGATCCACGCCAGCGACGCGCATTCGGTCGTGGTGTGGACGCCGTGGCAGGAAAAGGCCGACAAGATGGGCGACTTCGGCGGCCCGACCGCATGGAAGCAAATGCTGTGCGTCGAAACCGCCAACGCGCTCAACAACGCATGCACCGTACACGCGGGCGAAACCCACACGATGACGGCGGAATACAGCGTCGAATCGCTGTAAGCCCTCCCGAAACAAAAACGGCAGCGAGTTCACCGCTGCCGTTTTTGTTGTAATCGCGAGCTTCAGTGCAACGGCAGCGGCTTTTTGATGAGCTGCACCACTTGCGCGTCGGACGGCGCCCTTTTGCCGGTGGTCGGGCAGGTGCCTTCGGTTTCCATGACGAAGCCCTCGGCCTCGTAGAGCAGGTTGATCACATCCACGAAATGGCGTTCTTTGACCATCATCAGCGCCGTGCGGCCCGAATCGTTGACCGCCTTCACTTCGGCTCCCGCGTCCAATAGCGCAGCGCACACCGCCGCTTCACCACCACCGGCAGCCAGCATCAGCGGCGTCAGGCCAAAGCCGATGCGGGCGTTGACATCCGCGCCAGCGGCAATCAAGCGCTGCACCACGGGGGCAAAGCCACAGTCCTGTTCGTGGTTATATGCCGCGCAAAACAGCGGCGTCCATTCTTGCGCATTGCGTGCATCGACCGCCGCGCCAGCGTCGAGCAGCGCATTCACCGCCGCCAGATCACCCTGCCGCGCCGCCAGATGCAACGCCATATCGCCATTTTCATCGCGCGCATCCAGCGCAACCTGGCCGGCCAAAGCGGCCTTCAACAATTCCTGGGACATCTCAAGCACTCCTGAAAAATTACCCGAGTAATTTTATCGGGTTTTTACCGGGGGTCAACTGCGCATTGGTGAAGTTAGCCCGTCGATACCTCCGCTCAGACCCCCTCCGCATACACCCCGGCGTTCCGCTCCGGGTAGATCTCGTAGATGTGCTCGAACAATGCGGAGCACTTCTGGGCGAACAACACCATCAAGAAGCTCTTGCCAGCGCCGTGCTCAGTCGGCGGCGATGGCGTACACCATATCGCCCACAAACCGCCGGAACGACTCGTTTTCCACAAATTGCTTGTACACCTGAGTGTCGTCCCTGAGGAGCAGTTGCATCACCTTGCCCAGCGCCTGATCGTGCTCCATGCGCGCAGTGTGCGGCGTGTTCGCCTTGGCGTTGGCGAACGCCGCGTCGGCCGCCACCTTGGGTGCGATGTCGTCGCGGATGCGGCGCACGATGCGGTCGCCATCATCGAATAGCGTCCCGAACTGCTCGTTGAAGGCCTTGAGGATGCTGCTCAGGCGATCCAGTTCCGGCTCGGCCTTGCGACCACCGGCCTCGGTCGGCACGGGTTCGATTTCCGCGTCCTTGTCCGCGAGCGCGATCTTCTGCGCCGCCTTCTTCTCGACACGGTAGCTGTCCATGTCGATCGCTTCGAGGATGCCCTTGGCCAAGTCCTCCTCCTGCGGCGCGGGGAGCTTCGGCACCAGCAGGTTCAGCAGGATCGACAGCTTTTCCCAGCTCGCGTTGCTGTAGGCGATCACCGACGACAGGAACGCATAGGTGCGGCAGAAGGCCTTGGCCTTGCCCTTGAAGTCCACCTGCCCGTCCTCGTCGAGCCGGCCGGTGTAGGCCGCCACGCAGGCATCGAGGATCGGGTCGAGCTGCTCGCGCGGCGC
>Ga0233425_10000170_pt1 | contig 165692 bp, 134 predicted proteins | sample Watercolumn_Towu_2_FD_181712 | JGI IMG/M metagenome (GOLD analysis project Ga0233425, IMG submission 181712) | Freshwater microbial communities from Lake Towuti, South Sulawesi, Indonesia - Watercolumn_Towuti2014_140_MG | ecosystem: Environmental > Aquatic > Freshwater > Lake | place...
TTTTCTGAATTCAAATTCACTCCAGACAGGCTCTTTTTTGCGATAGATTTTTACTCCGTTTATATAAAAACCTTCGTTAAATTTATTTTGCATGCCAGGTAAATTGCGCGTATTTACACGAGCCGTTAAAAATTCGCAACCTTCTCGTCTGGCCAAATCGGTCCGCACCTCTACAAGTTTTCTCCCGATTTGTTTGTTACGATACGCTGGATCCACGGTAAGATGACAGAGATGAGCATGTTTTTTGGCTTGTTTAGATTCCTCGAAGATATGTATCTCGCCGGTGGCGATCATTTTTTGTCCATCATATACTCCAAAAAAATATTTTTTTGGCTGATTATTTTTTTTGTCTTCCATTTCCTGATTTTTTTGTTCTCCTAGAGCGTCCTCGGCTTTTTCTTTTGCCCAAGTTTCGATATCATTTCCAAATTTTATCGGATCTTTTTGTAGCCTGGCATAGGTCAGAAAAAAATCAACCAGCTGTTCACGAGTAGTTAAATTTATTGGTTCGGATAGATTGATCTCGCTATCCACTTTTGGTTCGGATCGGTCCGGAGTGTTTGTCCTGCTTCTGTGATATTTTTCCATATCTTTATTTAATATATCCCTGCTTCACCAACAATTCCGCATTTAAGATTCCGCCACCGGCCGCCCCACGAATGGTGTTATGGCTAAGGCCGACGAATTTGAAATCAAATACCGGGCACTCACGCAAACGACCCACCGTCACCGCCATACCATGTTCGCTGTCGCGATCTTTTTTTGGTTGTGGGCGATTGTCGCCGTCTACATAGATGATGGCTTGTTTTGGTGCCATTGGTAATTTTAGTTTTTGTGGCACGCTAGAGAATTTTTTCCAAATAGATAAAATTTCTTCTTTGGTTGGTTTTTTGCCTTTGAAAGACATACTCACGCAAGCGGTGTGGCCATCGCTCACCGGTACGCGATTGCAAGCGGCGGTGATTTTTATATTATCGGCCAGGACAAATTTTCCTTTTTCGATCCCCCCTAAAATTTTAAGTGGTTCTTTTTCAGTCTTGTCTTCCTCGCCGCCGATAAATGGCACAAGATTGTCCACAATATCCAAACTGGCTACACCCGGATAACCAGCCCCAGACACCGCTTGCATCGTGACTACCGAGAGTTTGTCTATCTCATACCCAGCTTGGCGTAGAGCGTAAATTGGAGTCAAAAAACTTTGGACACTGCAATTTGGTTTGACGGCGATAAAACCTTTTTTCCAACCGCGATTTTTTCTTTGGGTGTCGATTATTTTGGTGTGATCCGAATTTATTTCTGGCAAAAGGAGTGGCACATCTTCGGTCCAGCGGTGAGCGGAAGCATTGGAAACTACAGGTACGCCCGCGGCGGCGTAGTTTTCCTCAAGCTCCTGTACTTGTTTTTTGTCGGGCATTTCTACCGCCGAAAAAACAAAATCACAAAGCTTAGCGACTTTGTTGATTTCAACAGCATCAATTACAGTTAATTTTGCAACTGACTCTGGTATGGACCCAGTCATTTGCCAGCGTCCGCGCACCGCGTTGCCATAACTCATCCCAGCCGAATTCGCCGAAGCTGCCACACAAGTTACTTTAAACCAAGGGTGGTCGCTAAGAAGTGAAATATATCTTTGTCCCACCATACCGGTGGCACCGAGTATGCCTACTTTGATCATATTTATTTAATAAAAATTTTATGCATTTTTCCAAGTAATTTTATAATATCATGTTTGGCCGCTACTATTCCTTCCATACGCATACATTGCGGATAAGGAAAAGCCCCGGTCATGGCTTCTTTGTCAAAACCAAACAGCACCTGATTAAATTTATTGACATCGTGCCAATTAAAATTGCCAACGATAGTCACCATATGTACCGCCATCGTGGAAATTTGAGAAAATTTATTTTTTACTTCTTCAATTAATTGGTTTAATAAACCACTGGTATCTTCGACCGCCACATGCAAATTGACCGGATCGTTCCAGATCAAGACCACATTTACTTTATAGCGAGCACACAAATCGCTAATTTCAGTCAATCGTTCATAACCGCGCGCTTCGCCTTGGCGTAGAGAAAAAAGAGTGAGGTTTTTTTTGAAACTTACCATCTTGGCACCTGGTTTGGTTTTGTGTCCGTCGCGGACGGTAGTTTTGTCTTTGGAATTTTTTAAAGAGGCGATTTCGGCGTCAATTTTATTTTGTCTGAGATAGCGCACCGCTTTGCCCTGGATAATTTTACCGGCTTCTTCAATTTCATCATAGCTCAAAAGTGGAATAGTGCGGGCGGATTTTATTAATTTGGGATCAGCGGAATAAATCGCACCCACATCTTTCCAGAGCACGACTTTGCTGGCACGCAATGCGGCACCCACAAAACAAGCAGTGGTATCGGTACCGCCGCGGCCGAGCAATGTGGTGGTACCAGTTGAGGTTCTACCAGTAAAACCAGCAACCACCGGAATTGTTTTGATATTTTTTAGATATTTTTTAATATTTTTTTCCGATTCTTCATAGATGATATTGGCATCTTTGAGCACTTCATCGGTGATGATCGGTATGTCTTCTGCCAAAACCGCTTGTGATTTTAGCCCGTCAGTAGAAAAATATTGGGCGGCGCAAGCGGCGGATAATTTTTCACCATAAGCCGTAATTTTGGCTTCTAATTCATTAGTGGCTTGTTTGATGTAATTGTTGAGATCGGCCGTAAGTTCTTCAAAAATAATATCGGTTGGTTGCTCTAGTGTGCCAAAAAGATCGGTGTGTCTATTCTGTAAATGTTTTATAAAAATTGAGATATCTTTTTGAGTTTTTTTATTTTGTGACAAATCTTTTAAAAAATTAATAATGATATCAGTGACATCTTTTACCGCCGACACCACCACTATTGGCTGATAGCCATTTTTTATTTGAAAGGATAATTGTTTTTTGAAAAGTGGCAAAAGAGACGGTACCATGATGCCGCCGCCGACTTTATTGACAATATATTTTTTGGACATAAAAAACAATAGATTATAGGAAAATTTTATCACAAAATTTGTGAAAATACAATATATTGACAGTGTGGTGGCAACCCTGTAAAATTTATCTAAGTTTAGCAATCATTTTAATTAAATTATTTATGAATAAAGTTCTTATTTTGGGAGCCGGCGGTGTGGCCAAAGTTACTGCTATCAAATGTGCCCAACAGCCGGAGGTTTTTAATGAAATTGTGATGGCTTCTCGCACCAAAGCCAAATGTGACGCTATCGCCGAAGCGGCCAAGCGTCTCACTGGTACTACCATCCAAACTGATAGTGTCGATATTGATCTCAATGACAAAACCAGTTTGGTGGAATTACTCAATAAACATCGTCCTAATATTTGTATAAATCTTGTCGATCCATATTACGATCTAGTAATCATGGAAGCGTGTCTAGCGGCCAAAGTGAACTATATGGATACCGCTAACTATGAACCAATAGATGAAGCTAAACTCCGCTACGACGAACAGTGGGCGATGAGCGACAAATTCAAAGAAGCCGGTTTACTCGCCGTGCTTGGTTGTGGTTTTGACCCGGGTGTTTCTCAGGCGATGACTGCTTACGGTGCCAAACATTATTTCAATGAAATGCACGAACTCCATATCATGGATTGCAACGCCGGTAATCACGGTCATGTGTTTGCGACCAATTTTTCTCCAGAAATAAATTTGCGCGAAGTGGCTGCCCCGGCACGCTATTGGAACAATGGTAAATGGGAAGAAGTGGGAGCCGTGATCACGCCGACCGCCCCACGCGCGGGTTGGCATTTTGCTTTTGATTATCCTGAGATTGGACCAAAAGAAACTTACCTTTTGTATCACGAGGAATTGCAGTCGCTCGTCAAGAATTTTCCAACCCTCAAAGTGGCTACTTTTGGTATGACTTTCGGCGAACAATACCTTGCTCATTTGCGTGTCTTGCAAAATGTGGGTATGACCCGTGTGGATGAAGTAGAATATGATGGTTGTAAAGTGGTGCCGGTAAAATTCCTCAAAAAATTATTGCCAGACCCAGCTTCGCTGGCCAAAAATTACACTGGCAAGACTAATATTGGCTGTGTAGTAAAGGGGCTAGGCAAAAATAATGAACCAAAAACCTACTATATATATAATATCTGCGATCATGCGCAGTGCTATAAAGAAACCGAATCCCAGGGCGTGTCCTATACGGCTGGTGTGCCACCGATGACCGGTGCCAAAATGATCTTGCAAGGGCATTGGCAAGGTGCGGGTGTGTTCAATGTCGAACAAATGGACCCGGATCCATTTATGCAAGCATTGATGACCGATGGCCTGCCCTGGGTAGAAGTCTTTGATGCCGATGTGCCGGAAGTGAAATGGAATTAAGTATAGTTTTTGTAACTTTAAATTATGCCAAAAGTAAATCCAGCCGATATTAATTTCAATTTCCCGTCGCATGTGACGGTCAAACATCTCGAAGATGTAAAAAAACAATTAGTCGGAATAAAAACTCCGTCCTATGTCATCGACGAAGCCCTGCTCGAAGACAATTTAAAAATTCTCAAAAAAGTAAAGGATGCCACGGGTTGCAAAATTTTGCTTGCTCTCAAAGCGTTTTCTTTGCGCGCGTCGTTTCCACAAATCGCCAAATATCTCGATGGTTCATGCGCCAGCGGTATTTTTGAAGCGCGTTTGGGTTACGAAGATTTTGGCAAAGAAGTGGAAACTTTTTCTCCGGCCTTTACCGATCATGACATTAAAGGTGTGATAAAATACAGCGATGTGGTGATTTTCAATTCGTTTGCCCAGGTGAAAAAATATGCCAAGTTGGTAAAAAAAGCCGGCAAACAAGTGGGGTTGCGTGTTAATCCGATGCTTAGTAAATCGCCAAAATTGCTTTATAGTCCGTGCGTAGCCAAATCGCGTCTGGGTGTCACCGCCGCTCAATTTGAAGGCCAAGATTTGTCGCTCATTGATGGTTTTCATTTTCATGCGCTTTGCGAACAAGATGCCGAGTCGCTCCAGGAAGTGCTCAAAAAATTTGAAAGTGATTTTGGAAAATATTTATCCAATATCAAATGGGTAAATATGGGCGGTGGACACCATATCACCAGAAAAGATTATCAGGTGGATTTACTTATTAGCATGATCAAAAAATTTAAAGCCAAATATAAAGTCCAAGTGATTTTGGAACCGGGTGAAGGAGTGGTGCTCAACGCCGGTTATTTGGCCACGACTGTGATCGATATTATCGAAAACAAAGGTCATGTGGCGATTATCGATTCCTCGGCCGAAACTCATACGCCCGATGTGATCGCCATGCCGTATCAGCCCTGCATGCTCGATGCCGCCAAAGGTCCAAAGAAAAAATATTTATATCGTATCGGCGGTCCATCCTGCTTGGCTGGTGATGTGATGGGGGATTATTCTTTTGATAAACCTCTGGTACCTGGCCAACAATTACTTCTTACCGATATGGCCCTGTATTCATTTGTAAAAAATACCACTTTCAACGGTATCCCTCTGCCGGATTTGGCTATTCTTGATAAAGACGGTAAATACAAAGTAGTAAAATCTTTTGGTTATAAAGACTTCCGAAATAAATTATAGTTTATTATAAATTTAAAAATATTTTTAATTATACTAAAATAGTATAATTTGGATATTGCCGGCCATTGACGCGTTGGTATTTTTTGGGTAAAATAATCGATATAAACCAACAAATTCATGACTAAAAAAACTATTCTTCAAATCAAAAATTTGCGCGCCGCTATCGGCGACACCAAAATTTTAAATGGTGTGTCTTTGCAGATCAAATCTGGTGAGACTCATATTATTATGGGACAAAATGGTTCTGGTAAAAGCACTCTGCTTTCGGTGCTCATGGGTCATCCTCGATATGATGTGCTTGGTGGTTCGGTTACTCTTAACAAAAAAAATCTTCTAAAGATGTCCGTGCCAGAGCGTGCTCAGGCTGGAATCTTTTTGGGTTTTCAACATCCTCAAGCGGTTTCAGGTGTAACCTTTGGTAATTTTTTACGTTTGGCCCACAATTCGATTGCGACGGCCCATGATCCCAAGTCAGTTCCGGTAGGACCGGCTCCGTTTGCTAATTTGATGCGTGCGGAAATGGAAAAATTAAAAATGGATTCGACATTTATCTCCCGTTTTATCAATGAGGGATTTTCTGGCGGAGAAAAGAAAAAATCCGAAATTTTGCAAATGGCTTTGCTTTCTCCTAAGATTGCTTTCTTAGACGAGATTGATTCCGGTTTGGATATTGATGCTTTAAAAATTGTCGTGACTGAATTAGTATCTATTCAAAAAAAACAAGGGATGGGATTGGTAATAGTCAGCCACAATCCAAAAATTTTAGATTTTATCGAACCGGATAAAATTCATATTATGTCCAAGGGGAAAATTGTGACGCAAGGAGGTAAAGAGATTGTGGCTAAAATTGAGCAGGGTGGCTATAGTGCTCTGCTGAAAGATTAATTTGGATTTATGCCGGTTCCTAAAAAGACTAAAAATTTATTAGCCCAGACCGGTCAAACTTCAGCTTTTAGTTTTCGAACCAAAACCAAAAGTTTTTTTGCGGCTGATAAGGGATTGAATGAAGATATCATTCGGGAAATTTCTGCTCAAAAGTCAGAGCCGCGTTGGATGTTGGAATTTCGTTTACGTGCTTACGAAATTTTTTTAAAGAAAAAAATGCCGGCCTGGGGACCGGATCTGTCGGGTATTGATTTTGCCAATCTTCACTATTATATCCGCCCCCAAGACAGAGTGAAGCGTGACTGGAAAGATTTACCAGTGGAAATCAAAGACACTTTCGACAAATTAGGTATTCCGGAAGCCGAGAGAAAATTTTTGGCTGGCACCGGGGCTCAGTTTGAATCGGAAATGGTTTATCATTCCTTTGCCGAAAATTTGGCCAAGCAAGGTGTGATTTTTGAATCTACGGACGATGCTTTGAAACATCATCCCGATATTTTTAAAAAATATTTTGGCACAATTGTACCGCCAGCTGACAATAAGTTTGCTGCCTTAAATTCGGCGGTTTGGTCGGGCGGGTCGTTTATTTATATTCCCAAAGGCGTACAAGTGGATTTGCCGTTGCAAGCTTATTTTCGGATTAATAGCGAAAACATGGGACAATTTGAGCGCACTTTGATTATTGCCGATGAGGGCAGTTCGGTACACTATGTAGAAGGTTGTACCGCTCCGACTTATTCTTCGGAGTCATTACATTCGGCCGTAGTGGAAGTTATCGTGAAAAAAGGCGCTCGGGTGCAGTATACTACTATCCAAAATTGGTCTAACAATGTTTATAATTTAGTGACCAAGCGGGCAGCCGCTTATGAAAATGCTCAGATGTATTGGTTGGATTGTAATTTAGGTTCAAAAGTGACTATGAAATACCCAAGTATTCTTTTGTGTCAAAAAGGGGCAAAAGGAGAAATTCAATCTTTGGCTTTTGCTGGCCACGAACAACACCAAGATGCTGGCGGTAAGGTAATTCATCTATCAGCTAATACCAGCTCAACTATTATTTCTAAATCCATTAGTAAAAAAGGCGGTCATTCTACCTATCGCGGTTTGGTAAAAGTTGTGCCGGATGCGAATAATGTCACAACTCGCGTGGTGTGTGACGCCTTGATGCTTGATAAAGATTCTCGTTCCGATACTTATCCGGTGATGGATATTAAAGAACAAGATGTCGCGATCGCGCATGAAGCCACGGTGAGTAAGATTGGCGAGGAAGAACTTTTTTACTTGATGAGCCGCGGTTTATCCGAAGAGCAGGCCGCTACTCTAATAGTCAATGGTTTTGCCAATCCGATAGTGAAACAGCTGCCGATGGAATATGCGGTTGAATTAAATCGTCTTTTGACTTTGGAAATGACCGGCTCGGTCGGTTAATTTTATGTTCAAAAACAATATACGTTTGCTAGATACTATTCCCAATGATACTATTATACTAGAAAAAAATTCTCGTTTGATTTTGGTTGGTTTACTCGAACAAGGCTGGAGCGGGCAAAGACACTTGGTGATAGATGCGCAGGCCAAAGATGCTCATTGCGAATGTATATTTTTTATTCTTGGTAGCCATGACTCGTCTTTTTCTGCCAAGATTGAAGCAATACATCGCGCGCCATTTACTTCTATCAAAGCGCGCTTCCGCGCTGCGCTCACCGATAGTGCCTCCTGTGATATCGAAGGTATTTGGAAGGTAGAAAAAAAAGCTATTGGCGCTGACACTTATTTTTCTCATCATACTCTATTGTTGTCAGATAAAGCCTCAGCCAAAACTGCTCCTTATTTGGAGATAAAAACCGACGAGGTAAAAGCCGGACATGCAGCCAGCGTTGGCAAGGTGGATGAGGATTCTTTGTTTTATTTGTTGTCACGCGGATTGTCTGAATATGAAGCACGCACTTTGTTGGTAGAGGGTTTTTTTGAAGCTGAATTATCAGCGATTGAAGATGATGATATAAAAAATACTATTCGTAATTCAGTAGTTTCATTTCTTTCTCATGCCAAAAATGAAAAATAATATTTTAAAACAATTTCCCCTTTTGCAAAGAAAAGTCAATGGTCAGCCATTGGTATATTTGGATAATGCCTCCACTACTCAAAAGCCATTGGTAGTTTTGCAGGCCTTGCAAAAATTTTATACCACTAGCAATGCCAACGTGCATCGCGGTATTCACGCCTTGTCACAAGAGGCGACCGAGCAATATGAAAATGTTCGAGCTAAAGTGGCTAAATTTATTAATGCCAAAAGTGAGGAAATAATTTTTACCAAAAATGCGACCGAAGCGCTCAATTGTGTGGCCGTATCCTGGGGGAGAAAGCATATCAAAAAAGACGATGAAATTATTGTGAGTGCACTCGAGCATCATGCCAACTTGGTGCCGTGGCAAGAATTGGCCAAAGAAAAAGGCGCCAAATTGAAAGTTATACCGCTCACGGCTGATTATCTTTTGGATCTAAAAGTTTATAAAAGCTTGTTGTCGACTAAGACTAAATTGGTTTGTGTGACTGCCCAATCCAACGTTACCGGTACTTTGGTGCCAATAAAAAAAATTATCGCCTTAGCTCATAAATTTCAGGCCAAAGTGGTAGTCGATGCGGCTCAAAGCGCTGGTCATCGCCCAACTAATATCAAAAATATTGGTTGTGATTTCTTGGCCTTCTCAGCGCACAAAATGCTTGGACCAACCGGTGTGGGAGTTTTGTACATTAAACGCACTTTAATGGAGGAAATGGTGCCATATATGTATGGTGGCGATATGGTGGAAACCGTTGGGCAAGAAGAAGCTACTTATCATCGCGGCTATATGAAATTTGAGGCCGGTACTCCCAATATTGCGGACGTGATTGCTTTCGGCAGTGCTCTGGATTATTTAATGGATCAGGATTTGGAAGCGGTTGCTGTCCATGATCAAGAGTTGTTGGCTTATGCTAAAAAATGTTTTTCCAAATATCCGGCCGTCAAAATTTTTTCTCCCACCAAAATAGAGAATTGTGGCGGAGTTTTGTCTTTTACTGTTGCTGGTGTCCACCCGCATGATATTGCCGCGATTTTTGATCAATATGGAGTGGCGATTCGCGCTGGTTTGCATTGCGCCGAGCCATTGGTCCATCGTCTGGGTGTATCGACCACGGCGCGATTAAGTTTTTATTTATATAACACTAAGCATGATGTTGATGTAGCCGAAAAAGCCTTAAAAAAAGTTTTTGAAATTTTTAAAATTAAAAATTAACATGGATCTTTATTCCGAAACAATTTTAGATCATTATCAGCATCCGCGTCAGGCCGGTGAAATTGCCAATTATACCGTAAGAGTCATTGAACACAATCCGCTTTGTGGTGATAGTATTCAGCTCGATTTACTGATAAAAAATGGCGCTGTCAATGATTTGGCTTTTTTGGGTGATGGCTGTGCGATTTCTCAGGCGGCCATGTCTTTGTTGGGCCAAGAGATAAAAGGTCAAAAAATTTCGGCGCTGAAAAAAATATTACCATCTAAAGTGTATGAACTGCTGCATGTGCCGATTAGTCCCGGTCGAGTGAAATGCGCTTTGTTGGGATTTGCCGCTCTGCAAAACGCTCTAAAAATGATGAAGAAGAAATAATTTTAGTATTATGCCAGTGAAAAAAATAAATCAAAAAAATACTTCTGTGCCAGCGCCGTTGCCAAAAAGTTTACCTATTCCCAAAGAGCAGCGGACGCAGCCGTATTGGGAGTTACTTAATACCGTTTTGGATCCGGAGTTGGGGATCGGGGTGGTAGATTTGGGGTTGATATATGATATTGAAATGAAAGATGATCATATGGTCGTCACCATGACACTTACCAGTATGAGTTGTCCGGTTGGGCCAAGTCTAATACGCTCGGTGCAGACAGAAATGGAGCGATATTTGGGTAAAGAAGAAGTCACCGTAAATTTAGTTTATGATCCGGTTTGGACCCGCGAGATGATCGATCCAGATGTGCGCGCAATGCTTTTTGATTAAATAAAAATATCCTTTCAAAAGGATATTTTTATTTTTTTAGTTTTGCGGTATAATAGCAATACCATTATTTTTTTATGTCTGATTCAAATTTTTCATTGCCATTAGAAAATTCCGGAGATGATTTTTCAGTTTTGGCGGATTTTATGAAAAACGGCCAAAGTAGTCCAGATACCATTCCACCGGAAGGCCAGTTGTCGGTAGATGTGGCACAGACGGATAATGCAGTGATTGTAATAGCGCCAATGGCTGGCTGTCGGGCGGAAAATTTGGAATTGCATTTGCATAATGATGTACTTACTATTCGCGGCGAACGTCAGATCGCGCTTGAGCCGGGTGCCGAATATTTTTATCGCGAATGTTATTGGGGTAAATTTTCACGCACGATAGTTTTGCCGGTAGAAATAAAAGCTGAAATGACTCAGGCTGAATTTAAAAATGGAGTTTTGCGGATAGTGTTGCCAAAAGCCAACACCACTGGTAGTATCCCGATTGTTATCGTGGAAGAATAATAATTATGGAAGATTTTAATTTTGAAGAAAAATTATCGGAAATAATACCATCTAAAAAAGTATTGCCAATATGGCTAAAAATTAGCCTAACCTTTTTTTTGATTATTTTTGTTTCCTTGGGTTTGACACTTGGAGCTAGCGCTTGGTACGTGGGTAAATATAAAGATCGAATTTATCCTGGTGTCTATGCCGGATATTATAGCTTGGGCGGCATGTCACGCGATGATTTGAAAAATTTTATTGAAACTATAAACAATCGGCTGTCTAAAGAAGGTGTAAATTTGGATGTGGTAGTAGATGATAAACACACGGCTGTCAAAATCAATACTGTTTCTCTGGGGGAAAATTCTACTGAGTTGGTCAAATTGGACAGTTATGGTTTATGGCAAAATGCCTACCGTGTGGGCCGAGAAGGCGGTTGGGTGATGCAAGCTGTCTCTCCTTGGTATTATCGGATCAATAACGCCGATTTATCGGTGCCGGTTAGAACCGATTGGGTGAATTTGTTGGAAATTCTAAAAGACAGCCTATCTGATCTGGTGAACAAGCCACGGAATGCCGGGATACAATTTATCAGTTTTTCTCCACTGAGTTATAATCTCTCTCCAGAGAGTTCCGGATTGGTTTTTCCTTATGACAAAATTATTCTCCAGATTCAAAATAATTTGAGTCAATTGGATTTGAATAATATTACGGTCAAAGCCGAACTGTTTGAACCGACTGTAAAATTTTCTGATGCGCAAAAAGCCGCGCAAAATTTAACTCAATTTTTAAGTTACGGTGACATTTCTTTGAACCACATTGATCCTCAAACTAAAGCTCGTCGCGATTGGATTATTCCAGTTACCGAATACGCCAATTGGTTGGAAATAGAAAAGGATGCCGATCAGAATCCAATCTTTGTATTGAACGCAGAAAAGGCCAAAAGTTATTTGGAAAGTCTGCGATATTTGGTAGACAAATTACCGCATGATGCCAAATTTGCTGTGGCCGATAATGGCAAGGTAAAAGAATTTCAAGCCAGTCAAAGTGGTTTGGCGCTCAACGCCGATAAAACTCTAGCAGATTTAAACGCCGCCTTTAAAGATAGAAATTATCATCCAATACAGATTGTCAAAACCATTAGTTTAACAGTAGACGTGGTTGATCCGGTAATAAAAACAGCGGATGTCAATAATTTGGGGATTGAAGATATTATTGGAGTGGGTTATTCCACTTTTAAAGATAGTCATAGTAATCGTATAAAAAACATTGCGCACGCGGTCGAAAGATTGAATGGTGTGCTTATCAAACCAGACGAAGAATTTTCGGCGATTAAATATGCCGGTCCGTTTACAGCTGAAAATGGTTTTTTGCCGGAGGCGATAATCAAAGGCAAGGAGATAAAAGACGAAATTGGTGGTGGTATGTGCCAGATTGGCACCACGCTATTTCGTATGGCCATGAATTCCGGTATGGATATTACTGCTCGTCAAAATCATTCCTTGGTAGTGGGTTATTATGCTGATCCGGTGAATGGTAATCCAGGTACTGATGCGGCTTTGTATGAACCGTTTTTGGATTTGAAATTTAAAAATGATACTGGTCATTATTTATTATTGCAAACCGAGATTGATTTCAAAAAACAGCAGTTGACCTTTACGCTTTGGGGCAAACCGGATGGCCGGAGTGGATCGTATACTCATCCATTAGTGAAAAAGTGGATTCCGCCCGGTGATCCAGAAGAGATAAAAACTGATAAAGTGAAAATCGGTGAGACCAAATGCCAAAATGCTTTCAGAGGAGCAGTCGCCAGTTTTACTTATACTCGTATTACCCCCAGTGGCGAGAAAATAGATCGGGTGTTTGATAGTTATTATCGACCGTTGCCCAAAATTTGTATGGTTGGGGTTGATCCGGCCACTTTGTGCAAGCCAGGACAGAAATGTGAACCGGTGCCGGCGATTAATGCGGAAAATACTACTCCAGCTCCAACTATCTCGACCAATACTTCGCCCTAAAGCAATTTTAAGTAAAAAATTAAAACCACCGACTGAGTAAGTCGGTGGTTTAGTTTGTGTAGGGGAAATATTCCCCATAGAAACCGCACCCAAGAAGATGTATTGGTGGAGAAGATTAGCCGAAGCCAGTTCTATCCGTCAACACATCTCCATGCTTGTAGTGGATACGGGTCGGTGCTAATTATATCTAACTTGATTCTGATAACGCGCACTGACCTGGATCCATACTATGCCGGTGTTTGTTTCATTTTTAGCAACTGATCATAATACCACATTTGACTGTTTTTGTCAAGGGGGGTAGGGCATATTTGTTCATTTTTATGATTTTTTTGGCTAATGTTAGAGTAAATTTACAATATAACCAAATACAAAAAGACAGCTAATTACTTTTGAGCGGGTTATGAGGCCGAAGCCTCATCCTTTCGCCCTCGCGGGCGAAAAAAGCGAAAAAGTCATTAGCTGTCTGTGCTGTTTCTGCTTATTTTAACAAATTACTCTACCATTTTATCTACCAAACCGTATCCAATAGCCTCTTTGGCAGTCATAAAATTGTCGCGATCAGTATCTTTTTCAATAATATCCAGTTTTTGGCCGGTATGATCGGCTAAGATCCTGTTGAGTTGCTGTTTCATACGCAATATGCGTTCGGCGTGGATTTTGATGTCACTAGCCTGGCCTTCCATGCCACCCATCACCTGGTGAATCATCACCTCGGCATTAGGCAGTATTAGACGTTTGCCTTTGGCCCCAGCAGAGAGCAAGACTGCGGCCATACTAGCGGCCATGCCAATACAAATAGTAGAAACATCAGATTTGATATATTTCATGGTGTCATAAATTGCCAAACCGGCTGATACGGATCCGCCCGGTGAATTGATATACAATTTGATGTCTGTTTCTGGACTTTGATTTTCCAAAAATAATAATTGCGCGATAATGATATTGGCCACATGGTCATCGATGGGCTGACCCAAAAAGATAATACGGTCGATAAGCAAGCGTGAATAAATATCATAAGCACGTTCGCCATAGCTGGTTTTTTCAATGACGGTGGGAATGAGAATTTGGGATTTAATTTCAGACATATTTTATTTTATAATTTATTTTATAATTTTACTATTATTAAATATATTAGTCAAAATTACAGCGCCATGATTTTTTCCAAAACTTCAGTAATGGTGCCGTTAGTGGAGAACCCTGCCGCTTTTTTGTGGCCGCCGCCACCCATTTTTTTGGCCAAGGCCGACACATCCACTTCGTCTTTGGTAGTGCGAAAACTGCCTTTGATTTTTCCATCCGCAGTTTCTTTCAGAATCAAAGCAATTTTGGTGTCTTCTAAATTATTCAAAAAATTGGCAATGCCTTCACTTTCATTGTCACTTACTTTATTTTTTGTCAGATCATTTTGCGTGATATAAGTATAGGCCATATCCAGCTCAGCGTGTTTTTTGAGACGGTTCAACACTTCGCCCCAAAGGTGTAATAAATTAATAGTTTTGTTGCGAACCGTATGTTCATTGATCAAATTCAAATTTCCGCCGCGGCGAATGAGATCGCCGGCGGCCGCCATGGCTGATTCGCTAGTGGCCGCATTGGTAAAATTATCAGTATCGGTAATAATGCCGGTCAAAAGAGCCGTGGCCATGTGATGACTGATTTTGCTCTGAGTGTGGCGTAAAAAATGATAAAATACTTCCGCGGTGGAGCTGGCAGTCGGTATTACCAGATTATGATGACCAAATTTTTGGTTGGTATGATGATGATCAATATTTATAATTTCAGCCGAATGATTTTTTATCAGTTCATATACGCCGGCGTACTGCAGATCACCGGAATCTACCACTACAATTAATTCTAGAGCCGGATCAGAAAAAATTTCCGGATCGGTTTGCAGGTGTTGTGAATGTTGCAAAAAAGACAGTCTAGGATTGAGTGGGGTAACACAAAAAATTTTGGTTTTTAATCCTAATTTTTGTAGATATTCAAATACGGCACAGGCTGACCCGAGGGCGTCTCCATCTGCATTTTGATGAGGGACTACTACGGCCGTTTGCGCTTGTTTGAATCGGTCATGAATTTGCAGGGCAATCTTGCGCATAAAATTATGAACAGTCGATTATATATCCCTTGCTGTGCTTTGTCAAGGTGTGATACAATATGTCCCATCGTGCTATGTATTTGAAACGATTAGAAATCCAAGGATTCAAATCTTTTGCCAACAAAACCGTGTTGGATTTTTTGCCGCCCCAAAACGGTCGATTTAGTATTACGGGAGTGGTGGGACCAAATGGTTCGGGTAAATCCAATGTGGTAGATGCCTTACGCTGGGTAATGGGAGAACAAAGTATCAAAACTTTGCGCGGCAAAAAGAGTGAAGATATTATTTTTGGCGGCTCTGAAGCCAAGGGCGCCTTAGGTGCTTGTGAAGTGTCAATGATTTTGGACAATAGTGACAATCGTGTGGACATTGATTTGCCGGAAATTGTAATCACTCGCCGTATTTATCGCAGTGGCGAGAGTGAGTATCTGGTCAATAACAATCCGGTCAGATTGCTGGATATTCATTTACTTCTGGCCAAAGCCCAATTTGGCCAGCACTCATATAGTATTGTCGGACAAGGTACGATAGATAGACTGCTCACTGTGAGCACGGCCGAACGTAAAGATTTTCTGGATGAAGCCTCAGGTATCAAAGAACATCAGATCAAACAACATCAAGCTACCTTAAAGTTGGCGCGTACGACCGAAAATATGTCGCAAGTAGAGGTGCTACTCAAAGAAGTAGAACCGCGCTTGCGTTTACTTTCCAAACAAGTGCGCAAATTAGAACAGCGTCAGGAAGTGGAATTAAATTTGCGCGAAAATCAAGAAAAGTATTATGGTTCGCTTTATTGGTCTAATAAAAAAGAAATTGATAGCTTGGAATTGGAAATAAATAATTTGGATATACAATATCGTGGTGCGTTTAAAGAGTTGGAAGATACTCAATTGGAGTTGTCCAATTTGGCGCGCAGTGAAAGCCGTCAAGAAGTGTTTGCGAAATTACAAGAAAAATATCAGGCGGTAGTGAAAGAAAAAAATGAATGGGAGCGGCAATTGGCGGTCTTGTCCGGTAAAATTCAAAATGCTTATAGTGATTTGGGTAAACAAAATATTGGCTGGTTGGAAAAAAAAGTAGCCGAATTAAAATCCGTTGATGAACAATTTGTTCGAGAACAGACCATATTGGAAGAAGAATTAACCAGAGCAGAAAAATTATTGTCTGAGAATAATAGTAAGGTAGAAGCCATCGGACGCGACAAGACTCAGGCAGCGGTGCATCTGTCGCAATTGCAAGTAAAGCAATATGAACAGAAATCCGAACGTCAATATTTGGAATTTAGCGGTTTGACGGCCGTAAAATCGGTGTTAGAAAACAAGAATCGTTTGGGGAAAGTCTTTGGTTTATTTGCTGAGTTGGGGGAGGTGGATAGTCAATACAGTCTGGCAATGGAGGTGGCTGCCGGCGCCAACATGTCTTCGTTAGTCGTGGCGGATGAAAATGTAGCCAAGACGGCGATTGAATTTTTACGTGAGGAAAAAATGGGTGTGGCCACATTTTTGCCAGTAAATAAAATGACGCCACGTTATTCCAGTGGCGATATTAGCGATCTGCTGAATCAAGATGGGGTATATGGACTAGCGATTGATCTGGTCAAATTTGATGAAAAATTTCGTAATGTTTTTTCTTTTGTTTTGGGAGATACTTTAATTGTCAAAAATTTAGCGGTCGCGGCGCGTTTGGGGATTGGCCGAATTCGCTATGTTACCCTTGATGGTGATGTGGCCGAAAAACGCGGCGTGATGAAAGGCGGCTGGCGCGGACAGAAAAAAATGCATCTGAGTTTTTCCGGACGGACAATTTTTTCCGATGGGGCCGGACAAAATTATCAAGAGGAATTAATCAAACAAGAACAAACTTTTCGCGATTTTGAAATAAAATTGGATCAAGCCAAAACCGCTTCATTGTTGGCTCAAGTGGAAAAAGAAAAATTATTAGGTAAATTGCAGACTATTGAAGCGCAACAGAAAAAAAATCAATTGGAATTATCGGAAATGGAACGCGAATTGGACTTTTTGCAAATGAGCCCAGAAGAATATGGTGCTCATTTATCTCAATTGGAGCAAGAGAAAGAAAAAATCAAATTAGAAATTGAAAACAGTACCGCCAAGGTTGCCAAAATTGAAGAAGAGATAAAAAAATTCAATGACAGTGAAGAATTAAAAAAACAGCGTGTTTTTGCTCTACAAGAAGCCATGCAGAAAAAACAAATTGAGGTCAATGGAATTTTATCCAGCCGCAATGAATATAAAATTCAATTGGCCAAATTGGAAACCAAGAATGAAGATCTGTCTGGCGAAGTGAGTAATGAATTGAGTCTATCGTTGCCGTCGCTGGCTGAACGTTCGGTGGTAATTTTGTCGCCAATAGAATTAGAAGTAATTGCCAACAATATTTCTAAATTGAAATATCAGTTGAGTTTGATCGGTGGAATTGATGAAGAAGTGGTCAAAGAATACGAAACCACTAAAGAGCGTTACGATTTCTTGAACAATCAATTGAAAGATTTGACTAGTGCTACCGACGATCTATCCAAGATGATCTTAGAGCTCGACGAAATTATGAAGAAAAAACGTGCCAGCGCTTTCAAACAAATTCGTAAAGAGTTTGATCGTTATTTCAAAATATTATTTAATGGCGGTAATGCGCAGCTGGAAGAAATTTATGGCGAGACTCAAGAGGATGAATTGACGCCAGATAATCCGGATGAAAATTTGTCTGCGCCGGTGGCCATAGTGAAAAAACGCGATAAAATTTTGACCGGTATTGATGTATCTGTAAATCCGCCTGGCAAGAAAATAAAAAATATCAGTTCGTTGTCTGGCGGTGAACGTACTTTGACTTCCATTGCTTTGATCTGCGCGATTTTGAATTGCAACCCATCGCCGTTTGTGGTAATGGACGAAGTGGAAGCGGCTTTGGATGAAACCAATACCTTGCGGTTTGCCAATATCATGTCTGAGTTAGCCGCCAAATCCCAATTTATCATTATCACTCACAATCGCGTGACCATGCATAGTGCGGACGCACTTTATGGTGTCACGATGGGCGGGGAGGGAATTTCCAAGTTGCTTAGTGTCAATATCGGCGAGGTTGGAAAATATGCCGATAAACCAAGCGTTGACAAAACCGCTTAAATATAGTATATTATTTGGGCTCTCTAAATCGTCTACAAAAAGAAAGTTTTTATCTAAATAAATTAGCTATGCTAGCAATTCGTTTACAACGTGTTGGAAAAAAGAAATTTGCGACCTATCGTATTATTGTGTCCGAAAAAGCGCGTGATACCCAAGGTACTTATTTGGAACAAGTCGGCATTTACAATCCTCATGCCAAAACCAATCAATTTGCCCCAGTGGTAGATAGAGTAAAATATTGGATGAGCAAAGGCGCTGTCCCTTCTGAAACTATTCATAATTTATTGGTCACAGCCAAGATGATAGAAGGTAAGAAAAAGAAATCCGTATTTATCAGCAAGCGCCGCGCGGCTAAATTGGCCGAGAAGAAAAAAGTCGCTTAGGATATTTGACGAGTACTTTTTAAAAATGATAAAATAGCAATGCAGAACTGGTGGAGGATATCCACACGTCGACAGACTGCCGAAATGAAAAAAATAACGACAATACTATGGAAGCCGATCAGCAATTTGTAGAGACACTCGTGAAAGCGATTGTCAATAACCCGGACAAAGTGAAGACCGACCGCACTATCGATGAACGCGGCGTACTCATCACCTTGGACGTTGATCCAGCCGACATGGGCTATGTCATTGGAAGAAGCGGTCAGACCGCTCGTTCCATCCGCACCTTGCTCAAGATCGTTGGCGCCAAGCACAATGCTCGCGTTAACCTAAAGATCAATGAGCCAATAGGCGGTCGTGGTCCGCGCCCTATGCAGAGCGCCCCTGCGATTGACACCAGTGCCGTGGATGATCTCGGAATCTAAATCCAAAACGAACCACCCCGATTAATCGGGGTGGTTTTTTGTTATTTATCCACAGTTTTGTTTGTTAATATATTTGGAATAATTTTTAAAATGATGTATAATTATTTTATAGTAAATTTTTCTACAAATTTGCTATAAATATTTTTATAATTTTATTAATCTCATAGTAATTAATTTAATCTTCTATGCATACGAAAGTATCATTTTGGAGTAGGGGCAAACTACTCTTACTGGGGTCAGCACTCTTTATGGCCTCGTTTATTTTTGGTGGGCAGGCTAATGCCGGCAATTGTTATTGGACAGCTAGTAGTTCGTTATTTGCTTCCAATATGAACAATTGGGATAATGGTTCCGGCACCGCTTGTACCGGAGTCACCGGAAATATTTTGTTTGTCGGTACTGGCAATGGTTCAACGACAGCCAATTTAGTTTTTAATCTCACCACTACTACTTCAGGCGTAGTGGTTAATGAAAATTATACCGGCAACATAACATTTAATGGCGCCGATATTACGATTGCCAGTGGTGATTTTGATGTTAGAGGTACTGGGAGTGTTACGATTGATAGTACTAGTACATTATCTATAGGTCGTGATTTGGCTGTTAGTAGTACTGCCTTTACCACAGCTGGTGTTTTAAACGTTACCGGTACGACCACTGTTACTTCTACGCTTACTTTTTCTGCAGGTACTACTACTTTATTTGGTAATTTGATAGTCGCTTCTGGCGGTGTATTCAATGGAACTGGTGGAAATTTCTATGCTTCCGGTGCTTCTAGTACTTTGGGAGGATCTGGTACCGCGACTTTTTATAATTTGACAGTTACTGGTACAGTAGTCGCTTTGAATGGTAATGTCACTACTACAAATGATTTGACCATAAATGATGGCGGTAGCTTTAATTTGAAAACTTTTACTTTGCGTTCTGGCGGTAATATCGCAACAAATGGTACCACCACTCAAGGAGCTGGTACAATTGTAATGACCGGTACATCAAAAACCTTGGGCGGCACTAAGACTGCTTATGCAGATAATTTGACTATTTCTGGTACCGTAACCTTAGTTGGTGATCTAGCTGTGAATACCACCTTAACTATCAACTCTACCAAATCTCTATCCGCTGGTGGTAATACCATATTTTTGGCTGGTGCTGGTACACCGTTTGCTAATTATGGTACATTCAATGCCAATACTTCAACTTTTCGATATACTGGTTCTAGTCCAGCCATCTCACCAACTTCTACTTATTACAATTTGATTTCGGTTGGTACCGGTACACATACAATCGCCCAGGGCGACTCAGGTATTAGTGTGACCAATCAATTACAGGTTGCAAGTGCTGTCTTAAATCTCGGAAGTGCTGGTACTCATTCTGTAACCGGTACTGTCTTGATTGCCTCTGGTGCCGCACTCATTGCCAATGGTGCCACTTTATTGATGGATGGTACTGGAAATTTAGGTGCTAGTGGGGTTATTAGTTTAAGTAGTCTCACTATTAATGGTACCACCACTTTGAACGGTGATGTAACTTCTAGTGTTTATCTGACCATTAATTCTGGTGCTACTTTAGTAGCCTCTGGGTACAATGTAAATGCTAATTTATTTAGCGTGGCAGGCACACTTACTCAGACTACTTCTGGTGCTGTAAATTTGAAATATAATACTGGTTATTTGTCTGGACTAGGTAATGCTACTGTTTATAATTTGAATGTTTCAGATGATAACTTAGTATCGGCTTCTACTACAGTGGCTGGCGTGCTAACGGTCAGTGCTGGCAAGACGCTTACCACTGCTTCTAATAATACTATCACATTTACATCTTCGACTCCTTTACCATTTGCTTTGTTTGGAACATCTGTATTCTCTCCAGCTTTAGGAACTACTGTAGTTTATGCTGGTGCTAGTCAGACAATTGCCTCTACTACCTACGCCAATTTAACAATAAATAATTCTACTGCGGGCACGCTTACTGGTTCTACTACTGTTAAAAATTCTTTGTTGGTAAATTCTGGTAAAACTTTGAGTGCCGGTGGTAGTCAGTTGACTTTACAGGCAATTAATACTACAACACCACTTACAATTAGCGGAACCTTCACTGCCAATACTTCGACTGTAGTTTTCACCTCCTCCACTTCTGTGAATGTCCCTTCTACGACTTATTACAATCTTACCTTAGATGCTTCTACCAGTACTCTGGTGTCTGGTTCAAATAATGTCAAAGTAAATGGCGTTCTGGTTGTAAATTCTGGTAAGGTGTTAAATGCTGGCTCGAATGTTACTTTAGAATTGGCTGGTACTGGTACTCCGCTAGTAATGAATGGCACCCTCGTATCTGGAGGCACAGCGGCAATTTTGTATACTGGTTCCACCTTTAATATTGCAACTACTACCTACTCAAATCTATGGATAGATGGTAATGGCGAAGGTACTTTAGCTGGTAATGCTACGACAACTGTACAATTATCAGTAGCTTCCGGATCTTCCCTTACTCAGACTTCAGGAACATTTATAATGAGCGGAACATCAATCGCTGCTGCTGGTGTGAAAAATTTCTACAATTTAACTCTTTCTACTACTACTATTTCAGCTGGTAATGTTACTACCACGAATGTTCTTACTGTCAGCCCAAATTCTACTTTTACTCCCGGGTCTGCAACTATTTATTTGACTGGTACCGGTACGCCTTTTGTTCTTAATGGTAACTTTACACGTGGCACTTCCAATGTAGTCTATTCTGGTGCCGCTGCTAATATTGCTTCCACTACCTATTATGATTTAACAATCAATAATAGTACAGCTGGTACTCTGACTGGTTCTACTACAGTTAGCGACATTTTAACCATTAATGCTAGTAAGACTTTAAGCGCTAGCAGTTATCAGCTTACTTTGTCGGCTTCCACCACTCCGTTTGTAATTGGAAGTAACGGAACTTTTAATTCCAATAGCTCCACTGTTGTATACTCTAGTACTGGCTCAGTCACCACTACCGGTGGTTCATACTGGACACTTACCTTGGGTAGCGGTACCTATAATTTAGGCGGTAACTCCACTTCTTCCAATGCCTTTACTAATGGCGGAACGCTAAATGTTGGAAATTATGATTTGGCAATAGCTAACGGTACCTATACTAACAGTGGTACAGTCACTGTCAATGGTACTGGTGTGATACGAAAAGAAGCCAGTGGTGGTATGACTGCTACTAGTTATACTAGTGGCACCGGTAATGGTACTGGAAATTCAATCACCATTACTGTGACTGATCCTACTTCAGATCTTTCCGCTGCTTCGGCTGATACCAAAAATGTCACTATGGCCGCTTCCAATTACAGTGATTCCGAAACTGTTGGTCTTACTGAGACTGGGGCGAATACAGGTATATTTACAGGTACTATATATTTCAATATTGGTCCATCCGCCGCTTCCAATGGTAAATTAGATGTCAGTGGTAACGGTACTCTTACCCTGACATATACCAATGGTTATGGAACTTTATCTGGTGCCAATGTTTCAGCGACTTACTCTGGTTCTAATTTCGCTTCTGGTGGTGGTTCCGCAGGTGGCGGTGGCAGTTCTAGTTCTGGAAGTTCAGCTACTCCAGTTGGGTCAGTTTCTTTACTTGCTGGCGCTAAAACCACCTCCCAAACAATTACTCTGAACTTCTCAGTTACCAATGCCTCCGATGTGGCCTTATCAGAAGATCCTGGTTTCTCCGGCGCTAACTGGGAGAAATATGTTCCAAGCAAGTCCTTTGTTTTATCCAAAGGAGCTGGTCAAAAGACGGTCTATGTTAAATTCCGTTCTTCAGCTGGCACAATGAGCGCTACATACAAAGTGTCAGTCACTCTTGAATCTGGATACCAACCTGTTATGGAAGCACCAAAATCAAATACGGCTCCAATGGCTGTTCCAGTATCATCCGTTTCAGCTTTCAGTTTATCCAACCCATTATCTAAAGTGGTGATTTTACCAGTGAAAAAATTGGAATACAAACCAAATAGTTCAGTGCCTTACACCTACAAATTTACCAATGACACCTCTAAAACTGTAAAAGTAAAAGTGGTTAGACAAGTGATAGATGAAAAAGGCAAGGTAATTGCTTCAGTAACCGGTAGTGCTTCTGTGGCCAAAGGTAAGACATTTACTTCGAAAGCGGTCAATTTCTTAAATAGTAAATTGGTCAACGGCACTTATACTATTAAGGTTCAAGTATTAGATTTCAAAACCGGTAAATTAATAGATCAAAACAGCTTTGATGTGACTGTGAAGAAACCATTGCCTCCTCCACCTCCACCATCAATCTCTACTAACAATCCAGATTCAAAAGTAGTGATTACCGGTTTGAAGGTTGACTACAAACCTGGTAGTGCGGTGAAGTATACCTATTCCTACAAGAATGAAACCACTAAACCTCTGAAAGTAAAGATTGTCCGCCAGGTAGTAGATGCCAATGGAAAAGTAGTTTCTCAGGCAGATGGCACTAGAACATTGTCTAAAGGTCAAAAAATGAGCTTTAATGCTACTAGCGCTTTAAGTAAAAAATTGGCCGTTGGCACTTACACTGTCAAAGTGAAATTGCTCGATGCCAAGAATGTAGTATTAGATGAAAACGGATTTGATTTCGTGGTCAAGAAATAGATTAATTCTTGAATAAATAAAAACCACCTCGTTGACTTTCGGGGTGGTTTTTGATTTAATATGTTTATGCGTTTTGATATTCTCACAATTTTTCCAGATTTAATTTATCAATATGGCAATGATAGTATTCTTGGGCGTGGTCAAAGAAATGATTTGATTGATATCAAAGCACATAATTTTCGTGATTTTTCTGCAAGTAAACATCACACAGTTGACGACAAGCCATTTGGTGGTGGACCGGGCATGGTACTGCAAGTAGAGCCGATCTATCGCTGCTTGGAAAATTTAGGCTTGGTAAAAAATGGCAAAAAAATAAAAAAATTTAAAACAAAAATAATTATTATGGATCCGGATGGAAAAAAGTTTGATCAAAAAATGGCTAAACAATTTTCTAAATTAGACAACCTGGTAATTATTTGTGGAAGATACGAAGGTTTTGATGAACGAGTTTATAAATTTGTTGATGAAAGAATTTCAGTAGGGGAGTATGTGTTGGCGGGTGGTGAACTGCCCGCTCTGACCATTACCGAAGCGACCGCTCGTTTGATTCCAGGAGTGTTGGGTAATTTCAAATCCCTAGAAGAAGAAACATTTGTGGAGGGGACAATTGAATATCCTCAATATACTAGACCAGAGAATTTCATGGGGTTGAAGGTGCCATCAGTATTGCTATCTGGTGATCACAAAAAGATAAAGCAATGGCGCCAAAAAAATATTAATAAGTAACCTAGATTTTATCCACAACCTAGCCGTTTTCTATCTCTTGACAGCCTTTTATCTCTATGCTATTATGTAAAAGCTTTAAAGAAATTCCTGCAAATAAAAGTACTTCTAAAATTAAGTTTCCTCCGGTAAGTCCCAATCGCAAGAAAAAGGATACTGCCTGTCCCGACTTAGTCGGGAGAAAGAGAAAAGAGTAAGTCAATTTGGCTTCCTCTTTTTTCTTTCATCAGTGACTACTTATCTGGTAGCCAGGAAAGAAAATGAACCTTGACAACACAAACGTGACAAAGACCATATTATATACAATTTAATTTGTATAAAATTAAACTGTCTATTCAAAAACAAATATATTAAATAGTTCGGATTTATTTCCGAGCTGTATCATTCTCTTTTTTAAGAGTTTGATCCTAGCTCAGGATGAACGCTGGCGGCGTGTTTAAGGCATGCAAGTCGAACGACGTGTTCTAGCAATAGAATTACGAGTGGCAAACGGGTGAGTAACACATTGGTAACCTACCTTCAAGACGGGGATAGCTCGCCGAAAGGCGAATTAATACTCGATAGCAATGCGGGGACATAAGTCATTCGCATTTAAACTTTTTTGGCTTGAAGAGGGGCCTATGTCTGATTAGCTAGTTGGCGGAGTAAAAGCCCACCAAGGCGATGATCAGTAGCAGGCGTGAGAGCGTGACCTGCCTCACTGGGACTGAGACACTGCCCAGACATCTACGGATGGCTGCAGTCAAGAATATTCCTCAATGGACGAAAGTCTGAAGGAGCGACGCCGCGTGTAGGATGAAGGTCTTCGGATTGTAAACTACTTTTATATGGGAAGAATTTGTGACGGTACCATATGAATAAGAGGTTGCTAACTCTGTGCCAGCAGCAGCGGTAATACAGAGACCTCAAGCGTTATCCGGAATTATTGGGCGTAAAGCGTCCGCAGGTGGTTTGGTAAGTCAGGAGTCAAAACTTCGCGCTTAACGTGAAGGTTGCTTTTGAAACTACCATTCTAGAGTATGGGAGAGGTAAGCAGAATTCTCGGTGTAGTCGTAATAAGCGTTGATATCGAGAAGAATACCAAATGCGAAGGCAGCTTACTGGAACATTACTGACACTCATGGACGAAAGCGTGGGGAGCAAACAGGATTAGATACCCTGGTAGTCCACGCCCTAAACGATGTACACTAGGTATTGGCAGTATCGACCCTGTCAGTGCCGTTTAAAAAAGCTAACGCGTTAAGTGTACCGCCTGGGGAGTACGGCCGCAAGGCTAAAACTCAAAGGAATAGACGGGGACCCGCACAAGCGGTGGATTATGTGGTTTAATTCGATAACAAACGGGGAACCTTACCTAGGCTCAACTACTAGCTGCATATCACTGGAAACAGAGATAGCCTTCGAGGGTGCTAGATAGGTGCTGCATGGTTGCCGTCAGCTCGTGCCGTGAGGTGTACCATTAAGTTGGGAAACGAGCGCAACCCACGCCGTGTGTTAAATGTACACACGGGACCGCCCCGCACTGTAAACATAAAAATTTTGTGTTTAGAGTGTGGGGAGGAAGGAGTGGACGACGTCAAATCAGCATGGCTCTTACGTCTAGGGCTACACACATAATACAATGGCCGGTACAACGGGTTGCGAAATCGCGAGATGGAGCTAATCCTTCAAAACCGGCCTCAGTTCAGATTGCAGGCTGCAACTCGCCTGCATGAAGTCGGAATCGCTAGTAAACGCAGATCAGCCACGCTGCGTTGAATACGTTCTCGGGTCTTGTACTCACCGCCCGTCACACCACGGGAGTTGGCAATGCTCGTAGGCCTCGCAAGAGGACGAAGGCAGGGTCAATGACTAGGGTGAAGTCGTAACAAGGCATCCCTAGCGGAAGCTGGGGATGGATCACCTCCTTTCTGGAGATACTCAGTCGAAAGACTGTGATCCAAGTCGAATCATTTTGATCTAGTATCAAAATCGATGAGTAGACAGCGGTCTTTGTCACATTTGTGAAGTTAAGGGAAACTCGCTATAGTATGCGGGTTTTTTGTTGTGGATAAAATTTTGACAGAAAGTGTCGGGGGGGGGTAAACTTAATTTAATTAATTTTATATTTTTAAATATGCTAGAAAGACCAATGCCAGATTGGACAAAGCCACATTCAGAAGTGGCACCGAAGTCGTTAGAAGAATTTAGAGACGAGGTAAAAACAAAGTGGGGGATGGATTTAGATCAAATTCCAAAAGGGACTGTCGATGATTTGCTAAAAGGTCCATCTTTAATGGCATTTGATAATTTTAAAATTATTGGTATTGGTTATCCAGAAAAAGATGATGAAACAGGGGAAGAAATTTATAATGAGTTACGTTTAGTAGATATTTCGGGCAAATAATTAATTTTTTTAAATTAAAATCCGTATGATAGCGGATTTTATATTTTACCTATTTTCGAACTTATGATATAATATAGATAATTATATATATCTAAGAGTTAAATATGGTACATTATCCTAATAAAATTCGCGCACAAGCGTTGAATTTAAGATCATCCGGCTTTACTTTTGTAGAAATAAATAAAGAATTAAAAGTTTTAATTCCAAAAGGTACTCTGAATTATTGGTTTAAAAATTTAGCTATCCCCAATAAGTCCAAAGATATTTTATTAAATAAAAAAAGAAAAAATTTGGTAAAGATTCGTGCCAAGGCCAACAGGGTATTAGCCGATAAGCGTAAATTTGAATTTAAAAAATTAGAGAGTCTTGTTCAAAATGATTATAATTTAGTTGGTTTGAGCACTAAACAAAAAGAACTATTGTTGGCCATGTTGTATTTAGGTGAAGGTTTTAAAAATCGCTCTCAAGTTGGGTTGGGCAACTCTAATCCGGAAATTTTGAGAATGTTTATTAGACTGCTCGAGGATGTTTATAAAATTGATAGAAACAGATTAAAATGTTCGCTTAATTTACGCATGGACCAAGACTGTGATGTGGAATTGAATTTTTGGTCTAAAGAGCTTAAAATTAAGTCTGTAAATTTCTACAAGCCACAGTTTGATAAAAGGACAGCCAAAAGTAAAACCTGGGTAAATTATCATGGTGTTTGTAGTATTCTTCTAAATGACGCTTTGATTGACAAAAGGTTAAAAATAGTGCAAAATATACTGGCTAAAAAAATATTGGGCGACTAGCTCAGATGGTTAGAGCGTTTGATCGACATTCAAAAGGTCACAGGTTCGATTCCTGTGTCGCCCACGAGGTACTTTACGGGCGTGTAGCTCAGATGGTTAGAGCGCGTCACTGATAATGACGAGGTCAGAGGTTCGATTCCTCTCACGCCCACCAATCCCGATGAATTAGATTGAATCGGGATTTTAATTTGCAAAAATGCAAAAAATAGGATATTATATCAACGGATAAATTTTTATGATGACTGAACAAAACAATCAATTTTGGTCGGTGTTATTTCGCTACCTAAAACGTTACTTAGCCGGAGCCGGTTTGGCATTATTGGAATTTATAAAGGTGGCGGTTTTAGCCGGTGTCACCATTGCTTTGGTGCGTTATTATTTATTTAAACCATTTTATGTAAAGGGTGCTTCGATGGAACCGAATTTTTTGGATCATGAGTATTTGATAATTGATGAATTGAGCTATCGTCTGCATGAACCAAAGCGCGGCGAAGTAATAGTTTTTCGCTATCCCAATAATCCCGAAGAATATTTTTTGAAACGTATTATCGGACTGCCTGGTGAGCGAATCAAGGTGTCTGAAGGAGTGATAACAATTTATAACGATGCGCATCCGGAGGGATTGGTGATAAAAGAAGAATATATCGACAAAGATATATTTACCGAAGGAGAAAAAATAATGTCGCTAAACAAAAATCAATATTTTGTAATGGGCGACAATCGCCCCAACAGTTTTGACTCTCGTCGTTTTGGTCCGGTTGATGAAAATTTAATAGTCGGACGCACCTGGTTGCGCGGCTGGCCATTGAATCGCATTCAAATTTTTGATACCCCAACTTATTAAAAATTTAATATGTCTAAAAAAGAAAAAAAGATGAAAAATAAAAAATCGGAATTTAAAAAATCAGTGAAGCCAACTAAAGAAAAGAAAATAAAAGAAAAAGAAATGGCTTCCAGCGAACGTAGTAAGCGCGCTTATGGTTTATTGCGCGGCATGCATGACATCTTGCCCAAGGATGAAAAATATTGGAGGCCCATGTATAGCAGTGCGCAGGATTTGGCTTCACATTTTCAGTTTGGTCGTTTGGAGACTCCGGTTTTGGAAGAGATAGGATTATTTGTCCGTTCAATTGGTAAAGGTACGGATGTGGTAGACAAAGAAATGTATACTTTTGAAGATAAAGATGGCACCAAAGTCTGTATGCGTCCGGAATTAACCGCCGCCGCGGTGCGGGCTTATATTATGCACGGCATGTGGAATATGCCTCAGCCGGTAAAACTTTGGTATTGGGGTCCGATGTTTAGGCATGATCGTCCACAGGCTGGTCGTTATCGTCAATTTCATCAAGTGGGGTTTGAAACTTTTGGTCAAGGCGACCCTTCCGCTGATGCCGAATTGATTTTGGTCGCTTATAATTTTTATAAAGATTTGGGTCTGCCTATTGAAATTCATATTAATAGTTTGGGCACTCCATCCGAGCGCGCCAATTACAAAAATGAATTAGTGAATTATTATCGCAGTAAACGTTCATATTTGTGTGAGGAATGTCGCAATCGGATTGTAAAAAATCCTTTGCGTTTATTGGATTGTAAAGATGAGCGTTGTAAACCGGTAAAAGAAGAAGCGCCACAAATTATCAATTGGCTCGGAGCAGAATCAAAGAATCATTTCATGAAGGTTTTGGAATTTTTAGATGAATTGGATATTCCGTATCAGCTTGATTCTACTTTGGTGCGCGGGTTGAATTATTACACTCACACGGTGTTTGAAGTTTATGCGGCCGATACCGAAGTTGGATCACAAAGCGCTCTAGGCGGCGGGGGACGTTATGATTTGTTGGTAGAAGAAATGGGTGGTCGTCCGACTCCAGCTGTTGGTTTGGCTTTGGGTTTGGAGAGAACCGTCTTGGCTTTAAAACAATATAATGAAAAAAATAACCGCGAAATGCCCAAACAGCCTATTGATGCCTTTGTGGCGCAATTGGGTGAAGAAGGTAGAAGAATTACTTTAAAAGTAATAAATGAACTACGAGGTAGCGGTGTTAGGATCGCCTTTAACTTTTTCAAAACTTCTTTGAAAAATCAATTGGAATTGGCCGATAGTTTGAAAGCGCCATTTTCGGTAATAATTGGTCAAAAAGAAGTGCAAGATGGTACGGCGATTATTCGTGATATGGAATCCGGAATTCAAGAAATTGTTGATCAGAAGAAGCTTATCACCGTACTAAAAAGAAAATTAGGAAAATTTGACGATAAGCGTTAAATAGTATATAATAAGTCCAGCAATTTTATTGCTTTTTAATTATTAAACTGAAAGCGGAGGTGAATAATTGTGTCCGAAATTAAACGCAGAAAAAATGAATCTTTTGAAGCCTATATGCGTCGCGTCAAAAAGCGCTGGCAGCAATCTGGTAAAATTTTACAGGTCAAAAAGATCAGATATCATGAACGAGAGAAAAGTCGCAACATGCGCCGCAAAAGTGCATTGCACAGTCTCAAGGTAGCTGGCAAGATGGAATATCTCAAAAAGATTGGAAGATTGCCAGAAGATACCAAAAAGAAGTTTTAGTCTTTGTATCCATTGTCCCATGCTTCAATGGCTATCAAAAAATAGAATTTTTAAAACCGCTACGTTACTGGGGGTAATCTTAGTAGCGGTTTTTTTATTTTCCAACAACGTTTTTGCCCAAAGTGTGGCTGATCAGACTAGCCAATTACAGCAAGGTGTCAAAATAATTCAACAACCTCTTGGTTTAGGTGCTTTTGATATTCGTCTTATAATTGCCAATATTATTCGGGCCGCTCTTGGTCTTATTGGGATAGTCTTGGTAATTCTTATGTTATACGCCGGCTATCTTTGGATGACTGCCGGTGGCAATGAAGAACAAATCGGTCAGTCTAAAAGTATTATTCGTAATGCAGTAATTGGTCTCGCCATTATTTTGAGTGCCTATAGTATCGTAGCTTATATTATGAATATTTTAGGGGTGAAATCCGGCGCGGGCGTAGTCCAAACTACAGTGCAACCTCCTGGTACTCAAAATTTTGTAGGCAGTGGCGCTTTGGGTAAGGTAATCAAAGAACATTATCCTGTTCGTGATCAAAAAGATGTTCCGCGCAACACCAAAATTGTTGTTACCTTTAACAAGCCGGTTTTATTGTCCAGTTTTGTGGATGATATTAATGGTAATAAAATTTTTGGTGATTGTGTCGATATGGATAAACCTGATTTTGATTGGTTTATCAAGTGTGATCATATTAAAATAGAAAATAACAAATTAGTAGATAAGTATATTAATGTTATTCGTTCCAATACCGGCGAATCAATTAAAGGTTTGGTGATCACAGCAATCCCCAGCACGATTAAAGGAGTGACTGGAATATATACCATTGTTTTAAAACCAGTTACCACTGGTGAGGGTGGATATTTGGGAAGTAAAACTGAATCTTTAGAATACACTGTACATTTAGGAGATGGTATATTGTCTGATGATGCCACCAACAATAATCCTTCGATATTTCAAAGTAAAAATATCGGTAATAATTTTTATTCTTGGCAATTTACTACCGGTAATTTTTTGGATACTACTCCGCCTCATGTTGTGGCCGTATTTCCTGATTCAGTTATAAAAAACCCCAATGGCGAACCCAAGAATTCAGTTATCCAAGTTTCGTTCAACGAAGCAATTGACCCAATTGGCGTGCAAGGTTTATTCAAAGCAGTAAATGGCCAGACTTATTTTGCCTTGAGCGACAATAAAGTATTTTTGAAGAGTGATAAAAGTAGTTTACCTTTGGGTAATTTTAGTTTGGTAAATAATTATACGACTCTGGAGTTTACCCCCAGTTTAGAATGTGGCAAGAATGCTTGTGGTAATCCGATCTATTGTTTGCCGGTTTGTGATGTGCCGGGAGCAAATTGTAAAAGTGATAGTTATCAGATTTTGATTAAAGCTGCCAAAACTTTGGCTGGTAGTTTTGAATCTCAACCTTTTACCGGAGTGGTTGATTTAGCGGGCAATGCTTTGGATGGGAATAATGATGGTGTCGTCCAGACGGCCACTACCACCTTACCGGTATTTGATAAATGGAAAACGCCAGATAATTATTATTGGACATTTAAGCTTAATGATCAAATTGATAAAACTTCTCCATATCTATCGCAAATTACTCCTGGAGTCACTGCTGAGAACGTACCAAAAGATGCTGCCTGGGTGATAAATTTTAGTAAACGTATGCGAGTTGAACCGCTCTACGGCATTGGTTTGGAAGAATATCCATCTCCAGCTGATAATATCCCACTGTGGAAAATGCCGTTTGTACATTTGAATTATCAAACAGTAGAAATGAAGCATGGCCCATTTTTGGATAAGAAAAATCAGTTTTATATGCCGGTTATCACTTCAGCGGTCGAAGATGTAAATTTCAATTGTTTTTATCCAGGTATCGGGCCAAACGATCAAAAGCTTGGCAACAATTTAGATTCGAAAATTTGTGATCCTAGTCAGCCGGGCAATACTTGTTGCGGTGTCAAGGATCTTGTAGGTAGCGAATTTTGTTGTAACGGACAAGCGATTGCGGCCAAAGACGGAGCGGTCAAATGCGTGTCTAATATTAAAAATACTTATCAGCCAGTACCATGAAAAGATTAAATAAAAAATTACTTTTATTTTTTGTATCCGCTATTTTTTTGACGGCTGGTTTCTTGTTGTTTAGTAATATCTCTAGTGCGGCCGCTCAAGGTTTGGATCTTGGTCTAAAGCCAGTGGCTGCGGCCGGTTTGCCATCTGGTGATATTCGAACAATTATTGCCAATATTATCAGGGTGGCTTTGGGCTTGCTTGGCATTGTGGCTCTAGCATTAGTTTTATATGCTGGTTATGAATGGATGACTGCCGGTGGCAATGAGGATCAGATTGCCAGTTCCAAAAAAATATTATTTAATGCGGTGATTGGCTTGGCGATTATTTTATCCGCTTATGCCATCGTAAGTTTTGTAATGAACAAATTGATAGAAGCTACTACCGGCGTGGTCACTACCTCTGAGGCTCTTTGTAAAAAACAAATTCAAGAAACCGGTAAATCTTGTGATGGTGCTTGTCCGCCGTGTGATACTTGTGTTGGTAGTATTTGTTATTTAGGCAAGGATTTTCATATTGTGAAAACGCCCGCATCCGGTAATGTGTGTATTCGAAATTTTGCTCCGGTAATAGTGTTTAGTTTGGATGTAGACAAAGATACTTTGGCCGGTAGATTGGTAGTAATAAAGGATGCTGTAAAAGACAGTGAAAAAAAGGAAATTGAGGGCACTTGGTCGTGGCAACCAAACCACAACCATATTGCTATATTTAAAGCCAAAGGCGATTGTCCGGATGGTAGTACCGGCTGTTTTGAGCCAAATACCAAATATATTTTACGTATAAAAAATAATGGCGCCGGCATCAAGAGTACTGACAATAAAGATTTAATTTGTTCAGTAAAATATAAATGTGACGATGTGCCTTTTGTGACTGGTGATGCAGTAGATAAAAACGGTCCGACTATTAAAATAGTTGCTCCAGTAGACGGCACCGCTTTGATGCAGGGGTCAAATCAAAATGTTGAAATTAGTTTCAATGATGACGCCGGTCTACAAAATATTATTTTAAATGCCAATGATGCACTGGTAAATAGTGTAAATTTTCAAAATTGTCAAAAGTCTGGCAAGGCCACGATTGTTTGGCCTACCAATAATATTAAAGTTGGTGATTACACACTGGACGCCATTGGTTGGGATTGGGCTGCCACCTATAACCAGAATTCTATAAAAGTACAACTAAAACCAGCCTATTGTTTTGATAAACAGAAGAATTTTGATGAGCAATTTATTGATTGCGGTGGTGTTTGTGGTGTTTGTCAGGGCGGCAAGTGTGCGCTCAATAGCGATTGTACCAGCAATTATTGTGAAAAAGCTCCGGGGGCGGCTGAAGGGATTTGTATTGATCGAATGCAAATTACGGCTTTTTCTCCCGATAACGGCGCGAAGGGTGATTTCGTTTCGATTGGTGGAAAATATTTTGGTTCAAAAAAAGGTCATGTCTATTTTGCTAAAGTAAAAAATCCGACGGTTGGCAAAGCCGGCGATTGGACTGAGGCACAAATAGCCGATTGTGGTGCGGGAGTAAATAATTGGACAGATAATCAAATTATCGTTTCGGTACCAAATGATGCGCTGTCTGGTCCAATACAAGTTCAAACCGGAGACATTGTCGGAGTTGATGGAAAAACTAGACAATTTAATGATACGACCGCCGACAACTGGGGTCCAAAATTTACCGATTGGCAACTTACCAATCAAGTTCATCCTGGTGTGTGTGCGATTAATCCAGCTACCGGGGCAGTGGGAGATTTGTTTACTGTATTAGGTAAAAATTTTGGCCAATATGATGGCGCTAAAGATAGTTTAAAATTTCAAGATACTAAAACTAAAATTTCTTCTTGGGATGATACCCAGATTAAATCGTCTGTGCCGATTAGCTTGGGCAATGGCGATTTTTCCGTGAAAGTTGATAAAAATGGGATTATTAGTAATGGGATCAAATTTTCAGTGTCTGGGTCGGCGTTGAACGGCCCAATTATCACCAGTTTGAGCACTTCTTCGGTAGTGGTTGGTGATTATTTAACCATTTATGGAAATAATTTTGGTGAAGATACTGGTAAAGTCTGGTTTAAACTAAATGGCCAAGGAGATGCCTTAAATGGAAGTTTCGATTTTCCGAATATTTGCAAAACTTCGGTTTGGAATAATAATCAAGTCGTGGTAAAAATTCCCAAAGAGCTGGATAATAGTGGAAAAAATTATACTGTACAAATAGTACGTTCTGCCCTGGATGGATTATCCAGTCCTTTGGATAATAGCAAAATAGTCACTGTAAAAGTCGGCAATCCTAACCCCGGTATTTGTAAAATTAGCCCAGTATCCGGTCCGGTGCCGTTTACTGGAAATAAAGTAGTCACATTATCCGGTGAATACTTGAGCAAAGTAAATAAAGTTTTATTTTATAGCAATCAACTTGGTTTAAATTTGAAAATTGTTGATGATAAAGAGATCACTATCCAACCGGATAAAAATACTATCACTGGTCCCGTATTAGCCGTGAGCGGTCTTGATGGAAAACTTAGTAATAGTGTTTTATTTTCTGCGTCTGATTGTGTCAAGAATGGTTGTAGTGCTGGCAACAAGTGTTGTCTTGCTGGAAATGAAGCTGGCAATTGTAAACCGCAAAACGAATTATGTTCAGGAGAGTTCAAAACCAGTGGTTATGTTTGGTTATTTTCAACCAAAAAGATTTCCGCTGTGCCTCAAGTAGTGGAGCGTTGCGGTGCTGATACTGAAGCCGGTTCCAACCTTCCTTCTCCTTCACCATCCACTCAGTGGAATGTCAGCGGTCATACTGATGCTAGTCAGGTGTGTCAGACGGCTTTGGCCACAGTAGAGTTTAGCACCAATTTGGACAAAAATAGCATCGCTAACAATGTAGAAGTATATTCTTGTACCAACATTGATGCTACTGGTAAATGTGTTGATCCCAAAAAGATTATTTTGACTGCTGATAGTTTTGTATTGAAGACTGCTGTTGGTGACCCCCAAGGCCAACATCCTTTCCTATCTATTTCTCCTGAAAATAATAATGTTAATCGTTGGACAGAAAATCAATGGTATCAAGTAGTATTGAAAACCGGCATAAAATCTCCGCCTGATGCCAAAGGCAATTCTCTGGCTCTCGCTGTCACCAAACCGTGTGGTTTAGGTACGGCTTATTGTTATGCTTTTAAAACCGGACAAGGGGATTGTAAATTAAAACAAGTAATTATCACTCCAAAACAATTTTGGACTCAAATATTGGAATCACCGATTAAATATCGGACGGCCGGTGGAGATCTATATGATTTATTTTTTCAAGGAAATGGCTTGAGTTCTCAGTATTGTACCATGATGAGCGTGAATGGTTTTAATTGGCAGTGGAGTACCGGGGATATCAAATATTCCAAGATCATTGGTGATAATAAAAAAATTAAGATTCAAGCTAGCGCTGAAGCCAACACCGTTGGTATCGGTTTAGCCAATAATTCCGTAGATATCAAGGCCGCTGCTTCGGCCGGCAATTTAAATTACAGCGCTTCCAGTCCTTTGACTATTGATCTTTCCAATCCGGAAGTAGTGGATTACTGGCCAAATTGTTTAGAGGCTTGTACTAATGCCTCTATCGGCGCCAAATTCAACATTAGCATGTCAATGCACAATGTTGCTTTGGGGACGAAAGCAGTAAAATTTATGAAATGTACCGATGAAAATTGTTTGAGCACTGTAAATATCGATTTACCAGATTTGACTTTTGATCAAACCAGTAACAATACAATTTTAAAAATTGCTAATGATAAAAATAATCTTAATTTAGAAAAAGACACTCTTTATCAGGTAGTTTTATCAGTGACTTCTACTGCTGGCAAAGATAACGGCGATCAACTTTGGTCACTTTCAAAATTATCCAATTTAGCCGATCCGAATAATTTTGCTAAACCATATAACAAAGTATTCACTTGGAGATTTAGAACCAAAAAAGAAGCCTGTCAGATAGATAGAGTGGAAGTGTCGCCGAAAGTATTTACGGCTAAAAAAATATTTGAACGTACTGTTTTTGAAGCGCAACCATACTCTTCTCCCGATGCTTGTAGTGCGGTAGGTCAAAAGTTAAACGCTTGGAATCAAAATTGGAATTGGTCTTCTAGCAATCTTGAGGTAGCGGCCGTTAATACTTTTTCCACTAAAGGATCCGGGGCTTTTTGTACGGCCAATTGTTTATTAAAAGGCAGTACGGTTCCTTCCGGTCAGGTGGGTACTTATCCGGTTTGTGGTAATGCCAAAGTGGAGGCCGGTGAAGATTGTGATAGCCCAGACAAAACCAAAGGCTGTGGTTTGGATTGTCGTTTTATTGGTAATTTAGATAAGACTAGTTGTGGTAATGGTAAAGTGGAAATGGATTTAGGTGAAGCTTGTGATCCAAAAGATCCCAAGACGCAAGTGGGTTGTAGCGATATATGTCGTCATATCGGTTCTAGCCTGAAGACGCAGGCTCAGGATGTGAAAGCTTCAATTTGTGGTAATGGGGCGCTAGGTAGTGGTGAGGATTGTGATTTAGGAATTGCTTCGGATATTAATTCTACTAAGTCAGCTCTCTTGTGTTCACAAAATTGTTTACATTTAGGGACCAGATTATCCACCAAATGGTGTTTTGATCATGGTGCCAACGCCAATCCGGCCTTTGGCGGTTTTGAACAAAAAGATTATAAATTTTATTGTAATCAAGCTTATAGTCAGTGCGGTGATGGTATTTCTAGTCCCGATGAAGATGAAAATTGTGATTTAGGTGGCGGTAAACATGCTGTTTGGTGTGATGATAGTTGTTTGAATATCAAACTTAATCCCAATCAAAATCCGGCGAATCAAGAATGTGTTCCCAATAGTGAAGGTTGCAATGAAAACGGTCAACATGTCGGTTCCTCTTTGTTATATACGACAGCTTCGGTCTGTGGTGATACTCAGGTAGGTATGGGAGAAGATGCCAAATGCGAAAGCGCTAATTATCTCACCAATATTTGGCATAAAGATACTGATCCTTGGGTGTTGACGATTGGTCAAGGTAAAGGTAAACCAGTTGGTACACCGCCAGTGCAAACTAGTGATATTAAAGCGGCTACTAATGGTGGTAAAAATAGCGGCATCGGTAAATATCAAGTACAATGTGGATATGCCTCGGATGCTGAATGTGAAGCCGCTTATGGTAGTGCCAATTTTGGAGTAGGTAGTGATTCTTGTTGTTATGCTCATCCCAAATTAACCAGTGTTTATCCAGGTACTATCGCTCCACCAGCGGCCAGCAATATTTGTATCAATACTTCTATTGAAGCGAATTTTGATAGTGTTATTGATCCATCCACTTTGCCTGGTAATTTTATTGTGGCTAGAAGTGCCGCCGCGGCTTGCGGGGCCGGCTTGGAAGATGTCGGCAATTTGATTAAATTCTCTTATGATTCATCATCTCCTTGGTATAAAAAAATATGGGTTAGATTGGTTTTTGCTTTTAAAAACATTTTTGGCAGTGAGGTGACTGCCAGTACTTGGTGTGCCGGAGCCGATATTGGCGATGTGAACGTGGTGAAAGACGGTAGTGGCGGTTCAAAAATTTTGTTTTCTCTAAAAAATCCGCTAGCTTCTTCCACTGAATATGCTGTGATTTTAAAAAGCGGTATCAAGAATGATCAAGGTGTTAGTATTCAAAAAGGTGCCGATGGCAAAGCCCTAGGTTGGAGGTTTGTAACCGGTAAAGAAATTTGTCAAGTATCTTCAGTTCGTATTGAGCCGGAACAGTTTTATTTTTCAGCACCTAATGCCTCTTCCAGTTTCGTAGCCAAGGCTATCACTGCCAATAATCAGATTATTTCTTCCATTCCCGGGTTTTATAGTTGGAATTATCAATGGGGACCAAGCAACAATCCTTACGTCACGATTGCTAACACCACTAACAATATTAATGTTATTACCGCTCAAAATCATAATGGTGAAGTTGATGTTCATGCGGCCGCCAATATTGTGGAAAATAAATATACTGCTCAGACCGGTTTGGTTGGTACTGGGAAAACTCACATTATCGTGTTTTTGTGCGAAAATCCTTGGCCTCCTAAACAGTTGTCTGTGCCAGGCAAAACTACTCCGGCCGTAATTTTCCCGTACGAAGATAAGGAGGGTAATAATGATGGATTTGATTTAACTAAAAATGTCTTCAATAACAACGCTATTGCCCCGTCGCTCGTAGCTGGTAATGGTTATTTTAATTTCAGCACTTATTACTGTGCTGATAATGGAGAATACGGGACAAATGATGATTTACCATATCTGCGTCCGGCAGTACAAGTAATTGGCAAAACTTGCGAGCAAAACCCACTAGTGCCTTGCGCCTCAGATGATGATTGTAGTTTTGGCCAAGTCACGGTTTTTGGCTCTACCTTTGAAAAAGTAAAAAAAGGTTTTTGTACGATTACTTATGATCAAGGCACTAGTTATTCTCCTTACATGATTTCTGCGGGTGCACAGAATTCGATTTTGCAATGTAATTTTGACAGTGATTGTCAATCTGATCCGGGATTTGCCGATTGGTATAATAATTTTTCCAAGTTTTATGCCGATGCCAAGGCAGTTTGCAAACCGCTCAATTGGTTTAATTTGCCAAAATCAAAGTGTTCGGATTCTAGTGGTGGAATTGCTGGATTCAAACGTTTTATTTTGACTAATGATAGAAATAAAGATGCCATCGGTGTCCAAGTTTTACCAAACCCAAAACATTTATCGGCTCGTGATTGGTTTACAATTGAGAAGATGAAAGGCGGCCAGGGTTTTGTGGGTAATTTGCAGGATACCATTCTCAAAGGTGACAGTACGGTGGGCAATGACGCTGTAACTGATGGTAATAATATTTATGTCAATGCTTTAAATTTTGTACCAGCTACGGCGGCCAATCATGGTAATTTATACTCCAATATTTATTTGTTTAGTTTGAACGAGGGTGCCTTGCCGGAAAGCAGAAAGGTTTTTGAAGAGTTGATAAAGAATTTGAAATTTAATATCAATCTTACCAATTATGGTTATTGTGGTAAGGATATTAATAATCCCGGCGACACGAAGACTTGTATTTCTGATTTTGACTGTCCGACTGGCGAGGTTTGTTCCAACCAAAAAGACAAATTAAAACGCAATTTTAATCGTCTTTTGGATTTGAGTAATATAGAAAAAAGTTTGGCGGATTATAATTTATCACATAATAATACTTATCCTGATTTGCAGTCCGGTACCTATTTGTCTGGACAAACAATTAGCACTTGGCCATCCTGGACAATTTTAGGTAATGCGACTGGCGGATCGTTGCCTTCTGATCCAGTAAATAAATTAGGATTAGCTGGCACCTGTTCTATCACTACCGGTAAATTCTGCACAGATAATTCAATGTGTCCGAATTCAGAAAATTGTGTTATTCATGACGCGTCTACCGGTTGGAGTACGGCCGATAAACGTTTTAGCTTTGCTTGCGCCCCTAATTCTTTAGCTTATCGTTATATTGCTAGTTCTTCAGATTATATAGTCAAATTCCGTTTTGAAGACACCGGCTTGATAGTAGATAATTTTGGAAATTTGGTGAAGGATCTTATTAAAGATAATTCTCATTTTAATATCCTTTCTACCAATAGTATTTGTAATCAAGATCAGGAGATTTCTACTTTGAATCAGGGAAAGTGTGGTGATGGCCAGCTCAATTTAAACAAAGGCGAGCAGTGTGATCCGGTTGGCAGTATTGTTTGGGATCAATCAAAATGTACTGTGGCTGGTGCCACCTCTAACACTTTGATGCCCGGACAAATTTGTGCCAGCAACTGCCAGTGGTCTCTTACTCCTACCAGTACTAAATGCGGCATTTTGGCCAAATGCGGTAATGGTAAATTGGAAGTTGGTGAATTTTGTGATGAAGGAGGATTAAATGGGAAATATAATCATTGTAATGCCAACTGTAGTGGTTTGGCCGCTAGCTGTGGGGACGGAATCGTTACTTCTACTTACGAATATTGCGATATCAAAACTGATTATTATCCAGACTTATTCTATCAAGGATACAACCAACATTTGGGCTGGTGTGTGAGCGGATTGCTCGGATCTAATCCCTGCAGTACCGATGATGATTGTAAAATTCAGCCAGAGCAATGGGATAATTTTAAAAGTGCGGCCGAAGTGGGTACAGTTGGTAGTTGTGTTTCGGTTTCTTCCAACAATATTAGATATGGTTTAGATAAAACTAAATCGTGTAATTTTGATTGTCAAAAAGTTGGTCCTTACTGTGGTGACAATATCGTCCAGTCAGAATTTGGTGAGGAGTGTGAAGGCAATCAAAATTGCGCAATTAATGGAGAGCCAGGTAATAGAGTATGTGGTTTTAATTGCCGTTGGGAATATAAAACTGCCACGACTTCACCAATATTATATTACAATTTTGATGATGTTGTGACTCGTCGGTCTGGTTGGAAGCCTTTGAGCACTCAGGTAATTGGTGATTTGAGCTTTATCTTAAATAAAGGCTCGGCTAAATCTGGAAATTCTACTTTAAATGCGGCTCATTGTGTTGGTACAGCCAATACTGGTTGTCCGGCGCCTTCAGCCTCATTTAGCGCTAGCAAGTATCAGGCAATGCAATTTAATGGCACCTCCAATTATTTTGCTGTCGATTCAAGTGGTAGTTTTAATATTAATGAATTGACGATTGCTACTTGGTTGAAAGTTGATCCGAATACTACCAATGGCTGGCATGCGATTTTGAGCAAACAAGGCCCGGGTGGTACTGAATCAGAGCGCGATTTCAATTTTTATGTAGTCACTAATGGCAGTCCGGCCGCAGTTACTAATTTACATTTTTATTCGAAAAATAATAAAGGAATAATATTTGGTGTCAACAATGCAACCGATGGCACCAAACCGATTTTCAGTAGTAATGAATGGCATTTCGTGGCTATCACTGTTAATGCCAATCGGGTGGTCAAATATTATTTAGACGGCAATCTTTTGAGTGCGCCAGTAACAAATGGCAATCCAACTTTGAAGGCTGATAGTAATTATCCAATTTGGATTGGTCGCGCTGATAATTGGTTTAAAGGTAGTTTGGATGAAACACAATTATTTGGCCGCGCGTTGTCATCGGGTGAGATCAGTGATCTATATAAAAATAGCAATAATTTTTGTGAATTGAAATCCATTTCGGCTGGTTCTGCTTCTTCTCCGGTTGCCTTAGCTGGTTGTGGTGATAAAAAAGTAGATGCCAATGAGGCTTGTGATAATGGTTCAAATAATGGTGTGGCCTGTCTGTCGGATTACAATAAGCAGTGCACCTATTGTTCAGCTGATTGCAAAAATGTAATCGCGGTTTCGCCCAATGGTTATTGTGGTGATGGTATTGTAAATGGACCAGAAGTTTGTGATCTGGATTCTAGTAGCGATCTGATATTTTCGTCAGTTACGAACACTGGTAGTGTGGCCAGTGGTTTATTACCACTTTTCACAACTAAAGATGAAAATCATAATGGATATCTTATTCCTGCTTGTGAAAATGAATACAATTTGAAATTAAATTCTAGCAGCACTGAATTTTATAAAACCAATCAATTTGACAAATTGATTGGTAAAGTTGGCACTAAATCTTGTGTTAATACTTGTTCGACTTTGCAAACTAAATGTGTGGAATGTGGTCAAAAAGATGGCGGCGCAGTGTTGTCTGGTGCGTTAATCAATGTCTTAGACCCCAAATCTGACAATCCTTTGATTGCTGAGTCGGCCGCGATTATTCCTCCCGAAGGACATCAAGGTACCATTGATTTACTTTACTCACCCAAAGATAAACCGGCCGATCATAATAATGGCCGAGTGGCTTATCAGTACTATGATTTTGGCGATAGCCTGACAAAATTTTTGTTGCATCCCGCCGCCGCCACTGATGCTAATGCTGAGCTTGTTGCTACCGTTAATAGCAGTCCGATTTGTTCTGATGCTTCTCAGGCACGCTCTTATAAAATTGCTTTAAATGCCGACTGGTCAAAAGCGCATTTGATAGATTTTCCGGTTTTTGGCACTACTACAGCAGATAAATATAATTTATTATTATCGCCAGTAATTCAAAAATCAGTTCGCTCCCAAGATGTGCGGATTGTGGTCAGTTGGGTAGGTAATAGCGGTGATTTTGAATTCAATGGTGGATTTTTGATTCCCAGCAACCAAGCACCTTTGTTTGAAGATAATAATGGCAGTATGGTGAAATCCACCGGAATTAAATATTACAATTCGCCAGCGTCTCCTTTAAATGCCGTTTGGTATCATGATTATGTGTTGAACAATTTTACTAATACTGAATCATTTACTGTCAATTCCGGCGCATTGGTTACTTCGTCGTATGCTTTTTATCTCCGTTCGGTTGGCGGTCCAATTAATAAATTTAAAACCTCGGCCCAATTGAAAGTGGAGCTTTATTTCCCAGAAGATCAGCAGACTGACGAAAACGCTGATACTTATCGTCATTTTGCCCGCCCGACCAAAGTTTATTATCTTAGTCAGGCTATGGCTTCGGACAGTAGTGATGCGGTTTATTGGCATGTATTTAATATTAATAAGACCGCCGCCGGAACGGTAGTTTCTTTGAATGATATCAAGGATATTAGTCGTATGCGCAGCTTTATAAAAATGAATTATAGTTATTAGTCTTTATGAATAACAAAAAATATATTATAATTACCATAGTGGTTTTTATAGTTGCCGGTCTAATATTTTTTTTCGTTAAAAATAAAAAAACAAAATTAACCAATACTATTCCCAGTCAATCGCAATCAAATGAGAGCTCTGAGATTGATAGACTTAAAAAAGAGCAGCAAGATTTGGCCAGTGACCGGGCACTTGATGCTGCCTTGGAAAAAGTGAGACTCACGGACAAGGATTTGGATGGTCTCGGGGATGAAGAGGAGAAAAAAATTGGTACTAATCTAAATAATCCAGACACTGATGGTGACGGTTTGCTCGATGGTGATGAAATTAAATTTTATAAAACCAACCCGTTGAAACCGGATACCGATAATGACGGTTTTAAAGATGGCAGTGAAGTGCGTAGCGGCTATAGTCCAATTGGATCAGGAAAATTAAAAAAATAAAATAATTTAATTATAAAAATATGTTTGAAGATCAAACCAATAAATCAACCCCGCCCGGAAATTTACCAGTTGAGCCAGACGATATGTTTGCCGGCGTTGAGAGCGAGACTAATTCGAGTCCAGAAAATATGCCTGCCGGCAAAACACCAGATGCTCTGGGTGCCGGTTTGCTCAGAAAAAAAGATATGCCTGTCAATTCGGCCTCGACCCCGGTGATAGCTCCAACTTTATACGAGATGAAACAACCGATTTTGGGTAAAATTTTATTATCCATTTTGGTTGTGGCCGTTTTGGGTGGTTTAGGTTTTGCTGGTTGGTATGGTTATGATAAATTTATTAAAAATAAGACTGCCGTACCATTGAGTCCGGCTGTTGATGTCAGTGAAGAAAAAAAGACAGAACAAGTCCAGCCGCCCTCAGAAATTACTGAAACAAAGATCAAAGAAACAGAAACTCCACCCGTCCAAAATTTGGAATCGTCGACCTCAAGCGATGTTACCAGTAATATGAACAATGATAAAATTTTATTTGGTGAAGCGATTGATAGTGATAAGGATGGTTTGGATGATGTCCGGGAAAAAGAGTTGGGCACCAATCAATTTAATGCCGATTCCGACACCGATGGCCTCAATGATGGCGATGAGGTGATTATTTGGAAAACCAATCCTTTAAATCCCGATACGGATAATGATACTTATAAAGATGGGGAAGAGGTTAGGAATGGTTATAATCCGCTTGGCCCTGGTAAATTATTTAATATCCCAGCTGGTGCTTCTACTTCGACTGCCACCACATCAGCCACTTCTAAAAAATAATTATGTTCGGTAAAAAAGAAGAAAAAAAACCATCTTCGCCGGATATAAAGGTGACTAAAATGCCAGATGATTTTTATGCTGGCGTTAATCCAGTTGTTAAATTTCAGGTGGTAGAAAAAATAATAACACCGACTCAAGTCGATAAGCCGATTTTGCCAATGGCCGATAAAAATTTATTAGATAAACAAACCGCCGTGGGTGCCGGCAACAAATTGCATCCAATAAATTTATTGGCCAACTGGAAATTTTTGTTGATAGCGGGTGGAATTATTTTGTTAATCGGATCTGGCGGTACTGGCGCCTATTATTATTGGCAGTATAAAAAATCCGCCGCCGTGGCGGTGACACCGCAGTTGCCAGTAATTGTGGAGCCGGAAATTGTACTTCCTGAAGTGGTAGAGCCGACCACTACGACTGTAGCTGAGATTCCTTTCATTGTTTCACCGACTCTCAATAATGAGGTTAAAATAGATTTTCCTTCGATCTTATTGGGGGAAAGTTCAGATACAGATAAAGATGCCATATCTGATATGGCTGAAGAATTATTTGGTACCGACCCTTCTTTACCTGATACTGATAATGATAAATATCCCGATGGACATGAGGTGTTTTATCTTTATAATCCAAACGGCAAAGAGCCGATGAAAATAATTGACGCTGATACGGTAAAAGTTTATATTAATCCTACTTTTTTATATAAATTGTATTATCCCAAAAATTGGGCTGTTGGCAACATTGATCCTTTGTATAAAGATGTTTTATTCAGTACCATTACGGGAGAAAATATTGAGGTGCGAGTTTTTGACCTAAATTCTGGTGATAGTTTTGAAAATTGGTTTGCTGTACATGCTAATAGCCAACAATTGTCGGATTATGTTCCGTTTACATCAGTATTCAAAGAAATTGGGTATTCACGCAAAGATGATTTGGTTTATTTTTTTCCTAAAGATGATAAGATTTTCGGTATCTTCTATCACACTACCGATTCTAATATAATTAATTATAAAATTGTGGCCAAATTGATCGCGCGCAGTTTTCAGTTTGGCAATATTACTGAAATTCAACCAAGAATTACAGAAGAAAATCCTAATAATTTAAATAATCTTGGCAATTCTTCAGTCACTGCTACCGTTCCCTCAAATGCCAACACATTTAACACTAGCACCTCTTTGTAAAGTATGATTAAGACCATTTGCAATTTCAATATAAAAAGTCCGTATACCAACAGTTGGTTGCAATCAATTGCAAATAGACTTTCCCAAAAAGAAAAAAAAATAAAAGGAGAAGTAGAAATAACGATAGTTGGTGATAAGGAAATGACTGAATTGAATTGGTTGTATCGCGGGAAGAATTATCCAACCGATGTTTTATCTTTTGCTTGGCAAGAGGACAATAAAATAAAAACCAAAATGCTCGGGCAAATTTATGTTTGTTATCCTCAAATTAAGCGTCAAGCTAAGGACTGGGGTGTTAAAGAAAATGAAGAAATGGCTAGAATGTTAATCCATGGCTTATTGCATCTGGTCGGACATGATCATCACGAAAAAAAACAAGCGAAAAAAATGTTTAAAATTCAGGAGGGGATAATAGAAAATTTAGGTTATGTCACTCAAAAGTTTGATTAGGAGTTTTTTAGCTGCCTGGAGCGGTTTAAAACATACTTTTAAAAATGAACAAAATTTTCGTCTGCAAATTTTGGCAGCCATCTTGGTTTTGTTTATTTCTTTTATTTTTCCTTTAAAAAATTGGGAATTTATTTTGGTGATTTTGCTATTGACTTTAGTGTTAACGATGGAATTACTTAATACCGCTTTGGAGTATTTTGCTGATTTGCTCAAACCCAGGCTACACCACTATGTTTTGGCGATAAAAGATATTATGGCCGCGGCGGTGTTATTATCCTCGCTGGGAGCATTAATTATTGGATTAATAATTTTTCTTCCCCACTTTATCGGATTGATAAAATGAGGTATAATATAGTCTACTTGAATTTATTATGGTCAAATCCAAGAACAATTTAATTGCCGGTTTAGATATTGGTTCGAGCTCGGTGCGAATGGCCGTGGGCCAACTGGCATACAAAACCCCAGATGATTTACAGGGAGACGTCCAAATTTTAGGTGCTGTAGAATCTCCGGCTGAAGGTATGCATAAGGGAGCAATAAGTAGTATTGAGGATGTAGTATCATCAGTTTCTTCTTGTTTAGAAAAGATGGAAAGAACAGTCGGTATGCCGATTGATACAGTCTGGGTCGGAGTGTCCGGCCTGCATATTATGTCTCAAAATAGTAAAGGAGTAGTGGCTGTATCCAAAGCTGATAGTGAGATTTCTGAGGCGGATGTAGAACGTGCGCTTGAAGCTGCCCGGGCTATTTCCACTCCCTTAAATTATGAGGTGCTGCATGTTTTACCAAAACGTTTTTCAGTCGATGGGCAAGTTGGCATAAAAGATCCGGTTGGTATGACCGGCATTCGATTGGAAGTTGATGCTCAGATAATTTTGGGTGCGTCTGCTCAAATAAAAAATTTAACCAAAGCCATTTATCGTTCTGGTTTGGAGATTGAAGATTTGGTCCTCTCCATTTTGGCTACCAGTGAGGCCGCTTTGACCAATAGACAAAAAGATTTGGGAGTGGCGATAGTAGATTTAGGTTCCTCCACTACTAGTTTGGCGGTTTATGAAGAAGGGGAGATATTGCACTCGACTATTTTGCCTATAGGATCAGAACATATTACCAATGACATTGCGATTGGTTTACGTACATCCATTGAGGTCGCCGAACGCATCAAAATTGAATACGGTGATTGTTTTGCCAATACTGTATCCAAAAAAGAAGAAATCGATCTCTATGAATTGGGATCATCTAGCCATGAAATGATTAAAAGGAAATATATTAGTGAAATTATTGAAGCGCGGGTTGAAGAAATCATGCAAAAAATTGATAGCGAATTTCGTAAAGTGCAACGCAGTGGCATGCTACCATCGGGTGTGGTGTTTACTGGCGGCGGGGCGAAACTACCGGGTTTGGTGGAGGCTGCTAAAAAATATTTACGTTTGCCAGCCAATTTGGGCTATCCGATGAATTTTATCAGTGCCACTGATAAAATTAATGATTTGTCTTTCGTAAATGCGGTTGGTTTGGTAAAATGGGGTACGCTGATGGCTCAGAGTGGTCATAGTGTCAAAAGTGTTGGAGTATTTGGCGGAATCAAAAAAGTAAGCGGTTCGGCAGCGGCTTTGAAAGATTGGTTTAAGGCGCTTTTACCATAATTATACACATTGAATACCAAGTTTGTTTCTTGACATCACTAGCGGGCTCGTATACACTAAATAGCGGAATAACTTCCGCTATTTTTATTTATAGAGGTTGAATACCAAAATTATTCATACATAATCAAACACCTTATGCCACAAGTTAAACCAGAAATGGAAACATTTGCCAAAATCAAAGTAGTCGGTGTTGGCGGTTCAGGCGGTTCAGCTGTCAATCGTATGGTCGCCGCCAAAATTCGCGGCGTGGATTTTATTGTTATGAATACTGATGTTCAGGCGTTGCATCATAATAGTGCACCGCAAAAATTGCATATTGGTAAAAGTGTCACTCGTGGTTTGGGTGCTGGTATGGATCCAGAAGTTGGACGTAAAGCGGCCGAAGAATCTCAAAACGAAATTAGAGAAATATTGAAAGATAGTGATATGGTATTTATCACTTGCGGTCTAGGTGGTGGTACTGGTTCTGGTGCAAGCGCGGTAGTAGCCGAGGTGGCCAAAGAATTGGGTGCTTTGACTGTGGCGGTGGTTACCAAACCATTTGGATTTGAAGGTCCAAGACGTAAAGAAATAGCTGATAATGCTTGGGAAAAATTAGCTCGAAATGTGGATGCTATTATCACTATTCCCAATGATCGTATTTTACAAGTAATTGATAAAAAAACCACTTTGCTTGAAGCCTTTAAAATTGTTGACGACGTTCTGCGTCAGGGTGTCCAAGGAATTTCTGAAATTATTACCACACCTTCACTTATCAATGTCGACTTCGCTGATGTAAAAACTATTATGCGCGATACCGGTTCGGCTTTGATGGGTATTGGCACAGGAACTGGTGAAAATAGGGCAGTGGAGGCGGCCAAGATGGCTATTTCAAGTCCGTTGCTCGAACTGTCTATTGATGGTGCGCATGGAATTTTGTTTACTATTACTGGCGGTCCGGATTTGGCGATGAGCGAAGTAAGCGAGGCTGCCAAGATTATCACCAGTTCGGCCGCCGAAGATGCTCGAGTGATTTTTGGTACTACTATTGATGAAACTCTCACTGGTAGTATTCGTATCACTGTGATTGCTAGCGGTTTTGATGATCGTCATGCTGGCTTGCTTAGTATTGATAATGAGAATACTTCTTTTTTTAGTTCTAATAAATTTAGTAGTACCAGCTTTTTACGTAAAGCACAAAAAGAGGAAGAAGAAGAGGAAAAGAAATTTAAACAGTTCACTCAAAAATCAGTGTCATCTGCCCCCACAAGCGTTACGCTAAATAATAGCGCCCCTCCCTCTGTAAGAGGGGAAGATTTTAGATCGGCTCCAGTCGCCGCCCCGAAGACCAAAGCGGATGATGAATTGGAAATCCCGGCCTTTATTCGCAAAAAAATGGGCATTTAATTTTTTCAGATTTAACAATATCCCGTTAATCGGGATATTGTTATTTTTATCCAAAAATGTTATTATTTATTCATTAATAAATAATATGCGCTGTCCGGTTTGTAATCATAAAAACACCAGTGTGGTAGATACGCGTTCGGCTGAGCAAGATTTGTCCATCAGACGCCGTCGTGAATGTGATAAATGTCATTATCGTTTTTCTACGATTGAAGAGACAGAGCTTTTGGATTTAATCGTGGTCAAGCGCGACGGTCGTCGTGAGGCCTACATGCGTGATAAATTGGAAAATGGAATTCGTCGTTCGCTTACTAAACGCGCCTTTACTCAGGATGATTTTCATAATCTATTGCATAGTATTGAGCGTGATATTCAAAAGAAAAAGAAACATGAACTCAGTAGTCAAGAATTGGGTGAAATAGTTATGAAAAATTTACGCACGTTTGATAAAGTCGCCTATATCCGTTTTGCCAGTATTTATCGTGATTTTAAAGATGTCAAAAATTTTGAAAATGAATTAAAGCGTTTAAGCAAATAATATGTTTAGACATACCAAATCTTCAGATAATGAAACGGTTGAAAAAAAATTGGAAACCGAAAATAAAAAATCTCCAATTTCAGAAATAGCCAATGTCAAAGAAGCTTCCAAAGTTGATACTCAAGTTTTGAAGGATCTTTTGGAAAAAAATTTGAAATGGTCACAAATAATTTATGAGCAGAATCGTAAAATTAATAACAAACTCATGTGGTCAGCACTTGGCGGTTGGTTGCGTTTGTTTTTAATTTTAGCGCCATTAATTTGGGCCGCTTGGTTTTTGCCGCCCTTAATTAATCAATTTATGAAAAACTATGGAGATTTGTTAGGTGGCAAATCAAATGCAGTTCAATCTGGTTCCTTGGAACAGATTATGAAGTTTTTACCTTTGGGGCCAGCTGAGCAAGAACAGATAAAAGCCTTATTGAAATAATTTTATGCATAAACATACCAAAATCGTAGCAACTATCGGACCGGCCTGTGAAGAAAAAGAAATTTTAAAACAGATGATAAAAGCAGGGATGAATTGTGCCCGTTTGAATTTTTCTCACGGCAGTTATGATGAGTTTATAAAAATATACAACAATATTCGTGAATTGGAAAAAGAGCTGGACGAGCCGATAATTATTCTACAAGATTTGCAAGGACCAAAAATTAGAATCGGTGAAATGCCCAAAGACGGCGTGAAAATAGAAGATAATCAGGAAGTTGTCTTTAGCACTAAAATTGAAAAGTACGTTGATTCCGAGATTCCATTTTTTCATCCGGAATTATATGATTTTTTGAAATCCGGTGATCGTCTTTTGATTAATGATGGACGCTGTGAAACCAAAATTACTAAATTGGCCGATGGTAAAATTTTTGCCAAAGTGATAGAAGGCGGTTTATTGACTTCGCATAAAGGTGTGAATTTACCAGACAGTAATATTTCTTTGTCATCATTAACTCAAAAGGATAAAGATGACTTGTTGTTTGGAGTAAAGTTGGGAGTGGATATGATAGCTATTTCTTTTGTAAATCGCGCTGAGGATGTTCTAGATACTCGTTTTTTGATTAAAGAATATGAAGGTAAGTTAGGAATTAAAGCTGAGCATCCTATTAAAATTATAGCTAAGATTGAACGACCGCAAGCAGTAGCCAATATTGAATCGATTTTAGGCGCAGCTGATGGCGTGATGGTTGCCAGAGGTGATTTAGGGGTAGAGATTAGAGCCGCCGAGGTACCTTTGGTTCAGAAAAAAATTATTGAAACAGCTAATTTATTGGCTAAGCCGGTGATTGTGGCCACCCAAATGCTTGATTCTATGACCGAGAGTCGCCGCCCAACACGAGCTGAAGTTTCGGATGTGGCCAACGCGGTCATTGATCATGCTGACGCGGTAATGTTGTCCAATGAAACTTCCACTGGAGCTCATCCGGTTTTGGTGGTAGAAACTATGGCCGATATTATTACGACCACAGAAAAATCCCACTATGATGATTTGGCGGTATCTAGTATCAAGGAAAAAAATACTAATTCCGAAAGTGCGATTACGCATTTGTCGCGGGTTTTGGCTGAAGATGTCAAAGCCAAAGCAATTTTAGTCGCTTCTATTTCCGGCGATACCGGCCGTATGATAAGCAGTGTTCGCCCCAATGCTCATATTGTGGTTGCTACCACTTCCGAGCGCGTGCAAAGACAATTGAATTTATCTTGGGGGGTGCGTCCATTTATTTTACATCCTTGTCGCAGTATTGAAGAATTAGTTGAGAATTCAATTAGTTATATCAAAAAAAGACATTTATTAAAAAATGGCGAAAAAGTAATAGTGGTGGCTGGTGAACCGGTAGGTGAAGCCGGAACTATAAATTTATTGGAAGTGAGAGAAGTGAAGTAGATAATAAATTCAAAAATAAAAAATCCCGATTTAATTGGGATTTTTTATTAGTTGATAAGTTCGCGTCGGTTATTTTAAGGTTGGATATAATGGAAATTTTTTGGTCAATTCCTTTACTTTATTTTTTATCTCTGTCAGTTTTTCTTCTTTATCCCAATTAATAATAGCTTCGTCAATCCAGGCAGCAATGGTTTGCATTTCTGCTTCTTTCATCCCACGCGTGGTGAGAGCTGGGGTACCCAAACGAATTCCAGAGGGATCAAATGGGGAGCGAGTATCGTCTGGTATCATGTTTTTGTTTACAGTGATGCCGGCTTTGTCTAAAGCAATCTGTGCTTGTTTGCCACCGATGCCTTTCATGGTGACGTCAATCAGTAAAAGATGATTGTCCGTGCCGCCAAAACATAATTTATATCCCAATTTACTAAATTCCGATTCCAATATTTTGGCATTCTTTTTTATTTGAGCAGTATATTCTTTAAATTCTGGTAATAAGGCTTCTTTGAAGGCGACCGCTTTAGCCGCAATATTATTTTCGTGTGGTCCGCCTTGTAGGCCAGGGAAGACGGCCTTATCGATAGCGCTGGCGAATTTTTCTTTACACATGATCATACCGCCGCGTGGACCGCGTAATGTTTTGTGGGTGGTGGTAGTCACGACATCGAAAATCGGCACCGGATTATTCATTTGTCCACCAGCGATTAGTCCGGCGATATGAGCGATATCAGCCATAGTGATGGCGCCAACTTCATCAGCGATAGTTTTTATTTTTTCATATTCGATTTCACGCGAATAAGCGCTATAACCCACTAAAATAATTTTTGGTTTATGCTCTAGCGCCATTTGGCGTAAATTATCCAAATCAATTTTGCCATTAGCATCGGTTTTGTAGCGAATAAAATTAAAAATTTTGGCCATGTAAGTAACCGGATGGCCGTGGGTGAGGTGTCCGCCGTGAGATAGGTCCATGCCAAGTACCGTGTCGCCAGGCTGTAGGAGTGCAAAATATACCGCCACATTGGCTGGCGCGCCAGACAGCGGCTGGACATTGACGTGTTCAGCGCCAAATAGTTGTTTAGCGCGGTCAATGGCCAGTTGTTCGACTTCATCTATAAATTCACAGCCGCCATAATAGCGTTTACCACAGTAACCTTCCGAGTATTTATTGGTTAAAACCGAACCAAGTGCTTCGAGTACGGCCGGAGAAACAAAATTTTCTGATGGAATCATTTCCAGCCCCTCTTCTTGGCGCTGTTGTTCTTTTTTAATACTGTTCAAAATATCAGGGTCAAATTCTTTAAGCACGTGTGTATACATATGAGAAATTAAAACGAAGAAAATATTAAAATAAAAAATGAATTATTAATATCTTTCTTAGATCATATTATTTTATTTCCATTAAAATTAAGCCAACCACAATCGTAAAAATTCCAATTGCTTGCCAAAAAGTATGTTTGCATAGATTCTATTTTACCTCAAATACCATATAATTACCATCCAATTTGGCACCAAGTTTGCGATAATAGTCACGCACCCCAACACCCGAGATTACAGCCAAGCGGGGGATTTTATTTTTTTTACAGATATCTAGAGCGGTTTGTACCAGTTGTTTGCCAAATCCGATATGTTGAGAAGCGCCTTGTTTGCGTTCAGCAATTTCTACTGATTGTCCATAAACATGGAGCTCACGGATAAAAGCGGGATAAATTCCAGCTGGATCAATCCGAAAACGACAGAAAGCCAAAACTGCATCACGAGTGGAATTTTCAAAACTGATAAAATATTCTTGTCCGCCGCTGGTTTCGTATTGGTCTATAAATTTTTTAATTTTTTCTTTTTTCCAATTAATATCATTTTGATGCCCCACTTCACGACAACGCAAGCAATGACAGGTTTTACCTTCATTTTTCATTTCACTCTGGATTACTTGGCGCAAATTGGTGATCATATTGCCGGCTACGATATGATGAGAAGGAATATCGCGAATCAAACGGGAGATGCGCAAGTAGTATGGTATATCAGATTTAAATTCTTTGAGAATGCGCAACAGATGTTTATCGTTATATGGTTTGAATTTTCCATTTTTTACCCATTCATATAATTCAGAATTGCGTACTACCGTACAAGGATAAATTTTAATCATATCCGGGCGCAAGCGGCTGTCTGAAAAAATTTGACGCAACATTTTTAAATCTTTGGCCGGAGTACTATCCGGTAATTGTGGCATTAAATGATAGTCGACTTTGAAGCCATAATGACGCAATAGTTTGGTGGCCTCCACAGTTTCTTTTATCCCATGTCCGCGTTTGGTCATTTGCATTATTTTGTCATCAGTATGCTGAACACCAATCTCGATACGAGTGGTGCCCATCTCACGCATGGCCAAAATGGTTTTTTCAGTAATGAAGTCGGGGCGAGTTTCTAAAGTCAAACCGATGATACGATGTTTGGCGGTTTCATTTTTCTTTTGAATTTTTTTCATTTGTTTTTTTAATTCCTCTAAGCTCATTTTTTCTGACACCGCACTGGAACGCGCTCGATTGCACGCCTCAAAACAGCGCGCGATAAACCAATATTGATAAGTAATAGGATAAGAATTCCAAGTCCCGCCTTTGATTATCAATTCTACTTTATCGGTCGGATGGCCGTTTTTGCGCAGGGCTTCAAGACGACGCCAGGTTTGTTCGTAAGGATCAAATTGCAAAGCTAGCGCTCGCGCAGCGGCCGGTTCATCGGAAATATAGCTCTTGGGCATGCGAACTTCAGTTGGACAATAAGTGCATAGTCCGGGGCAGGGAAATGGTTTAGTCAGAGCGGTCACGATAGTAACACCCGACATGGTCCGCACCGCACGGCGTTGCAATACATTTTCCAGTGACAAGTTTGGCCTGAGCTTGTTTTCCTTTACTAGTTTATGATATGCTTTAAGCAATTGGGTAGAAGTCGGGGCTTTGGCGTTTTTTTCGGTACGCAAAATTCGACGCTTTATCACATTGATGTCGTCGGGTTTTTGAGGAGGTTTTTTGTAACATTCCTGGATGATTTTTTCTTCTACACTCGTGAATTTTCTCATATGGATTCAAAGGCCATTATACACAAAACTCGTGAAGATTACAACCGGATAGCCAAGCTATTTTCTGGCACCCGTTTTGATCTTTGGGAAGAGCTTAAACAGTTTAAGGATTTAATCAAAGATGGACAAAATATTTTGGATTGGGGGTGTGGTAATGGGCGGTTGTTATTTTTGTTAAAAGCTAATAATGTAAAATATTTTGGCGTTGACCAAAGTGAGGAATTATTAAAAATCGCTCAGGCCAAATGGCCATCTGAAATAAAGTCAGGTAAAGTAAAATTTTTTAATAGCGCTGAAAATGATATTAAATTTGAAGATAATTTTTTTGATTTAGTCTTTATGGTTGCTTCGTTTCATCATCTACCGGATGAGGAAACACGCTTGGATTTGTTAAAGAAAATTTATTTGGAAATGAAATCTGGCGGACAGTTGATAATCACAGTTTGGAATTTGGAATCCGATTGGGCACAGAGTAAACTAAAAACTGGTTGGTCCAAGATGACAGAAAATGATTATATTATTCCTTGGAAAGATAATTACGGTCAAATTATTTCAGAAAGGTATTACCATCATTTTTCTAGATCTGAACTAGAGAATCTATTATTGAAGGCCGGCTTTAAAGATATCAGATTATTTTATGATGATGAAAATACTTTTACTGGCGATAAAGGCGGTAGAAATTTAATAGCTATTGCTCAGAAATAATTTTAAATAAAAAATCCCCAGAATAAATTGGGGGATTTTTTGTTTATTTAAACTTTTTGTTCTAGTACTTCTACCCGGTGGTCCAACATTCTGTGGTTATGATTTATGGCCACAATTTCTTCGTCATGTCTATTAATTAGTTTGGCTAGTCCGTCTAGCGTTCCTACTATTTTTGATACATCGGTTGCCACATTGTCTAATTTTATTTCAATTCTATCCAGACGCTCCGTATGGTCGGCCACAGTGCGGGCCAGCAGGTCTATCTGACCGGCATGCTCATCTAGAGTTCCGAAAACTCTATCAAACCTTTGGCTATGCTCCTTAAACCCTTTTTCTACCCTGGCGTCGAGTGCCTCTAATTTTTTGATTATTTCCTCCATATTTTATTATATTTATCAAATGTAATAGGTATTATATATGATGAAAATAGGTAGGTCAAGTAACAAAAAACACCCGAAAATTCGGATGTTTTGATATTTCAAGCGTCTGTAATCACTCGCACAATCTGAAAACAACTTTATTATTTTCAAATTGTGCGGCGAGTGATTTACTTGTGTCTCTGTCCCACTGCCCGCTTGTTGGCGAGTGGGACTCTGTCACCGGAGATCGATCTACTTGATCTTGATGATCTTGATCTTGTCTCCGGGTTTGATGAAGGTGAAACCCCTACTCATGCCTGACGGCGACCGAATGGTCCTCTTCTCGCTTTTGCCGGTCGGCGTGATCACCAGGAAGGTGCACTCGGATTCGCAGTGCAGACCACCCGAGGGCTGGCGATGGTCTTTCTTTGCGGGACAGGTGAAGGTGACCCCCTCCTGGATGTCGGTCCACTTTCCGCTCATCATGTTGCAACTGTAGTAGGCACGTCCTGAAGGCGTGGTGGCCTCCATGGAAGCGCTGATGACCTGCAACGCGAGGCTCAGCAGAGCGACGAACAGTTGAAGCTTGCGATCGGAGCGCATAGTTTCCTCGTAGTCGGCCCTCGCCCGACGAAGTTGGTGCGCCTAGAAGGCGTGAGGGATTTTATTATCTATAAAAAGATAACAAAATTCCTCCGCCTTCTTTTTAAAGAACAATTTTACTTTTTAAACCACCTCTATTTTACAAAATAAAGATGATTTTAAAAGTAAAATTAAAAGCAAAAACTACACTAGGTGAGTAGTGTAGTTAAGCCTGTACGATTTTGAATTGAGTTTTTTTGTTTTTATCGTTACCGCTGTTGTAAGTTGATATGATATTGCGGCTTAATTTTTTCCAATCATAATTTTTGGCAGCGCTAATCTTATTGCTCTCACCCTGTTTAGATAATATATTTTTATCTTTCATCAGCCCCACAATTTTATCCGCCAAGGATACAATACTGATATTGCGGAATAAGAAATTTTGATCAGTAATCAATTCTTGATGTTCCGGTATATCAGACAATAATACTGCTTTGCCATAAGCCATGGCTTGTAATACTGTAATCGGTAAACCTTCATTTTCAGAAGGATTGACATACAAAGCACAGTTGGAATAAATTTCTTCCAATACCTGACCATGGAGCCAACCAGTGAAGATAATACTTTTGTCGCCACGGGCAATCTCATACAATTCATCCAAATAATCATCCGTAAAAGTACTGCCACCGACAATTACCAATTTATAATCTTTGAGTAATTGTGGATATTGTTGACGAGCCAATTGCCAGGCTTCAAGCAAATAATGAGCACCTTTGTGGCGTACCAAACGAGAGACCATCAATACGTATTTGTTGGTTTGTAAATTCCATTTTTCCAATAAATTTTCCCCGATATTTTTTGATACCGTTACTCCATTTGGAATGTAGTCGGTTTTTTTGTGATATTCGTTTAAACAATAATTTTGGATAGTGCGCGATACCGCAATCGTTTGATGGGGAAAAGTACAAGCGGCCTTTTCACCTAGCCACAACATCAATTGAGCCAAAATTCCCCATTTTTGATGGTAGCGATCAATACAGTGAAAAGTTACAATCACTTTGGTTTTGGGAGCGAATACTCTAGGTATCCAGGATAGTAAAGCCGGGCCAACGCCATGATAATGAATTACATCACATTTTTGGCCGATCGCTTTGATGGTAGAAGTAAAAGTATGGACGATAGCATCCAAATGTTTGGTATGAATAGTCGGTGTATGGACGATAGTTACTCCGTGGTAATTTTTCAGCGCTTTAGGAGTGTACCAAGCGCGGGCGTATACCAAAACATCATGGCCTTGTTTGACCAATTCGCGCGACAAGTCTTCTACGTGACGTTCCACGCCGCCGTAGATGGCCGGAATGCCTTTTTGTCCAATCATGGCAATACGCATATTTTGGCTTGGTTTAAATAAATTAAAACTCTAAATAATAGCATAAATTGCTAATTTTGTCAAGGGGTGGGCGTGATTGGATAATTGTGCTATAATTAAAGTAATTTTAGTCCAATTGTTAAATATGCAAAAAAATAGCCAATTTTGGCGATTTCTAGTATTTTTTTTACCAATTAGTTGGATTTTGGTGTTTTTATTTTTATTCAAAAATCAATTTTTTTTAGCGGTCAAAGCCAATAATTGGCCCACTAATGTTTTAAAGGTATCAACTACTTCATCTTCCGTTACAACGTCGGACAGTGCACCGGAGCCAATTTTAGAGATTCGTCAAAAGCCGCCACAGCAAATTGTCAAGGGACTATATCTTACTGCCAGTTCGGCCAACAATTCTCAAAAAATTGATGAGATTATTGATTTGATAGACAAAACCGAATTAAATGCGGTGGTGATAGATGTCAAAGATTATACTGGCTATATTCTCTATGATAGTCAGTTGCCTTTGGTACAACAATTCAAAACTCAACGTCCGATATTAAAAAATATTCCGCAGTTGATCGACAGATTGCATCAGCATAAAATTTATGCGATTGCGCGTCAGACCGTATTTCAGGATCCAGTGCTAGCGCAAAAAAAAATTGATTGGGCGATAAAAAATAAACAAGGCGGCGTGTGGCGGGATCATAAAGGTTTGTCGTGGGTAGATAGTACAAACAAGGCAGTGTGGAATTATAATGTGGCGATTGCCAAAGAGGTGATTGGTCTTGGTTTTGATGAAATTAATTTTGATTATGTGCGTTTTCCGACTGATGGAAATATGAGTACAGCTGTGATGCCAAAAGTAACCGAGCGTAATGCGGCCATGGCGAAGTTTTTTAGTTTTTTATCAGATCAGCTTAAGGATGAACCGGCTTATATTTCTTTAGATTTTTTTGGGTTGGTAATGGAAAATCACACCGGCATGTCTATTGGTCAGAAATTGGACGGTGCGGTCGCCAACGTGGATTTTATTTCTCCGATGATGTATCCGTCACATTATGCCAAAGGGCATTTGGGGTTGGTTAATCCGGCGGCTAATCCTGGCAAAGTGATCGATAATGGGATGAAACAAGGAATGCCATTTTTCAAAGATCAGCGTGCCCAAGTGCGGCCGTGGTTGCAGGCGTTTAATATTGGGGCGGTCTATGGAGCCAAGAATATTCGGGCTCAAATTGATATGGTGGAAAAATATCCCAATGCTGGCTGGCTACTGTGGAATGCGGCCAATCGCTATACTACGGCTGGATTAAAATTAGCTGAGAATAAATAATGTGGATAAATCGCTTGACAGCCAAATAATATTTTGAGAGTATTAGTATATTATGCAAAGTAATTGTCTCAACAACTTATTGACCATTAAGAAGAACACCGTATTGTTCCGTTCTTACGTATGGTCAAAAGTGTCTAGGGATTATGAAAATGTGTAATATCTAAAAACATATTTACAGAGCACCCTAGACCGTATGGAATAGGGTGTTTTTATATGTCATCGTTCTTTCCAATTTAGAGTAGTGCGTATTAACAATAGCTTTTTTGTTGTGGTGTAAAGATTAGCCAATAGTTGGATAATGTTTACGCCACAGCAAAGTGCTGTTGGCCAACCCTGCCGTCAATCGCATGTGCAAACGACGGCTTCTCCTGGTAGAGCTTGTCTCTGCCTTTTATTGGGGTGTACCCATGTCCAAGCCCGGCCTTTCGCTTCCGACCAACATCACCGCCGCCCAGCCCGACCCGACCGACGGCATTAGCGCCGACATCGCGCCGCAGTTCCTCTCCGTCGCCCCGCACGCCTGCACCACGCCCACGCGCGTTCCGCCCATCTTGGTCACCGTCCCGGGCCAGGAGGCGGTTCTGGCCCGCCGCCCGTCGTCGCCTCGCCACCGGACTCCTCGCTACACTGGTCCCGAGCGCCACTTCGCTTCCAATGACGGTCTCGGCGCCGAACGCTCGAAGTACGGCGAATAGCCGTCGGCCTCTGGGGTTGGTAGTTGCGCACTACTCTCCAAGCCATTGTTTATTTTTTAAAATAAATAGTGGTTTGGTTCTTTAGAAATTTTGAATTTCCAATGTTTATTTATTCAAGTAAATATTGGAGATGAAAAAACCACATTTAATTTTGTGGTTTTTTATGTTATAATATCTCAATATGTGGCTTATTTTTTCTATTCTAGGTTATGCAATTTTAGCCGTGGTCGCAATGATGGACAAATATTTATTATCCTCGGCCAAGGTTCAACCAGCTTTGTATACTTTTTATTCCACGATTTTTGTTTTGCCGGTTTTATTTTTATTACCATTTGGTGTTGGCTATTTGTCATCTTGGGCAGATTGGTTATTGGCGCTGTTGTCTGGTCTTACTTTTGCTTTGGCGCTTTGGACAATGTTTTTGGGTTTTGAAAAAAGTGAGATTAGTCATGTTGGCCCATTGATTGGTGCCGCTACTCCGCTGTTTGTTTTATTATTTAGTAATTTATTTTTGTCTGAAATTTTGTCCTTTCGACAGTTGATTGCCTGTGGTTTTTTGATAATCGGTTCACTAATTGTGTCTTTTGAAAAAAGCAAGCAACATATTGGCTGGCATAGCGGTATCGCTTGGGGAATATTGTCTGGATTGCTCTACGGTGCTTCTCATGTCAGTGCCAAATATATTTATGATCGGTATGGTTTTTTAGACGGTTTTGTCTGGACGCGCGCCGCTATCGCCTTGCTGGGAATATTTTTGTTGTTTCATCCGGCGATTTATCGTACTTTATTTTTTCCTAGTATTTGGCAAAGAATAAAAAATAAATTTTCTAGAGTAAGCGCCCCTCAAGATAATATTGTATTGGTAGGTATTGATAAAATTTTGAGTGTGGTGGGAGTAGTGATCATCCAATATGCGATTGCCGTTGGCAGTGTCTCGCTAGTTAATGCTCTCAATGGTTTGCAATATGCTTTCTTGATAATTTTGGTTTTAATATTTAGTAAATTTTGGCCAAAAAAATTTAAAGAAAATTATTCTTCCGGCGAAATATTTCAGGAACTAATCGCTGTCATAATTATCATTGGCGGCTTAATTTTATTGGTTTAGTATGCGCTCCACTAAAACAATTTTTGTCATATTAGGAATATTTTTTTTATTAGCGGTTAATATTTGGTATTTTTCTTCCGAGGCCGCTAATCCTAAAAATGAAAATATTATTTGGGGCGTTTCGTTTAGTACACAATATGCCCGATATCTAGGACTTGATGTATCTGAAGTTTACAAAGTAATTTTGGATGATTGGAAATTTCGATATTTGAGATTGTCCGCGCGTTGGGATGAAATTGAACCACAGCCTGGGAAATTTAATTTTATCGAGTTGGATTATCTGATGAACGAAGCGGCCAAACGTCAGGCCAAAGTAGTGTTGGCCTTGGGACAAAAAACTCCGCGTTGGCCGGAATGCAATGTGGCCGACTGGACACAAACTTTGTCTGACGAACAATATTTTTTGGCTTTAAATAATTATCTAAAGACGGTGACCGAACATTATAAAAATCATCCGGCTTTAGAAATTTGGCAAGTGGAAAATGAGCCATTTTTGGCCTTTGGGAAAGTTTGTCGCAATTTGAATTCACAGAAATTACAAGCCGAAATTAATGTGGTTAAAGATCTAGATAATGAGCATCCGGTGATAATTACTGATAGTGGGGAATTGAGTTGGTGGAATAAAACCGCTTTAGCGGGTGATCTGTTTGGCACGACGGCCTACCGATTGGTTTGGAATAAGTATATTGGTTATTTTACTTATGATTGGTTGCCAGCGGCGTTTTATCGCTATCGGGCCACTACTTATGGCTTGAGTCTAAACAATGCTTATATTTCTGAATTGCAAGCTGAGCCATGGATGCCGGATCATGCTATTACCGAGGCAAATGTTGAAGAACAACTAAAGTCTATGAATTTGGAGCGTCTAAAAAAACATTTGGTTTTTGCCAAACAAACCGGTTTTGCTAGAGCCTATTTGTGGGGAGCGGAATGGTGGTATTGGCTCAAAATACACGGTTATTCTAATATGGCTGATTATATCAAAAATTTATCCAAATAAATTATTTATTTACCCATTGACGAAAACATTTTTTTTGGGTATATTATTGTTTGTTTCTATAAGGGTGATTAGCTCAGTTGGTTAGAGCGTCTGCTTTACACGCAGAAGGTCAAAGGTTCGAATCCTTTATCACCCACATTTTTCACCGGCGGTTCGCGCATTTGGTCGCAAAGGAATGTAACCCAAGGTATTGGCCTTGGTTTTTTATTCAGTTTTTTTATAATATTTTTATGAAAAATTTTATACTTTCTAAATTAAAGGCCAATTGGAAATCTGGATTGACAGTCTCTCTGGTTTCTATTCCATTATCAGTTTCACTCGCGGTCGCCTCGCACGCCTCACCGGTGATGGGTATTGTGACAGCGGTCTGGGCGGGTTTGATTGCTTCATTTTTCGGTGGGAGTAATTTTAATATTGTGGGGCCAACCGGCGCTTTGTCTGGTATCTTGGCCACTTATGCGATTGCGCACGGTCAGGGAGCTTTGGCAGTATTGGCAATAATTTCTGGTGTTTTGATTCTACTCGCTTATCTTTTTCATTTGGAAAGATATTTGGTATTTGTCCCTGGTAGTGCTATTCATGGTTTTACTCTGGGAGTAGCTTTTATTATTGGATTAAATCAGTTGAATTTTGCTTTGGGTTTGACCGGTTTGAAATCTCAAGAAAAATTTATCGAAAATGTAATTCAGTCTTTCGTTCATATCGGTTCAGCTTCATTTTTGTCAGTGATGATTTTTTTGTTATCATTATTAGTTTTATTTTTATTTAAAAAATTTGTACCGCGTTTACCCGGAGCGATTGTGCTAGCCCCAGTCGGTATTTTATTTGGATATTTGACGGCCAATAATTTTTTACCTTTGGCCATACAAACCTTGGATTCAATTTACCCTAATATTCATTTGGCATTATTTTTGCCGTATAAATTTTCAGTTGATTCCAGTATTTTAGTGCCAGCATTTGCGGTGGCTTTGGTGGCCATTTTGGAAACTATGATCTCAGCCAAAATTGCTGATGGTATGACCAAAACAAAATACAACCAACGCCAAGAAATGAGTGGTTTGGCTTTAGCCAATATTGCTTCTGGTTTAATGGGTGGTATGCCAGCCACCGCCGCTTTGGCTAGAACTTCGCTAAATGTTAAAACTGAAGCTAATGATAAAATATCGGCTACAATTAGTAGCATATCAGTCGCAATAATCTCTTTATTTTTATTGGGATATTTTAAATATATTCCTTTACCGGTAATTGCGGCGATCTTGGTGTTTGTGGCGATCCAGATGGTCGAAGCAGAACATTTTAAAAGAATGTTTAAATTTGATCGTACCAATTTTTATGTTTCGGTAGTGGTAGCGTTTGTGACAATTTATGAAGATCCGATTGTGGGTATTATGTTTGGTGTGGCCATTTCTTCGATAATTCTCTTGGAGAAAATTTCTCGCGGACAATTTGATTTGGTACTCAATGACAAACATCGAATGATCGGTCATGTCAGTGGCGAATATTTGCAAAAAACTGTTAAGGGTTCAGATACAGTGGTTTATTCCACCAGAGGGATGCTGTGCTATATCAACTGTGAGGCTCACCTCAATCGTATTCAAGATAGATTAAAAGGCGCCAAAAATATTATTTTACGCTTACGCAGTGTTTACTATATTGATATGGATGGCGTGGAAACTATTGATGAAATTATTCGCTCGGTGCAAGCGAAGGGCATAAAAATTTTTATCACCGGTGTCAGTCCGATTGTGGCTGAGATGCTCAACGAAAGCGCGGCTTATCGTGAATTGATTGAAAAGGGGATGGTATTCGAACATAGTACGCAGGCCCTTACCTCGTTGGGTTTTAAATTAAATTAATTTTTTTAAAATAAAAAAATCCCGTTTTATAAAAAGGCGGGTTTTTTATTTTGTAAATTTATGATAAAATATAAACATTCTATAATTACTTTTTATGTTTAAAAAAGATCGGCCCGTAGTTTTACATCAGGGTGTTTATAAAAAACCGGTCAGTATTGCCAATGCAATTTTTATGATTACCGGTATGACAATTGGTGCTGGTGTTTTAGGTATTCCTTATGTGGTGGCTCAGATTGGTATTTGGCCGGGTGTGTTTTATATCGTACTATTGGGTATAGTAATGTTGTTTTTAAATTTGATGATTGGCGAAGTGGCGGTACGTACTAGAGAAAATTTTCAGTTGCCTGGTTTGGTAGGTAAATATTTGGGTAATTCTGCCAAAATTATGATGTCGGTATTGGTTGTGTTTGGTGGTCTAGGTACACTGCTCGCTTATTTGGTAGGCGAAGGCGAATCTTTGTCTAGTATTTTTGGTGGTTTATCAGCTTGGTGGACAGTAATATTTTGGACGATTGGTAGTATTTTGGTTTGGCGTGGTTTACAAACAGTGAAAGTGGTTGAAAAAGTTTTGAGTATTTTGGTTATTAGTATAATTTTAGGTTTGTCACTGGCTATTTTTCCTCATACTGAAGTGGCTAATTTTTATTATTTCAATTGGAGTCAATTATTTTTGCCATACGGAGTTATTTTATTTTCTCTTCAGGCTTCGCCGGCTATTGCCGAAGCGCATGCGCTTTTACCAGGTGATCAGCGTGGTTTTCGTAAAGCCCTCATTATTGGAACTCTAATTCCTATTTTAGTGTATGTAGTATTTGCTATATCAGTAGTCGGGGTGATGGGTGTAACAACTACCGAGATTGCTACGATTGGTTTGGGGAATAAATTTGGAATTTGGGTGAGAGTACTGGCTAATATTTTTGCTGTATTTGCTATGGGTACTGGTTTTATGGGATTGGGTATTGCTTTGAAACAATCTCTGATTTGGGATTGGAAAGTGTCTGAATTTTCGGCAACTATGTTTGTTATTTTGGCGCCATTAACATTATTTATGTTGGGTTGGCGTAATTTTGTGGATATTTTGGGAGTAGTTGGCGGTTTATTTTTGGGAATTGAAGCGATTTTGATAACTTTGGTATATTGGCGCGCCAAAAAAAATGGTGATCTGCCCGCGTCTGATTATAAGCTTAGTTTTACTCATATTTTGACGGTTGTGGTGTTGGTGGTATTTACAATCTCCACACTTGTCAGTATAATGAAAATTATTAATTTTTGACGGTGTTTGTTGTTGCTAGGTGAATGGTCGATTACTTATCAACAACTTCCCTCCGTCTCTATTTTATAAAATCTATGTCTAAAAGATTTGTTTTTACTTCCGAGTCGGTGACCGAGGGTCATCCTGACAAAATTTGTGATCAAATTTCTGATGCAGTTTTAGATAAATTGATCGGTCAAGATCCAAAATCACACGTAGCTGTCGAGTGCTTTACTACTACTGGTTTGGTGATTGTTGGAGGGGAAGTTACCACCAATGGTTATGCTGATGTTCAACAAATAGTGCGTAATGTGCTTAGTGAGATTGGCTATGTCGATCCGGCTTATGGTATTGATAGTGAACATGCCGGCGTCTTGGTATCTATTCACGAACAATCTCCTGATATTGCTCAGGGAGTAGAAAAAAAGGCGGTGGAAGAGCAAGGGGCAGGCGATCAGGGGTTGATGTTTGGTTTTGCCTGTAATGAAACTGAAGAATTAATGCCTTTGCCAATTTCTTTGGCTCATAAATTAGCCAAACGCTTGGCAGAAGTTCGTAAAAATGGAGAAATTCCTTATCTGCGTCCAGATGGTAAATCTCAAGTGGCAGTGGAGTATATAGACGGCCAGCCCAAGAGATTGCAGAATGTGGTGATTTCTACTCAACATCACGATACAGTTACCAATGAGCAAATTCGTTTCGATGTGACCGAAAAAGTTATCAAACCAATCTGTGAAAAATATATGGATGATAAGACTGATTTGTTTATCAATATGACTGGTCGTTTTGTCATCGGCGGCCCCCAGGGTGATACCGGTTTAACTGGTCGTAAAATTATCGTCGATACTTATGGTGGTATGGGTCGTCATGGCGGTGGTTGTTTTTCTGGAAAAGACCCAAGTAAAGTTGATCGTTCCGGTGCTTATATGGCTCGCTATGTTGCCAAAAATATCGTGGCGGCTGGATTGGCCGATAAATGTGAAGTGCAGGTTTCTTATGTCATTGGGCGAGCGGAGCCAACCAGTATTTGTATAGATAGTTTTAAAACAGGAAAGGTAAGTGATGAAAAATTGGAAGAAGCAGTAAAAAAGGTGTTTGATTTCCGTCCCGGTAAAATTATTGAACAATTGGATTTGTTAAAACCAATTTATCGATCTACTTCAGCCTATGGTCATTTTGGTCGGGCTGAATTTCCGTGGGAAAAAATAGATAAAGTAGGTGAGTTGAAGAAAATTGTTCGAGCCTAATAAAAACACAAAATAAAAACTGCCAGTTGAAAGTTGGCAGTTTTTTAATTATCTAATTTATCTTTTATTTTACCAGACTACTTTTTTTGTTTCCTAAATCAATTATTGGTAAGGTGTTATTTACAATTGATTGGCTGAGATTAAATTGTTTTTCAGTATTTTTATCAGTAGCGTTGAATTTGATTTCAGAGACGAGATCAATATTTTTTCCTATTTGATCTGAGTTGGGGATCACTGCTACTTCAAAATACAATCCGGTTTGGCTATTGGGTGGAAGTTCGCGGTAATTCCATTGGATGGTACGATTACTAGGATTGAATTCTAAAGATGGACCAATGGAGACGCTTTGTTTGCCGGTAAAATTAACACCATTGGGCAAGACGGCAAAGAAACTCGTTTCACGTATTGGATTGGAGGTGTTATTTATATTTATGAATATCCAGTATTTAGTTGTTTCTTTTACTTTTGGTGGTAAGGGACCGCGACCTAATTGATCACCTTCATTGGAGTAATATCTAGCTTGGGCGTTTAATTTTACTTCAGTGGTGAGCGGTATTTTTATCGGCTGTGCCGAAATGAAGAATTTTTGACCGGGTTTATTTTTTAGTTCGCCTTCAAAAGTAGTTTTTATTTCTAAATTAGCATTTTCCGCGCCGGCTAAATTGAAAGTTGGTAACAAAATTATTTTGTATTGAAATTCGTCGTTATCCCCGGTTTGGATAGAAGCCAAGGCTGTACGCTGTAATGAACTGACGATAATATCTTGACCATCAATTTTAAAGTTATTTTCTAAGGCGGTTTTTTTGATATCTACTACACCGGGATTAAATGACAAACGTAAGTTGGATTTTTGTAATTCAAATTGCCCACTGTTTTTCCAGGCGACTGTCGCATTGATTATCTGGTCTGGCTCAGCAAATTTTAAGTTTTCTTTCAGATTAGTGCTGATACTTACGTTGGGGGAGTAAATCTCCAAAGTGGCGGTTTTGGTTAGAATTTTTATTTGTTGATTATTGATTTTAGCACTGGTGGAAATAATTAGGTTATATCGTCCAGGTTTGGCCGGGATCGTAATATCTCCAGTAATTAATCTTTCGCCATTTTTTTCTAAAATGATATCTTGTAGTTGTGTTTCTTTCATAATTACTGGCTTGTCGGCAAATTCGATATCAAATTTCAAGCCATCCAATTTTTGATCAGAGGTATTCACTAATTTGTAGACAAATGGTACGCGAGCGTTGGCAAATGATGATTCAGTAATTTCTAGAGAGGAACCTAAAACACTATTTTGGAGGTTGAGCAAAAAAGCACCTAGTTTCTGTTCTTTGGAGTTAGAATTTTCTGGTAGGTATGATAGTAGGGCAATGATTTTGTCATCTTCTTTGGGATTGGTCCATAAACGTCCATAAATTTCTACTGTGCCATTAGCGCCGGGGCGTAAATCTTTTAAATCAAATGTCGAGTCGTTTCTAAAAATTGAGATAGGGGTTAATTCTCTATCTACCACAAATCCATTTGGTAAGTGTACGGCTAATATGGATTCACGCAAATAATATTTACTGCGATTTTTATAATTAATACTTAATTTAACGGATTCACCGCTTTTGATATGATCATTTCCTAAAGAGATTTTTAAGTCGATTTGATCGGTCAATCCGGGTGTCCAAAAAAAGAAAAAAATGGTACTGGCAAAAATCGACAAAGCCACTATCAATAAAAAAATATCAAATATGAATAGCTTTTTGGCGTGTTCGTAAATTTCATGGTAGTGAGAATGATAGCGTCTAATAAAAAAATTATAAATAGGTTTAATCATAAGGTTATTTTATCGTTTGTATTATACGCCCAATATCAAACAAGCGCAATAAAAAATCCGACTGAAATTAGTCGGATTTTAAGGATTTATTTTATCAGGTGTTTCAGTTTTGGTCGTTAATGATTTGGGGTTGGGGGAGTAAAGTGGATTTTTAATTTTCCATTTTTCTACAAACTGCCCTATACCTTTTTTAGCCAGTTTGTTTTTGACAGTAGTGTGATGTTGAGACCATTTTACTAGACTTTCAAAATTTACCTTATAGCGTCCACCAACAATCACATAAGTTATTTCTTGAGAGGCAATGGCGCGACGTACAGTTTGGGAATTTACCCCAAATAGTCTGGCGGCTTCAGAAATAGAAACCCGGATCATTTCTTTTGGTTTCGTTTGATTGAGAGAAGCCTGGTTTTTATTTTCTTCCATAAATTTGTATAGACTAGTGTATACAAATTACATCATTTTTGGATTTTTGTCAAGTTTAATCGTTGACTTTTGGGATATTATTTGGTAATATTGGCTGTCTAGCAAATAACGTTATAATGGTTTATTTGTATAGACTAGTGTATACAAATCATAGATGGAGTTGACATAGGCGACAAGCTAATAGAAAGTTTTATTATTTGGGAAGTCAGTAGGGAGTTGGTAGTTTGTTTAGTTTTATTTGACCCTATTTATCATTTTTGTTATTATATGCTCTATCGCTTTTGGCAGGCATGGTTGCGTATAGTTATATAGATGTAACAGTTTTAACTTTCTTTCGTCTTCTATAATGTCAGGTGTGATACAAGAGAAGATTCTTCTCTACAAGATATATACCAAGAAAGATACGGAAGCTTACGCTGAACTTTACGATATATATGTAAAACGAATTTATCGGTTCGTTTTTTTTAAGGTTGGCAGTCACGAGAATGCTGAGGATGTTACCTCTGAGGTCTTCTTAAAAGCCTGGCAATATTTGATCGGCGGTTCTGATTCAGCAAGTGAGGTAAAAAGTTTTAGTGGTCTGCTGTATCGCATCGCTAGAAATAGTATCATCGATTTTTATCGAACTCGTGCTAATAAAAATGAAGTGCCGATTGAAGAGGACACAGAAATAAGTGACAGCGGAAAATGGTATGGAGAGTTAGGTGATAAAATTGAAACCCAAAAGATAATTCAGACTATCAAAAAGTTAAAACAAGAATATCAAGAAGTTCTCACTTTGAAATATGTCGATGAACTCGAGATCAAAGAGATCGCCGAGATCACCGGTAAAGGTCAAGTGGCAGTGAGAGTAACTCTACATCGCGCTTTAAAAAAATTAAAAGAAATTTTGGGAAAGTCTTAAGTATTATGTCGCAAGATTTAATTGCACAACTTAAACAGCTCAAACATGGCGAGGTTAAACCTCGACAAGAGTGGTTGCAAAACAACCGCGCGCTTTTGCTGTCCCAAATAAAAAATACGGTTACTACCGAAGATCACAAAGTCAGTCTCGACAATCTTTGGAATATCATGTCTCTGTTTGTGCCACGCATGGTGGTCTTTAATGTGGTGCGTCCGATTGCGGTATTATTGGTGGTATCAATAGTTGCGACTAGTGGTTGGGTAGCCAGCGTAGACGCCGCTTATAATGCCTTGCCAGGCGATTGGCTGTATCCAGCTAAACGCGCTGCTGAAAAAACTCAAGTAGCGGTAGCTTCTATAGTAGGTTCTAAAAAAACTGAAACTAAATTACATTCCGAATTTGCCAAACGTCGCGCTTCTGAAACCAAACAAATATTAGTTAGCAACGATCCTCAAAAACAAGAAAAAGCCAAAGAGGTGATGGATGATTTAAAAAATGAAATTGTCAATGTCAATCAAAAATTACAAGAAATACAAGTTGCTTCTTCCAAAGATGCTGTTTCGGCCGAAGTGGTAAAAGATGTCAAACAGGATACTGAACAAGTAAAAAATACTTTACAAGAAGTTAAGACCAATTTATTGGCTTCAGCTTCTATCAATGATTCCAGTTCTACCAAAGCCGTGGCCGTCGCAGTCAATGAAGTTAAAGATTTGGCCAAAGATGTGAGTGTTAAGGCGGTAGAGGTAATTGTTAATAAACATTTAGAAGGTGATAAGACGGTCTCGGTGGAAGAAGTAAAGAAGGAAATTAATAATACTTTACAATCGGCGACTACTGATGCGCAACAATCAAAACAGAGTGTAGCCGGTGTTCAGGCAGTGGTGACCGCAGCCAAAATTGAAGCCAAAGATTTGGCTATTTTGCCAGCCGCTAGTGCTACTACTACTGCCGCTCTTAATCAAAAAATTTCCGAAGTGGCCAATGTGACAAATAATGCCGCTGCGCAAAATAAAACTGTCACGGATAATGTGGATAAAAAAGTTACCGAAGCGGTCGATGCTTTAAATAAAGGTGACTTGTCTAAAGTTTTAGAAAAGGTTAAGGAAGCCAATATCGCCACCAAAGAAGCAGAGAAAATTTCTGATCAAATGGTCAATAATGTTCAACAATTAGTTCCGGTGGCGCCGATTATTGCAGCGACAGATTTAAAAAAAGATGTGGTGGATGTGAAAGATATCAAAGTGATTATCAACACTTCAACCCCAGCGTCATTACCAACCATTAAAGTAATTGTTCCAACCATGCCTGAAATTAAGCCATCAGTAAATTCAATTGAGATAAAAACGGAAAAGAAATAATTTTCTTTTCCGGGAATGATCAGGTCTGAATTGACTTTATTATTCCCGGAGAGAGAAAATAATCAATACAGTTTTGCCCAAGGTCGAGGGTTCATATGAACTTGCAAAACTTTTGTATGTATCGACTTATCTTGCCTATCGGCAGTTAGGTCGATACAAATTTCATTGCGTTTGACCATCACTTCGGTGTTGCGCGCAAAACAATGAAATCTATTAATTATAATTATGAATAATTTATTAAAATTAGGTAAGAAGATCTTTACCGTTGGCGTTGTCGCCACCACTATCTTCTGGTCCCTAGGTGTGGCCGCTTTGGTCCCAGCTGTAGCTAATGCTGCTTCTGAGGTTGATTGCGCCACCTTGGTCGCCGGAGATATGGTAAAGGTAGCCGGCAAAGCCGCTATCTGGGCTGTAAATTCCGACAAAACAAGATCTTATTTCCCAAATGGTGATGTCTATAAATCTTGGACTGCCGATAACAAATATTCTTTCAAGACTGTTACTGCTGACTGTATGGCTTCTTTGAAAGCTACCGGTGCCGTAATGGTACGTCCTGGCTCTTTCTTGGTAAAAGAATCTGCCACTGACAAATTGTATGTAACTTTGCCTGGTAACAAATTGGCCGAAGTTTCCGTTGATGCCGCTAAGGCTTTATACGGTGCTAGCTATGCTGCTACTCCAGCCAAAGGTGGTCGCTTGTTGACCATGGATGATGCTACTTGGGTAAATTATTCCAAGAATGCCATGGGTGCCAAAGTAACTGAAGTTGTTCCAACTGAAGGTTCTTTGGTAAAAGTTGGTAGCACCTACTATGTAGTGGCTGCTAACAAAACTTTGCGTGAAGTATCAGCTACCGGTTTGACAGCTAACCGTTTCCAAACTCAGTTTGCTTATGCTTTAGCTAAGACTGATGGTTATACCATGAGTGCCAAAGTAGAAGCTGAAGAGACTTCATTATCCGATCGCACTCAAGGTGCCAAGGGTGATGCTTCTAGTTCTGCTTCTACCTCTACTTCAACCGCAGTTATTACTGGTGGTAATTTGACAGCCGCTTTGGCTGCCGACACCCCAGCTACTCGCAATGTTGCTGATGGTACATCTTATAACAAAGTATTAAAAGTTAATCTAACTGCTGCTGATAAAACTACCAAAGTTACTGGTATTACCTTAACTAAGACTGGTTTATTCACCAACTCAAATATTACTGGTGTTAGTGTCTGGGATAAAGATGGATATCGCCATGGCGATGTTATGACATCTTTGACTTCTGACAACAAAGTAACTGTAGGTTTTGGCAACAATCCAATTTTAGTAGCCGCTGGTGCCACTGAATCTTTGACCGTTTCAGTAAACATTGCTAGTGGTGTTGGTTCAGGATTGTTAGGTTTCCGTGTAGCTGCTGCTTCTGATGTGGCTACTGACGGTACTGTCGGTGGTACTTTCCCAATCGACAGCAATCAATTGAGCACTATTTCTGGTTCCGGCAATATCGCCACCTTTACTGTTACTTCCGGTACTGTTAGTGGTATTACTAATGGCAGTGAGACTTCTGCTGCTAGTGCCAATGTACAGGTTGGTGATTTGCAGAAAGAAATTGCTAAATTTATCTTTACTGAAAATTCTTCCGGTGCTGTAGAAGATCTTTCTGTAGAACAAATGACTTTCTACTTTGAAGGTTCTCTAAAAGATAAGGATCTTAAGAATTTCAAAGTATATGCTCCTGATAACAGTGTATTAGGTTCTGCTGAACTTTTGGTAGATCGCTATGTTACTGTTAAATTTACCAAAGCTTTGACCGTCTCAAAAGGTACAAATAAGACCGTGACTTTAAAAGCTGATATCGTAGATGGTTCTGGTGATTACTTCCGTGTACATGTCCAGAATTCTTATGATGTAATGGTAAAAGGTGTAAGTGCTGGTTATTATCTCAACCCAAGTTCTTTTGCTGATGTAAAAGAAACCAATGGTTGGTTTAGAATGAAAGCCGGTAATTTAACTGTAAACAAGAATCCTTCTTCTCCTTCAGGTAACGTGACTGTTGGTTCTCAAAATGTAGTTTTGGGTTCCTTTGATGTTCAAGCTGTAGGTGAAAACATGGAATTACGCAAGATTGGTTTAACTATATCAAAGACTGGTACCGGTATGAAAAATTTGACCGGTAACGTATCTGTACGTGATGCCAAGACCGGTACCGTGTATGTCACTGTCGCTGGTAGCGATAGTAATGTATATAGTGGTTACCAATACAATTTGTCTAGCTATATTAATATCAATTCTGGTGAAACTAAGACTTTGGAAGTGCTTGGTAGTATTGATAGCACAGCTACATCTGGTAACAAATATCAGGTAAAAATTGGTAATTTCTATGGTAAGAGATTGTCTAGCTTGGACTACAATGACAATATGCCAAGCTCCAGCAATGCCGGCACATCTGCCAACGAAATGACTTCCAACACTACTTCTTTGAGTTGTGTGAAAGACACTTCTATGGGCAGTGTAACCAGATCTACTGGTGCTACTCAGGTAGTTGGTCAATATATCTGTACTGCTGGTACAGCTGAAGATGTCACTTTGACCAATGTCAGTATTACTTTTGCCGACCAAGGTAGTGGTAATGCTGCTGGTAACTATCAGAATTTGTCTCTATGGGATGGTTCAACTCAATTGGGTTCTACCTTAAGTTCTGTGGCTACATCTTCCAATAGTTTCAGCTTCTCTTTGCCAATTGCTAAGAATGTAACTAAAGTTTTGCAAGCCAAAGCTTATGTGGTAAGCGCCGCTTCTGGTGCTTTATCCGCTAATCTAGCATCATATACTTATACAGGTGCTTTGAGTGGAAGTTCTAACTCTGGTAGCAACACCCCAGTAACTGGTCAAACTGTTACTGTCGGCAATGGTTCTTTGACCATTTCTGCTATCTCCGATGGTACAACCTTGGATAAAATTTATGGTCCAGGTGCTACTGACGTACAGCTTGGTAAATGGAAATTTGCCGCTTCAAATGATGCATTATCTTTGAACAAGGTAACTTTCTTGTCTAGATATGCCAATGGCAATGATGCTACCACGCTTGGTACATTTGGTGGATTTACTTTATATGATGGTACTGCTCCAGTTGGTACTGCTAGTTATGTGAGTGGTGATGTAGTATTCAACGGTTTGAATGTATCTATCCCAATGGATGGTTACAAAGTTTTGACCTTGAAAGGAAGTGTCAATGCTTCTGGTGTTTTGACTAGCGCTACCACTACTGAATTCGTAGTTAAGAGCGATTCAAATACCGATATGGAAACCAGATCAAGCGCTGGTTCGTTGTTAGCAGTGGCCAGTATTAATGGTGCTGGTTCAAACAACTATATGGCCACTTCCAGTCGCCAGATCTTCCACGATGCTTATCCAGTCATTAGTGCTGGTGTCATTTCTGCCACCAATCAATTGGCCTTGGACAGCAAAGCTCAGATTTTCAAGTTCGTTGTCAACAACCCAGGAACTAGAGATTTGAGATTAGCTTCTTCTACAATTACTGTGAATGTATCTGGTTTGACCAGCAATGGTTCGGCTACTGGTTCAATCGGTAATTGGAAATTATATGAAGATAATGGCGCTGGTGGATTGGGTACTTATTTAGCCGTTACTTCTACTCACGGTTTGTCTGGTGGTACAAAGGCCGGTGGTGATGGTATTGCTACCAATTATGGTGCTGATTCATCCGTCAATGTTACCTTTGGCACTGAAACTGATCAGAACAGTTTGTTTGACAGCCTATTGGTCGCCGCCAACTCTTCTCGTACTTTTATCTTGACTGCTGATACTACCAACATTTTTGCTGGTAAGACTCAGGGTGTGGTCACTGTTTCTTCTAAGATCAGTGGTAGCACGGGTTGGGATGGTACTAGTGCCTGGCAAACTGGTAATGTAAATTACTTCTACACACCAGTTGGTGGTAGCGAGAATTCTTCTGCCTACACCAACAGCGATTCTTACGATGTATCTGGAAACGCTTTGAGTAGAAGTATCTAATCTTAGTTATTAGATTGGTTATAAAAGAATCCAATTTAACCTAGATTAACAAACACCTCGACTTCGTCGGGGTGTTTTGTTTATTATTGACCTTTTTGCTATTAGGTAGTATAATTTAAGAGTAATTTAGAGATAAATTGGCTATTTTTTATGAAACAAAAGTTAGAAATATTTATTAAAATTTTAATTTATATTACTTTTTTTATCCCTTTATTAGTTTTGCCCAGTTCTTATATTTTTCCTTTCATTGTACCTAAAATAGTATTTCTTAGATCAATAATCACCTTGATGTTTTTTGCCTATTTGGCTTTGTTAAAAATAAATTTTGATAAATACAAACCAAAACTTAACTATTTAAATATTGTTTTGCTTTTATTTTTATTCAGTTTCGCGGTGTCTACTTTTGTTGGGGTTGATCCTTATCATAGTTTTTGGGATAATCACGAAAGAATGCTTGGTTTATTTACCATTCTACATTATGTAGCTTATTATTTTATTTGTGCCACTCTTTTTAAAGACTGGAAAGATTGGAAGTGGGCTGGCAGAGTTTTTTTATTGGCTGGTTTTATTGTAATGTTTATTGGTTGGTTACAAACTCAGAATCCAGATTTATTGTTGAATCAGGGGTCAAATCGTGTTTCTAGTACTTTAGGCAACCCGATTTATGTTGGTGGTTATGGCTTATTTCTAACTTTTTTAGCTTTGCTTTTGTTTAGCCGTGAAAAAGATTTCTTATGGAGATCATTCTATGGCCTTACCGGTTTTTTTGGTTTTATGGGTATGTTTTGGAGTGGTACGCGCGGGTCTCTGCTTGGACTTTTTTTTGGTTTTAGTTTTGCTTTACTTGGATATATTTTGGTATTAAAAAATTATCCAAAGATCCGTTATGCATTACTTGGTTTGGCAGTCTTAGGGATATTAACAACTTCTTTGCTTTATGTTTTTCGCACCACTGATTTTGTAAAAAATATTCCGGCTGTTGGTAGAACAGTCAACACTTCATTATCTGATTTTAAAGTAAGCTCGCGTTGGATAGCCTGGAATATAGCGGTGCAGGGCTGGAAAGAGAAACCGATTTTTGGATGGGGGCCGAATAATTATTTTTATACCTTTAATAAATTTTTTAATCCAAGATCATTGGAATATGGATATGGAGAAACGTGGTTTGACAATGCTCACAATATTATTTTTAATACCCTGGCAGTTCAAGGAATGTTTGGTTTAGTGACTTATCTTGGAATATTTGTGGTAGCCATAGTTAGTCTGGTAAAGGCTTTTAGAAAAAAAATTATTGATTATCATTTTATGATTATTGGTGGAGCGTTTTTGGTAGCTCATTTTATTGGTAATATTACAGTTTTTGAAAATCCTACTTCATATATGTACTTGATGTTTTGGTTGGCATTGGTTTCTTCTGTTACCAGACAATCTGAACAAAAAAATATTTTAATAGAACAATCAGTAGATAAAAAAATAAATGGCGGTTTTATTTTTACATTAAGTATATTATCAATTTTTTCCATTTTTCTTTTTGACGTGCAAGCAGCTGGCGCTAATCAGAAAGCTCTGAGAGCGATCAAAGCATTAATGGCCGATCCAGTATCTGGGTTAAATGTGGCTAAACTGGCTGTTAGTTTTAATTCACCACATATTGACGATATTCGTGGTGATATTAGTCGTTCCACTGCCCAGATATTATCTAGTAGTTGGCAAAAAATGGATAAAAATCAAGCCAATGCCTTATTGTCTTTTACTACTGACAATTTGGAAAAGAATTTGATTTTGCATCCTTTGGATATTAGAAATGGTTTAACTTTGGGTCAAATGTACCAATTAGGTGCAGCAATAAATAATAATGCCACATATCTTTTAAAAACCGAAAAAGTTTTGACTGATGCTTTGGAAAAATCTCCCAAGAGGCAACAGATTATTTATAGTTTAGCTGGAGTGAAAATACAGCTTGGAAAAAATAAAGAGGCTATTAGTATTCTTGAGCAGGCTTTAAAAGACAATCCAAAAATTAGCGAAACTTATTGGCGACTAGCTTATTCATATCAATTTGATCACCAGGATATAAAAGCTCAAGATATTATTAAACAAGCTGTTGATAACGGTATAAATTTTACTGATCAAGAAAAAGATATGATAAAACAATTTTTTGTGTTAACAAATACCTCAACTATTATTAATAAAACAAATAAAAAATAATTATATATTATGAAGAAAGCATTGATTACTGGTATAACTGGACAAGACGGTTCCTATTTAGCCGATTTATTATTGGAAAAAGGTTATGAAGTGCATGGAATAATTCGTCGTTCCAGCAGTTTTAATACTGCTAGGTTAGAGCATATTTATCAGGACCCTCACGTTGAAGATAGAAGACTTTTTTTACATTATGGAGATTTAAGCGATGGTAGTAATATTAATAGAATTTTAGAGAAAGTCAAACCGGATGAGATTTATAATCTTGGTGCTCAGAGTCATGTGCGAACCAGTTTTGACTTGCCAGTCTATACTGGTGATGTGGATGCTCTTGGCACTCTGCGTCTGTTGGACGCCATAAGAGACACTGGTTTGAAAGTAAAGTTTTACCAAGCCGGTTCTTCAGAAATGTTTGGCAAGGTGATGGAAACACCACAAAAAGAAACTACTCAATTTTATCCGCGCAGTCCATATGCTTGTGCCAAGGTTTATGCTCACTATATTACTTTAAACTATCGTGAAGCTTATGGATTGTTTGCTTGTAATGGTATTTTATTCAATCATGAGTCACCCCGTCGTGGCGAAACCTTTGTAACTAAAAAAATTACGGCCGCTTTTGCCAAGATCAAATTAGATAAACAGGAAAAACTTTATCTTGGTAATTTGGACGCCAAAAGAGATTGGGGCTATGCCAAAGAATATGTAGAAGCAATGTGGCTGATGCTACAACAAGACAAGCCAGATGATTATTTAATCGCTACTGGTGAAACTCATAGTGTTCGGGAGTTTGTAGAAAAAGTGGCCGTTTTGTTAGGTTATAATTTAATTTGGCAGGGAAGTGGCTTAGATGAAAAAGGTATAGATAAAAAAACCGGTAAAATTTTAGTAGCAATTGATCCATATTATTATCGTCCTACTGAAGTAGATTTATTGTTGGGTGATGCTTCTAAAGCTAAAAAGGTTTTAGGTTGGGAACCAAAAGTAAAATTTGGAGAATTGGCCAAGATGATGCTTGAGGCAGAATTCGAATCCAGAGGCTTTAATTCGAAAGATTATTTAGTGTAGTTATGATGTCAAAAGAAGCCAAAATTTATGTAGCTGGCCATCGTGGTTTAGTCGGTTCGGCATTAGTGAGAAAGTTGCAGGAAGTTGGTTATAGTAATTTAATTTTACGCACTCACCATGAATTAGATTTGTTAGACCAGCGTGCTGTTGCTGATTTTTTTATGCAGGAAAAACCGGAGTATATTTTTTTGGCGGCGGCTAAAGTGGGTGGAATTTTGGCCAACAATAGTTTTCCGGCTCAATATATTTATGAGAATTTAGAAATCCAAAATAATATCATCCACCAATCTTATTTAAATGGGGTAAAAAAATTATTGTTTTTGGGGTCTTCTTGCATTTACCCCAGACTTTGTCCTCAGCCGATGAAAGAAGAATATTTATTGACCGGCCCACTAGAACCAACCAACGAGCCTTACGCTCTGGCTAAGATATCGGGGATAAAGATGTGCCAGAGTTATAATCGTCAGTACGGTGCCAATTTTATTGCCGTTATGCCAACCAATCTCTACGGACCAAATGATAATTTTGATTTAAATAATTCTCATGTCTTGCCAGCCTTTGTCAAGAAATTTTGTGAAGCTAAAAAGCGTGGTGATAAACAAATTACAGTTTGGGGGGCAGGTGTGGCCAGAAGAGAGTTTCTGCATGTGGATGATATGGCTGATGGCTGTTTATTTTTGATGAATAATTTTGATCCTTCTAAAGAACAAAATGAAAAAGGTGAAATATTTTTTAATCTTGGTACCGGTCAAGATGTTAGTATCAAAGAACTAGTTAATTTATTTAGAGAAACGGTTGGTTATGAAGGTGAGATAAAGTGGGACACTTCTAAGCCAGACGGTATGCCTCAAAAACTTCAAGATATGACCAAGATGCACACACTTGGTTGGAAGCATAGTATAGAACTCTCAGAAGGTATTAAGTCAACCTGTAATTGGTTTATGGAAAATTATGAAAAATTTTTGGGATAATATTAATTTAGACGGTATTAAAGGGGTATTGCTTGATTTGGATGATACTATTTATGAATATCAAGTTTGTCACGACTATGCTATGGAGCGCTGTTATGGTGAATTTAAAAAAATTAAAAAAGATTTTAGTTTTGATGATTTTAGAATTGGTTATAAACAAGCTCAAGAGTCTGTAAAAAAATATTTATCTACTCAGGGTTCTGGACATTCGCGTTTATTATATTTCCAAGTTTTTTTTGAAAATTTTTTTGGAAGAACGGAGATTAAGATGACTGAAAAATTTGAAAGTATGTACTGGAAAAATTTTTTTAAAAAAATGGTTTTGGTTCCAGGAGTGGTATTTTTCTTAAAAAAATGCCGCGGTTTAAATATTAAAATTTGTATTGTTAGCGATCTTACGACTAAAATTCAATTTGAAAAAATTAGTTTTTTAAAATTAGGAAAATACATTGATTTTGTTGTTACCTCAGAAGAAGCTGGTGCGGAAAAACCACTTCCATTTATATTCGAGTTGGCTTTAAAAAAATTAAACCTCACAAAAGACGAAGTTGCTATGATTGGCGATCATCATAAAAAAGATGTTGAAGGGGCAAAATCTTTCGGTATTAAGAATGTCTATCAAATTTCATAACCACTGTTTTTATGTTTGAGAATTTGGGGGAAAGAATAAAAAATAATTTTTATGAAAAAAATGGTGTATTTAAAGTAGGTTTTTTAAACAGCCGGATTTTTTGGTCGGTTTTGGCAATAAAAGTAGCCACTTCTTGGTTCTTAGCCTCAGATTTTCTTGCTAAGCTATTTGTTCCATTCGTAAATTATTTTGTTCTTAGCGGCTTTAATGATCCCTACCATTTTTTTTACCAACAGAAAATTTTAAACATTTTTCCTTATCCAGATTTAATGCTATGGTTTTTGGCAGTGCCCAGGTTTATTTTCTATCCATTTTTGAGCAGTGATATTTTTGCCGTTTCGCACGCGCATATTTTTTTGATGCGTTTGCCGATTATTTTGGCTGATGGATTGATTTTTTTGATACTTTATCGTTGGCTTAAAAATAAACAGGATAAAGTTTTGTGGTATTATTGGTGTTCACCGATACTTTTTTATATAAATTATATTCATGGTCAATTGGACGCTTTACCGATGGCGCTACTTTTTGTTTTTTTGTATTTTCTCTTTAAAGAGAAATGGCGAACGGCTTTTATTTTTTTAGGTCTGTCTTTGTCTGCTAAAACTAGTATTGCTATTATTTTGCCGTTTGTTTTGGTCTATCTTTTGCTAAAAAGATTTTCTTGGCATAAAATTTTAGTTTATATGGCTGTGCCGATTTTTATATTTTTAGTGTTGAATTTTCGTTACATTGCTACACCTGCTTTTATAGAAATAGTTTTTAAAACTAAAGAAGAATTGAAAGTACTAAATCTAAGCTGGAAGATTACTGACCAACTTATAATTTATTTTGTACCTTTGGCTTATCTAATTTTATTTGTAAAAAGTTTAATTTATCGTACTTTCAATCGCGATATTTTTCTGATGTTTTTAGGTTTTAGCTTTGGCATCCTTACTCTTTTGATACCACCAATGCAGGGTTGGTATTATTGGATAGTCCCTTTTTTTGTTTATTTTTATATAAAACAAGAAAATGCGCCAAAGTTTATATTTGTATTTTTAAATATTTTTTATTTTCTTTATTTTTTCTTAATAAGAGACTCTGATATTTTTTCAGTTTGGAAATTGTCGTCTATATTTTTATCGTCGTTAACAGCGCCATATTATTGGTTCGCAAAGATAGGATTAAACCCAGATTATTTGGTGAATATTTCTTTTACCCTTCTCCAAGGGTCGCTGTTTTTAAATATTTTATGGATATATCGCAAGGGAATAGAAAGTTTAATTAAGAATAAAATTAATTATCAACCATATCTTATAGCAGTGGCTGGTGATTCTGGCTCTGGAAAAAGTACTTTGACCGATTTGATATCAGCTAAATTTGGACAAGAAAATACTTTGGTAGTGGCTGGTGATGATGCTCATCGTTGGGAGAGAGGGGACAGTAATTGGTCAAAATTTACCCATTTAGACCCACGTGCCAACAAGCTTCACGATGAATTGGAACAGATCGTTGATTTGAGAGCTGGACGATCAGTCCAACGTAGCTTTTATGATCATTCCACTGGTAAATTTACCGTTCCGGTTAAATTACATTCTAAAAAAATAATTGTATTTCAAGGTTTGCATAGTCTCTTTCTGAATAAAATGAGAGATTTTTATGATCTTAAAATTTATATTAAGCCTTCGGAAGCCTTGCGTCTGTATTGGAAAGTACAGAGAGATATGAAAGAGCGCGGTTATGACGCTAAAAAAGTTTTAGAACAAATAAAACAAAGAGCATCTGATTCTGAAAAATATATCAATCCTCAGGATGCTTACGCTGATATAATAGTTTCTTTTAATACAGAGCAACCGATCGTTGATTATTCTAAAGAAATTGATGAACTTGGTTTGTATCTAAAAATTATCTTTGAAAATAATATCAACATTCTACCACTTTTGACTGAGTTGGATAATGTCGGTAGTTTAAAAGTTAACCATTATTATGATGAGGATAAACAAATTTTGGAGATTAGGGGCGAAGCCGACGTTATAGATATTGATAGAATTGCTTATAAATTAATTCCCGAACTGTGGGAAGTGGTAAAAGATGATCCGCATTGGTCTACGGGGTATAATGGATTGATTCAGCTATTTGTTGGTTATTATATATTTCAAAAAATGAGATTAGAACATCGTTATGAATATTAGTTTTAAATATTTGAATGAATCCGCGAAGATCGCTCGACTTATAGGAGCTACTCCTGACTGGGTGCAGGGTGGTGGTGGTAATTTTTCTATCAAAATAGATGATGAAAAAATGCTAATCAAAGCGTCCGGTTTACCTCTGAAAGAAGTAGATACATCACACGGTATTGTCGTAGTAGATTATTTAAAAGTAAAAAAATATTACGATTCCTTGTCTGGTGAAAAAATCACAATTAAAATTGAAAATTTAAGCAATCAAGCTATTCTAGGTTTTACCAGTAATTTTTTGCCCCGTCAAAATTTGAAAGCCTCAATTGAGGCTGGCTTCCATACTTTTCTAAAAAAATATACGCTCCATAGTCATTCGGTTTATGCCAATATAATAAATTGCTCTACTAATCCAGAAAAAATACTAAAAGAAATTTTTAATAAGACAAATATTGAATATGTTATTTCCTCCTACGCAGCGCCGGGCTTAAGTTTGACTAGAGAAATAAAAAATAGCATAGATAAATATCTTGAAAAAGGACGCGGTTGGCCGGAAGTTATTTTTTTACGAAATCACGGCATTATCATTAACGCTGATAAACTTGATAGGTGCTTGGAATTATATATATTGGTAGATGAATTAGTAAAAAAATATTTTAATATTAAGCCCGTTTATCCTAAAGTTTCAATAAAGAAAAAAGGTGAAAATTTTCAGAGTAATACCGTATTTTTAAAAAAATATTTTGATAATAACATTTTAAATAAAAATTTATTCCAGCCAATATTATTTCCTGATCAAGTAGTATATTTGAATAGAAAAATTTTTGATAAGAAAAATATTTTACAGATCGGTGACAAGTTGTCCGTAGATAAGAAAACAAAAGAAGTTTTTTATCACACCAATAAAAAAGAATCTTTGACTATAGAAGAAACTGTCGTTGCGTATTGTTATATCAAAGATAGTATCAAAAGATTGGGTTTGAAGTTAAATAAAATTTCCAATGACGATATTAATTTTATTAATCAAATGGAAAGTGAAAAATATCGACAGATGTTATTGAAGAAATAATATGCAAATTATTGTGCCAATGTCCGGTGAAGGGGCTCGATTTAAACGGGCTGGATACACAAAAATTAAACCTTTAATCAGAGTCGAAGGTAAAGCTATTATTGAACACGTCATCAATCTTTTTCCTGGAGAAGAAAATTTTATTTTTATTTGTCGTGAAGAACATCTGCAGATGACTAAATTAAGGCGATTATTATTGTCTTTAAAACCTAAGTCCAAAATTGTTTCAATGCCAGGAGAAAAGTTGGGGCCAGTATATGCGGTCACCAAGGCATTTGATTTTATTAGAGAAGATGAGCCGGCGATTGTGAATTATTGTGATTTTAATATGAATTGGGATTATGGTGATTTCAAAAGGACTGTGATGGCTAAAAATTTTGCCGCCTGCTTGCCGGTCTATACCGGTTTTCATCCCCATCTTATGCATGAAAAAAATTTTTATGCTAGTATTAAAACCAACCAAGAAGGTTGGCTGGAAGAAATTAAAGAAAAGTTTTCTTATACCGCCGATAAAACACTTTCCATGCATTCTCCCGGTACACATTATTTTAAAAGAGGAGAATACGTAAAAAGTTTTTTCCAACAAATGATTGATGAAAAAATAGATCTAAATGGTGAGTATTATGTCAGCCTAGTATTTAATCTGCTGGTAAGAGCTGGTTTGAAAGTTGGTATTTATGATAAAATTAGTCATTTTTGTCAGTGGGGAACACCGGAGGACTTAGAAGAATATTTAGTTTGGTCGAATTTATTTAGTCAATATAACGCTGAGTTGAAATTTGAACAAATTTATGATGCTTTGATAGATAGTCAAAATGATTATATTTTGAAACATTCTAAAGATAATTTAAAAAAATCATTTGAATACTGGAAAGGTTTTTTTAAAAATTTATAATAATTTGTTATGATAAACATTATACCAACGGCCGGCGAAGGTTCGCGTTTCTCTGAAGCCGGCTATTTACTGCCAAAAGCCTTAGTGCCGGTATCTGGTAAACCAATGATTGTGCGCGTGATTGAGTCTCTGCCACAAGCTGACAAATCCATTTTTATTGTTCGCGCCGAGCATATCCAAAAATATCAATTGGACAGTTTGATTAAATCGGTATCGCCAAATTCAATTATTATCCCGGTAGATAAAACTACCGACGGCCAGGCTACCACGTGTATGATGGCAATGCCTTATCTCAAGCCGGATGACGAAATTTTTATTGCGGCCTGTGATAATAGTTTTGTTTATGATGAAAAACTATTCAATAAACTTAAAAATGATAGTAGCGTCGACGCTATAATTTGGACTTTTACAAAAAATAATCTGTTAATCCAGAAACCAACTGCTTGGGGATGGATAAAGTTAGCCGAAGACAATATTACTATTGATGACATGTCGGTAAAGGTGCCGGTTTCTGATAATCCATTTAATGATCATGCGGTGGTGGCTACCTTTTATTTTAAAAAAGCCTCTGATTTTAAAGCCGCCTATGAATTGATGGTATTTGAAAATTACCGGATTAATAATGAATTTTACGTTGATTCATTGCCTGTTTTTTATAAAAAACTCGGTAAACGCAGTGTGATATTCGATATTGATCTATATGTTGGTTGGGGTAAGCCGAGTGACCTTTATGTTTATGAAGATAAAGAGTATTATTATCGTTATAGTCTAGGTTACTGCGGTGATAGTGAACGCGACAAGCTATTGTGGAAAAAGTATTTTGAAAGATTAAAATAATTGTTATGCAATTTATTATTCACCGCATTAATACAATTGAGGATTTGGCAAAAATTCCATCTGAATACGGAGTCGAAATTGATATCCGCGGTTATGGTAGTAAAATGTTTTTGGCCCACGACCCAATTGATGAAGAAAAAAATTATGATGAATTAGAAGATTATTTAAAAAATTTTCACCACTCTTTTGTTATTTTTAATATGAAAGAAGCTGGCTATGAACAGAGGGTGATAGATCTAACCAAAAAATATAATATTACCAATTATTTTTTATTAGACGTGGAATTTCCTTATTTATATCGAGCAACTCGCAAAGAAGAGTTTAGAAAGATCGCTGTTCGGTATAGCGAGGCAGAACCAATCGAAGCCTCAGAAGCACAGATAAAAGATGGTAAAGCCTTGGTTGGTTGGGTTTGGGTTGATACTAATACGGTCTTGCCTCTAGATCAGGATATCGTCAATAAATTAAAACCTTTTCAAACTTGTTTGGTATGCCCATCTCGCTGGGGCAGGCCAGAAGATATTGGAGTCTATGCTATAAAAATAAAAGAATTAAATTTTAAACCTGACGCCATTATGACGTCGTTAGAACTCGTATCTGAATGGGGAAAATATGGACTATAAACCTTTTTTTAATTTTTCAAAATTCAATTATTCACTAATAGCGGGGTTGTTTTTAATTACCATATTATTTCCGTTACTTTTTAATGATAAAATTATTAGATTATTTCATGATGATTCTTTTTTTTACATGAAAACCGCTTACAATAATTCCATTGGAATTTTTTCTAGTTTTGATAATGTCAATAAAACTAGCGGGTATCACCCTCTATATATGGCATTACTTTCAGGTGTTTCGTTCTTTTTGCCATTGAGTGGACAGCAGGGGATAATAACTGTGTTTGCTCTTGATATGCTGATGTTTTTGGTTTTTTCTTTGTTTATCGTAAAAATAATGGATAAATTAAAGTTGAATATTTTTTCAAAATTGATAACCGTTTTGTTGTTAGTTTGCTCGTTGGCTTTTAATGATTTCGGCATAGAAGTGCGGTTGCTTTTGCCTTTATATTGGTTATTAGTACTTTTATTGTTAAATAATTACAGAAATTATTTAGTTCTGGGTGTTATATCGGCGCTAATTTTTTTGACTAGAATTGATTCGATAATTTTTATTTTTTTTATTACATTATTTTTACTATTTGAAAATAAGCAATTTGATATAAAAAAGATTAAAAATATTTTCTTTTTTATTTTGCCGATAATAATCATGTTTTTTTTATATATTTTATTCAGCTGGATTTACTTTGGACATATTTCGAGCGTTTCTAGCTGGTTAAAATTTGGTTTTAATGGTGTTGGTTACCCTATAGTTCACGGTTTCCTCGGGGTTAGAGCTAGATTTTTGGCATGTATATTACCGGCCTTAGTCTTTTTAATTTATTTTTCAAAAAATATTTTTTATAAAAAATATACCCCAGAATTGTTACTGTTTTTTTTGATGAATTTAAGTAACCTTGCTTTTTTGTTAGTTATTTCTAATCTTTCTAGGGGCGGCTTGGCTAGTTGGTATTTTGGTTTGTCTATCAGTATATCGATAATAACTAGCGTTTATCTATTTAAATTTTTTTTTGGCGATAAAGTAAATTCTGTGCGTTTGATTAAATTACTACAAGTTTCATTTATTTTAATTTTAACGGTTGCACTGCTTATTTTTCTAAACAGAAAATTGAATTATCATTATCAAGATGATGCGATTAGTATTTCTCGTTGGATAAATGAAAATTTTGATAAAAATAAAAATATATTTCAGGTAGATAACTCTGGGTTTACCGGGTATCTTTCCAATAGGAATATTATTAATGGGGATGGATTAATTAATAGTTGGGAATATCAGGATTACCTTAGAAATAACGATTTAGTTGGTTATTTTAAAAAATATTCTATTAATTATATTATTTGGGATAAATATCATGACGAAAAACAGATTAGCATTCCGGTTATGTTTTGGAATCGACCGGATGAGTTTCTTGTTTTGAAAGACCATAAAATCATAAAACGATCGGGTAGGTTTGTGTTATTGGAATTTGATTATAATGAAACAAAATTATCCAAATAATTTATGTTTAAATCTATTGGACAATTTATAAAAATTTTATTTTCTCCACAGACATTTTCTGAAGAAAAAAACCACAAAAACAATGGAGTTGGTAGTAAAATTGAAATCAATTTGTTCGCCTTTATATTCATTTCAGCTACTCTAGTATTTTTGCAATTTTTTGCTTCGTCGCTATCAATCTTCCACCTTACTTTTAGGTTTTTATTTTTGGCTTCGTTTTTAGTTTCTGTAGTATCTGCCTATTTTTTATTACGAAATAAAAGCTTTATTTTGTTTGTTTCTAAAAAATCTCTATTTGTATCTGTATTTTTGGTTTGTTTGTCCACTTTTTTATTTTCTCTTAGAGTGAATTGGGCGTACTGGGATGGATCCTGCCCAACTTATTTGACCGCTCTAGTTACTCAGGTAGCAAACGGTCGTTTTCCGGTTTCTTTTATTAGTTTTCCAGAATTTCCAGCGAATTATCACCAGGGTTTTATTTATCTCTCTGGTCTACTGTCTTATTGGGCTCATATTTCTTCGTCTTATGCTATAGTAATTGCTTCTATTGCAATTTTCTTTTTAATATCGTTCCTTTTGCAATTTTTCTTTTTAAAGACTAACAATCGTTATTGGTATTTAATATTACCTTTATTCGTACTTATTACTTCTTCTAGCTTTCCTTGGTTTCCAGAATTTGGTTTGTATAATTATTTAAGTGCCTTTGAATATGTAGTTTCAAATTCTTGGCCAGTTTCGTTGTTGTTGATAGTGGTATTGATGTGGTTCTTGCAAAACAATAGTCAGATTAATAATAAGGATTTTCTGGGATTGACTTTAATAATTTTATCGGCCAGTACGGCCAATGCTACTGTGTACAGTGTGTTATTTTTAGCCCTGGGGGGCTGGTTGCTTATCAGATTGTTCACTTATTGTAAGAATAATAAATTTAATATTTTAATAATTAACAGAACTCAAATCAAGTATTTATTATTCTGTTTTTTGTCACTTTGCGCAGCATACTTTTTGCCGCGCTATCTACCGTCGGCTTTTTTGGTAGGTCCACAATATGATTCCGCGCACCTCTCTGTTCGTTTTAGTTCTTTGTCGCAGATCGGTTTGTCTTTAGGTATAGTGATGTATTATTTACGTCTGTCTGGTATAATTTCTTTAGTCGGTGTGTCTTTGACATTGATTTATATAAAAAATTCAAAAAAGGTATTGTTTCAAATACTGTCTTTAACCATCTTGTTTTCTTTTATTTTTCCAATCATATTTAAAATTTCTAATGTTGATACCTGGGACAATATTCACAAATTTGCGATCATTAATATTTTTTTGTCCATAATATTAGTGGTAGTATTTTTATCCCAATTAACTAACCTTAAAATAAAAAAAATCATTTGGGGTGCGATTGTTCTGTCTTTAATTTTGAGTATGCGCGCCGATTATGATATATTTATGTATAGAACATCGTTAGATTTCAAGAAACAAGGAATCGTCAACAATGATTATGAAGATATCGGAACGTTTTTAAAGAAGTCTTATCCACAAGAAGCAGTATTGCTACCTTTTGGTAGCAATGATTTGTGTGGCAGTAGTGATTTTGGTGGTATATCAGCGTATTCTGGAGCCTTTGTACGCAATAATTATTTTAAGAATTTTTTATTATCCGACGATTTAGAAAAAAAATATGATCAAAATTTTTACTGGTGGAAGAATGTTCAAGCATTTGGAGATAGATTAAAAAATCTTAAAAATAATGAATATATTATTATTAAAAATTCCGAAGTTGATTTGTTTATCAAGCAAATAAACAAATTTAATTCCTCTATCAACCAAGATAAGATTAAGTTTAGTTCTAGTACTATTAAACAATTTAATTATTTTTCCTTGTATTATTAATTTTTATTATTATGAATAATTTAATAAATATTTTAAAAAAATTCATTAATCCCAAAATAGATATTTCCGATGAATATGTAGAGTGGCTTTGTTTTGCGAATGCTGGGATGTTGAATCGCGGCAATCTCTATTCTTTTGATTATGCTATAAAAAATTTGCCGAGCAATAATCCTATTTTGGAAATAGGGTCTTTCTGTGGTCTGTCTACTAATTTAATCAATTATTATTTATTTAAAAATAATAAAAATAATCTTTTGTTTACGGCCGATAAATGGATTTTTGAAGGTTCTGAAAGTGAATCTGGCAGGTTGGGAGATTCTTTGATTACTCATCAAGAGTATAGAGAATTTGTAAAAAGCACCTTTAAACGCAATGTTTCTTTTTTTAGTAAAAATAATTTACCACATACCATAGAGTGCTTCTCTGATGAGCTTTTTGAGCTGTGGTCGCAAAATAAGTCAGTGTACGATGTTTTTGATAGGGAAGTTATTGTTGGTGGTCCAATCAGTTTTTGCTATATTGATGGTGATCATAGTTACGATTTTGCTAAAAGAGACTTTGAGAACAGCGACAAATATTTAGAGAAGGGCGGCTTTGTGTTGTTTGACGATTCTTCCGATAGACAAAATCTTGGCTCCAGCCATTTGATGAAAGAAATCCTGAAGAATGAAAAATACGAATTAATTATTAAAAATCCTAATTATTTGTTTAGGAAGAAATAGTTTATGTTTTTGGTGTTTTTAGTATTGGCAATAATTTTATTTTTTAGTTTTATTTTTTTATCTGTTGGCTTAGTATTTTTGGATAAATTTAAAATTGATAATTTTCCTAGTAATTTTTTTTTGGTAGCCAGCTCATCATTTTTTATAGGAGCGGCTGTTTTTTTATTTTTTTGGAGGATAATGTCTTTATTTACAAATGATGCTAAAATTTCATTTTTTATCACAACGCTCTCTTTTTTGTTTCTAATTTTAAAAGAAAGAAAATTTTTATATATTTTTTTTAAAAATAATTTTAAAAAATTTTTATATTTAATTTTTTTATTAATAGTTTTTATTGGTGTATATATAATATACTCTTTAGTCCCAATGCCGGATTTATTTTTGAGCCGTATTGTCCAGGCTAATCCCGGGTATGGGTTTGGAGCTGTAGTGCATAGTCTAAGAGCAGGTAATATTGCAATTTATATATATCAAAATAATTTTATACCTCTTTTTACTCAAAATTATGGGCAGTCATTATTAGCTGCTATCCCGATGTTTTTTTGGGTTTACGCGTCGCAATTTTCGTTGGTTTTGTGGTTGGCTGTCAATATATTTTTTCTAGGTTTGTTTATCTACGGTTTAATTTATTATCTTATAGGCCAAAGAATACCCTCAGCGATTGGTGCTCTAGTAAGTATATTTGGTAATACCGCTTTAAGCCTATCTTATGTGGAAACTATTGACACCGGTAGCACCAATTTACTAATTACCAACATCGACACTATCATTGGTATAATTACGTTTATTTTTTTTATTTTTTGTTGCTTTATTTTTCTTAAACATTACAAAAAAGTTGATAAAAAATATCTATTATTTTATATATTCATTTGTGGTTTTGTCTGGAATATAATAGCGGCTCACAATATTATTATTGTTCCGATCTATCTTTTAGTGTTATTTTTTTATTTTAAAAAAGAAAATATTTATCATCGCTTAAAAAAAATTTCTACCATTTTTATTTTCTTTTTTATGGGAGTCCTCTCGGGATTATTAATTTCAGGCGGCATGTTGATGCCCTATCGTTTTGTCGACCATGTTAATATCCCTGGTTTGATGAGTCTCTATCCTTCTGATTCAAAATTTCCAATATTAGAACTGCGACCAAAAATGTTTTTAATGAATTATGATACAATTGCCCAGTCAAAAAATGTGATTAAAAATATTATTTTGCAGTCTTCTGTAGGTCGTTATAATATCGCAGATAAAACTCTGCAGTCCTCTAAAAATGTCAATCCTCAGGCCGTATCGATCAATCATGGTGGCAATAGTTTGCAGAATTTTTTGGAGCTTTTTAAAAAAGATGGACCATTGCGATTTTTGGTTAATTTTATTATTATTTTCTTTCCAATATTTGGTCTGCTTTTATCTTTTTATCTAAATAAAAAATTATCAGTAAGAGAAAATGTTAATAAAGATTTCGATGACGACGATGTGCGTAGAGAGTTGTTTGAATTAATTTGGTTAACGGGATGCTGTTTGTTTATTATAGGAGTCTTTTTCTCCGCTTTTGTTGTTCTTTTTGGCAGAGAAATCGAAATGTCTCGTTTCCTGGGTGTAGGAAATTTTATCGCTATGTTTTTTTTAGGTTTATCCGCTTCTTTAGTTTATAAATATAAGATAATTTTTAAACTACCAACTTTGATAGTATTATCGTCTCTTTTTATTTTTTGTATTGCTGGGCCAATTCTCCAATTTGGATTGGTGCGTTTAGTTGGTAATTTTGTTTTACCAGATAAAACAGATAGTAAAATTTTTAGTTTACCACCAAATCTGACCGGCAGAACTCTGACTATGCCAGAACGATTTCAGACCATGTTAAATATTAATAACATAGCGGGAGAGCAATACATAGATAATCATTCTAACTAATTTTATGAAATTATCAATTGTAGTACCTTGTTATAATGAAGAAAAAAATATTCCTCTCATATTAGAAGGATTTAGTAAGGTTATAAATCGCGCTGATGTTGAAGTTGTTTTAGTAAATAATGGTTCGTTTGATAATACTGAATTAGTCTTAAATGATCTGATGCATAAATTTAAATTTTTAAAAGTCATTAAAGTTGATAAGAATCAAGGCTATGGATATGGAATTTTAAAAGGACTAAAAGAGGCAAGCGGAGAATTTATCGGATGGACACATGGAGATATGCAGACGCCACCACAAGATGTTATTAATGGTCTGGAAATTATCGAAGAATCCAATATTCGAGAAGATATTTATGTAAAAGGTAGGCGTTTAGGCAGGCCGCTATTAGATGTTATTTTTACTTTCGGCATGTCTATTTTTGAAAGCCTCTATTTGAGAGAAAAACTTTTTGATATCAACTCTCAGCCCAATATCTTTCATCGCAGTTTCTTTGAAAAATGGTCCAATCCGCCTTGGGATTTCTCTCTTGATTTGTATGCTTTATATCTGGCCAAAAAAAATAAATTAAAAATTATTCGTTTGCCGGTAATTTTTTCTAAGAGAATACATGGGGAATCTCATTGGAATAAAAATTTGTTTTCAAAGTGGAAATTTATAAAAAGAACTTTGGAATATAGCTTTAAGTTAAAAAGACAATTAAAGAATTTATGAAATATTTAGTATTAATTAAAGATTTAGCCAATTCTTTTTGGATAGACATCAAGAATGATTGGAGTGTTCCATTGATTTTTGTGGTGCCTATTTTTTTACTTTTATTTTATTTTAATTATAATTTTTTAGAAATCGGCTTTCTTCAACTACATTCAGTTGATGAATATTTTTTTCATGGCAGCCTGCTTAATATATATGATGGTTTGAGGGGAATGAAGCCGTCATTATTGTTTAGAACCGGTTTTTATTCTTATGGTTTTTTATATTTTTTTATAAATTTTATCTTTGCCGCTCCGTTTTTATATTTTAAAAAAATAGCCATTTCAATTTTTATTCCGAAAATGGTGACCAGTCTTTTTGCTCTAATTTCTCTTATTTATGTTTATAAATTTGCCAGATTTTATCTCAATCAATTGATCTCGCTGACTTTAGTCACTATTATTATTTTAATGCCTGGATTTTGGTCAAATGCCACTTGGTTTCATCCTGATTGGATGATGACATCCTTTCTGTTAGTAGCTATATATTTTTTGGCTAAAGATCATTTTTTATACTCAAAATATTATTGGCTAGCAATTATACTTTTTGGTTTGGCGGCGTCTGTTAAGTTTCAGGCGGTTACTTTTTTACCGATTTTATTTTTATATTGTTTTAATGATTTATTCATTAGTTTTAATTTTTTAGATCTTAGTAAAAAAGGTTTTGTTTTTATAAAATCTTTAATCGTGGTATTTTTTATCTTTATAATTTCTAATCCGTACTTACTACACCCAATAGGCTATCGAGTTTTTATAAAATCTTTAAACGACAATCTTATTTCCAATGCTACTAACCACGGTGTGGTCGGTACTGTTTCTATTAGTGATAAAATATTTTTAGTAATCGGTCGTGATTTTATTTCCCCGTTTATTTTTATACCAATTCTGATAATCGCTTTTTGTCTAAGCCTGTTTTATTTTAGACGTAAAGATATATTTTCGACAATCGCTATTAATTTCATTATTAATTTGGCCTACCTTTTATTTTTTGTTAATAAAGGTTGGGGGTGGTATTATCTGCCAGTTATTATTTGTGGAGTTTTGTTGTTTATTTCCATCATCTCTAGGTTTAATTTTAAAATCCAGGTTGCTACAGCTGTGGTTTTTTTAGTGGTTCATTTTATTTTCAATTTTAATAATTGGCAAGGAATATTTGGTGCGCAATTTGAAAAAAATAATTTTGAAAAAAATTTTAAAATTAGTAATTTTGTGGTTGAGTCTCTAAAAGGTAAGATTAATGTCAACGAAGATAATTTTTTGATTAGTGCCTTCACTGGGTTTGAGTTTGATAAATTGGGGGTAGGATATAATCATATTCATTTAATCAATGGGCCTTTTTCAGAAGCAATGATAGATGAGGAATATTATAAAAAAACTGTTTTGACAGGTTACGGTGATGACCTTTCCATATATAGACCATTTGTAAAAAATAGATTTATTATTTTGAAAAAAGAGGCAATTTATCTTAGTAGACAAGATATGGATAGAATGTTGAATCGTAATGATTATCAGCATGCTATTGATTTGGTAGAGCAGATGCGAACAGGGAAGTTTGGTTGCAGGATTTTCAACGAGAATGAATTGGTTATAATTTTTAGCTGTGTCTAGCTTAAATTATCATTTACGACACGTTGATTTGATACGTATTGACACTTACTGATACTTATTGGTATAATATTATTAGTTAAATAAATTGATTAAATATGTCAGAAATTAAGCCAAATGAAGTGTACACCACCCAAGAGGTAGAGGATTTGCTTAAAATTAGTAAAAGTACTGTAAAAAGGCTCATCAAAAAAGGCTTAATAAGGGCTAATAAAATTGGTAAACAACATCGGGTGTTAGGACATGAGCTTTTACGCATGCTTTCGCCGGAAATAGACACTAAAGCCACAGACTTATATCAGAATGTTAAAAGAAAAACCATTGAAAAAACTCGTAATTGGTAATCTTTATGGAAACAATCATAAGACCAAAAAATAAGTGGTGGAAAATCGATTGGCAAGAAATCTGGGAATTTCGTGAGTTGTTTTATTTTCTTACTTGGCGTGATATTAAAGTAAAATACAAACAAACTTTTGTAGGTGTGGCCTGGGCTATTTTTCAGCCGCTGGTTACTATGGTCGTTTTTTCAATATTTTTCGGCAAGCTAGCTAAAATGCCATCAGATGGTGTGCCTTATCCGCTTTTTGTTTATTCCGGATTAGTTTTTTGGACTTTTTTTTCTAGTAGTCTGGCTTCGGTAAGTAGTTCATTTGTGGATAATGAAAGGATATTGACCAAAATTTATTTTCCAAGAATAATTTTGCCAGTATCTTCTATTATTACCCATGTGGTTGATTTTTTTGTGGCCAGTTTTATTCTTGTTTTTATTATGGGTTTCTATCGTTTTACTCCTTCTATTGTAGGTGTTTTGTTTTTTCCGTTTTTAGTCCTATTGACATGTTTGTCATCTTTGGGAATAGGTCTTCTGTTTGCATCTTTAAATGTTAAATATCGAGATGTCCGCTATGTTTTGCCATTTTTTATCCAATTATTAATCTTTATTACACCAGTTATATATCCGGTTAGTATTATAGGTCAAAAATATCGTTGGTTGCTTGGTTTAAATCCGATGGCCGGAGTAGTGGATGCTGCCCGGGCAGGATTGTTGGGTTCAAGGGAAATAGACTGGTTGTTGCTTGGGGTTTCAGGTGTATCAGCCGCGGTTTATTGCTTAATAGGTGTAATTTATTTTAGAAAAGTGGAAAGATATTTTGCGGATGTAATTTAATATTTTATGCCAATAATTGAAGTAAAAAATATTAGCAAAAGTTATAAAGTAGGGGAGCGACAAACCTATGTTGCCCTAAGAGATGTATTATCACGCATTGTTAAATCGCCGGTTAGTTTGGTTAAAAATATTTTTTCCAAGCCGTCTGAAAATGATATGTTTTGGGCGTTAAAGGATGTTAATTTTACAGTAGAAAAAGGAGAGGTGCTTGGTGTTATTGGTAGAAATGGTGCCGGGAAAAGTACTTTGTTAAAAATTCTCTCTCGCATCACTCCGCCTACTGAGGGAGAAATATTAATAAAGGGGAGAGTGGGTAGTTTGCTTGAAGTGGGTACTGGCTTTCATCCGGAGCTTACCGGTCGAGAAAATATTTTATTAAATGGATCAATGCTCGGGATGAGTAAGCAGGAAATAAATAAAAAATTTGATGATATCGTTAGTTTTGCGGGTATTGGAGATTTTCTTGACACCCCAGTGAAGCGCTATTCTTCTGGGATGTATGTGCGTTTGGCTTTTGCTGTCGCTGCGCATTTAGAACCAGATATTTTAGTGATTGATGAAGTTTTGGCGGTCGGTGATATCGAGTTTCAAAAGAAATGTCTTGGTAAGATGCAGGAAGTGACCAATAAGGACGGACGAACAGTGTTATTTGTAAGTCATAATATGGGCGCTATTAAACAGTTGTGTACACGTACTATCTTGTTGGACGGCGGTAAAGTTGTGTTCGCCGGTGACACCGATACTGCTATTAAAGAATATATAAAAAACGGTTCACATCAAGGAAAAATTAGTGATAAATCTTTTGTTGGAAGTTTGGTTTCAGAACTAAAATTTAGTGAGGTTTTTATAAACGGTTTTTCTAATCAAGAAATAAATCTTCCGCCATCCGAAGAGCTAATTTTGTCGGTTAAAGGTTATTGCAACGAAGACATACCTAGCTTTAGAGTGACGTTTTCTGTCTTTAAAGATGATATACGTTTATTTTCTTTGCACGATACACAGGAAGCTGAGTTGTTACCAAAAGGCAATTTTTCTTCACAGGTCACTGTGCCGGCTTATTTTTTACGTCCTGGAGATTATACATTGGCCATTGGCGGTTACGGATTGTCTGGTAAGTGGATTTGGGGTACGTATTTGGTCAGTTTTAGCATTTTAGAAGATTGGAGCATAAAAAATGAGTACCATAATTTTGGTTTGGTAAATTTGCCGCATACTGGCAAGAGGACGATAATTTGACTATGAAAAAAAATACAAATATTCTTCTAAAATTTGTGTTTAAAATGAATGGATTTATTAGATTTGTTCATAGATTTATTATTAAATATTCAAAAGATAATCGCCCTTCAAGCTATCCATATATCAGCGGTGACAGTTTTAGAAAATTGGCGGATCATATATATACTACGGACAATAATTTTGTTTCTGAAAATGTGAAGTATAGGGATGTTGTTTTTGTCGAGACTGATAAAGTTAAATTTTTTTTTAGTGAAGTGCACCATAAAATAAATAATAAGTATATCCTTATTACTCATAATAGCGACCTGTCTGTGGACGGTGAGTTGTCAGAATTGGCCGATAAAAAAATTATTAAATGGTTTGGACAGAATGTGGCTGTAAAACATACTAAAATAGTTCCTATACCAATAGGCTTAGAAAATTTATATTATTACGACAACGGAATTATAAATTATTTTAATTTTTTTAAAAATAAAATAATAAATAAAAAGAACAAAATATTATTTGGTTTTAGTGTTAATACCAATTCAAGTGAACGTATCCCGGCGTATGATTTTTTTAAAAATTCTATGATTTCTGAGGAAATAGATTTTAAGTTGAACAGTTTCAATTACTTGAAGTTATTAAACGGATATAAGTTTGTAGCTTCACCACCTGGTAACGGACTGGATTGTCACCGCACATGGGAAGCGATGTATCTGAAGGTTGTCCCTATTGTTAAACGTTCGGTGGCTATGGAATATTTTTTTTCAATCGGTTTGCCGCTATGGATTGTGGATAGTTGGGATGAAATTAAAGGTTTTGACGAAAAATCCTTGGAGAATAAATATAACGATTTAAAGAAAAGATTTAATAGCAGTGTGTTATATATGGATTATTGGGCTAACCAAATAAAAGGAGCTTGTTAGTATGTTTTTAGTTAGTTTTTTACCAAAAAATATTAAAGATAAGATTAAAAATGTTGTATTTTTTTCTAAATGTAAATTTAGAAAATTTTTTCGTAGTATTTTTTCTTTTAAAACCAGAGATAAGATAAAGAATTCCTTTGTTATTTTGTGTGTTAAAAATACAAATTATTGCGATTTGGTTATAGACAATGTAAATTCACTGCATTTTTTGAATCCACGTTATAATTTTATTATCTATTGTGATAAATTATGCGCTGATTATTTGAAAAATAAAATTAATCAATTTGATTATCCTCAAATGGTTATAACCAATGATGTTTTTGGAATAGGCAATTTGCCTTGGCAAAAATATAAAATAGAAACTTTGATTGACGCTTCAAAAAAGGATTATATTTTGACCGATGCCGATGGTATTTGGCATGAGGAGCCGGAAATAATATCAGATAAGATTAATATTTTAACATTAGCTTACAAGGTGGGAGATAATAAAAATGAAAAGCTACTTATAGAAAAATTATTTAACAAACCAGAATGGTCTAATTTTGGTCACTATGTTACTGGCTTTGTTTATATACCGGCATCTTTTATGACAGTTGAGTTACAAAAAAAAATGAGAGATTTTGTTTCTAAAATATTAGATAGCGATCTTAATTTTATGGAGCTATCAAATGTATCTGGAACAAAACGTATTGCGGAGGAGCTGGCTGTTAATTTCGCTATTCAGAGCTTGTATACTAATAATTTCATAGTAACTTTGAAACAAAAGGACGGACCTGGCAGTAATGAAAAATTACAATCTTTATATTACGGCTGTACAAACAATATAAATGTATGAATAAAGATATGCACAAAATAAGTGTTATAATTCCTTGCTTTAATTGTAAAGATACGGTAGAGGATGCACTAAAGTCTGTTTATCAGCAAAATTTATCAATTCCTTACGAGGTAGTGATGGTAGACGACGGATCCACTGATGGGACTAGAGATTTAATTACTGAATTGTCAAAAAAATATCCAAATGTAAATTATTTTTTTCATGAAAAAAATAAAGGTGGCGGTGCGGCTAGGAATACTTGTGTAAAAAAATCTACCGGAGATTTAATATTCTGTTTAGACAGTGATGATATGTTGGCTGCCGGCACTCTTGGTAAAATGGTCGATTATCTTTTGGAAAAAAATTGTGACGCTGTGGGAATTAGTAGATCGATTCAATTCAACGGAAAGAATGTGAACGATGTGGCCTATATTTATGATTTTGATTATGTGGGCGATAAAATTCCGTTTAGTAATCTATTTGGCGCCAACTCTAAATGCTCGCTTTATTCAACATTTTTGTTCACTAAAAAATCTTTTTATATTGCTGGCGGCTACCCAGAAGATCACGGTTTCGATACACAAGGTTTTGCCTTCAGATTCTTAGCCAACGGTTTGAGCGCCTGTGTTTGTCCTGGTTCAATTTATTTGCACCGTGTAAATGACGGAAGTTCTTATTATATTCGTGAGTATGAAGAAGGTAGAGCGTCTCATAATTGGTTTGAAATTTTTGAAGAGTTTTTGTTTTTATTCAATGATGCTGCTAAGGAATTTATTTTAAATTATGATCTCAATGATCATAAGAAACCGTTATTTGAGTCCTTGAATTATTTATATAGTTTAAATAATTTATTAAATCCGAAATACAATCTTTTGATTAAACAATCGTCAAAAGAAGCTTATCGAGATCTTTGTCTTTCTCATCATGACGATTGTACTAAGTATGATTATTATTGGTTGGGTAGTGAAATGTATAGAAGTAAGGATTATTCTAAGGCCGTGGATTATTTTGTGTTGGCTATTAAAACACAAATGAATAACAATAGTATATATTATAAATTATTTGATAGTTTGTGTAAGATTAATCATATTGAATATCCGAATGTTATTAAGAAAATTGATAATTTTAATAAATTGAATAAATTAGTTTTTCAAAAAAGAACATTCTATATAAAAGTTAAAGATAAAATTATGAAATACAGTCCTTTTAATAAAATATTTTTTGATAGGATACGATTTAAATTAAATATTATTTGGCTTAAATATATTAAAAATTTTTTAGGTTTGGATGTAAATTTAAATAATAATATCTCTAGTGATTTAAAAATAGATGTTGTTTTTCCTACTATCGATAGAGAAGCGGATGTGCTACCATATGTGATCGACTCAATCAGGGAGTTTGTTAGGCATCCGATCGGTGATATTTTTATTGTTGCCCCAGATTCAGGTGTAATTAAAGATATTTGTAAAAATAAAAATTGTAAATTTATAGATGAGTCTACTTTATTGCCAATAACCAAAAAAGATATTATTTATAATGTTGATGGATTAGATCGATCTGGTTGGGTTTATCAGCAGTTGTTAAAATGGAGTGCGGATAAATTTGTTAATCAAAAATATTTTTTAATCACCGAATCAGATACCGTGTTTTCTCGACCTAGAGTGTTTGAATATAAAGGAAAAATTATTTTTCCTTGTAGTGACGAGCCGTGTAATATCCCGTATTTTGAGGCCTATGAACGTATCTTTGGAGAAAAAGTTGATCCGGTCATAAATTTTACTAGTCACCATTCACTGTTTGATAAGGATATTTTGAGTGGAATTAAAAAAGAAATAGAAGTAAGGTCTGGATTAAAATGGTATGAGTCAATAATAAAAAATTTGGATACTACCTGTGTTTCTTCTGTCTCTGACTATGAGAGCTATGGACAATTTGTCAAAAAACATTTTCGAAATACCATGATACTGGAGTTTTGGGGTAATCTAAGTTTATCCAGAAAGGAATTGAATAATTTTAGTAAATCAAAATTTAATTATAAAAAATATAAAGCGGTTTCTTTTCACCATTATCAAAGTTAGGTGTATAATTAATATGAATTATTTACCGAACAATTTGTATAGAAAAATATTGGACAATGCTCCGGTGCTGTGTGTGGATATTTATATATATAATAGGAATTTAAAAAAATTTTTATTGGTTAGAAGAAATAATGAGCCAGAAAAAAATAAGTATTGTTGCACCGGTGGTAGAGTTTTTAAAGGAGAAGATTTGTTTAATGCCGCTGTTAGGAAAGTAAAAGAAGAGTTGGGTGTAAAAATTAAAAAAAATGATCTGTGTTTTTTTGGAATTACTAGCACTTTTTTTAAAAATTCGGCCTTTGATAATGTCAGTAGTCATACAGTGAACGCATCATTTATATATATTGTAGATGATCTTAATAAGTTTCATATCAAATTAAGTAATGAAAGTTCTGATTTTGAATGGAAACATGGGAATGAAAATAATGTTGTAAAATTTGTAAGTAAGACAATCAACAAAATTAATTCAGTTGAGTTTAAAACCAAAGCCATCTATTTAAATTTTGAACAAAAATAGTTATATGATGAACATTAAATTAATCAAAAATTCATTTTTTAACGAACGTGACACTCAAGAAAAACTGGCTGATTTTGTAAGGGGTGCTAAATTTTTTAGTATGAGCAAAGAGTGCGCTAATTTTGAAGAAAATTTTTCCAAATGGCATGATAGAAAATACTCTATACTATTTAATAGTGGCAGCTCTGCGAATTTGGCTTTATTACAAGCTTTGTTGAATTTGGGAACTCTTAGGCATGGTGATAGAGTGGGTTTCTCTAATTTGACCTGGGCGACCAATGTCATGCCAATTATTCAGTTGGGTTTACAGCCAGTAGAGATAGATTGCAGTTTAGAAACTTTAAATGTAGATTTAGAGAATCTTAAAAAACATAATAATTTGAAATGTTTTTTTATTACCAATACGTTAGGTTTTAGTGATAATTTGGTAGATATTAAAGACTATTGTGATAAAAATAATATTTTGTTATTAGAGGATAATTGTGAATCTTTGGGTAGTAGATGCGGCGGTAAATTATTGGGGAATTTTGGTTTTGCTTCTACCTTTTCTTTTTTTGTTGGACATCACATGTCGACAGTCGAGGGTGGAATGGTTTGTACAGACAATAAAGAATTATCTGATATGATAAAAATGGTGAGGGCTCATGGCTGGGATAGGCATTTAGATGAAGAAAAAAGAACTGAATTACGTCAAAAAAATAATGTCGATAGCTTTTATTCGACCTATACGTTCTATGACCTAGGATTTAATTTACGCCCTACTGAAATAACTGGTTTTTTAGGAAATTTGCAGTTAAAATATTTAGATGAAATTATTAAAAAAAGGAATGAGAATTATAAAATTTGTCTTAATTTTTTAGAATCAAATGATGATTTGTTGAAGTTTAAACTTGGTCATATGAGCTTTATCTCTAGTTTTGCGATCCCTTTGATTTTTAAGGATAAGACTAAATTTGAGATATATAAGGATAGATTTATTAAGGCAGGCATAGAAATTAGACCGGTCATTGCTGGTAGTATAAATAGACAGCCATTCTACAAAAAATATATTAAAAATACAGTGGAATGTAAAGCATCTGATTTTATTCACGAGAATGGGTTTTATTTTGGAAATAATCCTGATTTGACCAGAGAAGAACTAGATTTTATTTCAACTTTGCTAATTAAATGATCCTAGCCGTTTATCTAATTGATGAATTGTATGTCACCTAAATTATTAATAACCGGCGGTACTGGTTTTGTCGGTCAAAATGTTGTTCGTTTTTTGGCTGATAAAAAGATTAATGTAGATATTTACAACCTATCACGAACACCGCTAGAATTGGATGGTGTTAAAAATATAGAATGTGATGCTTCCAATTTTAATTTTTCTGATCTTGGTAACATAGAATTTGATTATATTATTAATCTATTAGCTCTATCTCATGATAAAGATTGTCAAGATTTTACTTTAGCGCAGGAAATCAATATTAATTTTACAAGAAAATTATTAGAGTACTCTTTGACTCAAAAGCGTTTAAAGAAGATCATTCATTTATCCAGTGCAATAATTTACGATAATACCAACCGTTCGCCGGTTTCAGAAGATTCCAAGTTACATCTCAACTATTCTACTTACAGTTTTACAAAAGGAATCTCGGAATATTATGTGAATTTTTATAGAGAAAAATTTAAGTTACCGATAATAATATTTAGGTTATCTAACATTTATGGACCGTATCAAAAAATAAAAAATTCTTCATTTTTAATTCCTAGTAAAATTTCACAGGCTTTGGATTCTGGTAAAATAGAAGTTTTTGATCTCACACCCAGGAGGGATTGGATATATTCGGTAGATGCCGCCGCCGCTATTGTTTTGGCTTTAGACGCTGATTATAGTGGAATTTTAAATTTAGCTAGCGGCATCGGTGTAAGTGTTGAAGAAATAATTTCTGAGATTGCTGCTCAACTTAGTGTAAAATATTTTTCTTTAAATAAAAATACGAGCGGACCGTTAAATTTTTATTGTGATATTGAAAAAACAAAAAAAGTATTAAGTTGGCAACCGACCACCAATTTAAAAGAAGGTATTTATAAAACAGTTGAATATTTCAAAAAAATAAAAAATAATTAATATGCAGAAGAAAAAGGTCGTAATTCTAAATCATAATGGCGGTAGGTTGGCGAATCAACTTTGGCCATTTATGAGCGCCTATGCCTATTGTTTGGAAAATGGTTACATTTTGGATAATCAATCTTTTTTCGAGTATGCTCCATTTTTCAATTTTAAATCGGATAATTTTTTAGTAAATCTTTTATTTTTTAAATTATATAATTACATAAAGTTTCTTTTGCCACTTAAAATACGAGGTAAATTTTATCGTTTTATATATAAAATTTACTGTTATTATGTTAAAAAAGTCGAGTCTAATAAAAGAAATATTGTGATTTATGCTCCCGACAGTGCTGATCCGATAGTTCATTTTTTGTTGCCAACAAAAAATAGTGATATAGATCTGGATGAGTTTGAAAGCAGTAGGGATCAGTCGAAAGTTTATCTAGACGGTTGGCTGTTTCGTAATCCAATTGGGCTGAATAAGTACCATAAAGAAATAGTTGATTATTTTAAACCGAAACCAAGTATTGAAAAAAAAGTTAAGGATTTAATTTTTTCTTTAAAAAATAAATATAAGTATGTAATTGGGGTGCATGTCCGTCAGGGCGACTATAAAACATGGATGGATGGAAAATTATATTTTTCTCAGGATAAAATAAAATTATTTCTAGACGATTTAATTTTAAATTTTCAATTAAATAAAGATGAAACAGTCTTTTTGTTATGTTCTGACGGACAAATTGACGATAGTGTTTTTTTAGGATTAAATATAGCGCACAGTATAGGAGGAGTGGCAGAAGATTTGTTTGTTTTAGCTTGTTCCGATCTAATCATTGGGTCAGATAGTACATTTGGGGCCTTTGCTTCTTACTATGGGAATATTCCTTTTATAGTTTTTGGTGAAGAAATAGATTGGGATTATTACAAAGATAAAAAAGAATATTTTGAGAATAAATATAATAAAATGGTTTATTATAAATAACTATTTATGTGTGGGATAGCCGGTATTTACAATTTAAATAAGAACCATGTTGACAAAGGAGAAATTGATTTATTGACAGATGCTTTGTCTTCTCGTGGCCCAAATGGACGCGGGGTGTGGTTTAATGAAGATAAAAATTTGGCCTTTGGGCACCGTCGTTTGTCTATTTTAGATCTATCCAGCGCTGGTGGTCAGCCGATGCTTTCTGCAGATGGAAGATTCTGTATCACTTTTAACGGAGAGATATATAATTTCATAGAAATTAAATCCGAATTGATTAGCTTGGGTTATAATTTTTTATCGGATTCTGATACAGAGGTTATATTGAATGCTTTTCAAGAGTGGGGGAAAGATATGCTGTATCGTTTTAATGGAATGTGGGCCTTTGGTATTTATGATAATGTCAATAAAGAGTTGTTTTTATCGCGTGATCGTTTTGGTGTAAAACCATTTTATTATTTTTTTGATAATAGTAAATTTATTTTTGCTTCAGAAATCAAAGCTATCCACAAGATTTTAGGTGGTGACCATCCTTTAAATGGAAATTTTATAAAAGAGGTTGTTCATGGCAGTTTTCTTGGTCATGGGCTGAATGACACCTATTTGGAAAAAGTCTTGTCTTTGCCAGCAGGATCAAATTTAATTTTAAAAAATAATAGTATTAAATTAGAGAAGTGGTATTTTTTGAAAAAAATTACACCACCATTATCTTTTCAAGATCAGGCTCTTAAGTTGAAAGAATTAATAGTAGATGCTTGTAAATTGAGATTAAGAAGTGATGTAGCAGTTGGTACGTGTGTTTCTGGAGGTCTAGACAGCGGGTCAATATCTGCGGTAATAAATAATCATAAAGATGATCTAGATAGATTTTCTCATTATACCCATAGAGGTTTTTGCGCTTCTTTCCCAAATACTTTTTTGGATGAAAGCAGTCTCGCCATGTCGTTGGCTAAAAAAACTAATTTAAAATTAGATATTGTTGATATAAATGTACCAACTAAAATAGAATTGGAGGAAGCTATGTCACAATGTGACGGTCCTATGAATTCATTAGCCTTTTTTCCTATCTGGTATTTGTACCGTTTTATAAGAGAACAAGGAATAACAGTTACCTTAGACGGTCAAGGCCCAGATGAGATGTTGGGCGGATATAAACCGCTATCGGAAGCTCTGCTTGCCGCCATCCAATTAAAAAAACCAAGGTGGTTTTTTGATGTATACAGGACGTATGCTGGTCAGGGGGAGAGTAGTCAGCTTAGTTCCAAATGGGAAGCTTTTAAAATTTTATTAAATTTCCCAAAATTTTTATTTAAATATTATCTAAAAAATTTTTTAATATTAATCGGTCTATATAAAAATGTAATTTTAGATGATATTAAAAAGATCGGTTTCAATAATAGTTTGGATGAAAGTTTGTATAACCAGTTTTTCTTTTCACCTTTGCCGGCAATTTTACAACAGTATGATCGTTGTTCTATGGCCAGTGGGATAGAATGTCGAATGCCTTTCATGGATTATAGGATTGTGGAATATATTTTTTCATTGCCACCAGAATCAAAAGTTGGCGATGGTTACACCAAGAGAATTTTACGCGCAGCAATGGAAGGTATTTTGCCGGATGAAATTCGTTTAAGAAAAACTAAAATCGGATTTAATTCTCCGATAGTGGATTGGTTCAGAGGCGGTCTAAAAGATTTTATGCTTGAACAGATGAATTCACAAGAGTTTTTAAGTTGCAAATACTTTGATGGTAAAAAAATTCGTAGAGAGTTTTATGAATTTTTGAATTCTAAAAAACCACAATGGAATACCGCTTGGAAATTTTGGGGACCAGTTCATGTAGCTTGGTGGATTAAAAGTATTAAAACATTATAAGATATGTCGTTATCACCTGTAATTTTGTTTGTTTATAATCGTCCTGAGCATACACGTCAAACGATAGAAGCGCTACAGAAGAATGAGCTAGCAAAAGATAGCGAATTGTTTATATTTTCTGATGAATCCAAAAATTCAGATGATTTAGAAAGTGTACAAATGGTAAGAGATTATTTGAAAACAATTTCCGGTTTTAAATATATCAGTGTTATTGAAAGAAAAGAAAATTATGGTTTAGCCAGGTCTATCGTGGATGGTGTGACCAAAATAATCAATTTGTATGACAAAGTTATAGTACTTGAAGATGATATCGTCACATCTCCCAATTTTCTTACTTTTATGAATGACGCTCTTGATTTTTATCAGAATGAAGAAAGAGTAATGCATATTAGCGGGTATATGTTTCCGGTCGCAGAAGAACTACCAGAAACTTTTTTTTATGGTCCGGCTAGCTGTTGGGGCTGGGCCACATGGAAGAGGGCTTGGAAAAATTATAACGACGATGCTAGATTTATAATGAAAGAGCTGGAAAAAACTGGTAGAAAAAAAGAATTTGACCTTGAAAATAGCGGTGTTTTTCTTTATCAATTGAGATGGAATATAGATAGGAAAATTAATAGTTGGGCAATAAAATGGTATGCTAGTATTTTTTTGAAAAGAGGTTTGTGTTTGCACCCTGGAAAATCTTTAGTGAACAACATTGGGCATGATGGTAGTGGTGTGCATAGTGGTAGATCAAACTGCTATACAATAAATAATTTATCTCATAAAATAAAAATAGATAAAATTCCTTTGATAGAGTCAAAGAAGACACGTCAGTTAATGATTAATTTTTATAAAAAATTACGCCCGTCGTTATTTAAAAGGATATTTAATTTAATTAAAGTGATTATTAAATAATTTTTATGAAAGTAGTTATTTTTGCCGGTGGGCAGGGGTCAAGATTATCAGAAGAAACCGTGGCTAAACCAAAACCGATGGTAGAAATTGGTGGAAAACCGATTCTTTGGCATATTATGAAGATTTATTCCCACTATGGTTTCAATGAATTTATCATCTGCCTTGGTTATAAGGGCGATTTGATAAAAGAATGGTTTGCTAATTATTTTCTTCATAATTCCGATATTACTATTGATTTAAAAGAAAATAGTATCACTACGCATCAGAATAATGCCGAGAATTGGAAAGTAACCTTGATTGATACCGGATTAAATTCTATGACCGCGACTCGCTTGGCCAAGGTTAAAGACTATATCGGTAATGAAGATTTTATGTTAACATATGGTGACGGTGTTAGTAATGTTGATATTAAAAAATTATTAGATTTTCACAAAAGTCACAACAAAATAGCCACAGTGACCGCTGTGCGACCAGATGGTAGATTTGGTATATTGAAAGTCAATCAGGAATCTGGTCAGGTAGACGGATTTGTGGAAAAGAATGAGGGTCGATCGGAATGGATAAACGGAGGATTCTTCGTTTTAAGACCAGAAGTTTTTAGTTATTTGCCAGAAGATGATGTGATGTGGGAGATGGGTCCAATGCAAAAACTCTCTGCTGATAAAGAAATAATGGCCTTTGTGCACGATGGATTTTGGAAAGCAATGGATACTTTGCGTGATAAAAATCAACTAGATAGTATCTGGAATTCTGAAAAACCAGCTTGGAAATTGTGGTCATAGTCAATTTTTATGTCTAAAAAAATAATTTTATTAACTGGTGGCACTGGATTTTTAGGAAGAGTCTTGGTTGGATTTTTATTGAAAAATAAATATAAAGTTATTTTATTGATCCGTGATCAATCGGATCTAAGTATTTTTAATGGTACTGTTAACAAAGAAGACGTAATTTTTTGGAATATTAAAAATGGATTAAATGATTGTTTTAGTAAATATAAAATAGATTATGCTATTCATTTAGCCACTGTCTATGGCCGCGGCCAAGAGAATGTCTCAGAAATTATTATTAGCAATTTGGTTTTTCCAATGGAAATTTTAGAGTTATGCGTAAAAAATAATGTGAAAGCCTTTATTAATAGTGACACGTATTTTACTGAAAAAAATATATCAAACCAGCTACAGGATTTTTATATTTATACCAAAAAAGATTTTGTTAAATATGCCAAAAAAATAATTGGTTATTCCAATACAAAATTTATGAATGTGGTCATTCAGCATATGTACGGTCCGGCCGATCGTGAACATAAGTTTATACCTTTTATTATTAAGGAACTTATGTTAAAAAATAAAAATATTAAGTTAAGTGACGGTATGCAAAAGCGTGATTTTATTTTTGTAGATGATGTAGCCGAGATTTTTTGTAAGATATTAAAAAATATTGATAATTTTGATCAAATTGAATATTTTGAGGCCGGTACTGGCCAGACGCACTCTTTGAGATATTTTGTTAATGAATTAAGAAAACAAATTGGCAGCGATGCGATTTTAAATTGGGGTGCTTTGCCGCGTAAGACGAACGAGATTCAGTCGTCGGTCGCTAAAATTTATAAAAATAAGATTGATTGGAGGGCTAAAACATCTATAAAAATTGGTATAGGTAAAACTATAAAATATTATGAAAAATTTTTTCAAAAATAAAAAAGTTTTGATTACTGGCCACACTGGTTTTCAGGGTGCTTGGTTGAGTTATATTTTGAATAAGTGGGGGGCTAAGGTGGTCGGAATTTCCTTAGAGCCGCCGTCTGATCCAAATTTATTCACTATATTAAGGTGTAAAAATAAAGTAAAGCACTACTCGGTTGATATTAGAAATAAAAATAAAGTTTTGTCCATATTTAAAAAAGAACAACCAGAAATAGTTTTTCATTTGGCCGCCCAGGCTTTAGTCAGGAAAAGTTACAATGATCGGGATTTTACTTTTTCTACTAATGTGATGGGTACTGTGAACATACTAGAGGGTGTGATGCTTTGTAAAAAAACTAAGGCCACTGTCATAGTAACAACCGATAAGGTCTATGAAAATAAAGAAACTGGTTTTTCTTTTAGTGAAGATTCTAAATTGGGCGGTCATGATCCCTATAGTGCCAGTAAGTCAGCCGCAGATATTATTACTCAATCTTATATTCAAAAAATTAAACAATTTACTAATAGTAAAAATAATCAGTTGATAGGAATCGCTCGCTCTGGAAATGTTATTGGCGGAGGCGATTGGGGGAAAGATAGGCTGATACCAGATTTGATGCGTTCAATTTATCAATTTAAAATACCGATGATAATAAGAAATCCAGATTCGGTTAGACCGTGGCAGCATGTCTTTGAGGCTTTGTCTGGCTATCTAAAATTGAGTAAAAAGTTGTATCAGGGAGACAGACATAGTGCTGGCGCTTGGAATTTTGGACCGGATGCTTCATCTATTATTAAAGTCGAAAAGATAATAAAAGAATTATTATTACTTCTTAAATCTGGTTCATATAAGATCAAAGCAGATATTTCTGGTAGAGAATCAAAGCTGTTAAGATTAAACAATTCCAAATCCAAAAAATTTTTGAATTGGGAGCCTACTCTTGGGATAAAATCTGCTTTGGAATGGACAGCCAGTTGGTATCGTACATATTATGAAAATTCGAATGAAATTATTAAGTTGAGTGATAATCAAATTAAAAATTTTTTTAATAATAAGTAATATGAGTGATAAATTTGTAAAAGCAGTAGTTGAAGAATACAATTTAAAATTTCCATCAAAAAAATTTGTCCCTGGACAATCATACGTGCCGGTTTCAGGTAAAGTATTTGACGAAAAAGAGATGATTTTAGCCTCTGAGGCGGTTTTGGAAGGTTGGTGGACTGAGGGAAAATTTTCAATTTTATTGGAACAAAAATTTAGTAAATGGCTTGGTGTGCGTCACGTCGCTTTTGTTAATTCTGGATCTTCTGCTAATTTACTCGCTATCAGCGCTCTCACCTCGTATCGTTTGGGAGATCGTCGTTTAAAACCAGGTGATGAGGTGGTTACTGTGGCGGCTGGATTCCCGAGTACTGTAAATCCAATTATCCAAAATGGTTTAGTGCCAGTTTTTTTAGATATTGAGTTGGGTTATTATAATATTGACATTAGTAAAATAAAAGAAGCAATCGGTCCAAAAACTAAAGCTATTTTTATCGCCCACACTCTGGGTAACCCGTTTAATTTGAATGTTTTGGGAGAAATTTGTAAAGAATATAATCTGTGGTTAATTGAAGATAATTGTGATGCATTAGGGTCTATGTATGATGGAAAGTTAACCGGAACCTTTGGTCATATTGCCACTTGTAGTTTTTATCCCGCTCATCATATTACCATGGGGGAGGGTGGCGCAGTATTCACCAATGACGATCTTTTGCATAATATTGTTGTGTCAATGCGTGATTGGGGTAGAGATTGCTATTGCATGCCTGGTAGAGACAATACTTGTGGAAAACGTTTTGGTTGGAAATTAGGTAGTTTACCATTTGGCTATGATCATAAGTACATTTATTCAGAGATCGGTTATAATTTGAAACTTACAGATATGCAGGCAGCTTTGGGTTTGGCTCAACTTGATAAACTGGATGGTTTTATAGAAAAACGTCAAGAAAATTTTTCTTTGTTGTATGATTTTATCAAGCAGTATGAAGAATTTTTCGTATTACCAAAATGGTTGGAAAATTCTAAACCAAGTTGGTTTGGATTTTTGTTGACGGTTAAAGAAAGTGCGCCATTTAGTAGAGATGAAATTGTCAGCTTTTTGTTAAGTAAAAAAATTGCGACCAGGTATTTGTTTGCCGGTAATTTATTAAAGCAACCTTACTTTGTAAATAATGAAATTAATTATCGTACGGTCGGAGATTTTGTTAATACTGATATAGTAATGAATAGGACATTTTGGATTGGAGTTTATCCAGGAATAAATAAAGAAATGATTGATTGGGTAACTGGTAGCTTTGAAGATTTTTTACAGAAATTTTAAAATAAATACCTGCCTTATTTATGAAGCCTTTGATAAGCATCTGTATCCCAACCTATAACCGTGCCTCATTGTTGAAAGAAACTTTGTATTCGGTTGTTTCTCAGTGTGATCGGTGGATTTTGGATATAGGTATTGAAATTGTCGTTTCTGATAATTGTAGTACTGACAACACCAAAAGCACTGTAGAAGAATACCAGGCTAATTTTAAATATCTAAAGTATTTTAAAAATGACAATAATATCGGAATGGTAAAAAATTTAGTCAAGGTTGCAACTTATGCCAGCGGAGAATATATATGGTTTTTATCTGACGATGATATTTTGTCTGTTGAGGCCATCAAACGAGTATTTAAGGAAATAAAAAGTTTTTCACCAGGAATAATTTTTTGTAACTATATAGGTTTTGTTGGTTCTAAAGATAACATAGTTATTAAAAATGGTTTAAGAAAAGATGGTGATGAATTTTTAAATGATCGGAAAAGCTTTTTCAAATTTTTAGAAAAACAGCCCTTTCAAGGTCTGTATGCTTACCTTACCTTTTATTCGAATTTATTAATAAAAAAAGAATATTTTGATGATAATATTTCTGTTATTGAAAAATATAATGGCGGACTTGATCTTTTTCCGCATGAATATATTTTTTTCTATTCTAAGTTAGACATAGGAATAAAGATTATTTCTGAACCGTTAGTTTATTACAGGATGGATAACCAGTCTTGGCTGTCTGGAAAAAAGTTTTTTAAGGATATTTTTTCAGAGAAAGTGGTCTATAATCACTATAAAAATGTTTATCGTCTAAATAACGAATATCTGTCTTTTGAGTTTCGTTTAAAGATATTATTTTGGCATACAGTGGCGTGTTTTTATATATTTAAAAATAATTTTTTAAGTAGATTTAATTAAATTTTATCGTTATGTCAGATCATCAATTTTTGCATCAAAAAAATTTTTATAATGACGGCTATTCTAGTACAAAAATGTTTGATATGGGATTTCCGGATTTAAAAATTACCGATTATCAATTTTTAGAAAATAAAGAAATTTTAAATATTGGTGGCGGGAATTGTGCAGATGTTTGGTATTTGGCAAAAAACAACAAAATTTATGCTATTGATGGATCTGACTATGGAGTGGAAGAGGCAAAAAAACACGGCATAGAAGCCGCTGTTGGTGATGTGTCTTTGTCATTACATTTTCAAGATAAGAAATTTGACATAATTATATTAAAAGATATTTTGGAGCACATTTATAATCCAATAGAGCTGTTGTTTGAGGCTAAACGTGTACTAAAGGATTCCGGATATATCATTTTAAGTTTACCGAATCATTTTTATTTTTTATTTCGTTTGCGCATATTGTTTGGTGGTAATTTGATTTGGAAAGATTTGTTGCATGACCATACTAAGGAATTTGATGAGTGGAATTATCAACATGTTCGTTTTTTTACTTATAAAGGTTTAAAAAAAATGTTAAGCACTGCTGGTTGTAGTATAGAAAAAGCTTATTGGGATTTCGGCACCTTGGCTCACTATTCAGATCCAGATATGTACAAGACAGCGTTTCGTATGAATAGGCGTCAGATATCATCGCGTCGTCAATGGTTAATGTATAAAGTTTTTTTGCCATTTTATTCATTTTTTAATTTTATTTTTCCTAAAAGTTTAAGATCATTAGTCGTATCATTGGCACCAGGTTTATTGTGTGCCGGTTTTTATTTAAAATTGGTGAAGTCTAAATAAGATATTTTTATGATTAAATTTTCTATAATTACCTGTACGTATAATAGCAAAAAGTATATAGAAAATAATATTAAGAGTGTTTCTTTACAGAATTTTGTAGATTTTGAGCATATTTTTATAGACAGTTTTTCTACCGACGGCACCGTCGAAATAATTAAAGATTATAAAAATAAGTTTTCAGAAAAAGTTAAGTTTTTTCAGGTAGAGAAGAAAGGTATTTCCAATGCCATGAATGAAGGAATAAAACACGCCAGCGGTGAATATATTATTCATTTACATTCAGATGATAGTTTTTTTGATAATGATGTTTTAGTCGACGTGAATAGTTTTTTGGCCAATGGCCACTATGATTGGATTTATGGTAAAATTAATGTTATTGAAGAATCTGGTAAATCTATCGGTACTTTCCCTAATAAAAAAATCTATCAAGGAGGTAGTTCTAGCTGGTTTGGAAAAAAAATATTAAATTATTATAATTATATTCCTCATCAGGCAGCTTTTATTAAAAAGGGCATATTTCAAAAGTTTGGTTATTTTGATGAAAAGTTGAGTTCGGCTATGGATCCTGATTTTTGGTTTAGAATAAAAGATGAGACCAACTGGTCATTTTTTGATAGAATTATTAGTAACTATTGTATTCATTCCGGATCAGAATCGGCTAATGTGGCTAATCGAAAAAAGACCATAGATAATAAAAAAGAAGTTCGTTCAAGATATTTAAATAGTTTTGAGAAGGTTTTGGCCACTGTTATTGATTATTTGGTAGAATTAAAAAATTCTAATTATCGATAGGTGTATGGAAGAATTTTCTACCCCGATTTTATTTTTAGTCTTTAATCGTCCTGAAACGACCGCTGTTGTATTTGAAGAAATAAAAAGAATAAAGCCTAAATATTTATTTGTGGCTTGTGATGGTCCAAGGGAGGGTGTATCGGGGGAGAGCGAAACGGTAGAAAGTGTAAAAAAATTAATTACTGAAAATATCAATTGGGAATGCGAAGTAAAAACCTTGTTTAGAGATAAAAATTTGGGATGCAAAATTGCTGTGAGTTCAGCCCTGGATTGGTTTTTTGGTCAAGTGGAAGAAGGGATAATTTTAGAAGATGATTGTCTGCCAGATCAAAGTTTTTTTTATTATTGTCAAGCGTTATTGGAGAAATTTAGGTATGATGACAGGGTGATGCATATCGGTGGAAATAATTTTCAAGATGGAATTAAAAGAGGAAATGATAGCTATTATTTTTCCATATTTAATCATATCTGGGGTTGGGCAACATGGAGAAGGGCTTGGAAGTATTATGATCTTACCATGAGAGATTATCCTGAATTTGAAAAGCAAAAAAAGATTTTTACTATATTTAATAAATTAGGAGAACAAATTTATTGGCAAAAAATATTTAAGAATATGTTTGCTGGTAAAATTAATACTTGGGATTACGCTTGGTTTTTTAGTTGTTTATTGCATGGTGGGTTATCATGTACTCCCAATGTGAATTTAGTTTCAAATATTGGCCTAAACAATAGTGCTACTCATTTTTCTTTGAGGGATGATCTGTGTTTGTCTAGGCAATCGATTTCTTTCCCACTTACTCATCCTGTTAATTTTGTTGCTAACAGGGAAGCGGATAGTTATACCGATAAGAGATTCTTTAAAACTGGACTGTTGAGAGTTGTGTCGGTTAGTATTATTGATTATCTTGGTATTAAAAATTCACTAAAAAAGATAATTTTAAAATTTAAATAATCAAATGAAAATAGCTTTACTTAATACCTATGACATAAAAGGCGGTGCCTCCAAAGCTGCTTTTCGGCTGTTGCACGGTCTTAATAGTATCGGGATTGGTGCATCAATGTATGTTTTGTGTAAATTATCAAATGACAAAAAAGTGTTTGGTGCCACCGGTTTGGTAGGTAAATTTTTGGCACGATTCAAACAAGCGGTAGATTATTTGCCGTTGTTATTTTATCCAAAGTGGAATAAAGAAATTTTTTCCACCGGACTAATCCCGTCCACTATTTTTAGGAAAGTTAATAAGTTTAAACCTGATATAGTACATTTACACTGGATCAATAGCGGCTTTATCAATATTGAGGGTTTGGCTAATTTCAAATCACCGATAGTTTGGACTATGCATGATATGTGGGTTTTTACCGGCGGATTTCACTATGATAATAATCTTGGTAATTATCGTGATCTGGCCGGCAAGTGCTCTGTTTTAGGTTCAAATAAAAACAACGATCTGTCTTTTAAGATTTTAAAGAGAAAGGAAAAAGCCTGGAGAAATCTAAATATTCATTTTGTAGCCCCTAGTAATTGGTTGGCTAAATGCGCACGGGAAAGTTATCTTTTGCGCAATCGTGATGTTAGGGTGATTCCAAATGGTTTAGATTTTGATGCCTTTAGACCAATGGAACAAAAATTAGCCCGCCAAAAATTAAATTTGCCTTTAGACAAAAAATTTGTTCTTTTTGGAGCTGCTCAGGTAGATAAGGACAAAAGAAAGGGCTATGAATTATTTTTACAGTCGCTTGATTATTTATCTGATGATGATTTTGATTTTGTAGTTTTTGGGAGAAAAAGTTTGGAAAATTCAGAAAAAATTAATAATTTTAAAGTGCACTATTTGGGAGAAATAAATGATGAAGAACTTTTGATAGCGGCTTATTCTGCCTGTGATGTTTTTGTGATACCTTCTGTACAAGAGAATCTTTCTAATATGGTAGTTGAGGCTATGGCTTGCAATATTCCGGTAGTTGCTTTTAATATCGGTGGTATGCCAGATATGATAAAACATAAAGAGAACGGTTGGTTGGCTAAGCCTTTTGAGGTGAATGATTTGGCTACTGGTATAAAATGGTGTTTAGAAAATAAAAATATTTTTTCTGATAATATCCGAGGGGCAGCTACAGAAAAATTTGATTTAAAAATAGTCGCTAAACAATACAGAGATTTATATCAGGAGATTATTGATCAAAAAAATAAAATATGAAAATTTTTTTGGTAAATTTAAAAAAGCAACTTAGTGCTAATTTTAAACCGGAATTTATTTATGTGGCCGTGTTTATTTATGTATTTTTGGTATCAGTAGTATTGGTGAGGTACCTACACTTACCTGGTAAACATATAGGCGATATGTATTATGGATTTGGTGAATTGGTAAATAATCTTATTAGCACCGGACGCTATGAGGTCTGCAATTCTATTTGCCTTCACGCCCACCGTTTCCCGTTTGTTCCATTATTTTTATATTTAATTTCTTTTATTTCTTTAAAATTATCAGTAGTTTTATTTTTAAAGAATATTATTGTCGGTTTTATTTTAGCTTTCGTTTTTAAAAATATATTAAGCAAAAATTTAAATCAGTTTACTGCTTTGTCTATTTTTTTAGTACTAGTAACACCTCAGTTTATTTTGCATGGTTTTAACATCGATTATGAAGAGCCGTATGTGACGGTGGCACTAGCCTTAGTTTTTTATTTTTTATTGTTTCATAAGAAAGAAGAAATAAATACAAAGTTTAATACAGAATCATTGATTTTTGGTTTAATTAATATTCTATTATTTTCCATAAAAAGTTCTTTGACTTATTTGTGCTTATTCTTGCCGATGTTATATTTTATCCGTTATCGAGAAAGACGATCGTTAGTAATTCAATACTTGATTTTATTTATATTTATAATTGTATGGTCAGGTTTTAATTACATTAATAGTGGTCAGTTTACAATTTCTTCATCTTGGAACGGTTGGAATTTGTATAAGGGCAATAATCAATACACTTTGCAATACTATCCTAAATATAATTTGGATATTTTAGACCAAAAAGGCATGATTGAGGCTCCGGTATTAATAACTAATGAATGGGCTTTAGATGATTATTATAAGACCAAGGCAAAAGTATTTATTTTGGATAATCCAATTATCTTTTTAAAATCAGTATTTGTAAAGGCGACTGCTTTCTTCTTTGAGATTAGGCCGTTTGGTTTGGAGTATGGAGGTTTTCGATATGACAGTCCGTTGAAGTATGCCGGCACATTTTTTATGTTGCTTCATAGACTCTTGTTTTTACTCACCTTAGTCATATCTATATTTTTTATAAAAAGTAAAGTTAAGGAGCTTAGGTCATTGTCAATATTATTTTTAGGTTTTATAATTTTTTATTCCGGTCCTTTTTTGTTGGGATTTGCTTATGAAAGACACTATGTACCTTTATTTTTACCGGTAGTTTTTTTTCTAATTGAATTTAGAAGATTGATTTTGAAAAATGATTTTACTTTATCAAAAAAATATTTTAGTGAATTGGATGTAGAAATGTTAGGTAATAGTAATTTTATTTTTTTAGATATCGACGGTACGGTGGCTAATGATGGGCAGCATTTTGTGGATAATAATATTTTGAGTAAAATTAATGAGCTAAAAAAAAATAATGAATTATATTTTTGTTCCAATAAAAATATTTGTGATAGGTTTAAAGAAATTACTGCCGCTACTGGTATATTTTGTTTAAATATTCCTCATAAAAAACCAGATGTAAAAATATTAAAATTTATTAAAAATCATAAAAATTTTCCACTTTTAGTTATCGGAGATAAATTTTTGACAGATGGTCTTTTTGCGATTAGGATCGGCGCGCGTTTCGTAATGGTCAGGCGGTTGGTTTCAAAGAGTGATAGTTGGCAGGTAAAGACTATTTATTTATTTGATGATGTAGCTTTTTATTTATTTAGAAAAATATGGTTTATTTAAAATTATTACGTCCCAAGCAGTGGATTAAAAATTTATTAGTCTTTGTGCCAATATTTTTTGCTCAAGATTTTTTTGGAAAAGATAAAATTTGGCAAGCCTCTCTATCATTTATAGTTTTTTGTTTTACTGCCAGTACTGTCTATATTATGAATGATATTTTTGACAGAAAAATTGATCAAAATCATCCCAAAAAACAACACCGCCCCATTGCTTCTGGTAAAGTTACTGTGAAAGTGGCGGTGATGATGGTAATTGCTAGTTTTCTTTTAAGCGTTATTTTGTCTTATGTTTTTATCCCTCTAATAACCCCGATTTTATTGGTTTATTTATTTTTAAATCTAGTCTATTCTTGGCGAATTAAACATGTGGTAATTTTCGATGTCCTTTTTATTTCAATATTTTATTTGTTGAGAATTTTAGCTGGTGGTTTAGCTACCAATACACCTATTTCCAGCTGGCTGATACTCTGTGTTTTTTTTGCTAGTTTGTTGGTAATTATTGGTAAAAGAATCGGCGAACAAAGCCAGCTTCACAAAAGAGAAGTTTTGCAGTATTATAGTAGTGATTTTTTAAAGCAATTGTTATCAATTTCCAGCAGTTTGGTGGTTGTGTCCTATGGTCTATATAGTATTTTAGGTTTTCATCTAGGCGATCATCCTAATTTAGTAGTGTATTCTATTTTTTTTGTGGTTTTGGGTGTTTTTCGTTATCTGTATTTAATATATTCATCGGCAGAGGTAGAATTCCCGGAAAAGTTAATATTTTCTGATAAAGTAGTTTTTGGAAGTTTCGTTGGTTGGATTTTATATATGTTTTTTGTTATTTATTTATAGTTTTTAAATATGTCTAAGTTTTTAGTCACTGGTGGTTCTGGTTTTTTGGGTATTAATATTATTCGTTATTTATTAAACAGAAATCATGCTGTCAGATCTTTGGATATTGTAGAATTTGATTATCCGGAAAAAAATAAAATAGAAGCTGTATTGGGCGATATTAGGGATCGTGAAATGGTTGATAAATGCATGGAAGGAATTGATATGGTAATTCATTGTGCGGCCGCTTTGCCTTTATACACTAAAGAAGAAATTTTTAGCACAGATATTCAAGGCACAACTAACGTAGTCGATAGCGCGTTCAAACATGGTATCCAAAGATTTATTCATATTTCCTCCACGGCTGTTTATGGTATACCTGATCACCATCCGCTTTATGAATCTGATAAATTAATCGGAGTTGGTCCTTATGGAGAAGCTAAGATCGAAGCGGAAAAAGTATGCCTGGAGTATCAAAATAAGGGTATGGTGGTTTCTATCATTCGTCCTAAATCTTTTATCGGTCCGGAGCGTTTGGGTGTGTTTGCTCTTTTTTATGATTGGGCAAAGGACGGTAAAAATTTTCCAATGATCGGTAGTGGTAAAAATAGGTATCAGTTATTAGATGTAGAGGATCTGTGTGATGCCATATACCTCTGTGCGACTTTAGAGAAGGATAAAGTTAATAATATATTTAATATTGGTGCCAAAGAATTTACTACTATGAAGGAGGATTATCAAGCGGTGTTGGACAAAGCCGGATTTGGCAAAAAAGTAATTGGTTTTCCTGCCGCTCCAATGATCTGGTGTTTGCGTATCTTGGAAAAACTAAAATTGTCTCCACTATATAAGTGGGTTTATGAAACTGCTAGCAAAGATAGTTTTGTGTCTATCGAAAAAGCTCAGAATTTACTTGGGTATATTCCAAAATTTTCTAATAAGCAGGCTTTGGTGCGCAACTATGAATGGTATTTAGCCAATATGGAAAAATTCAAGGGGCAGTCTGGAGTTTCACATCGCGTACCTTGGAAGCAAGGCATCTTATCAGTGGCTAAATGGTTTTTCTAAAATTTATGAAAATATCTATCATTACCGTCTGTTTTAATAGTGTAGAAACTATTGAAGATACCATTAAGAGTGTTTTATCCCAACAGCATGATTCTTTGGAATACATAATTGTTGACGGCGGTTCTATAGATGGTACTTTAGATATTATTAATAAGTATAAAGATAAAATTTATAAGATTGTTTCTGAGCCGGATAAAGGTATCTATGATGCTATGAACAAAGGAATAAAATTGTCTACCGGGGAAGTAGTCGGAATTTTAAATTCAGATGATTTTTATTGTGATAATAATGTGTTAAAAAATATTTCTGAAGTTTTCTCTGATAACTGTGTCGATGCTACCTATGGTAACATAGAATATGTAGAAAGAGCGGATATTAAAAAATGCATTCGTTTTTGGCGAGCAGGAGATTACAGAAAAGAAAAATTATCTTCTGGATGGATTATGCCTCACCCGGCTTTTTTTGTTAGAAAGGAATTATATGAAAGATATGGTTTATTTAATATTAATTTTAGAATTGCGGCTGACTATGAATTAATGTTGCGTTTTCTAAAGAAAGATATAAAAGTTAAATATCTTGATCAAACTTTGGTGTGTATGCGTGAAGGCGGTTTTAGCGGCAATAGTTTTAAACAGCGTTTAGCCGGATGGAGAGAATTAAAAATGGCTTGGACTAAAAATAATTTTTCAGTACCGCCTTTTTTTATTACTAGAAGAATTTTGTCAAAAATTAAACAATATTTTGTATGAAGACTATTTTAATTACCGGCGGGGCGGGGTTTATCGGCTCAAATTTATGTGATCGTTTACTGAAAGAGGGTAATCGTATTATCTGTGTCGACAATTTTTTGACCAGCTCCAAAGAAAATGTTGCTAAATTTTTGGATAATAAAAATTTCAAATTTATTGAGCGTGATATTATTAACCCATTATTTGTTGATGAAAATATTGATGAAATTTATAATTTAGCATGTCCGGCATCACCTGTGCATTATCAAAATAATGCTATCAGGACGATTAAAGCCAATACCATTGGAGTAATCAATATGCTGGGTATGGCGCGTGCAAAAAATGCTAAAATTTTTCAGGCGTCTACATCTGAAGTGTATGGTGATCCGCTGGAACATCCGCAAAAAGAAACTTATCGAGGCAATGTCAATCCGTTTGGTCCGCGCGCCTGCTATGATGAAGGTAAGCGTTGTGCTGAAACACTCTTTTTCGATTATTTTAGAACACACCATTTAAAAATAAAAGTTGTGAGAATTTTTAATACCTACGGACCAAATATGGCACCAGATGACGGTAGGGTAGTGTCAAATTTTATTCTACAAGCTTTAAAGGGTGAAGATATTACGATTTACGGTGATGGTAGCCAGACTCGCAGTTTTTGTTATATAGATGATTTGGTGGATGGATTTGTTAAAATGATGGACAGTGATGAAAAAGTGTATGGCCCGATAAATTTAGGCAACCCGGATGAGTTTACTGTGAAAGAATTAGCCATGAAAGTTATTGAATTCACTGATTCTAAAAGTAAATTAGTATACAAAGATTTGCCAATTGACGATCCTACTCGTCGTTGTCCGGATATTTCTTTGGCTAAGAATACTTTGGGTTGGGAGCCTAAGATAAAATTGCAGGAAGGTCTTTTGAAAACAATTGAATATTTTAAGAATAAAATTTAATTTATAATATTATGAAAATTTTATATATCGGGTCGGGGTTTGTCGGTACTTGTTCTGCGGCTGTAATGGCTGACTCTGGACATGATGTTTTATTGTATGACATTGATCCGGATAAAATTAAAAAACTCAGTTCCAATAATGTCCAGACAATCGAATCCTGTTTATTTGAAGATGGGCTAGGGGATATGTTAATTAAAAATAAAGAGCTCATAAGATTTACGGCTGATTACGGCGAGGTGGTGAAGTATTTAGATGATTTTGATGCTATCTTTATGTGTTTGCCTACTCCGGAAAAGCAAGGAGCAGAGGGTGAATCTGATTTAACTTGTTACTATTTGGCGGCGGAAAAATTGGCGGATAGTTTGGTAAAAAGAAATGGCGGATCTCAGGATAAATATGTCGTCATTATTAACAAAAGTACAGTGCCGGTAAATATGATAGATGAAACCAATCGTGTAATGACTCAAAAAGGGGTGAAGAATTTTGGCGTAGTTTCTAATCCGGAATTTTTAGTGGAGGGTAAAGCTATAGAAGGATCGGTGCATCCCGACAGAGTAGTGGTTGGGGCTGAAAAAGAGCAGGATTTTAAAATAATGCGCCAAGTGTACGCCAGGTTTTTAAATTCGGCCAATATTAAATACATTGAAACCAACCCGCAAGAGGCAGCGGCCGGTAAATTGTTGGCCAATTATATGCTGTTTAATCGTGTCACGACTACCTTTGATGTAGTCGGTCGTGTATGTGAATCTTTTCCGAAGATCAATTTTGAAAATTTGAGAAAAGTGTTAATTAGTGATAACCGTATCGGGAATTGGGGTTTTTATGATAGTGTTTATTGTGGTGGTAGCTGTTTTATAAAAGACGCCGCTTCCTTGGCTCATCAATTAGAGGAGGCTGGCGTAAATGCTAGCCATGTTCGTCAGACTTTAATGTCCAATAATTTTCAGCGTGATAATTTTTTGAGTCGTGCAAAAAAAGAAGCCAATTTTGATTGGTCAGGGAAGAAAGTCGCGATTCTGGGGGTCGCTTTTAAGCAAGACACCAATGATATCCGCAACTCCGGCGCCATAGATATAGTACGACATTTGATAGATGAAGGCGCTTCTCAAATTAGAGTATACGATCCTGCTGCGATGCCAATGTTTAAAAATTTATTTGATCCCGCCAAAGATTCTCGTTATTCTGTGATTAATTATTTTGATTCAGAAAAAGAAGCTTTATCGGATACACATGCAGGTATGATTTTGACCGATTGGCCAAAATTCAGAGCGGTTGGTGAAATTATCAAGGCCGTTTGTCAGCCCCCATATCTTATTATGGATGGTCGTCGTATGTTGTCATCCCAATTTGATGAATTACAAAATTTAGGCTATGATATTATTGCCGTAGGCAGTCCATTTTTAAAAGGAAAAAAATAATATGTCAAAATTAATTGTCACCGGTGGAGCCGGATTTATTGGTTCGCACGTAGTGGATAAATTGATCGAACTTGGTCACCATGTTATCGTAATAGATAATTTATTATTGGGCAAAAAAGAATTTGTAAACAAAAAAGCTCAATTTATCAAAGCTGATATTAGAGATTATAAGAAAATAGTAAAGTATTTTAAGGGTGTTGAAACGGTTTTTCATTTAGCAGCTGATCCCAGACTACAAATTTCTGTGGAAGACCCTATTACCACGCACGATATCAACGTCACTGGTACAATCAATGTGTTGGTCGCCGCTTGGAAACAAAAAGTAAAAAAAGTCGTTTTTACATCATCCGGGGCGGTATATGGTGATCAAGATATTTTACCAGTCAAAGAAAATTGCGAGCTTAAACCTTTGAGTCCATATGGCCTTCATAAATTAATGGGAGAAAAATATTGCCGACTGTTTTCAAATCTTTATAATTTAGAAACAGTCTGTTTGAGATATTTTAATGTGTTTGGTCCGAGAAAATTAGGCACTGGAGCATATCCGTTGGTTATACCGGCATTTTTACAAATGCGCAAGAAAGGAAAGCCGATGACTATCGTTGGTGATGGGCAGGCTACTCGTGATTATATTCATGTGAGCGATGTGGTGACAGCCAACATCTTGGCCTGGCAATCAAATATTAAAAATGGTGAGGCGATAAATATTGGTTCAGGAATAGAAACTAGTGTTAATCAAATTGCTGATTATATTGGTGGAGAACGCGTTAATATATCGCCTAGACCGGGGGAAATGAAACAAGTAAGAGCGGACATAACTTTGGCCAAAAAATTGCTAAAATGGCAACCAACCGTCAAATTAGAAGATGGTATAAAACAGCTAAAAAGTGACTTAGGAATTGAATAATTTTGAGTTATCCACAAGGGGGATTATAGATAAAAATAAAATTGTGCTATAATTATATTAACAATGAGTACTGGAGGGGGAATGAAATCTCGGACAAAGGGCAAACCTTATCCGAGATTTTTTTAGAAATGTTTGAGTATTAATTTGGTAGATTAATATTATTTTTTATCTCACGCTATAAATATATGAAAAAGTTTTTTATTTATCCCATAGTTATTATTTTTGGGATTTTTTTTATTTTTGGAATGTATGTTTGGTTTTTAAACAAACAGGCTCGCGTCCTGGTGGGAACAGCTAGACCAGATTTTCCTTATCGCGATTATAGTTTAGAAGAATTAAAAAAAATATTTCCACATGATTATGAAAATAATGCGCCCACCATTCAATCACCAGAAGAGACTCATCAAAAATTTTTATCTGCTCTGAAAGAAGAAAATTTTGATGAGGCCGTAAATTGTTGTTTTAGAGAAGGGGATAGATCTAAAATAAAAAAGTTTCTTATAGATGTAAAACAAAGAGGGCAATTGTCTCTGATGATAAGTGATTTGACTGAAATAAAAAAAGATATAGTTGGTAATATTAATGCTGTTTATATTTATAATGGAACTTATAAAGGCGAAAAGATTGGCAATACGATTGATTTTATAAAAACCAGTAAAGGATATTGGTATATTAAATCTTTTTAACTTGTTTTAAAAATAATTTTATAAATCATTATTAATATATAGTATATGAAAATAGGAGGGGGCAAGTATCAATCTTTGATATTAATTATTATTTTTGGTTTTATTTTAAACTTGGCTTGGGCTAGCCAGGTTTTTTGTTACGATGCTCGTCTGGCTCATCCGGGTATAGCGGATTTGGCTGTCAAATTATATAATCAAAATAATAATAAAAAAATATCAAGCGAACAACTAGGTTGGATAAAGACCGGAGCACAAGAAGAGGATGCGCCGACCCGTTGGTTGAATCATTTTTATGATCCAGTGTACAATCATGGTTTAAATTTTTTAGGCCAACATGTCAGTGCTAAAGAATGGTCTAAAAATTCTAAGGAGCAGAAGAATTATGCCCTGGGTGATAAAAGCTGGCCTAGAGCAATCGATGATTATCGTCGAGGGGATTACGAGCAGGCTTTTAAAGAGCTTGGTCATAATATCCACTTGGTATCAGATATGCTGGTGCCATCCCATACCCGTGATGATATTCACGCGCTACCGCCAGATTCTTATGAGGAATATGTCAAAAATAACTGGAATAAATTTTCTCGGGAAATAAAAGGTGAGGTGATCGATCAAACCAGCCTGGATGATATTTTTGACAGTGCTGCTAAATATTCTAATAGTAATTTTTATAGTGATGATACTATTGAGGATAAAAAATATAAAATTAATGATGTGGTAGTGCTCCGACCTTATAATTTTGATAAAAATATTAAATTATCTATTGCTCAAATTAAAAATAGCGAAGGCAAAATTTTAAATTCACATATATTGGAAAATACTGATTGGAAGAATTTTTCTGTATCTAATTACAAAACAGTTAACAATAGTATAATTTTATCCGATTACGCTAAAAATTTACTTCCTAAGGCCATTGGCTATAGCGCGAATGTTATTAAATTATTTTTTGATGAAACTCAAAAAAATCAAAAAGAAAAATTACCATTTTTTAGAATTGGATTAAATGGAGTGGCCAACTATTTGGCGGGTACTGCGGTGACTGTGGCGGAAAATATTTATGACAATGCCCGCGCTCAAAAATCAACTGGCCAGATTGATGCTCTAAATAATACAAACAATTTAATAAACAATCTGCCAAACAACCAAAATATTAATAATAAGACTGTCTATAAAATTAATTCCAATATAAAGAATAAAATAAATTTTCCCCCACTTACGATCCCAATCCTGCATCTAACTTCAACTCAGGAAATTGCGCACCCAGTTGAACCAGATTTTCTTATCAAACCGACCCCGATTGTTCATTCTGCTAGCACTAGTCCTAGTTTTTCTTATTCTGGTGGTGGTTATAGTAGTGTAGTTTCCATCCCAGCAACAATTGACCATCCTTTATCCTTAATTGTTACTAATACTCAGTCTGTTTTTAATAATACGAATTCTTCTGTTTCTTCTAGTCCAAGCAGTACCAATACCTCAAGTCTATCAATTTTATCTCCAACGACTACAACCTCAGATGTTTTAGTATTTGCCACTAATACATTTTATTTTGCCACCAACACAGCATATCTGTCTACGGATACGACCTCAACTAATATTTTGACTACCACTACCAATGTAGGAGCGATAGCCACTTCCTCTATTTTTACTTCCACTACCCAAGTTGTTTCATTGGTAACCACTACCGCTAGTACAATTGCTACCACTTCCGCCGCTATCATATTTCCCACCTCTAGTTTAATTGTTTCACCACCAACTTCGACTGTTGCGTCTTCTTCTACTATTATCTCCACCACTTCCTCTACTGCTGTTAGTATCGTAACCTCTACTGTTTTAAATACAACCACCACGGTAGTTACGAGTACCTCAGCTTTAGTTTCTGATATAGTAATTAATGAAATTGCTTGGGCAGGCACGTCGGCTACTACTGATCAGGATGAATATATTGAATTGTACAACAATACTGATCAAGATATCAATTTATTTCCCGCCAACGATACTTCAAAATGGTGGAAGTTAATGATTGGAAACCAAGAAATAAGTATTAGTAAGATTATCAATCGGATAATTCCTAAAAATGGTTACTTTTTATTAGAAAGAACAGATGATAGAACGGTAAATGAAATTCCGGCGGATATCATTTATTCCGGTGTACTAAAAAATAGTGGTGAGAGAGTACGTTTGATAGATGGGAATAATCAACTAGTCGATGAAGTAAATAATTTATCAGGCTGGTTTGCTGGTTCGGCTAGCGTTTACGCTTCAATGGAAAGAATAAATTCGCGCATATCTAGTGATGATACCCAAAATTGGCAAACCAATCAGGGGCCAAGACTAGACGGTAAAGTAGACGGAGGCGGTGATGATTTACCACTTAATGGTTCGCCTAAACAATCAAATTTTGGATCAATCGTTCTCAAAAGTCGCCAATTAGAAACAGAGCGTAATTTAAAATATAGTGATTTTCCATACATTTTAACTTATTATGAAATCCCATCGGGTAAGATATTAAATATTGAAGCCGGTACCGTGATCAAAACATTTTATCCAGATTCCAAAATTAGTATTGGTGGAGTGTTAAACGTCAATGGCACTAGCAATAATAAAGTCATTTTGACATCAGGACGTGATAATGAACTCTCTACCGATAAATTTAATGTGGTAGTAGATAGCCGCAGTGGTACGCCTCAATCAAAAGATTGGCAAGGCTTGATATTTGGTGCCGGTTCATCAGCCAATTTGTCTGGTTTGGACTTGCGTTATGCTGGCAAGGCCTTCAAAGCGCAAAATTCCAATATGTGGGATCCGTTGGTTTCGCAAGCGGTGCATTTCGATAGTGCTTTGGTCAATATTAACAATTCCTTTTTTAGCAATAACGGCGATACGACTTTATATTTTTCCAATTCGACTTCATCAATTAAAAATACTAATTTAAATGTTGGACAATTGGCGATAGAAAATTATGGTGGTGATTTGGACTTGGAAAATATTTATTTAAATAATTTCTCTGGTATTAATGGCCCAATATATGTAAAAAATATCTGGCCGAAAATTTCTCAGATTAGTTTTAATCAAAATGGATTGAATACTATCTTTGTCGATCAGGCTAGTATTCTTTCTTCTACAGTCATAACCAAGGAAATTCCGATGCTTTGGAAAAATATCACCATTGAATCAAATGCGACAGTCAATATCGAATCCGGTACCACCATTAAATTGCCGCCTTATGCCAATATTATTGTCAAAGGCAGTTTGGTTTTAAATGGCACTAATAGCGAACCGATTAATTTGCAAGCAGTAGAGGCATTAAATAATTATAATTATTGGGGGCGTTTAATATTTGATGGTGGTATGGGTAATTTTGCGAACGCTAATATATCTGGCGGTTGGGGATCAATTGCTACTTATGATGGTTATCAGGGCATGGTGGTAGTAAATGATGGGGAACTTTCTCTGGAAAATTGCCAATTATTAGATAGTCGTCCTCCGGGCAATGCTCTAGAAATTAATAATTCTAAAGTTAGTATCAATAACAGTTCAGTAGGATATATTGGTTCAAAGCCAAATTTCGAAAATACTAATGGGATTAAAATCAATAGCGGTGAGTTGATTTTGGATAATAGCAATCTTATGAATTTAGATACCGGTTTAATTGCCGGTAATATTAACATTTTACCAAATCTTCAACTGAATAATATGGACAGTCGTAATTTTATCAATGTTAAAAAATTCTGGGATCCTAGTCTGTGGTATTCTGATTTTATTGTTAATTCAAATACTAGCTCAACCTCAATTTAAATCAAAAACCCCACCAAATTGGTGGGGTTTAAAATTTTTTTATCTACCGATCATACCAACCACTACACTAACAGTCTTTAAAATAATGGATATATCCATTATAAGACTGCGATTTTTTATATAGTACAAATCATATTCCAGTTTCCTTAGATTTTCATCAATCGTGCCATAGTAGGCACTTTGTAGTTGTGCCCAACCAGTAACGCCTGGTTTCACCAAATGGCGTAAAGGATAAAATGGCATCAGGTCAGTCAATTGTTTCACGAATTCTGGACGTTCCGGTCTTGGTCCAATTAGGGCCATTTCGTTTTTGAATATATTTATAAATTGAGGGATTTCATCCAGTCTGGTGGCACGTAAAAATTTTCCTACCGATGTAATGCGGTCATCTTTTGTGCTGGCGTATTGCGGTCCATTGGTCTCAGCACTGCCATCGGCATTTAGTGCTCGCATAGTGCGAAATTTATAGATAGAAAATATTTTTCCACCTCGGCCGACTCGGGCTTGTTTGAATAATATTGGTCCTTTAGAGTTTATTTTTATAGCCAGAGCAATAAAAGGAAAGATGATAACAAAAAATAAACCAATTACCGCCGCCGCGATAAAATCTATTAATAAACGAAAGCGATCATAAATTTTTTTGGATTGTTCTTGAAATTTGGTGAGAAACCAGCTTTCAGAAAAAGTAAAAGGGGGCAAGCGATGATAGATTATTTCATAAAAATCAGCCAAATCAATAATTCCAACTTGTTGGAATATTTTTTGATAAAGTTCTTTAATTAAGTGTTCATTTTTTTCATAATTGAAGTCCAGGATAATTAAGTCCGGAGTAGTTTTTAAATCAGATATTTTTTTTAAACAGTCAATATTATTTAGACAAGTTTCACTTCCAATGATACCTATTATTTCATACCCGATTTGTGGCGAATTGATGATCGTTGTAGCTATTTTTTGTGATTCTTGAGAAAAACCAACAAAAGCTATTTTAGTTTTTAAAATAGTGGTCGCCACAAATTTGTTATACGTAAAGCGCCATAGAGCCAACAAACCAAAACCACAAACAGCAGTCAATACCAAGATTGTCTTAGGATTAATACTGCCATGCGGTGCTATATAAAAATATACCACTCCGACGACTGACCAAATAATCGAAATTGAAAATATTTTTTGATAAAGCGCAAAATTATTTTTAGCTTGGCCCAAATCATATACACCACTGATAAAAGCAGTAATAATGGCCATGAAAAATAACCCACTGAATGGTCCGATTAAGTTCGATAAGTTAGTTTGGCTAGGCACATCGAGATAACGTAAAAAAATGGCCAAATATAGCCCTAGGTAAAGAGCAATTAAATCACCAGATAGAATTGTTAATTGTTTTAGACGATACATGGAAATTAAACTGTTTTTAGTGTATAATTAGTTTGTTGTAAATTCAGATACTTTTGTGTTTCAATTATATAATAATTTGGCTAAAAAATCAACTATAGCCCTGGTTTTTGGGATTTTTTTATTTTTGGCTGTTCCAGCGAACGCAATCATACCCAATGATCCTGAATATAGTAAACAACAAAAAATGTGGCAGCAAATTGGCGCTGAAAAAGCTTGGGATTATGCGACCGGCTCCAACCGAGTCACTGTGGCTATAATTGATACTGGAGCGGACATTTGGCATGATGATTTAAAACAAAATATTTGGTCCAATCCCTATGAGATTCCAGATAATAATTATGATGACGATGGCAATGGTTATGTAGACGATATTCACGGGTGGAATTTTATTGAAAATAATAATGATGTTCGTACCGGGGTATTGGACAATTCCAATGATCCTGAGGCTATTGCTCATGGGACAGTGATAGCCGGTTTAGTGGGTGCGATAGGTAATAATCAAAGATCTGGAACCGGTTTAAATTGGAAAGTAAAAATTATGCCGTTACGAGCAATTGATAGCGATGGTAATGGTTCTTATAAAGAGGTATATAAGGCTATAATGTATGCCATGAATAATGATGCTGATGTTATTAGTTTAAGCGTGGTTGGTTTTAAGGATGATGAAAATTTAAAAAATATTTTACGAACGGCCTATGATCGCGGCATTGTGATTGTGTCGGCCGCCGGCAATGATCAATTGAATGGTAATGGTAATTTATCATCGGTCCAACATTATCCAGTGTGTATGGATAACGCTTCAGTGGAGAATTGGATTATTGGAGTATCGTCAGTAGATAAAAATGATAAATTGAGCAAATTCGCCAATTATGGTAGTTGTGTAGATTTAGTTGCACCCGGAGAAGATATTTTTAGCACACAAAGATATGCGCCGGTTTATGGTTATGATAAAGAATTTTCTGGTCCTTGGCAGGGCACTTCTTTTTCGGTGCCGCTGGTCGCTGGTGCGGCCGCACTGTTGAAATCATTTCATCCAGATTGGTCAGCTCAAAATATTATTTCCGCTTTGTTAAAAAGCTCTGATGATATATCTGTAAAAAATCCAAATTTTTCCGGCGCTCTTGGTTTTGGTAGATTAAATGTCGGCCAAGCTATGGAAAGCTCTACCGTCACTTTTGTTTCACCTGATTATTCGTCTTTAGAAGGTTATTATTTTAAAAATGATATTATTTATATCAAAAAAGACGAAGTAAATTATTTTTTTGCTGGTGCCGGCGAGGCTAAAATAATCGCTTTAGGCAGTACCAGGTCTTTTAATAATAAACATGATGAGGTGGTTGTATTGGTAATGCGCGGTAAGCATTACTTTGTTCAATTTTTTAATGACCAAGGTAAAAAATGGAAAGAAATGGCTGTGCCGTTAGGTGATTATTCAAATAAAAAGAAACCAATTAAAATCAAGTTTTTAAATGATATTTCCGGACGTAAAATTCAGTTGGAGTTTTTGGAGAGTATCAAAAAAGGCAACAAAAAGATTGTCAAGAAAGTAACTGTAAAGCAATATGATTGGCTAGATAATGATTAGTTTATCTGTTGCTTTTTGGTAGAGAAAATGTTATAATAAATAAGTAAAAATTAACGTTTTTTGGTATGGAAAATCCAGTATTTGAGAAAAAAAATATTTTGGTTACCGGTGGTGCTGGTTTCATCGGTTCTCATTTATGTGAGCGTCTGCTCAAAGAGGCCAATGTCATTTGTGTGGATGATTTTTCCAATTCTTCTCCCAAAAACATTGAACATCTGTTACAATATCCGGATTTTGAGTTTATTAATTATGATGTAGATAATCCAATTGATTTAAACAAGTTTGATGAATTGGATAAATTTAAAGTGAAATATCAGGGGATTCAGGAGGTTTACCATTTAGCTTGTCCTACCAGTCCAAAGGAATTTGAAAAATTAAAAATGAAATCGCTTTTGGCCAATTCTTCGGCAATGATTAATACTTTGGATTTAGCGGTCAAATATCGAGCTAAATATGTCTTTACTTCCAGCTCGGTTGTTTATGGTGATTTAAAAAAAGACGGCGAGAAATTTAATGAGAATTATCAAGGAGTGGTGGATCACTTGACACCCCGGGCTTGCTACGATGAAGGCAAGCGTTTTGCTGAAACTTGTATTGAAACTTATCGTCAGGTGTATGGCATTGACGCCAAAATAGCGCGTGTATTTACCACTTATGGTCCGCGTATGAAATTATTTGAAGGGCAGCTTATCCCAGATTTTATTATTGACGCTTTAGAAGGGAAAGATCTGGTAATTTACGGAGACGAAAGCATATCTACTTCTTTATGTTATATTACTGATTTAGTAGACGGCTTAGTGCGTCTAATGGGAGCGACACCAGAAGTCAAAATTATCAATTTGGGCGGTGACCAAAAAATAACTTATTTAGAAGTTGCTCAAAAAATTATCTCTTTGACCGGGTCGATCTCTAAAATAGTTTTTGACAAACCTTTGGTTTTTTTAACTAAAAAAGGCTTGCCAGATCTTACTTATACCAAAGACGCACTTGGTTGGATGCCACTTGTCCGTTTGGAAGATGGTTTGCAAAAAACAATTGATTATACGGTGGCCAATAAAGAAGCCTTGCTGTTTCATAGCAGATAGTATGATTTTCGTAGTTCTGCCAGCTTTTAATGAAGAAAAAAAAATTGGTCGCGTAATTCGCGGCCTTTTTGAACATGGATTTGAAAATATTATTGTGGTAGATGATGGCTCGACAGATAACACTTCAATTATCGCCAAAGTAGCCGGAGCAACTGTTGTATCACATATCTTCAATCGCGGTCAGGGAGCGGCCCTTCAGACCGGTAATGAGTTTGCCTTAGCGTGTGGTGCTCAGACTATTATTCATTTTGATGCGGATGGGCAATTCAATCCATCCGATATTCATACCGGGTTGTTACGTCTTCAAACTGAACAGGTAGACATAATTTTTGGCTCGCGTTTTTTGGATAAAAGATCGAAAATTCCATTTTTTAAAAGATTCTTTGTTTTACCTGTAAGTCGTTTGATTAATAATTTTTTTACTGGTTTGCAATTGACTGACGTCCATAATGGTTTTAGAATTATGCGCTCCAATGTAGCTGAAAATTTAATTATTACTCAAGATGGTATGGCCCATAATTCTGAAATTCCACGTCTGATTAAGGATAAACATTTTTCTTATGCCGAACACCCGGTGGAAGTTGTTTATTTTGAAACTGGACAAGGAGTGGGTGGGGGGATAAAAATTTTGTGGGATTTAATAATGGCTAAATTTAGTAAATAGTATATAGAGTATGATGGCTATTCAAGTTATTTTAATAATATTTTTTCTATTTGCGATTTTTAAAGTTTTAAGTAGATATCGCAATGGTGGTTTGGCTATCTCCGAATCAGCATTATGGGTGGTATTTTGGTTGCTGGCTGTCATAGTAGTATTTAGTCCAAATTACACCGTCGCTCTGGCTAAATTCTTGGGTGTTGGCCGAGGAGTGGATGCGGTTGTGTATTTATCAGTTGCTTTGTTATTCTTTATAGTATTTAGAATTTTTGTGCGTTTAGAAAAAATTGAACATCAAATTACTAAATTAGTACGTCAGAATGCGTTAAAAGATAAAAACAAGCCAGAATGAAAATCGCTTTTGTAATTTCTACTTTTCCTCCCAAGATAGGCGGGATGGGAGAGGTCGCCTATCAAGAAGCTAAAAATTTAGCAATTTTAGGCCATGATGTTACGGTCTTTACTTTGTGGTATCCCGGTTCAAGTTTGGAATTTGACAAAAATTTACCATTTAAAGTAGTACGTTTATTTACCCCAATTATTTTAGGTGATGCCGGTGTGGCGCCGCAGTTGTTATTTAGATTATTTAATTTTGATATTATTCATTTACATTATCCTTTTTATGGGGGTGGATTTTTAGTTTTTTTGGCTCATTTTATTTGGCGAATTCCTTACGTGGTGACCTACCATATGGATGCTAAGCCTTCTGGATATTTTAAAAAAATTATAAAATATTTTAGTGATTCTTTAATGGCCAAAGTAATCTTGCATCAGGCCAAAAAAGTAATTATTGTTGATGCAAAAAATCAGCAACAGTTTTCTCTATTAAAAAAGATATCACCAAATCATTTGGTAGAAATTTCCAATGCCATAGATACAAATGTTTTTCATCATATTGACGTCAATCCCGAAAAATTGGGATACAAAAATTTTAATGAAAAAAAAATTTTATTATTTGTTGGTAATTTATTGGCAGTGAAAAGATTGGATTTAATTTTATTGGCTTTAAAAAAAATTAATAATTCAAATTTTGTTTTATTGATTGTTGGTGATGGATACGAAAAAGCGAAATACCAAAATTTATCGGTTGAATTAGGTTTGTCCGACCAAGTTGTATTTTTAGGAAAAATTCTGGATAAAAATTTATTGGCTCAATATTATTCTGTCGCTGATCTTGTTGTTATACCGTCAGATTACGAATCCTTTTCTTTAGTGGCTTTGGAATCCTTGGCTTGTGCTACCCCTTTGATTGTCAGTAAAATTGATGGCATGTTGGGGCGAGTAAATGAAGGAGTGGACGGTTTATTTTTTTTGCCAGGTAATGATGTCGATTTGTCTCAAAAAATTATACAATTTTTTAACTATTCAGAAGAACAGCGTCGCCAAATGGGACAAAATGGTTGTGAAAAAGTAACTGCGAATTATAATTGGACACAACATACCCAGGATTTGTTAAAAGTTTATTTTAATAAATAATATGTCATTTGATTACGATCAATCAGTTTGGGGACAGGATACGGCCAGCTTGTCACGGTCTCATCCCACTGCTTTTCGTTTGAAGAAAGCACTAGAAGCTTTGCATGATCTGCCTGTTGGGGCAAGAATTTTGGAGGTTGGTTGTGGCGGCGGCCAATTTATTCGATCTGTTAAGCAACATTTACCAAATAGTCTTTGTTATGGTTTTGATATCAGCAAATCAGCTATTGAATGGGCCAATCAGCATGATAAAAGCGTGACTTATGTGGCCGGCACCTCTCTGGGCTTGCCTTGGGATGATAATTATTTTGATGCGGTTTTAATATTTGATGTTCTAGAACATGTCGATTCGGTAGATAAAACTCTCAACGAAATAAAACGGGTGTTAAAAACGAATGGTATATTTTATGCATTCGTTCCTTGCGAAGGCGATCGTTTATCACTGTGGTATCATTTGCGTCGTTGGAAAAATTTAGATAATTTGACTTTTAAATACGCTGGCCATATCAATCGATATTCGAAAGATAGGTGGTTGAAAATTTTTGATCAATTTAATTTTTCGGTGAGCAAACTATATTATGGCGAGCATTTTTTGGGTCAAATTATTGGTGTGATTGCCTTTTGTCTTATGGATAGACGAGCTAAAAAACAAAATTTATCACAATTAAATAACGAATCTTATTTTCAAGCAGTCGCTAAAGAGTCCAAAATAAGAATATTTTTTAACATTCTTAGAGATTTGGTAAATTCTTTGATTTATATTGAATCAAGTATATTTTCAAAAATACCATCTCCCAATGTTCATTTTTTTCTTAAAAAAAATAAATGAAATATGAAAGTACTACATATCATACCATCAGCCTTTGAATATTTTGATGATATTCGGGCACAAGCCTTTGAAATTTTGGAAAAAGAAAATAAGTTGGGTGTAGAATCTGATGCTATCACTTTGGAATATGGCGCTGTTGGTAGGCGAGAAAAATTTGAAGTGGCTACCGTCGCTCCCTCTAGAAAATATTTGGGTCAAGAATCAATAGAAAAAAATTCTCAAGCTTGGCAGGCGTATGATATTATCAATTTGCATTGTCCGTTTTTTGGCGCCGCCGGTAAAATTTTGGATTTTTTAAAATTCAATCCTGATAAATTTTTTTTAATCACGTATCATCATGATTTTGTCTCCCCGGATTTTTTTGGATATTTCATCAAATTTTATAATTATTATTATCTGCCAAAATTGCTTAATAAAGCAAAAGTTATTGTTTTCTTTTCTAATCAACGGACAGAATCAGCAGTTGGTATCGGTATGGTAAAAAATGAGTCAAAGGTAGCGGTTTTGGGGTTATTTGGAGAAAATACAGATATACACAACGACAGTATTGTACAGGATATGGTTATGGTTTATAATAATATAGTCTTAAAATAATACTAATTAACTCTTAATTTATTTTATATGGAAGATAAAAAGTCTTTTTTTGCCAGTTTAGATTCAAAAAGCGCGTTAATTGTCGGTTTAATAGCCGGAATTTTGGTTATTTGTACTATTGGTTTTTTTGTAATGCTCAGTCTTTATTTTAAAGGTGGTAAGATCGCTAATTTATCCGAATCCGATAGTGCGTCAGTAGATGTGGGGAGTGATAGTGCTCCGATTGTTAATCAGCCGGTATCTGTAACCAAATCCGATCGTCCTAAGGTTGAGTTGTTTGTGATGTCCTATTGTCCATTTGGTTTGCAGATGGAAAAAGCTTATTTGCCAGCTTGGGATTTGCTAAAGGATAAAGCTGATATTGATGTCAAATTTGTATCTTATGCCATGCATGGTTTGAAAGAGGTAGAAGAAAATACCAGACAATTTTGTATTCAAAAAGATCAACCGGCTAAATTTTCTTCTTATCTAAAATGTTTCACTGGCAAGGATGACTATAAGAGCTGTTTGTCCCAAGCTGGAATTTCTGAAGGCAGTTTGACTTCCTGTATTAATTCCAACAATAATAATTTTAAGATTTTGGACAATTATAATGATCAAAGTAAATGGTTGTCTGGACGTTATCCGATTTATCCTATCCATCAAGAATTAAATGATAAATATGGTGTACAGGGCTCTCCCACTTTAGTAATTAACGGCGCTCAGGTAGAGGGTGTGAATCGCACTGCTGAAGCTGTGAAACAGGCTATCTGTGCCGCTTTCAATAATCCTCCACAAGAATGTCAACAGACTTTGTCTAATTCTGCCTATGGACCCGGTTTTGGCTATCAGGCTGGTAATGCTGCTACTGCCGCGGCCGCTTGTGGCAGCTAAAGCATAAGTGTGGTATAATATACCTACTTTAAATTAATCGTTATTATATGGGAAGTTTCAAGAAAGGCCTTATATTAGGCGGAGCGCTAGGCGCATTTTTAACTTGGCTTAATGTCACCCCAAAAGGAAAAGAAATGCGTGACAAAATAATGCAACATTTGGAGCCGTTATATGACGAATTAAAATTTAGTATAAAGCAACTAGAAGGTCCAACTCAGGAAATGTGGGATGCATTGGTAGAGCGAGCGGTGGAAGAATATTCCAACAAAAAAGAATTGGCTGAGGAAGTAAAAAATAATTTGATCAAACAGCTTAAGAAAAAATGGTACGATCTCAAGAAAGAAATTAAGAAAGCATAAATTAAAAAAGAGTCCCGATTTAGTTGGGACTCTTTTTAATATCTTCAATAGTCATTTGTAGTTCTCTATTTCCATTCCATTCGTTTACTTCCACTGAAAAGGCAATATCTACTTTATCTCCAGGGTGTAGGTTATTTTTCCAATCATCTGGATGTTTGGTGGTATCACCAAGCCCAAAGCCAATGGTTTTGCGTACCACCTGAGAATTGTGTCTTAGCATCAAACGTAGGTGTCTGCCGTCTTGTCCCACCGGATCAACGCTCACTATGGTCAGTCCGTAAGCGGCATATTTTGGTTCTTCGTTGTTCATACCAAATGGTTCAAATTTTTGCAGTAAATCATATAGTTTCCAGTTGATATCGTTTAGGTCAACCTCAGAATCTATATTTATTTGCGGCACCAAATCAATCTCTTTTGTTTCAACCGCCACTTTTTCATTCAAAAATTCTTTAAATTTTTCTAGAGATTCTTTAGATTTTAAAGTAAAGCCGCAGGCTTGGGGATGACCTCCGAATTTTTCAAAAAAATCCGGTCGTTCTTGCATGGCGGATATTAAATTAAATTCGGAAATGCTTCTTCCGGATCCGGTAATTTCGCCATTATTTAATCCCATAGCTAGAGCTGGTTTATAGTACATGTCCTTGAGACGTCCTGACACCAATCCCAAAATGCCAGTTGACCAGCCCTCTCCCAACACCAATAGGGCTTTGTTTTTTTCTTGACCAGTTTCTTTTATTTGTTTGAGAGCTTGGTTTACCAGATTTTCAGTAAGTTTTTGACGATCAACATTATTTTGGTTCAACTGCCAAGCTAGATTCTCAGCTTCGTTTTCATCTGTTGACATCAGTAAAGCATAGGCACTATTGGCGTGATCCATACGACCAGCGGCGTTGAGACGGGGGACAATTTGGAAACCAACAGTATGAGCGTCGATTGCACCGCGTTTGGGTTGACCGTTTTCATCTAAAACACCAGCCACGAACATTAATTTTTTTAATCCTAAATTACGAGTTTTGTTTAGTACTGTTAACCCATATCTGGTAATTGTGCGTGATTCGCCCAGCAATGGTACCATATCGCCAATCGTGGCGATAGCGGCCAAATCCAATAGCCATTTTTCAAAAGCTTCATGGGTCTGTCCGTCTAATAGCTCTTTATTTTGTTCTTGGTGTTTTTTTAATAAAGCCTGTACTAGTTTGAAAGCGACCGCTCCGCCACAAAGTCCTTTATCCGGGTATTGTTCGCCCGGTATCTTGGGATGGATGATGGCATCAGCGTTTGGGATCTGAGCGGGAATAGAGTGGTGATCAGTAATTATTACCATCATACCCAACTCTTTAGCTAATTTCACTTCGGCCGTATTGCTCACCCCGCAATCACAAGTAATTATCAGATTGGTATTTTTTTCTTTTAAATCTTTAACGGTTCTCAAATTTAAACCATAACCATCAGTCTCGCGATGAGGCAGGAAGACAGAAACATTTTTTGCCCCAATTTTTTTCAGACAACTGACGATAATAGTACTTGCACAGACGCCGTCAGCATCATAGTCACCATGCACCACAATATTTTTTCCTTGTTCTATTTGTGAAAAAATTATTTCTGTCGCTTTGGCCATGTCATTAAATAAAAACGGATCATGAATATCTTGTAAATAATCTGGGTTGATAAATTCATCTATTTGTTCTTGGGTGCGGATATTGCGGTTGTAAAGCAAACGGGCCACGGTGGGTGGTAGTTCCGGAAAAGTATTCAGGAATTTTTCCGGTACGGCCGGGGATATTATCCATTTTTTTGACATATTTTATTAATCTAAATATTTATCGACTATTCCTTGGAGTTTAGTAATACAAATATCAAACGGCGGCCTATCCTCTGGTTTTTCAGCCGTCATTTTATAGCTAAATTCTTTTAATTTTTCCCAAAGCGAAATGATACGATGATTGGAAAAAATATTGCCCGATGACCACAAGATTTTCAGTTGTTCTTCAGACAATCGATTGATAGTATTGCCAAATTCCCAAACCATTGATTCTTTTCTGGTTTGGGTACCATCGACTTGCGCTATAGTGTATTCTGGAGCGATTAATTTTATATCAGATTGTCCACCTGATTGAGCTACTATTATTTTTTTTGTTTTTATGTCTGATTGCAATAAACCATCCAAATCAAATAGTATTCCTTTTTTGGTCATTTTATTTATACCCATATTACGCCCTGGTTCTCTAGTGGCTAAATCGGTCAAAGTTAATCCACTATCGGCTAAAAATTTTGCTCCACGCAGACAATCAATTATAGCCGATAATTTCTCTTTTAGCGAAAAATTATGTTCATCATTTTCAAAAATTTCTTGGATGGTTAACAAGTCTTTTGGTTCAGAAACAACAGTGAGGACAGCTCTATTGCTCTTTGACCGGTTGACCATTAGTGGTTTAACTAAAAACGGCATCTGCGCAGGGTCAGAAAGCCCAGCTAGCGCATTTTTTAGTTGTTCTAGGGCGTTATGCAAATTTTCTTTTAAATCTTCTGAATATTTATCTGTAATTTTAAAGAATAATTCGCCATTTTTATTTTCAACAATTAGTTTGGCATTATGACTGGGCTGATCTGCGTCTACATATTTTTTTATAAAAAAATATAATTCTTCCGATAAATATTTTTTAAATTTTTCCACTATCGCTTTTTTTATCTGTTTAGTAGAATATTTGGCCATCGCTTTTATTTCCTCAATATCTTCTTGAGAATAACCGCTGTGTTTGGTTTTTAAACTGATCACCCTCTCCAGTGCTTCATCCTGTAATAAATCAATTAAAAAAATTTTTTGTTCATCCAATGTCTGGGCCGAATTTATTTGTTTAGCAATTTCTTTGGCGAATATATCAATCGCCGCCGCTGGAATAGAATCGGCAGTGCTGAAATCGTGTTGTAGCATCTGCACATCTCGATTGGTAGACTGATCTATTTTTTCAAATGATAATCCTCGGTTTTTTTCTGACATATTATTTTTTAAAACTTTTCATAGTAATGCTTTTGAAATCCCAATAGGAATCAGCCAAAAATAAAGTGAAAATAAAAAATATGGCATTGAGTGACCAGTAATCTTTGGCCGGTATTGGAGTGGTGTAAGTAGAAAATAATGACACTCCCAACAAGATCCAATAGATTAATGATTTTGTAGTCAGGGATCGACGATCGCTAAGTGCGATTTGGTCTCGTATTCTCAACATATAAAAAATATAAAAGGCCAATAATGGTCCAGCTACTAGCCACTCATAATCATGCGGATCAGCTCCTAGATATTTGAGGGCATAAAAATAAGACCACATAATCACGATTAAGGCAAAGAAAAGAAAGATAATATCCAGTTGATATTGGCGCAAAATTTTCATACGTTGTTTATTTATTGAAAGATTGGCAAAATGGTAAAAAAAACCATTGCCAAAATGCCAATTATCGCGATTACTGTCCAAAGTTGTTTTATGGTTTTGTGTTTCATATTTTTTTATTATCTTTTTAATACGGCTAAATAAGCCTCAGCCGGAATATCCACTTTGCTATGTGCCATCATACGTTTTTTACCCTTTTTTTGTTTTTCCAAAAGTTTCATTTTGCGCGTGACATCGCCACCATAAAGTTTGGCAATCACATCTTTACGCAAAGCTCCTAATCTGTCAGCCGCAATTATTTTTCCGCCAATCGCGGCTTGGATTTTTAATTCAAATTGTTGACGGGGGAGGGAGTCTTTGAGAGATTCTACAATTTTTTTACCAATTTGATAAGCATCTTCACGCCATACCAATGTGGCCAGAGCCTCGACTGATTCTTCGGCTACCAATATATCTAATTTTACCACATCAGTTTTTTCATAATCGGTCAGTTCATAATTCATAGAAGCATAACCGGAAGTTACGGTTTTTAATTTATCATAAAAATCAGTGATTAGAGCAGCCAACGGTATCTGGTAATGCAAGAGCGCGCGCTGATCACTACCGGTACTCAAATATTCAGTATTTATGTAGCGCCCGCGACGTTCTGATATTAGTGACATGACATTGCCCACATATTCTTTGGGAGTAATAATGTCCAAAGTCATCCATGGCTCCATAATTTGAGTGATATGGTTTGGTTCCGGCATTTCTTGAGGGCTGTGAATAGTTAATTTATCACCGTTGGTTTTTTCGATTTTGTAAGCAACGCTAGGGACAGTAATGACTACCTCAAGATTGAATTCGCGTTTTAATCTCTCTTGGAAAATGTCCAAGTGTAACATACCCAAAAAACCGCAACGGAAACCAAAACCCAACGCCTGAGAATGTTCTGGCTCATAAATGAGAGCCGAGTCACTTAATTTTAGACGATCAATCGCATCACGTAACTCTTCATAACCATCACCTTCCTTGGGGAAGATACCGGCGTATACCATTGGCTTTACTTCTTTATAGCCAGGCAGTGGTTCGTGAGCTAAACCGGTTTTTTCACTGGTTAGAGTAGTGATAGTATCACCAACTCGGCAATCCCGTACTTCTTTGAGCCCAGTCACTACATAGCCGATTTCACCATTTTTTAAATTAGGAGCTGGTTGAAATTTTGGTGTATAGTATCCTAATTCCAAAATTTCTGCCGGAGTTTGAGTGGTCATCAAAAATATTTTGTCACCTTTTTTTAGCTCACCATCGGTCATGCGCACTGAGGCTACAACCCCTTTGAATTCATTATAGGCAGAATCAAAAATGAGAGCGCGGGCCGGTTTTGATTGGAAATCTTTTGGAGCCGATATTTGTTTTATTACAGCTTGTAAAATATTTTCCACCCCTTGCCCGGTCTTACCGGATGCTAAAATTATTTCTTCTTCATCGCAGCCAAGTAAATGGATAATTTCGGCTTTGGTTTTTTCAATGTTGGCCGCGGGGGAATCGATTTTATTGATGACCGGAATGATTCTTAAATTTTGTTCTATCGCCAGATAAAGATTGCCAATAGTTTGGGCTTGTACACCTTGAGTAGCATCAACTAGCAATATGGCGCCCTCAACCGCGGCTAAAGAACGTGAGACCTCATAGTTGAAGTCGACATGTCCGGGAGTATCAATAAGATTTAAAATATAATCTGTTTTGGCGAAAGTATATTTCATTCGCACCGGAGTAAGCTTGATGGTAATACCACGTTCACGTTCTAATTCCATAGAGTCCAAGAGTTGATTTTTCATGTCACGTTTGGAAACTGTACCGGTGAATTCCAAAAATCTATCCGCGAGTGTGGATTTGCCATGGTCAATGTGAGCGATAATACAAAAATTTCGTAAATGATCATTCATATTAGCTATTCTTTGTTTTCAATAATTTCAGTGGCAGTAATGTTGCGAAGTTTTAACCAGCGCCGGGCAAAACTATCCTTTAATTGCATGAATTCAGGCACTTTTAATATATAACACAACAAAAAGTAAATCACAATACCAACTATTCCAGAAATTAAACCTTGACCGAAAATACCCCAAAAAAATTGCTGATTAAATAATTTGGCTAATGGATATTTTAACATTTGTATGACAATACCCATCGCAATACCGGCTAAGATGATAGGATAAAGTAAAGACAAAATTTCGTTCTCATTCAAAGTTTTTGTTTCAGATCGTAGATGTAACCATAGTAAAATCAGATTGATAGTTACACCAATTGAACCAGCCAGTGCCAATCCAGCCGCCCCCAGCGGTCGCATTAGAAGTAGAGCGGCGATGATACTGATTAGCTCAGAGATGATGCCGATTACAAATGGTGTTTTGGTATTGGAAAGAGCAAAAAAAGCCCGTGATAAAACTGGGATGAGTGATTGGCCAATTAAACCTAAAGAAAAAAAAGCTAAGGCATTGGCCGTGCTAATAGTGGCATTCCAGTCAAATTCACCACTGCCTAAAATTACTCGTACAATTTGGGCGCGTAAAAGTAAAATAAGAATAGCAGCTGGAATAATCAAAAATAATATTTGACGAATCACATTGGAAAGTTGAGTGACAAAAGATTGCATGTCATTTTCTGTGGCTGCTGAAGAGAGTGCTGGGAAAACAGCTAAAGCAAAGGGTATAGCCAACACACCCACGGGTACGGCTTGTAAATTATTGGCATAATTATAAATCGCAATACTACCCACTGGCAGGAAAGAGGCTAACATCGTAATTACTATTTGGTTTATTTGCGTAATAGCCAATCCTAGAGTACGCGGTATCATTAGTTTTCCTACCGTAGAGGTATCTTTATCCTTGGCATTAAAACTAAATTGATAACGCCAGCCGACTTGCCAAACACCATAAATTTGCAATAAGCAGTGTATAAAAGCCCCCAGTATCACGCCATAAGCCAAACCAATTTCGCCTATTGTTCTTACTAAAACAGTGGCGCCGAAAATTATTCCAAAATTATAAAAAATCGGGGCGATAGCATACAGTATAAATCTTTTGAGTGATTGTAGTACGCCGCCCATAATCATGGAAATACCCAGAAAAATAGGGGATAAAAACATGATCCGAGTAAAAGAATTTACTCGTGCTAAATTTTCGCCGTTGAATCCCGGGGCAATTATTTTATTCAAAATTGGCGTAAAAATCATTCCCAAAGCACATAGAACAATCAAAGATATTCCCAAAATATTTAAAATATTATTAGTGAGGTGCCAAGCGCTTTTATTATTTTCTTTATCATTTAATAATTTGGTAAACGTTGGTATAAAACCGGCGGTGAGAGCCCCAACAATTAATAGGTTGTAAATCAAATCCGGAATTTTAAAAGCGGCATAATAGGTGTCCATGATTGGACCGGCGCCATAATAGTGGGCGAGCACACGATCACGCACCACTCCCACTAAACGCGAAAGCAAAGTAGCGCCCGACAATATAATCGCCGCGCCGGTGATAGTTCTGGATTGGGAATTTAAAATTTTTAACATTATTTTTTGGGCAAATTAACCGTGATGATCATATAATCAGTGCCGTTTTTTTTGTCGTCATCATTTTGGGCGTAAACCGATCCGTCCAGACCGTCTTCTCGGCTAAAAGAAAATTGGCGTACTTTTTTGCCTTCTGATTCTACGTCAACTTTAAAATTCTTTTTTCTTAATTCTTTTTTATAATAGGAGATAACAAAACTTGGGTCGGCATTAATGCCACTCCATTGGATTTGGAAGCTATCACGATAATCATGTTTTTGACTGGAAACCGCACTCCAAATATTTTTTAATGTCCCATCAGCATTACTATCGCTAGAATTATAAAAAATCGGAGATAAAATCAATTTTGGTAATAGTGAAGCGATTCCCAAGCCGCGTTGTTTGTATCGTGCTGGGACAAAAGTGACATTTTCAATGCTGTCTCTATCATAAATTGGAATGTCGGTGGGGAAATTTGCCGGTACTGATTTAGTGACTTGTGGTCCTTTGCCCACGTAAACACGTATAGCCACTATCGAAACGATGCCCAGAATTACTAAAAAAATACAGCTTGTGAAACAAGCGCCTTTCCAACTTCTTTTTTTGGTTAATTCTTCAATCGGCGGTTCGACAATTTCAATATTTTCCAAATTACGACGCATAAAATAGTTTTTTATTTTAGCTTTTTTGTCTGTTTTTTTAAGGTCAGTCTTGAATCGTATTTTAACATAAAAATCTAAACTTGTATATAGTTTTATAATCAGGTAAAATGATAGTAATTCGTTTATATATAAACTGAGCAGATTGTTTTGAAGTCCTTATTAATTTCTCTATATCTATTTAGATTAATTTATGAAAGTTCATTTTTTAGGAGCGGCGGCAGAAGTGACCGGTTCGTGTAGCTTGATTGAGAGTGAAGGAAGAAAAATATTGGTAGATTGTGGCATGTTTCAAGGTAGCGATTTTAATGAAGGGAAAAATCATGAACCCCTGCCTTTTGATGCTCGGGAATTGTCGGCCGTGATGGTTACCCATGCTCATTTGGATCATACCGGACGTCTACCACTACTGATAAAAAATGGCTATGATGGTTTTTTTTACGCTACGCCGGCCACTATTGAACTGGCTGAATTGGTGTTACATGATGCTCTGTCAGTTATGAAACATGATAATGCCAAATTTGGCATGCCAATTCTCTATGACGAACAAGATATCGCCGGAGTGATGCAGCAATTTAAGGCCTTGGATTATCATGAATGGCTGGATTTATTTCATGATGGAAATTTTTTAGCTTATTTGCGTGATGCAGGACATATTTTTGGTTCAGCTTTTATAGAATTGGTGATAGAGGGTAAACATTTGATTTTTTCCGGTGACATTGGCAATGTCAATGTTCCGATTTTACGTCCTACGGAAAATTTACCTTCGGGAATAGATCTGTTGGTATGTGAATCGACCTATGGCGATCGCTTTCATGAGTCAGACGAAGAACGTCGGGCGATTGTGGAAAATGAAGTTATAGAGGCTATGAATCGCGGTGGAGCGATGATAATACCATCATTTTCTTTGGAGCGTACCCAGGAGTTACTATATGAATTAAATGATCTTATAGATATTTCGAAACGTTTAAAACGTGTTCCTATCTTTTTGGATAGCCCTTTGGCCATAGGCGCGACTAAAGTTTATAGAAAGTATATCAAATATTATAATTTAGAAGCGATTAGTCTGCTCAAAACCGGTGATGACATGTTTGATTTTCCAGGTTTAGAAACTACCCAAACCGTGGAAGAATCAAAACGAATTAATAATGTGTCTAATCCTAAGATTATTATCGCTGGTGCCGGTATGATGAATGGCGGACGTATTTTACATCACGCTTTGCGCTATCTGTCTGATCCTTCTAGCACTCTATTGATTATCGGTTATCAATCACACGGTTCATTAGGTCGTCAGATTTTGGATGGTCAATCGCCGGTGCAAGTGATGAAAGAAAGGGTAGAGGTAAAATGCAAAGTGAAAGCGGTTGGCGCTTTTTCGGCTCACGGAGATCAGAAAAAATTATTAAATTGGATTGGTAGTGGCGATATTCCTCCCAAGAATATTTATCTTAATCACGGTGAATTGGAGGGAATGAAAAAATTTGCTCAAAAGATAAAAGAAGAATTTAATATCGATGCCAAGCCGGCGACCCGGGATTTAGTGATAGAAATATAATTGAATTAATTATTTTTTAGTTTTCAAAACACTCGTTAAATTAGACCGGGTGTTTTTAATTTAATAATGTTATCCACACCAATTTTTAGATTGGTTTTTTTATTTAATATTAGCCTAAAAAATTATGGAATGATCTGTAAAAAAGTGTTGACCAATACATCAAAGTGGTGTAAAATGGAATGTAGTGGAGAAAAGTGGTGAATATTAAAATTATGTTTATCGGCGAATATACTCACAATTTGGATGAAAAAGGCCGATTATCCATACCGGTTAAATTTCGTCGTGACTTGAGCAAAGGGGCGGTGGTCACACGTGGTTTGGATAATTGTCTATTTTTGTATACCAAAACTGAGTGGGAAAAATTGGCCGAAAAATTAGCGGCTTTGCCCTTTAGCCAGTCCAATAGTCGCGCTTTTTCTCGTTTGATGTTGGCCGGAGCGATGGATATAGAGATCGACAAACAAGGTCGGGTAGTCTTGCCGGAATATTTGAGAATGTTTGCTGATTTAAAGAAAAATGTGGTGTTGGCCGGTTTGTATAATCGCGCAGAAATTTGGGATGAAGAAAAGTGGAAGATTTATAAGAATCAGACCGAAGCTAATAGCAATGAAATCGCCGAAAAATTGGCGGAGCTAGGAGTTTGATATGCGTCATATCCCTGTACTTTTATCTGAAGTGATAGACGGTCTGAATCTTAAAAAAACTAGTAAAATAGTCGACTGTACTTTGGGTGATGCCGGTCACAGTGAAGCGATTTTAGAAAAAATTGGTCCAAAAGGAAAATTGTTGGGAATTGATGCTGATCCGGAATCATTATTGAGAGCTAAGAAAAGTTTAGATCGTTTTGAGAAACAAGTAATTTTTGTCAGAGATAATTTTAAAAATTTAAAAAATATTGCTCAGACTAATGATTTTATTCAAGTTGATGGTATTTTGATGGATTTGGGCTGGTCTACTCCGCAATTTAAAGAGCGTGGTCGCGGATTTAGTTTTGAAGCCGATGAACCTTTGGATATGCGTTACAGTCCGGCTACGGGTGAAAATGCAGCCGATATTATCAACCAATACAGTGAAGCTGATTTAGAAAAAATATTACGTTTTTATGGTGAAGAAAAATTAAGCAGAGAAATTGTCAAAGACATAGTCGGCGCCAGAGCCATAAATAAAATTGAACGCACCGCTCAGTTAATTGAAATTATTTTAGGTGTGTATCGTCGTAAATTAAAAACTAATAAAGATATTCCTTGGATAGGCGGTATTCATCCGGCGACCAAAGTATTTCAGGCGCTGCGTATTGCGGTCAATTCTGAGCTTGAGGTAGTTCGACAAGCATTACCTCAAGCCCTGGAATTGCTCACTAGCAAAGGACGACTCGCGGTGATCACCTTCCATTCTTTGGAAGATAGGATAGTAAAACAATTTTTTGTAAAAAATCAAAACAAAATTTTAAAAATAATTAATAAAAAGCCGATAGTTGCTAGTGAAGAAGAATTGAAAAATAATCCTAGTAGCCGTAGCGCTAAATTGAGAATAATAGAAAAAATTTAATATGTCTTACAAACGTCAAATTCAAGCTCATTATCATAATCTGATTAATGCTTTACAAACTATTAGTTTGCCACAGTGGCTAGTGGGGCGTGAGATACGCACCGGTTTTATCGTGTTTATAATATTTTTATCGGTCGCTTATGTTCTGCGTATGAATTCAGCCGCCACGCGCGGCTATGAAGCCCATGCCTTGGAAAAACAAATAGTTGAATTAAATTCAGATTTGCAAAGTTTAAACATCAAAATTGCCTCCGCCGGTTCAATGGTTAGTATTGAGAAGCGTTTGGAAGGGATGAACTTGATTGAAGTCGAAAATTTGGTTCGCTACAATCCCAGCGCAGTTGTAGCGCTGGCCAGATAAAATTGAAAAAATAGATCCGTCTTCGTTTAATGGGGACGGATTTTTAATTTTATTTAAAAATGTGTTATAATAATAACAATAAGAATAATTTATGTGGCTGTTAATTTTTCAGCGTATTTTATTTGACGCACTTTTAGATATTTTTTATTTTCCTCTGTGGTGGTACACTGGCGGAATTTTTCATTCCTTAAAATGGTGTACTAGTTTTTTCTTACAAGGCAATCAAAGCTTATCTCCCGGACTGTGGTTTAAAAATTTATTAGTGCCGATGTATGGTCAGTATGATTGGCAAGGAAGGATAATTAGTTTTATCATGCGGTTTGTACAATTTTGTGCTCGCTCTGTTGCTTTGATTGTTTGGTTGGTTGTTTGTATATTTTTATTTGTAATTTGGTTGATTTTACCAATTGTGGTGATGGGTGCTTTTATTAATTCGTTTATCAAGTAGTATGCTATTTGAGAAACCAATACCAATTGTTTTATTGTCTTGCGAAATCTGTAAATCTACCGGTTTTATCGGGTTTTCAAAATGTCGAACTTGCAATGGTATGTCGGCTGGTCATTTTGTTCGTGGTCACTGGTTGTTTTGGTTTTATCCTTTGACTAGATATCATTTGAGTTTGGCCAAAGTCCGACGAATTTTTAATAAAGTCCGTTTTTTTACCTTGCTTATTTTATGGCTAAACGCTTGGGGTTGGGCCATATATTTTCAAATGCGTCAAGATTTTCCCATAAATTCAGCCTCCTTATTTGATTTGTCATACTGGTTTTCATTCATTACCAATCTAAGAGGAGTGGTGGGAGTTTTGTTTTATATTGGCGCTCTAATTTTGTTATATTTATGGTACCGAATAATTGTGGAACGCATTAAAAAAGATAATGTTGAACGTTATCATTATGATCAAGCTGGCGCCAAACAGGAAAGCGAACAAAAAATAGATATTGTTGCTTGGCCGCAAGCCAAAAAAATAAAATCTAATAAAAAGATAAATATCGCTGACACTTTTACAGATGAAGCTTTGGCGGTATTAGGAGATGCTTATTTGATAGCGGATAAAGGCGGTTTGAGTGCGGTGACTCCGGAACATCTTTTTTACGCTCTGCTTTCTTCCAATCGTATTTCTAATATTTTTACCCGTTTGGCAATTCCATCTAGCTCTTTACAAAAGATTTTGGCCGAATTTTTGGGAACAAGTCTATCATCTTTGGGACAAAGGGATAAAATGACTATGCCTTTGATTTCGTCTGATTTCCAACAAGTGCTTTTTAATGCCTATGAAGAAGCCTACAAAGCGCATCAAGAATATGTCAGTGTCACCGAGTTGCTTTTATCTACGATAAAACAATCGGAGAAATTACAAGAAGTTTTATTTGATTTAGCTGTTGATAAACAAAAGTTGTTAAATGTGGCGGAGTGGGCAAGAATTCGCGAGAGACTTTATCGTCAGTATGTAAAATTTAGTAGAGCCGCCTCCGGCCGTTCAAAAGTTGGTATGGACAAAGCTATGACTGCGGTACAAACGCCATTTTTAAATAATTTTAGTGATGATTTGACTATCTTTGCGCAGTTTGGACGTTTAGAAAGTTGTGTGGCGCGAGAAGAAGAAATCGAAGAGATTTTTAGAGTAGTTGAAGGTGGCGGACAAAATGTAATTTTAGTAGGAGAAAGCGGTTCTGGCAAAAGCAGTATTATTGGTGGTATTGCTCAAAAAATGGTCGAGGATGATGTGCCGGAACGTCTAAAAGATAAACGTTTGGTGCGTCTAAGTGTGCCCAAATTATTGGCTGGGACGACGCCGGCAGGAGCGGTAGAGCGTTTGATTGGTATTATGCAAGATATTGGTCACGCTGGTAATGTTATTTTATTTATCAACAATCTTCATGAATTAACCGGAGTTTCGGCCGGCGGTGAGAGTGGCAGTTTGGATGTGGCGGGAACTCTAAATGAATATTTAGGAAACGGACGATTTTTAACTTTTGCCACCACTACGGCTGATGAATATTCTCGTCATATTGTAAGTTCCCCCTTATCTAATCTTTTTGCTAAAGTAGAAATAAAAGAAATGGATGAGAATCAAGCGATTCAAGTATTGGAATCAAAGGTAGGAGCGGTGGAATATAAACAAAATGTTTTTTTCTCATATGATGCGGTGGCTAAATCGGTGCAATTGGCTTCGAGATTTTTGCATGAATCTTGTTTGCCCGGCAGTGCGCAAGAACTCATGATTGAGGCGGCTTCTTTTGCTCATAGTAAAAAGGGGGTAAATAGTTTTGTTACCGGTGAAGAGGTGGCGGCCGTGGTAGCGCAAAAGACTGGTGTGCCGGTTACGACCGTGTCAGCTGATGAGAGTAGTAAATTGATGCATCTAGAAGAAGAAATGCACAAACGTGTAGTCGGGCAAAGTGAAGCGGTAGACTTGGTGGCTAATGCCTTGCGTCGCGCCCGGGCGGAAATTCGTTCAACCAAACGACCAATTGCCAATTTTCTGTTTTTAGGACCAACTGGTGTTGGTAAGACTGAATTGGCCAAAACTATTGCCGAAGTGTATTTTGGCGGCGAGGATAGAATGGTACGTTTGGATATGAGTGAATATCAAGATAAAGGCAGTATTTATCGTCTGATTGGTACGCCCGGTGAAAAAGGTAGTGGTATGTTGACCGAAGCAATTCGTCGCAATCCATTTTCTTTATTGTTGCTTGATGAAATGGAAAAGGCTGATAAAGATATTTTAAATTTATTTTTACAAGTTATGGATGATGGTCGTCTGACCGACAGTGTGGGGCGAGTGGTTGATTTTACTAATGTTATTTTAATCGCTACTTCCAATGCCGGCACGGCCTATGTTCAAGAACAATTACGCGCTGGCATCAGTTCGGAAGTTATAAAAGATAAATTATTGCATGGTGAATTAAAACAATATTTCCGTCCGGAATTTTTGAATCGTTTTGATGGTATAGTATTGTTTAAAGCTTTAAATCGTGAGGATATTATCCAAGTGGCGGGTTTAATGATCAAACGGGTAGCCAAAGATTTGGAAGTTAAAGGTATTGAGCTTAAGATTGAGCCGGCGGCTATGGAATTTTTGGCTGATGTTGGCTTCGATCCGGAATTTGGTGCCAGACCAATGCGTCGCGCTTTACAGGAGCGAGTAGAAAATAAATTGGCAGAACTTTTATTATCTGGTAAAGTCAAACGACGTGATACGATAGTGATCGGTCAAGGAGGAGAGATAAAAGTGTTATGATATATTTTTTAGTCGCGTTTTTTTTGGGATTGGGTTTTACTTTTCTAGTAAAAAAAGTCGCCATCAAATTGGCAATCTTTGATTATCCTGATAAAGATCGCAAGCTTCATAAAAATCCGATTCCTTTATTGGGCGGTACAGCGATTTTTTTGTCTTTTTGGGCAGTAGTTTTTTATTTGTATAATTTTAGCGGATTAGTTTTGAAACATTTCAACACCCGGCAGTTGTGGTTAATTTTTTTTGCCGGTTTGATTTTGATGATTGTCGGATATTACGATGATAAACTTCGTTTGAATTATCATTGGCGTTTATTATTTTCGGTAATAGCAGTATTGCTAGTTTTGGCTGGCGGTTTGAGTTTTGATGGCATTACCAACCCATTGGGTGGGACTATTGGTTTGGACTTTTTGAAAATAAATTCTAGTCTGTTTGGTACAATTTTGGTGGGGGCAAATATCGTGGCGTTTTTGTGGTTGTTGGGCATGATGTATACCACAAAAATTTTGGATGGACTAGACGGACTTTCTACCGGCGTATGCGCGATTGGTGCTTTTGCGATTTCAGCCTTAGCTAGCGGAGCGACCAAATTTTATCAGCCCGATGTATCTTTGGTGGCATTGGTATTAGGCGGATCTTGTTTGGGTTTTTTATTTTTCAATTTTTATCCGGCCAAAATATTTTTGGGTGAAGGTGGCGGACAATTTTTGGGACTGATGCTTGGTACACTCGCGATTATTGCTGGCAGTAAGATTGCGACCGCTCTGCTTGTAATGGCTGTACCGATTGTGGATTTGGTGTGGGTCATATTGGCAAGATTATTTGGCGGTCAATCTATTGCTCAAGGTGATCGGCGGCATTTACATTTTCGTTTGGTTGACGCTGGTTTACGACAATGGCAGGCAGTTTTGATATTTTATGGATTATCGGCTTTATTTGGTTTTTCGGCTTTATTTATGAAAAGCGGTTTTAAATTAATTGCTTTGGTAATTTTGGTGCTGGTTGTTGTCTTTTTGGAAATATACATATCCAAACGTTTATCTTATGTCAAAAAATGAAAATAGTGAAATCAAATCGTGGCAAGTGTATATTTTGGTTCTGATCATTTTAACTACCATTGGTCTAAAATTGTATCAATCTTTTTATTGGCCAAAAGCGCAAATTAAAATTAATGATAAAATTATTTTGGTGTTGGTAGCGGATAATTTCAAACACTGGCAAAAAGGTTTGGGTGGGCGAAATAGTCTTGGAAAATATAAAGGCATGTTATTTATATTTCCTGACATAAAACGGCATGTATTTGTGATGCGTGATATGAAATTTCCTATTGATATTATTTGGATAAAAAATAATCTAATAGTTGATTTTGCTTCTAATGTACCCACTGAATATGAGAAGACCGAAGCTGAACTAACACCATATCTGGCACGCGCTGATTCCGATATGGTGCTCGAGTTGCCAGCCGGTACCGCTTTGAATTGGGGTTTGAAAATAGGAGACAAGATAGAAGTGGTGAGGTAACTATTGACATTTTCTTTATTTTTGTTATAATTAACACGTTTTATATCTAAAATAAGCCTAACTAGAGCAACTTCGCTGAGCTAGAAGTAGGCCACATTAAGCAAAATTATGATTTCTATTATTGCAACCGGCGGTAAACAATATATTGTTAAATCCGGTGATAAATTGAAGGTAGAGAAATTGAATGATGGTTTTCTCGCCGTAGCCGAAGGCGCTGAATACAAATTTGATAAAGTACTTTTGAAAGCCGACGAAGAAGGTAATTTGGTAGAGCTTGGTAAACCTTATTTAGAAGGTGAAACCATCAAAGCCAAAGTTTTGAAGCAGGGTAAAAATCGTACTGTACGAGTAGAGCGTTTCAAAAGCAAAGTGCGCTTCCATAAAGTTCATGGTCAAAGACAAAGATTTACTGAAGTAGAGATTGCCTAAAATAATTTTAAAACCCTCAGAAATGAGGGTTTTTTGTTTTTCAAAATTTTAGATTCTGTTTTTTAGGGCACTTTCCAAAGTGATTTCATCTGAATATTGCAGATCTGATCCCATTGGCAGGCCACGCGCCAGGCGAGTAATTTTTAAATTTGGCGCTAAAGTTTGCAGTTGTTTTTTTAAGTATAGCATGGTGGTTTCACCAGCCAAATCGGGATTAAGTGCCAATATTATTTCTTGAATATTTTTTTCTTGTTTGAGGCGTTGTAATAAATCGTTTATTTTCAAATCAATCAAGGCGTCTTCTGATTCTACGGCGATGGTGCCGCGCAGTACATGATATACACCCTGATAAGCGCTCGTTTTTTCTATGGCCGCTATTGCCTGTACTTCATCCACCACACAAATTTGTTTTTGATTACGTTTTGAATCGGAGCAGATTGGACAAGGATTGAAATCGGAAAAATTCCAACAACGTTCACAGCTTTTAGTATTTTTTAAAAGATTGTCCAAAGCATTTTTGAAATCATTTACTTCGGTCTTGCCGGATTTTAACCAATGAAAAACATACCGTTGTGCGGTATGTTGTCCCACACCCGGTAATTTTTTTAAAGCGGTAATTAGTTTGTTGATGGAAGGGGAATACATTTAGCTTAAACCAGGGATATTAAATTCACCAGATTGTTGCATTTTTAAAGCGATAGTGCGTTGCATTTTTTTCAATGCTTCAGCATGAGCTTCTTTTATAGCTTTTTCCAAATCGGTTTTTTTATTTGGTGTTAACATCTCATTATCTATGGCCAGCCCGGTAATTTCTAAATTACCATTCATAGTGAGTACCACTTTGCCGCCGGCTTTATCGACGGTGACACTCTCATCACCCAATAAATTTTGTAATTTTTTACCTTGTTCGCGCAGATCTTTGAACTGTTTTAATTTTGAAAACATGGACATATGTTTTATTTGATTAATAATAAATTATTTATAAATTAATATTCTGGTTCTGGTGATTTAAATCCCGTTCCGCCCGAAGCTGGTTTGCTAAAGGCCGATTTTGGTTTTAAAGCTTGGGGAGAATTATTACTGGCTGGAGCGGAATAAGTGGTATCTAAATTGCGGAATGAGGCTAGATGTTCGATAAAAGCGGTTTTTACTAAGCCAGTCGGACCATTTCTGTGTTTGGCAATATGAATTTCGGCGGTATTGCGTTCGTCGGGTGGAATATCCTCTAGACGGTAGTTGCGGTCGGCAGTTTTGCGATAGATAAATAATACCACATCAGCATCTTGCTCGATAGAACCGGATTCACGCAAGTGAGAAAGTTTTGGAATGGCCGGTTTGCTTTGTTCTACGGTACGTGAGAGCTGAGAGAGCGCTAATATTGGGATATTTAGTTCACGAGCCAAAGCTTTGAGACCACGGCTGATTTCAGCTACTTCCTGAACACGATTGTCAGTTTTGCCGCTAGTAGAATCCATCAGCTGTAAATAGTCTATCACAATCAATCCCAACCCGTGTTCGCTTTGCAAACGGCGGGCTTTGGTGCGTAGTTGTAAAATATTTAAACTACCAGAATCATCAATGTAGATAGGTGTTTCAGACAACACCCCAATCGCATGGCCGATACGTGGGAAATCATCATCTTCCGGGCGATCAGACAAACGACCGGTACGCATCCGCCAGAGATCAATACCGGCTTCAGAACAAAGCATTCTGTCCACCAGTTGTTCTTTGCCCATTTCTAGAGAGAACATCCCGACCGGTATTTTTTGTTTGGTAGCGATATGGCGGACAATATCCAACGCCAGGGAAGTTTTACCCACACTAGGGCGAGCGGCCAAAATAATTAAGTCCGATTTTTGTAAACCAGCCAACAGATTATCTAGCTGAGTGAAGCCGGTCGGCAAGCCACGTAGTTGACCTTTATTTTTGTGCAGTTCATCAATGCGATCAAAGGCTTCAGACAAGACATTGCGAATGGGAGTGAAAGTTTGTTTGAAATGAATTTGTGAAACAGCAAAAAGATGCTGTTGGGCTTCATCTAAAACCTTTTCAATCTCATTTTCTTCTTGATAACCCAGTCGAGAAATCTCGTGTGAGGCCAATAGCAATCGGCGACGCACAGCTTTGCGATGAACGATGTTGGCATAATTTACTACATTGGAAGCAGTCGGGACAGCGTTGATGAGCGAAGCCAAATAAGTGCGCCCGCCGCACATTTCTAGGACACCTTTTTCTTCCAAGCGGGTGCTGATAGTCAACAAATCAGCCGGTTCATTTTTGGAATACAGATCAACGATAGTTTCAAAAATTCTGGCATTGGATTCTTTATAAAAATCCTCGGCGCGAATCAAATCAGCGATTTTTAGCATCGCGTCTTTATCCAAAAGAATAGAGCCCAGTAATGACATTTCAGCTTCTAGGCTTTGGGGTGGTATTTTATTGAGTTCCTCGTTGGTGTTCATAATTCTTTAATGTTTGTATATGTTACCGCAGAGCCTTTTTTTGAGCAAGTAAAATTGGGGGTGTAGTGTGATTAAAATGTGTATATTTTTTGCTCTTTTGAGAGAGTCTGCTATAATATCAGCAAATATGCGAATAAAATTTTTTTTCAAAGAAGCTGCTTGGGCTGCTATTTTGGCTATTTTAGCTTATTTTAATATCATTTTTTGGCAAAATGCTTTTTTAGGTTGGGCAATTTTATTAGTTTTTTGTTTGTACGAAGGGAAAATTGCCCACAATTTTTTAATTAAATATTACGGCCTGTCTTGCGCCTTAAGAATTTTTGTTTTGTCCGTATTTTTAGTTTTAGCCGTTTTAGGTAGTGTGGGCGGAATGTTATTTTGGTTATTTAGACTTACTCCTTCTATTTTGGCCGTATCTTTTTTGGTGGTGGGTTTGATATTTGGTTATATAAAATATATTACCGGTTCAGTGGGTAAATCCGAGCCGGAGATCGATGACCAAAGCAAACAAGTTTTGGAGGAACCGCCCTCAGCCAAAGTTGGTTTGCTATTATTTTGGGTATTAGTCATAGTTGGTTTTTATCTATTGCACGTGTCCAAGACGACACTGGCCATCTCTACGCCGTGGCAGACAATCTCTTCTTATTATATTTATATATTTTTTGGCGTGACTTTGACGGTTGGATTGCTGATTTTTTCCAAATTAAAATCCAGCACTTTACTTTTTTTATTGATCGTCCATTCGTTTTTGTTGCATGCGTATTTGCCTTTGACCCATTCTTTATTTTATGGCGCCGACGGGTGGAGACATATTGCTTCGGAAAATAGTTTGTGGTTGCAGGGAGATTATTTAAAACCACAATTAAGTAATCAGATAAATTTTTGGCAAAGGATTGATTTTGGAGAAATGGCCTATGCCCAATTTAATGCATTGGCTATTTTTCTCAAAACTCTATGTCAGGTGGATCTGGTAGACTATATCAGGGAGTTTATCCCCAAAGTGTGGCCAATAATTTTGCCAATTTTATTATTTGAATTGGCGCGTTTATTAAAATTGGAAAAGAAAAATGCTTTATTTCTGGTGTGGTTTTCATCTCTGCCATTTGCCTTGCAGGCGAGCGGCAGTTTTACTTTGCCAGTAAATTTTAGTTTTCTTTTTTGGCTTCTCATCCTATTGTTGCAGCTGAAAAATCAGGAAGATTTTTCTTGGCCCGGTCAGATTTTTATTTTATTTTTAGGAGGACTTTTAGCTTTTGGTCATTCACTTTATTTTATTCTATTTTTGATAGTATTTATTTTATTGAAGATTATTTATTTTTTACCAACAAGGTTTATATATAATTTTTTTATTTTGCTAATGACCGCGGTGGCTGTGCCGGCCTTGGAATTGGTATCGAAATTTTCTCAGTTTAACCCCAATATAGATTGGTGGACAGCGATCAAATCAATAGCCGGTAATTTTAGCGGCTGGTACCTAACAGCTGGTTTAAGAGCTAGTGATATTACTGTGGGAAATATTATTTTGAATCAGCCGCCATTGTCCGCCTTGGTGATTAATATTTTCACTCACAATCGTTTTTGGTTGGTGGCAGTGATGTTGATTTTTTGGTCTATATATTTTTTTGTTTCATTGCGATGGGTTCAGAACTCTGCTCGAGAGAAAGTTTTTTTGGTGATTTTGACTTTTGGGCTTTTGGGCGGATATATGATTTCTCGCTATTTCTTATTGGGAGAAAATATTTTAGCTCGTCGGTTGGATGCAGTATTAGCAGCTTTGGTTATTTTTCCTGTAGCTCATTGGCTGTATGAATTTATTTTGTCTATGAATAATTTTTATTGGAAACGCGTGGTCGTATTTTTAATAATTTTTATTTTTTCGACCGCTATTAGCACCTCCTATAGCTTGGGTCCGGATACTATTACCGTCAGCGGCGAGCAGTATCTGACTATGGATTATATCTGGCAGAGAGAAAAAAATAGCGAAAAAATTTGTGTGTTATCCGATACCTACTCACTGCTTTCTCTGGAAGCATTGTCCGCGAAAAAATTTGTCGGTGGTGGTTTTCCGATTAATTCTTTTTTTGCCCAACCAGAGCGAGAACAATTGTTGAAATTATCCCAGACCGATCCACAGTCCGCCCTTAATGAGGCTAAAAAAATAACTAATTTATCAAATTGTTATTTGGTCGGTAAATATAATTTACCACACCCTTTATTCATTTCGGATTTTCAAAATGCTAATGTGTATAATTTAAATAATTAATAATATGGATTGTATTTTTTGTAAAATTTTAAATAAAGAAATTCCCAATTTGACAGTGTATGAGGACGAAAATGTTTTAGCTTTTTTAGATATTTTTCCTTGTGCCACCGGCCATACGGTCGTAATACCCAAAAAACATTTTGAAAATTTGTGGAGTATGAATATTGAAACTTTTCAAGCGCTATCAGCCGGTTTGCGCGCAGCCGCTGGACGAATACAAGCCCGACTAAAACCCGATGGTATGAATATCGGCATTAATGATGGTTCGATCGCTGGGCAAGCCGTGCCGCATGTACACTGGCATATTATTCCTCGTTATGAAGGTGACGGTGGTGGCAGTATGCATTCTGTCATCAAAAATCCCAATGCCAAGACCGCGAAAGAAGTTTATAAATTATTTTTTAAAGAATAGGTTAAGTTATGAATAAAAAATATCAAAAAATTTCTGAAGAAATTATTCATCAAAATCCTTGGTGGGTTTACAAGCATGATGTGTACAAATGCCAAGATAAAAATCAGGATTATTTTTATGGAGAATTGACCGGCAACGCCATAGTGGTGCCGATTTTAAATGATGGTCGCATCGCTTTGGTAAGGCAGTTCCGTTATTTGCAGGATCGATCGGGAATTGAGTTCCCAATGGGTGGGCTTTTGGCCGGAGAAACACCACTACAAGCCGCTATTAGAGAATTGCGCGAAGAAACTGGTTTGGAATCCGATAATTTTTCTAAAGTCGGGGAGTTTGAACCTTTGCAAGGGGTGATCAAAGATCGCTCTCATATTTTTTTGGCTAATGAAATTTCCGGCCAAGTAGAAAGCGCTTTAGATGAGGCAGAAGATATTGAAGTGATTTTGCGCCGTCCAGATGAGATTAATCAAATGATTAAGCACGGGGAGATCTGGAGCGGCCAAACTTTGGCCACCTGGACTTTAGTACGCGATATTATCAATATCAATAAAATATAGCTGACACTTTTTTAAAAAAGTGTTATAATATTCTCATGGATAATCAAAACAATCTCTCTGGTATGGAAAACAAACCAGCTATTATCGCCAATCCTGAGGTGAATTATTTTGGTTTGGCAAATTATCGCAATCAAAATCGGAAATTTGGTATCAAATTGGACGATCGTCGCCGTCATATGTATATCGTGGGCAAAACCGGTATGGGCAAGACCACTTTGCTCGAAAATATGGTGCTCAACGATATCTATGCTGGTCATGGTTTGGGCTATGTCGATCCTCACGGCGATACGGCTGAGAAAATTTTAAATTATATTCCACCCAATCGCATCAATGATGTGGTGTATTTTAATCCGGCAGATCTTGATTATCCGATTGGTTTTAATATTTTGGAAACCATTCGTCCGGAGCAAAAACATTTGGTGGCTTCTGGTCTGATGGGCGTGTTCAAGAAAATTTGGCCCGATGTTTGGAGCTCGCGTATGGAATACATCTTGAACAATACGATCTTAGCTCTGTTGGATTTTCCTGGTACTACTTTGCTTGGGATCAATCGCTTGCTCGCCGATGCTGATTATCGCCGTCGTGTAGTCAACAACACCAAAGATCCGGTGGTGAAAGCTTTTTGGCAGACTGAATTTGCTTCTTATAATGATAAATATAAACAAGAAGCGGTGGCTCCAATCCAAAATAAGATCGGTCAATTTTTGTCTGCCAGCGTGATTCGTAATATTGTGGCACAGGTAAAATCGCGTATTAATATTCGCGAGATCATGGATAATAAAAAGATTTTTATCATGAATTTGAGTAAAGGTAGAATTGGTGAGGATAATTCCAGACTATTGGGCGGTATGTTGATTACCAAAATTCAGCTTTCAGCGATGGAGCGCGTAGATATGCCGGAAGCGACGCGGCCAGATTTCTTTTTGTATGTGGATGAGTTTCAAAATTTTGCGACGGAGTCCTTCGCCAATATTTTATCCGAAGCCCGTAAATATCGTTTGGATCTGATAATGGCCCATCAATATATGGAACAGCTGGATGAAACCGTGCTAGCCGCGGTTATTGGTAACGTGGGTAGTATTATTACTTTTCGCGTTGGTTCTACTGATGCAGAAATTTTGGCCAAAGAATTTATTCCTACATTCGTCGAAGAGGATTTGGTAAATTTACCCAAATTTCATGTGTATTTGAAATTGATGATTGATGGTGTGGCTTCCAAACCATTTAGTGCCTTGACGATGTCACCGATTGCCCAGGCTACTGGCAGTATGGAAAAAGTGGTACGAGTATCACGGGAACGATATGCAGTCAACCGCAATCAGATTGAGGATAAGATTGCTCGTTGGAGTGGTATGGTGATTATTCCAGGGGATGAGGCCAGTGAATTGGACGTGGACGAAGACGAGGCGATGTTTGCACCGGTAGCCAAGCCGCCCGCGCAATCAGTCCAGAATGTTGCGCCGATTATAATTCCGCCTCCATTGGAGGAAAAGAAAAATTTGCCAATTTTAGACCCGGTCAAATCTGTCAGTCAGCCAAAAGTGATTTTGCCTGTCCAAACCAATCAAACCCAAAATCCAAAGCCTGTTTTTCAGACCAATCCACCGCAACCATCTCTCTCAGCTTCTGCCAAGAAACGTCGTAGAAAAAAGAAAAATAAAGGTGGACAGGGCGGTGGCCAAAATTTTGGCGCACCTAGTCAATCGGCTCCGGTAGCGATAGTAGATACGGCCCAAAAGGGGATATCGCTGAGCGCTCTACAGCCGCCTCCGGTCAGACCAGAAAAAAAAGAGGCTTCTCAGGTGCCGGTTCAGACTAACCATCAGCCGAAAGAAAATACGCCGCTTTCCACACCACCACCTTTGCCTGGGCCTACCACTGCAACTCCAAATAAACCGAAGATTATTCAATCTGGTCAAGTGATAAAAATTGACTAATTTAGTCCAAATACCCTATAATTATAGGGTATTTCTTTTGGTTATTTATGAATAAAAAATATACTTTAGAAATAGTTGCTGGCGATTTTAATTCTCCGCTGGCTAGAAACGAAATTTGGACTAGCGCCTTTTTTAAATTTCCCGAACTATTGGGAGTGAATCGGGTTATTTTGGGTATTGCCAGTCATCAAAATAAGATTGATTATCTGGACTATGTGCCGTCATGGGAACAGTGTCACGCCGAGCTAAAAGCCAAAATTTTAGCTAACAATAATTATATTGAAGAATTGATTGATAAGTTTATTAGCCATGGCCAAAAAATGAATCAATGGACTGAAGATAATTTTTTAAATGTTGATTTGAAATCATTGAGTGGGGAAGAATTGTTTCGCAGATTAAAAGTTTTTTCCGATTTACAGAGTACTGAATATGCTATCGGTGTGGCTTTGGTGATTTTAGATTTTCAAGGATTTTCTTTTGTTGAAAATAATCTAGACAAAATTTTTAAAGAAAAAGTACCACAGCAGGACAGGGCAGAGTATTACCGGGTGTTTACTCAGCCATTAAATAATTCTTTTGCTCAGGATCAAGAAGAAGACCTGTTGCGTTTGATGAAAAAATATTACGATAACCAAAATTGGCGAAACGATGTTTTGAATAAGAGTCAAAAAGATTTAGAAAATTTATATTCAGATTTTTATAAAGATTTACGAAATCACACTCAAAAATATTGTTGGGTTTATTATGTTTACGCCGGTCCAGCCTTTAGTGAACATAATTTTTTAGATTTTGTAAAAGATTATTTGTTAAGAGGGATAAATCCCGGTGAACAGTTGAAATCATTTGAAGAAAGGAAGAAAACAATATTATTTGAAAAAGAAAAATATTTGGAATTTTTGAACCCTACAGAATTTGAAAGAATGGTTTTGAATTTGGCCGCCAAAGTGGTGTGGGCCAAGCCGCGTCGTAAAGATTATCAGAGTAGATCATACTATCATACGGAAAAGCTGTATCGAGAAATTGGCCGACGATTATTTTTATCCTTGGATCAAGTGCGCTCATGTACTCAAGCCATGCTTGAGAAAGGACTGAAAACAGGAAAGTTGGATGGAGATAAAGCTAATGAATTTTATAATTTTCACGTTTGTTTTCCCAATGACAGTGGTGGGGTTGATATTTTTAGCGGCCAAGAAGCTCAGGAATTTCTTGATACCTGTGTAAAAAAAGATAAAAAGAGTGAGCAAGTAAAGAATGTAAAAGAAATAAACGGCGTTTGTGCCTGCCCCGGTAAAGCCAAAGGGGTGGTGCGTATTGTCAATCGAGCAATTGATATGGAGAAAATGCAATATGGCGATATCCTAGTCTCTTTGGCTACTACTCCCAGCATAGTTTCAGCCATGAAAAAGGCGGCGGCGATTATTACAGATGAGGGCGGGCTGACTTGTCATGCCTCCATTGTTAGCCGTGAATTAAATATTCCTTGTGTCATTGGAACAAAATTCGCCACGCAAGTTCTACAAGATGGCCGCAAAGTAGAGGTTGACGCAACCCGTGGTGTAATAAAAATTATTGATTAGTCCTATGAAACAATTAAAAATAAAAGACTGGATGTTGTATGGGGAGTATGAAGGCATCTCCTGGTTTCACAGTTGCTATATGCGAGGCTTGGCTTATGCGATTAAAGATCGTTTAGGTTATGGTTTGAGCCAAATTGTGGCCATACAGGAAAAGAGCGTTCAAAAAATTTATATCTCCCAATCAGAATGGACAAATATCGGTGGAAGATTTTTAAATGATTTAATAAAAAATCCAAAATTATTAGAAAAATTATTATTGGATCTACGTCATTTAGCCGATAAATTAAAAATTTATTCTGCCCAATTAAAAAAAGTAAATTTTTCAAAATTGTCTAGCAATAGGCAACTACAATATCTAAAAAAATTTCACGAACTTCACCATGATTTGTGGGCATATGGTCAAGTCCCAAATGTTCTAGAATTAGAAAATTCTTTTCTGACCGATTATCTAAAAGCCTATTTGGCTAAATCAAAATTAGATAAAAAACAACTGACTGAGGCTTTCCAAGCATTAGTAATGCCACGCGAATTGTCCGAAGCCCAAAAAGAAGAGCGAGCGATGTTGGCTTTGGCTGGTAGAAAAGATTTTGGTTCAAAATCTCACTATAGGGCGGTATTAAATCATTTTCGAAAATATAGCTGGCTGCATTTTGGATGGATGGGGCCAAGTCTAACCAAAGAATACTTTATCGAAGTTTGTCACGGTTTACATAAACAAGGTGAAGCCACCAAGAATTTGAAGCGTCTAATTGGTGAGAGTAAACTATTATTAAAAAATAAAAAGTTTTGGATAAAAGAAGCCAAGGTAGACAAATTACACCAGCAGCTTTTTAGGTTGTTGGAAGAATTGTTATTTATAAAAGCCCATCGCATGGATGCACTCTTTAGAAGTTATGAAGCTTCCCAACCGCTTTTGACAAAAATTGCTCTCGATCACCACCTCTCACTTTCGCAAATTTACAATTTATATTACGACGACTTGGTAAATCTTATTAAGACCGGCAAACCGGACGCTCATTATATAAACGAGACCGTTAGATATTCAGTCGGTTATTTTGATTCTGAAAAAATTTATTTGTTGGTTGGTGAGAAAGCCAAAAAACTGTCGAATCAATTAATTTTGCCAAAACCCAAAGCAGTCGATGAGCTCGCCGGACAATGTGGATATCCTGGTTTGGTAAAAGGTGAAGTATGCATAGTCAATCATGCCAGGGAAATGGCCAAGTTTAAAGATGGTCAAATTTTGGTTTCAATAGTGACCGATCCGTCTTTGTTGCCGATAATGAAAAAAGCCAGCGCTTTTGTTACGAATCAAGGTGGTCTTACTTGTCATGCGGCGATAGTCGCGCGTGAAATGAAAACCCCTTGTGTAATTGGCACCAAGATTGCCACTCAAGTTTTCAAAGACGGTGACATGGTGGAGGTAGACGCTGAAAATGGAATTGTTAAAAAAATGAAATAGACTTATGAATTTTAAACAATGGCAAGACAATGATCCGTGGATATTGGGCGAAGACATCCCCAATGCCGATCTATTTTTTTCTACTATTTGGCTCAATGGTTTTGTAAGTTTTTTTGATAAAAATACCGGCCGCGCCTATAAAAAAATATTATGTAAATATGAAGGCTATCATCTATGGTTTTATTTTGGTGAAAATGATGCCAAAGAGGTGGCCGAACATATCGCGGATAGAATAATAAATGAAGATGATTATGCCAATGAGGTAAATCATAATATTATTTTAGAAGCCGACAATTTGCGTACTTTTGCGGAAACAATTCCACAGAAACATTTGGACAAATTATCAAATCAGGATCTTTGGAAAATTTACTCCGATCATAATGGTATTCATGGAAAATATTATACTTGGGCTTGGATACCAGTGTCGGTGGATATGTTTGGTAATAATTTGACCAAACGAGCCAAAGATTTTTTGTTAAAACACGGGGTGAAAGAAGGATTGCTAAATGAATTTTTGGTCACTTTGACCCAGCCAACCAAAAAATCTTTGATTTTCATTGAGCAAGAAGATCTTTTGAAGGTTGCTATTGAAGTAGAAGAAAAATATCCTGATTTGATAGAGGTATTTCAAAAGATGGAGCCAGCCTATATTAAAGACAATTTGCCGACAGACGTTTTATCTTTGGTCATGTCCCATCACGATAAATATTACTACACCAAACATTTGTGGGTGAGTGGAGAGTATACGGTAGAAGATTATTTATCACAAATTAAAGATATTTTTAATACCAAACAATCTCCAAAAATAATTTTAGAGAAACAAAATCTGGAATTGGAGAAAGCCAAGGAGAAAAAAGAAAAATTACTGGAAAATTTAAAAATAGATACTAAATGGCGAAGTATATTTAATGAGTACGGTGATTTTATGGTCACCAAGATTTATCGCCGTTATGCCCAACTACTCGCGGTGCATCACATGTCGGCTGTTCTAAAAGAAATTGCTAAGAGGTTTTTTATTACCGAAAAACAGGTGCGCTTTATGCGAGTCAACGAGATGGAGAAAATGTTGCTCCATAATAAATACAATGAACAAGAGTTGTTGGATCGTACCAAATACTGCGTCTATTATGCCGAGCGTGACGGTGAAAAAATTTTTGTCGGTGATGAAGCCAAGAATATAATGAAAGATATCGAGAAAGAAGTAGATACCAATATTTCGGAATTAAAAGGGGAAAGCGGATGTGTGGGCTACGCCAAAGGCAGAGTAAAAATAATTATTCGCGCCGAAGAAATGAGCAAGATGGAAGAGGGTGATATTTTGGTGTCCATTGCTACCGATCCAGATATCGTGCCAGCCATGAAAAAAGCGGCCGGGATAGTAACTGAACAAGGCGGGGTCACGTCACATGCGGCGATTGTTTCGCGTGAACTTGGTATCCCGTGTGTGATTGGTACCAAGATTGCCGCTAGAGTGCTAAAAGATGGAGATCTAGTAGAGGTGGATGCGAATAAGGGGATTGTTAGAAAAATTAATATTTAATATGGAATATATAAAATCACACGAAGAACACGAAGTATCGCCATTGACTATTTCCACCAATCACAACGCCTGGCCATCAAAAATTTTAAAAAAATTATTAGACGGTCACGAGGTTGGCGAAGAAACTTTTTGTATTCACCAGGATAACGGTCTGGAATTTTTTGCCGACTATCAAGCTTGGGATGATGGGTCAGATTATCTATTAAGTAAGATTAAGAGAGATAAAAAATTAGTTAAAATTGTTTCTCTCAATTCCAGGAAGATAGCTGATAAGTTAATTAATGTAGTAAGAAAAACACAACGAGAAGATATTAGTCAGTGGAGCAATAATAAAATAGCTAATTTTTTTAAAAATACTTATAAATTAGGCAATGATCTTTGTGCTTATGGTTTTGTGCCGGTAATTTCCGATCATTTTTTTCATAAATTTACCCATCTTTTGAAGGGTGTTGTGAAAGAAAAATCTAAGAATATAAAATTGAAAATGTCCGATCCAGAAGCCGTATTTTTATTATCTTCTCACAATAAATTTGTACCTTCAAAATCAGCCAGGATAAAATTATTAAATATTATAAATAAGTGGAATCAGAAAACCAGAGAAAAATTAAAATATAAACAAATTAAAAATCACTTCGACGATTGGTATTGGGTTGACTTCGGCCAACTCGGCCCCGGACAAAAATTTTCCGAATTTTTGGCTGGCGCTAATAATTTATTCAATAATAGGAGCAAACTTATTAAGGAATTAGACGAATTGAAAAAAAGTCCAAATATTATTGGTGAAAAACAAACAAAATTAAAGTCTTTACTAAAATTATCCAAAGAAGAAAAATATTTATTTGCCGTGGCGGCGGAATTTATGTATTTAAAGGGTTTGCGAATGGAAGTGCTATTTGGAATGTGCGCCGCTTGGAGTAAGGTTTTAGAAGAAGTGTCTAAACGTCTAAATGTCGATAAAAAATTACTTTATTATACTTCTGTCAAAGAGATTGTTGGTGCTTTAAATGGGGATAAGAAAATAAACAAAAAATTATTAAAAGAGCGTAGTCGTTTTTGCGTCTGGGTAGCTAAAACCGAAAACGATCAGGATATATATGCCGGTAAAGCGGCCAGAAATTTTTTGAAAACTCTAAAATTTAGAAAAGATAAGAAAATGGAAAAAGTTTTGGTTATCCACGGCACGGTGGCTTCGCTTGGATATGCCAAAGGTAAAGTAAAAATAGTAAATAAACTATCGGAAATCAATAAGGTGGAGGCAGGCGATATACTAGTGTCGGTGGCTACTCACCCTGGTCTATTACCGGCTATGAGAAAAGCGGCCGGGTTTGTTACTGATGCTGGTGGAATTACTTCTCACGCCGCCATTGTGGCGCGTGAAATGAAAAAGCCATGTATTATCGGGGCAAAGATTGCTACTAAAATTTTGAAAGATGGTAACTTGGTAGAGCTGGACACTAAGCGGGGGAATATTAAATTATTGTAATTTTAAAATAATATGCCAAAACACACCACTAACGGTTGGGCAATGATGTCTCAGCGTCAACGTATGAGCCCGTTTCCAAATTATATGTCGATGGAGTCGGTCTGTAATGAAATGAAGAAATTTGTCGGTGCCAATTTACGTAATGTCTTAGTATTTTTCCAGGGAAACATGATGTATGTTTTTCAGGCAAGCAAAGACCATCATAGAGCCGGCGCTCTCATAGCTAATAAAGTAAAAAATAATCCTAAGTTATATTCAAAGTTGGTAAAATTGGAAGACGGGCACGGTGAAAAATTGGTAGATTTT